>Ga0310123_10000162_pt1 | contig 57908 bp, 78 predicted proteins | sample CB6_AW_1057_MG_FD_203505 | JGI IMG/M metagenome (GOLD analysis project Ga0310123, IMG submission 203505) | Marine microbial communities from Western Arctic Ocean, Canada - CB6_AW_1057 | ecosystem: Environmental > Aquatic > Marine > Oceanic | place: Canada: Western Arctic Ocean | collected... | reverse complement strand
TATACCCCGATGCAGATTGTTACGGCATGATACAAGACGATGTCGTTTTCTGTAGAGGGGTTCGTATTTTTTTAGAGAAGGTTTTATGGCCTAATGCAGATGTTGGATTGGTTTCAGTTTTTACTCCATCGCACTATACAGAAGATAAGCCGGGTTTTTATAGAAGAAACTATGGAGGAAAATTATGGATGGCTCAGACATTCTTTTTTCCACCAGACAGAGCAAAAAATTGTATAAATCATGCCGTTTGTACAGGTCATGATGGAGATAGAAATATAGATAATATTATTGGTAGATGGTTGTATAGGATAAAAAAGCCTCCGTATTATTTTTCACCATCCCTGTCTCAACATATTGGGAAGACATCCACTCTCTGGAATAATAATCTGAACCAAGCAAAAGGAAGAAAGTCTGCAAAAGATTTTGTTGGAGAAGATTACGATATATCACATGGAATGACTGATGACAGTAACATATAAAGAAGGTTGTGAATGCTGTAGCGTTAGTTCTAGCAGTATATCTTCTGTTAGCAGCAGTAGTATTTCCTCTGTTTCGTCTTCTAGTTCCGAAAGTCAATCTTCTTTGTCTTCCAGCAGTAGTTCTTTATCATCCTCTATTGCGTCACATCTTTGTGACTGCGGGCATTGTGTTTGGTTTAAAACAATTACAGCAACCACTTGGACTCAGGGAGACGGTGATGAGGATACTGATGGAGACCATTGTACTTACACAAGCCAAAACGATTGTGACTGCGCCACGCCGCCGCCAAACGGTGTTCCCGGCAACAACTGTGATGGGTACAAGAGTGATACATACGGAAGTGACACTATTCGTTGTTATAAATGTTGTGATGTAAATCCCGATGATTGTGGCTGTGCCTGTTGTATAGAAGCCGATATAACAGGGCGGTTGATGGATGAGAGCAGTGCTGCTAGCACATGTGATTTAGGAAATAGTGCAACATTTACTCTTTCATATGGAAGCGGAGCCGAGCCTAGCACGGGGGTTGCAGCGGGGGAAAGCGTGGGAAGTTGGTGGAGGGGAAGCGTAACTTATTGCGGAGAAACTACAAAAGTAGTTGTATATTGTTTAGAAAACCAAGGTGGATGTGATAATTTTTATGCCTATATAGAATATGACTTGCCCGACTGTTTTTTAGCCTTAACCAATGGTAATGAGACTTCTCATATTAGGTCGGGAACTGCTGTTGCCTGTACGTGTAGTCCCCTTTCGGTTGCAATTGGAGCATTTGCCGGAGTCGGAGATAACGATTCGGGATGTTGCTGTGAAGGATGCGACCCACTGGATGCAAGCGATTGTAATTTCAGCTTTAGATTAGAGTTAACGAATTAAAAAGGAACCGACATGGCTTGTGAATGCGATGGCCCCGGCTGGTGTTCAAGGCACTTGGTAGACAAGGAAGGGCACTGGCACAAACTATGCAAAACCAGAGAGGATTATTTTAATCTGTGGGAGATGGGTGCGGGGCCGGGTCAGTCAGTACTTACCGATAAAGATAAGGAAAATATTAAAAATAGGATACGCATAGAAGCTCCAAACATAATCCGAAAGGCTTGGAATTTTGGCAAGGCCATTACAAATTTTATATCAAATGACGGAGCAAAGGTTTCTCAAGAAGAGTATGAAAACAGGCTGGAACAATGTGACCAGTGTCTTTTTAGAGACGGGAACAAATGCCTTCACAAGTCGTGCGGATGTTTCTTAACTAAGAAGGCTCAATTTAGTTCAGAGTCCTGCCCTCTTGGAAGATGGCCCGAACAAGATGGATAGAATAATTCTTTCTGACCCTCATAATGGGCTATGCAACAAGTTGAGAAATCTTATTTGCGCAATGAAAATGGCTTCATCTCTAGATGCTAGATTCGTTCTAAGGTGGATTCCTTGGGACTGTTGTGGAGCCTACTTCAACCATCTTTTTAAGAATGAGTACGAGCTTGATGACGGGCATGAAAACGGAAGGTCGGTTGTAAGTCAGATAAATCTAGAGTACATAGACCCTTCCCTGCTAGAAGAATATGACATAGTTAAGGTCGGTGGTCATAAGCCGTTTTCTTTTGAACAAGAGATACAAGCTTGGACTTCTGATTTTTGGGACAGCGTCAGACCGTTCTTTTATAAGTTACAGCCAGTCGACGAGGTGTCTCAGCTAGTTGCTGATGTAGAAAGCGAGATAGGGGAGAACACGGTTGGTGTCCACGTAAGGAGGGGAGACCATAGCGTTGCCCATAACGTCTCCAAGTACGAACTGTTTGTGGAAGAGATGAAAGCACAGAGAGACGCCAACTTTTATGTAGCAACAGAATGCCAACTCACTCTTAATAAGCTCGTTGATATGTTTGGGAATAGGATAATAAAGATTGATGATTATTGTGACGGTAAGTTTCGTTCAATAAGAAATTGTCACTATGCAATAAGGGTTGCTTTGGCAGAAATGTTGTTGCTGTCAAAAACAAGTAAAATAATAGGGTCAGCTAGAAGTTCATTTTCTACCTTTCCAGCAATAATGGCTGGGATTCCATTTAAAAGAATGGGTTCTGGGGAACACTACGCTGACGACCATTACATAGACATGTACAAAGAAGACCTCGTAGAAGTACCATGCCATTAGTAGCTGGAATAATACCAACGTATGGACAGTTTGATTATGCTAGGATAGCAACAGAAAGCTTCTTAAGAAGCGAGAGCGACTCTGTGGCTATTGTTATTGATGACGCCAGTCCAGACTGGGATGATAGATGGCTTGAGGGTCTGGATGAAACTAGGATTATTCAACACATATTTGACGAGAATAAAGGGGTAACTAGGTCTTGGAACTGGGGAATAAAAAGAGCGCACGATATAAAGGCTGAGTTCGTTGTTGTAGGAAACAGCGACTTATTATTTCCAGAGAATTGGTTTGCACCAGTTAGGAAGGCTTTTAGGTATGGGTGGGAGTTTCTTGGCCCATTAACAAACGCGCCCGGAGACAGGAGAAAGCAAAAGATTAATAGGCATGTGAAAGATTACGAATTGACAGACGACCCCGAATATATAAAGAAGTTGGTAGATAGGCTTCCTAAATATTCGAGTAAAAATGTTATACGAGAACGTATAAATGGTTACTGTATGGTGGGACGACCAAAAAGCTGGATGGCCTATGGAATGTTTAACGAAAAAAGACACCCTATGACACACCAAGAGTCATCCTTTTTCAGGAATGTTTCTAGGAGTGGTGGCGGAAACAATATTGGAATAGCCATGCATAGCTTTGTCTTTCATTACAGGAGTGTCAGTAAAGGATTAAAAAGAGGAAGCCTAGACGAAGGAAACTTTAGACCATGACGCCGGAAGTTCTTGAGTGGTATAAAGAGATAATACCTAGATACTCTAAAGATAAGCCTAGAATTTTAGATGTAGGCTGTATGGATATTAATGGTAGTATAAAAGATGTTGCCTCTTATTCTGAATATATAGGAATAGACATAAAGGAAGGGAAGAATGTTGACGTAGTATTAAACGCTCATGACATAACTAAAAGATTCAATAAGGAATCTTTCGATATAGTGGCGTGTTCATCCATGCTAAATAACGACCCAGAGTTTTGGGTTAGCATTGAAAATATGAGAAAGGTTCTCAGGAAGCATGGTCTACTTCTAATAGCAGTACCGGGAATAAATTTTAGAAATTCAGAAAACTATCCAACGGACTATTATAGATTTACCATTGATGTGTTTAAAGATTTGTTTTTCAAAGGGATGGAAGTCGTAGACATTCAAAATATTTATGATAGCGGAAACTTGTGTACAATTGTAGGGGCGGCTACAGGAAGAATTAAAAAAAAAGATACAAGACCAACCTAATATACTACATAGCTCCGTTTCATGGGGAGATGTGGAAATGGAATATACAGGAACTATCTAGATTTAAAGATTCATTTAATAATAAAAAGATTGTTTTTATCGCCACTGACAAGGGGTTTGATGACCCCGAAGAAGTAAAAGAACAATTTAGCAAGGCGGGGTTTAACGACATAGAATTTCACTTAACTCCAAACAACGAGAACCTCGGAGAGTGCGCCCCTCTTTACAAGATGATGGATATGGTTTATTCGTTAGATAATAATGAATACACATTCTTCGCTCATGCCAAAGGTGTAACAAGAGAAACAGTTAGAAAAAAGAGATGGTACAGCGTTGAAGCAAACAAGACTTGGATAAAGAAGATGTTGATACATAACTTATTTTCTACAGAGAAAATTCATAGGATTCTTTTAGAGAAGCCATGTTTTGGAATTATGAAATCAACCTTTGAGGAGAAAAAACTTGGATGGTATTTTATTAACTCAAAGCACAGATGGATTTATGCTGGAGGATTTTTTTGGTTTAAACATTCCAGCCTTTTTTCACAAAAGTATAAGTCTATAGTTTTTCAAAAAAGATACACTATAGAAAGTTATCTTTCTAACTTCTTTACTTATGACGAGTCCGGTTCAGAGTTGTCTGGAATGGGAGACGTTGTTAATTACAGCAATTCTCCATTTAGAGAATCGAACTGGAAAAAATGGGTAGAACAGGGTTATGTATGAGTAAGCTTCCAGTATCTGTTATAGTCCCTTTTAATCATAAAGATTCTTGGTTGTTTGAAAACTATTGCCTTCCCGCAATAGAGCAAAACAATCCAGAAGAAATAATAGTAGTCAATAACGATAGTACTAGGGGGGCAAAAATAAATGAGGGTTTTGAAAAATCAAGATGCGAATATGTTTTTATAGCTGACAGTAATAGTTGTCCCTGTGCAAATCTTCTTTCTAGAATGATGGATATACTCACAGAGATAGAAGGAAATCCAAGCTACTTAAACTTTTCGTTTGTGTATTCAGATTTTTGGGCAATAAAAACAAACTGTCATACGGAATTTTCAATTAAGGACGGAGCAAAAAAGTTTTTCACACAAGAGTTTGATTGGGAATTCTATACTAATTTTTATGTAGACCTTCGAGGATTGTCTAGAGAAGATGCGTACAGGCACTGGATTAGAAATGGAAAACTTGAGGGGAGAAAGGGAAGTCCTGCAAGCAACGCTTCCTTCTTTGTTAAGAATATATACTTCAGCAGGATGGCGCTTGAGGAAAACTCTTATCTAGAGTCTCAGGCTCTCATTAAAAGGGATAGGTTTAAGACGTATGATGAAGACTTGAAGTGTCTTGAAGACTGGGACTTCTGGCTTAATGTCACTTCTGACGGTACGTTCGGAATGTATATTACTGATATCTACCCTTTGTGTATTAGATTTTTTAATAGCACAGAGCGCTCTATTAAAGACGATTCCTTGTGGAAACAGGAAGAATCTATTATAAGAGAAAGACATGGAATTTGATGTCCGTAGAAGTTGAATATAATGATAGAATGGGGAACAATATGTTTCAGTATGCTACTGGAAGGATATTGGCAGAGGGTCTTGGTTTTAAATTAATATGCGGGCCGATACACGGGTTTGAGGCAACAAAGGAAATAGTAAGCGGAAAAAGATACGAGCATCCAGTTCAGGTTGTAGATGGATGCAATTCTCGTATAGGCTATGATTATTTACAGGAATACCTAGACAATAATTCCAGTAGAAAAATAGTTGTGAGGGGCCATCTTCAAAAATATCAATACTTTAAGCGACACAAAAAAAAGTTGAGGAGATGGTTTAGACAGCCAGACTATTACCCATCAATATCTAAAGACGACCTAGTTATTCATATAAGACTGGGAGATTATTTTGAGTATAATGTTGGTAGCTCAACTCACTGCTTGAGTCAAGAGTATTATCAAAAGGTCATAGACCTAGCAAATCCTAGAGAAGTGTTTGTTGTAACAGAAGAGCCGTACCACAATTTTATTATAGAGTTTTCAAAAAAAACAGGATGCAAGGTAATCTCTCAAAGCCCAACAAAAGACTTTGCATTTATAAGCTCCTTTAACAAGGTGTGCATGTCTAAGTCTACTTTTTCTTGGTGGGCTGCGTTTTTGTCTAATGCAGAAGAAGTATATATACCAAAAGCTTCACACGGAATATGGTGCTGGGAAGAGTCTCGTGAAGCAGGAATAGACTTGTTTGTTGATGACGAATCTAGATACATAAATGTAGAATGTTAATGATAAGAAACTTAGTGTATCACATATTTCCATGTCCAGATGCTCACTGGCATTGGAAATGGAATATAGATACGCTTTCGCAATACATAAACAGGTTCAACGGAAAAATAATAGTAGGAATAGCCGTGGAGCCTAAAGGGGGCGAGTTTCATTCTGATTCAGCAGAGGAAGTAATTGATAGATTTCTCAATACAGAACACTTAATGGGAAAGGCTTTGCTTGAACATAAAAAGGAACCTGAATTTATTATTAGGCGAAACTATGGACACTTAAGAGAATGCACAACATTTTACGATATGTTAAGAGTTGTAGAATCTAAAAGAGAAGAGGAGATTACATTTTTTGCCCACGCAAAAGGAATGAGAAGGTCAAGACAAAGATATTTATACGCCATACGCAGGTGGATATCTTTCATGTTAAAAAGAAACTTGGACGATATGGATTTTATAGATAGCGTTATGAGGGAATATGGATGTGCAGGAGTTTTAAAGGGAGAGGCGGGGAAAGGCTCTCCAATACATGGCTACGATAAAAATATTTTTAATAAAAAAGAATGGTTTTATGACGGTAGTTTTACTTGGTTTAATCATAGAAAGTTATTTTCAAATCCAGAGCATTATAATAGTGAGTTGATGGATTATGCATATGGGGTTGAGTGGTATCCATGCCAAATGTTTGACTGGAAAGAGGCGTGCGATATAACTACAAAGGAACATAGAAACATCTTGTTTAAAGGAAGTAGGACTTTTATGCGGGTATGGAAAGAGTTTCTTAAAGACCATAAGGACGCAATAAGTTGGTTTAATATGGAGGGATTATAAACATGAAAAAAATGTATTACTTCACAGATGACTTTCCTTTTTTGCAAATCATAAGAAGCATGATTGGTACAAAAGATTTTCAACAATTGCATTTTGTTAAAAACTATAGCAAGTTCAAAAGAGAGGAAGACCAGAGCACTATTTTCCACAAGAAATTTTATGAAAATTATAGTAAGATGAAAAAGCTATTTGATAAATTTATAGAAGAGAATATACAGTGTTTGTATGGAGAGCCGGTTGTATATCAAAGCATACCAACATTTCGTGTGCATTTGCCGGGGAATTTAGCTGTGGGAGAATGGCATAAAGACAAGCATTACAGGGATGCTTCATGGGCAGAACAGGTTAAAGAAGATAACTTTTTCGTTCCTTTGACTAGTGCTTACGGAACCAATACCGTGTGGTCTGAAAGTAGGGAGGATTGGGGAGATTTTTCTCCAATCGAAGCAGAATATGGAGAAATGATTCAGTGGGACGCATCAAATTTGACACATGGGAACAAAGAAAATATGACGGGGCAAACAAGAGTAAGTTTCGATTTTAGGGTCATTCCAGAGTCTAGGTACGTTGATAGTGACCATTTAACTATCAATACCAAGGTTCCGTTCTCTCTGGGAGGGTACTATAAGAAGTCGAAAATGGTGTATAATACTATGAGCTAGCTCAAAAACTCAAGGAGATTTAACAATGGCAACGATAGCCTTTTATGCTGGAGATGGCCATACTATAGAGCATACCCAAGGTTCTGGACTAGGATTTTTTTCCGGTGCTTTTGGTAGTTCTGTAGAGGTTGGCGCATTCCAAGGCGCAACATTCATTACAGATTCTTCTGGTTCCACTCAGGGCCCAGTGGTAGATAACATTAAGTATAAAAATAGTCACAGTGGTATAATAACTGGTGCTCCAGATGGTACTGGACTTAAATATATTCCAAACTATAGAGCACCACTGAATATCAGATTTACTCATGCAAGCGCTGTGAAAACACAGAATGTAAGAATGAGAATCTTTGATAGAACTAACGCAGACTATCCGGCAAGCGGAGTAAGTACCAGAGTTGCCGAACTAATTCATCCAAACAACACCCTGACAGTATTGGGGTCTGGTGATGAGATTTGGTGGGGAGATTCTGCTCATGACGGTACAGACGTTCATGACGGCATGACCGGAGGAGCCAACCGAGATGTAAGACTGGGAGCAAGTGCTTACACAGTTGGTGGAACTGGTATCATAGTTCCGCTATCAGATTCTCCAGCAACCAGTGGAGAGCATTGCGGAACTGGTTCCGGCAGCGTTATTACAGATACTCAACACGATTGGTTTATAGCACTCAGCGCAAGTCCAGACAGCATTGGTAGTAAAACCAGCTACGGACTATATGTTAGCCTAGAATATCTCTAGGAAAGCTGCAACAAATTTAATTGTCGTTGTCATGGGTGACAACAAAAAAGCCCCGGCTCGTAAGAACCGGGGCTTTCTTTTTTCGGACTGTCAGAGATTCTACACTAGCTTTTTACTTTTGGCGTCCCATTTCATCCAGCCCTTGTCAGGAAGCCAGTCTCCGTCTTTCCCCTTTCTCTTGGGGAATAATCCTCCACCCTTCTTATGAGAACCAAACTGCAAAACTGCTCCGCAGTCCAGACATCTAATCTCATAGTAGTGATTATCTTCTACGGTTCTGACAACAAACTTTAGGTTTTCAGCACCACATTTTCCACAGACGCCCTCGTCAAAAACCTCTTGGAATCGAGCGAGTTGCTCGAACAGGTCTCGTTGGGTGTCGCACTCAAATTCGGCGGTTAGCCGACCGCTCGCATTTTTGTAAGATACTTTCATTGCTTTCTCCATTCTGAATCGTATCCAGAGATTTCTTCTGGAAGACTAGTATCACCGTTTTGATATTTATTCAGTTGCCTAATCATTTCGCTCGCAGTATTTTTAGTAATACTATCAATTTCAGAATAAGAGTTTTTGCCGCTATTGATAAAGGCATGAACATTTATATCAAGCTGCTTACACTTATTGTCAACGAATCCAATCTGCTGACTACTAATTCTGTCTTCAGGGTTCCAGTCCCCGTCAGTAGTCTTAGGGGCGATAGCCTGTCTAACGATACTGACAATATCCTTTTTAGACAGTTCCTCTGCTGCTAGCGCTCTAATCTTAAGAGCCTTTCGAAGAGCGCGCCCTTCCGCCCTAGTGCTGGCGGTTGCTACGGGATGAGCACAGAAAAGGTCGTCGGTATTTCCATGCCACACATCCGCCGCGTCGGCATAGGTTCTCATCTCGCCGCTGTTCATCCAGTTAAAGATAACCCTGTACGTAACGGTTGCCCTTCCCGGCCCGTCATCGTTGTTTGGTGCTACCACATTGATAGGACCGGATTCCATTATGTCCCCAAGCAGAAGCTCGGCAACTCGTCTAAGCCCTGCGGTGATTGGGTTTCCTTCAACAAGCTCGTTGGGTTGAAAGAACTGCATCACATAGTCGTGCCATTCGGGGGAGGTGATAGATGGCCTGTCTGATTCTTCATCCTCGTCATTTTCGTCATTGGTTTCAAAAGAAGCGTCTTCGGAAATAAAATCATTTTCCATGTCAATAGTTTCCAACACTTGTTCTAGCTCCTCTTGCAAAAGAGACATGTGTAGCCTTACCAGTTCTTCTTTTTTTAGAGAGTCTGTTTTTGAGAGGTCTACACCTCTAGACTCTAGGTCTTGTTTTATTTCTTTTACCGTCATCTTCTTATAGTCTACCATTTCTCTATGCCTCAATTTCTATGTACCTCTTTGATTTTATAGGGAACTTTTTTGATATCTTATCTAGCTCTGTTAATATCAAAGCTAGAGTTTGTCTCTTGTTTTTTTCAGATATGTTTTTATTTATCTGCTTGACCCTAATCATACAGTAGCCTTTCGACAGAATAAGGCCAGACTTCTTGGCATCCGACCTTATATTCTTTTGGAGGCTGTCTTCTCCCCATATAGGAAGAAAGTGTGCTGGACCGTCGATTTCTATAGCCGTCTTCAAGGACGGAACGAACAGGTCCACCTCCAAGTTCTCAGCCGGAATCAAACCCTTCATGTGAAATATAACGTCGTACCCTTCGCTTGTCAAGCCTTGTTTCAGGAATTTCTCAATTTTGGAACCCTCCTGACTGGCCCTGCGAACGGCTTCCGCCGCCATACTCCGCAATTCGAACTTCTCGTTCTCTGTCATTTCGTCCCACTGTTGTTTAGCCAGTTCAATCCTTCGTTCTCTTTCTTCTTCTGGCATATTTTCCCAGTGATTAGCCATGCCCTCGCTAATTTTGATTCTTTCTTCTTCTGTTCTCTTCCGCCCCTTCGTCGGATGCTTATGTCTTCCAGACTTAAGAGCGTTTGACTGAGCCTCGCTCTTGCTCTTTAAGTCTACCCCAAGAAACTTCAATGCTCGCCTGACCTTGTTGGGATATGTTCCCAGCTTCTCAGAAATCCAGTACGTGCTTCTATCGTTCTCTACATATTCCCTGACTAGGAAATCCTTATTGTCTTCAGCAAATCTCATTGTTTATAGTCTCCATCATTTTTTTGATATTAAAATCTTCTACTATAGAAGAAGGCGTCTTGTTGCAGTAATTCTTTATAGCCTTGGAGTGACTTTCACTTCGGGCGACAAGAACAACTGACTTGTCTATAAAAGCTCGTATGCTGTGTTCATAGTTTCTTCCAGTGTCTCTCATCCATTCCAAGTCCCATACATAGAATATTTTCTTAGACGGGGAGATAGATTTGATAGCTGTGAGACATGTTGAAATGCTGGTTGCTATTAAAGTCCCATCAAAGTAGGGAAGTTCTGTAGTGTTCATAACAGCAAATCTGGGTGGAAGAACATGCGAAGTTATATTTTGAACAAATATCGTATAATCATTTGTACTATCTTCAGAAACTATTTCGTTTAGCTTTTTAATCAAGCAATAAGAAAGGTGCGAAGCGCTTAGGTCTTCTATTATTATTCCAATTTTCATCTAAAGTATCTCCTAGCTTCTAAAAATGACGACATATCTTCTATATAGTCAGACTTATCGTATGGAGTAGAACATATCGAAAGCAATACATCATCACCGGTCATAAAAACTTGTGAATCCCAAATCATTTTGTCAACAAATATGGCGTCATTAGGAGTAAGAAGCTTCTTAAACAATTTCTTTCCATCGTGGAGTTTTACTATAATCTGTCCCTGCACACACACTAAAATTTGTTGCGTTCTGAAGTGGGCGTGATTCCCTCTTTCCTCTCCCTTGGGAACATTAGTTACATAGAACACCCTCTTTGGTTCAAAAGGAAGTTCTGAGAATTCTATCGGAACCAATGTTCCGTTATCGTCAGATAAGATATGAAGACGCATGGGTGACATCCACGACATATTTAATTTGTTCATCTGTTAACTGTTCATGAAAAGGTAAGCTTACTGTCTCTTTACTCGCTCTCTCAGAAAGGGGCATTGGCTCCCCACAGTTTAATGCATCCATCTCATATACTTTGTGGTTATGCAAACACCTGTAATGTATTCCGCAAGAGATTTCCTTCTTCTTCATATGATTTACAAACAGGTCGTTGTTAGAGACACGAATCCTATATAAATGATTACTAGTATTCTTCAGAGAGAAAGCTTCATTATATAGTTTTCTAATCTCGGACATCCTCTCTTGCTTCTCATCAAGCCTCTTAAGATTTTCGTTGGCTATATAAGCCTGAATTGAATTTGGGTGCATCTTCCACCCACACAACTCAATGTTTCTTTCCCAGTTATTGTGACGACTATTTGTCCCATTCATGACAAACATTTTAAAATGGTCGATTATTCCCTCGTCATCAGACACAATCATTCCACCATCGCATCCACCCACGGGCTTTGTAGGATAGAAGCTAAATATCATAGTGTCTATTTCATTGTCGAATTCGTTTTTAAACTGGTTTCTTTCTACCTTCTGAGCAGAGTCCACTGTCTTTTGCTTAAACAGGTTTGAATAGCAAAGTGTATATGAATCGCCAACCCAGTCGACATCATCAGTAAACTTAAAATACGAATTGGAATTTATGATTGCATTTGGAACTACATTGGGTATCATGCTGGGTATTGTAAAAGTTCTTGTAAATATTTTTCCTACCAGATATATTAAACTAGAGGCACTGTTTGCCATGCACGCATATTTTGCACCTACGTAATCAGCAAACCTTTCTTCAAACTCAGTTACGATTTTATCATGAAGAAGATTTGAAAATATGGAGGTATCTATTGTGTAGTTATTTATATGTGCGAAGTTAATCATTTTTGAAAAGCATAACATTCAGAGCATGGTAATCAGAACATCCAATGATTTCATCAGACTTACATAAATATCCGTGCCCCTTCAGAAGCTTGAAGAAGCTTGATACGTTATGTCTATATTCATAAGTGTCTATAACATTGTAAGCCCTGTAGACCCTATGATTGCTTGGCTCAGAAGTTAGGTTAATTCTTTGAAGTAGTAAAAATTTACAGGAAAGAGACAGGAGATGTTCTAGAGCCTCATCTCCGTCTGGAAGAATATCCAGAAGGCCATTGACAACAATCACATCTCCATCCTCCATGTCGGAAGGAGATATGTCTTGATACTTAGCCAGTCTAAAATCAGCATCTGAAGGCCAACTTCCTCTAGCAATTTCTAGGGCGATATCAGAATAATCGTATCCCACGTAAGACATTTCGGGAAAGTGTTTTCTTATAAGTTCAGAATAAACACCGGCCCCACAGCCAATATCAACCAGTCTCCTTGCGTCACATTTGGTTGTCAAGAATTCTAGGGACTTAACCAAATGTTTCCAGTGGACGGGATACGAGGACTGTAGCTCTCGCATATTAAGAGAAAGCTGCTGCTTGAAAACGTCGGCAGAATCTCTCCAAGAGTTGACGTGTTCCATTTTATCCCCTCCTGTTGTGGGCAATTATCGCCATTCTTTCAGAGCCTTCTTCTTGAAGAATTCCGCCCCCGTGAATAATGTCGGTGTCAAATATCAGAAGGGAGCCTTTAGAGGCTTCGGCGTAAACCACGTCCTCCTCAGAGTATCCCATAGAGGGGTTGGACTCAAGAGTGTATTTATCATTTAATAGTTCGTGCATTTGATATAAGTTTCTAATCTTTTTGGATTCTATCTGAGAACCCTTGATGTATCTAAAAGCCCCGGTTTCTTTTTCACAGTCGGTAATGTAAATCATAAACTTGAATGCTTGGTATGGGTCAAAGTGCAGAACAGAATTTCTAGTAACTCCATCCACCTGACTTGGAAGCAAATACTCGTGGCTAAAAAATACTTGTAAAAGCTTGTTTGCGTTACCATAATAGTATGCATCAGCCATTATAGAAAACCATGCGTTGTTAAGAACATTTAACATGGAGGGAAATCTGTTTAGGTTGTGGCGCTGTATTCTACAAATTTTTCCAAAGGGGTAGGAGCCGGGCGTCACCGTGCCGTCACAACAGTATTCATCTCCAGTGTTCAACTCAGAAAACTGGGATTCCATTTCTTCACGAAGGGATTCAACCTCCTCGTCGGTTAGGAAATTATCAAACTTGTATAGACCGTCGCCACTAACCACGGTCTCTAGAATGGCTTGGCTTTCTTCTTGCGATGGAAACGTTGGCATTATTATGCTCCGTCTGTATCTATAAAATGCTGTGGTACTGGCTCTACAAAGTCTGTCGACTTATCTCTTTTAGCAAAACAATAAATCATGCAATCGTTTGGGATAAATTCTATGAAAGAACCAGAGCGTTCTTGAAATTTCATACAGCTTGTAGATACTTCGTTTAGATAGGTATTGTTCGGGTCGAAATCATGCCACTGGTTTACTTGTCTGGTTTTAGTTCCCATCCCTAAAATCTCAAAGTTGTTGGCCCTATAAAAATCTCTAAACAAAGCGGGGCTTAAAGAATAAAACCCCCTTCCATAGAATCCAGACAGGTTACCCGTGTGTACTATGCAGGAGGACTCTTTGAGTAGGGACAGGATATTTTTCCAAACCATGGCTATGTTGAAACAGCAGTACAAGGTTCCAGAATCTATCACCCAGTCATACTGCGAATAAAGCTCTTCTGGCACAGGGTCGTTTAGATTTATTTTGTGGGTAGGATTTCCATTAATATCAAAAGTGTGTACAGTGTCGAAGCCTAGAAGGTTCTTAAACTCATCCATTCCAGACAGGCTGTAGAGATTCCCGTGCAGAGAAACATCTCCGAGTATAGCACAGCTAGTTCCCTCTGGATTCGATTCTCTAAATCTAAGGAACATTTTCATGTCTGAGTGTTCAATCGACATTAGTTTGTTCTCCAAATTTATCTATAGTAATATTTGAATCATAGTTTATCATGGTGCTCAATTGTTTCTGGGAAGCTTCCCATGTTCCTTGCTCAATATAGTTTGGCAAGTTAACCCTAAATAAGTTTATGTCGAGAAGTTCTTTCCAACTGTCTGTTTCAAGAACATAATCTGGAGCGTATAGTTTTTTAATCTTATTCGAAAGGAAGAAAGAGAACTTGGAAAAGCTGCTTTTACAAAGAACACCGCGTTTAGCATTAGACAAAATTACAACAGACCAAGCTAGACTCTCCATAAATATTTTACACCCCATCTTCTCCAATATGTCAATTACCGGGTTGCGAGGCTGGCCGCCCTCAGTAACAATCCAAACCTTTGATAAATCTGTTATAGCTTCTTTTTCTATAATAGCGATATAGTATGCCAAGGGGGGTTGTAAATATCCAGAGTGCGGATTTTCCATAAACACATCACCGCCTCTAATATGAATAACAATAACATCCTCTGGGATATCGTAGTTAGGAATACTAATTATTTCTTTAGCTATTTTATCTCGGCATATTCTTCTTTCATCATGTATGTTAACATTAAAATACTTTTCTTCAAACTCTGTTCGAAAAAAAAGAGTATCATCAACATGAAAATACGGTATGCCACACCACTTTTTTACATGTGATGCATATGTTTCCCAGTCTTTAGCCTTAAAGTAAGGGTGTTTTTGGTAAAAAAACTCACAATCAAACTTATCAGATAATAAGTAGGCGTGAATTAATTGCTGGAGGTTATTTCCAAATCTACCATACCATTGGGAAATATTAACAAGCCCTATTCCTTTGCGAGGGAGATTATATTTACTACTCTGTTCTATTTCTAAATCACCTATCCTAATAACCATATTTAGCTCCTCTTGCAAAACAGACATGTACAAACTTGTCCATTCTTCTTTTTTTAGGGAGTTTATTGTTGAGAGGTCCACACCTCTAAGCTTTAGGTCTTGTTTTATTTTTTTTATCGTCATCTTCTTGACGAATTTTATACGAGCCTTAAGTTTGTCAATTGACTTTTCTCTATCCTGTCCAAAACAATAGTCTACCATTACTCTATGCCATCCTTGTAGTGTCTGTATATCATGACCTTAAGCTCTGTCATATCTGGCTCATGTATATTTCGAATACCGTCTGGAACTTCTTCAACAATCTTCTCAGCGGATATTGGTACGTAGTCTTCTATCTTATAGACATTGTGATATTCACAAAACGCCTCTGACAAATTGTGGAGCTTGACTCTATAGCAGCTATCAAGACTTATATACGAAGACTTGGTGTCTAGGTTCTCCAAGATTTTTTTAGCAACGTCACTTGCGCTAACAAAATATCTTACGGTGTCATTGACGTTGACCTTTATAGGCTCTTTGTTTTTTACACAGTTGTGCCATATTTCCAGAACGCTGCCACTGGAGAAGAAAAAGTTCACGCCCTGTATGACAGAGAAGCCGTTCTCCAGCATCACCTTCTCCATAAGAAGTTTTGTAGAACCGTATACACAGGAAGGGTTTATGGCTTTGTCAGTACTTACAGCAATAATATTTTTCACCTTATTTTTTTTAGCCACGCTAATTATATTTCTGCTGCCGTTAATATTTACTTCTATAGCTTTTGTAGGGTTATTTTCGCATATCCCTATATGTTTCATGGCAGCACAGTGTACTATATATTCAACTCTATTCTGCTCTACGATTCTATCTAAAATTTCACCATCCGTAGATATGTCCACGCAGTAAGATTTTACTTCTGGATGTTCTAACTGCAACTCTTTGTCTCGTATTTCAGAATGAGACAATGCTACAACATCCATGTCGTTATTCAGACATTCTCTCAGTAGGCTTCTGCCTAAAAACCCGGTCCCACCGGTTATAAGTATTGTCATGTTAACTCCCGAAAGGCATTCCACATATGGCGTTTCCAGCGGGGGCGTCCATGTTGTCGTATATTTCTGAAAACGGATGGGCCGCTTTTTCGTTCATAAAGTAAATGCCCTCAACGTCGCTGTCCCAAGAGGCGTATCCTTTTTGATGTTCTTCTTGATTTATAGATTTATATAGTGACAGCATTTCAGATTTTATTTTTGAATCAATTTTAAACTGATAGAAATATTTTGGAGTAATAGTAGAACAGTCAACTATATGATGCCCGTAGCCGGTATGGGGTATGGATTCGCATGAAGAGTAATTTATCAAGTGGGTTCCTCCGTCTCTTTTCATGTGCATCAGCAACGGCTTTAATGAATAGTACCTTATGACAACTGTTGAAAAGAAACCGAAGGGGACACCTTTATCTTTACAGAGATAAAACAACCCCGCAAATAGCTCAGCGTGTTGGCCATGAAGATGCTCGTCACCATGGAAGGGGTGGGTTATTATGACATCTATATCTTCAGGATTTAGTTCTAGGCTTTCAAGACCATTGACAAAAGACTTTGGGAATTCATTAAGAGGAATTCCACCTCTTTCTGGAATATCTTCATCGGCAACGTACCAGTTATCTATTCCAATTAGATTCATAACACTTTCAAATTCTTTGTATCTCTCTGGATGATGTCTCCCAGTTGCGCACAAAACATAAGGCTCTACTTCTTCTCTATTGCTGAGGAAATTTAGAATTCCCCCTATCCACAGGCTTTCGTCATCCGGGTGAGCAACCACAAACAGTATCTTGTATGCCATTGTATTTCTTTATCCTAGAAAGTATACTTTAGTAAATCTTAAGCTCTGAGTAGAATTTATTATAATGTTCTTCGGTAGTCATGTGGCCATTGTAAAGCCTACTGTCTACCCAAGGAAGTTCGGTGTAGTGAGAAGGAAGTCTGCTGACCAAGTCATCAGTATTAATTAGTTCTCCATCGAACTTTTGTCCATGCAGAGAATATAGTTTATCAAAATAAATCTTTAGCTGTTCTAAGCCCCTGTCTTCTCTATATCCATTAGCCAGAGACTCCGTATCGAAGGAAAACTTGTCATAGTTTTCAACCGCGCGAATAAGGCATTCATTGGCATTGTTGTAGTCTTCCCAAGCCACGGAGTTGCCGTCTGTTAAAAAGTCTTTTCCACTTCCAAGCTGACCAGCATACATGACTACCGGTATCTCAGTCAGCAAAGCCTCCGCGACCACTCCGGGGCTTCCCTCGCAATCTGAAAACAGAGTTGCACATTTGGAGGACTGGTAAAAATAAGAAAGCTGAGTTTTGCTTAGCCCTTTAAATTCTAAATTTTGGGCCAGCCTCATAAGTGTAAACAACTGCCTCTCTTCTTTTGAGAACATGCGATAGTACGCATCCTCTATATCCATAAAATGGTCTTCTGGGGTGTCTTCATGTCTCTTTGGGGAAACCAAAAGAACCTTGTATTTATATCCCTTACCGTATATCTTTTTTATTTCTCTAAAGAATATATCTAGCTTCTTAACATTAGATGCTCTGGAAACATTGATTATGTCCCAGTACTTCTTTACTTCAGGGTCTTTTTTAAAAGCAGTAGATGTAAAGTTGGAGCTTACAATTGGAATTTCAAAGGCGTCTGGATATCTTCGTGATATGTCTGTTACTGAAGGTCTTCCCATAAAGAAGCTGGCAAAGGCCGGATATGGAGCGCCATTAGAAAATCCACCATAGTGTACACCTATAAAATATTTTTCCCCTATTCTATTCATCATATCTGCATAGTGGTCTAGTCCTCTATACGCTTCTTGATGAGAGATAACCACAATTCCCCTACTGTCTTCTTTGGGGTGTTTAAATATATGGGCCATTATTTAATACTTTTCTCTAATCAAGTCTAGATTTAATAATAATACAAATAGAATCCCAAAAGTGGATGGCTAATTTATTTTTTGAAGGAGTGTCTACATCTCTTATAAGAGAATTAAAAAAACTAGATATATCTTCTCTTTTGTTTGTTGAGATACCAGAAGAATCTTTTAAAATATCCTTATCGGTAGAACCATATGTATTATATAGGTCTTCTATAACATATACGCCTCCGCAGGATAATTTATTCCACAATAGATTAAAACTGCTTATGATGTCTTCATTTTTATGACTACCATCGTCTATGATGATATCATAGCTTGGATTTATTGCACTTACAGTTTTTGCATCTGTAGCATCCCCAATGACAATTTTTGTCCTTTTTGTTTCATATTGTTTACAAGATGCGTCAATATCTATCCCAAAAATATTGGCGTTTAAAAAATATTCCCCCCAAGTAAGAACAGAATTTCCTGTACGCACTCCGATTTCTAAGATATTTACTTGTTTGTCTCTAAAATTTTCAAAGTAAGATTCATAAATATCTAGGTAACATAATTCATCAGTTCTATTATGAGTAGCCTTATCGGTTCCATGTTTTGTTGCTATTTTACATAATGTTCCGTGTGGTTTTGGGGATAGATTTACTTTATACATCCGTCAAAGGCTCCTTTCCCCACCCTTTTTCAACACGCTTCATTTGACTCTCCTGAGCTTTTCTATAATAGGTATCTCCGAAGAGTATATTTTTTTGATACCGTCCCCAAGCATCTTTTCAACATTTCTTATTCCGCTCAGCAAAGACTCAGAGTTCTGTATTGATGCGGCTTGGTCAGACCCGTAAGCAGTTCTGTCATGAGTAATATGAAATTCTATACATTCGGCTCCCATTGCAACCGCTGATATGCAAGCGTCATGACCATTATAATGGTTGGAAAATCCTATAGAGTATTGTGGATACTTGTTCTTCATGTAGCTTATGTGTTTTAGGTTTAGTTCATCAACAGAGGTGGGGTATGTGCTGGTACAGCATAAGATATATTTAAGGTTTAATATATCAGAAACAGCCTTGTCTATCTGTTCTTGTGTTGACATTCCTACAGAAAGAATAACCGGCTTATTTGTATCGTTAAGAGCTTGAAGAAATTTTGTGTCACACAACATGGCGGAAGCAACTTTATGATAAGAAACATCTAAATTCGATACTTCCTGTATGCTATTTTCGTCCCAGCATGAAATAATATAATCCATACCAAGAGAGTCTGTATGTTCCTTTAGGGTTTGATGTTCTTCTATACTTAATTCAAGAGCTTGCTTTTGTTCCCTGTTTGTAGTTCCCCAAGGAGACTCTCTTGGCTTGTCAAGTTCTTCTTTTGTATAAACAATATCTATTGTTCTTTTCTGGAATTTGACGGCATCGCACCCAGAGGAAGAAGCTTTATCTATAAGCTTCTTAGCCAACGATATGTCGCCATTATGATTGATGCCTACCTCGGCTATGACGTATGTCACCTTGTCTCCTTAAGTTTCTTTAGGTCGGAAGGCGTGTCTATATCTAATGTCTTGTCTACTGGGAAATATATAGTGTCACTGTTGTATATGTTTGAGTTTAAATTTTCTATCTCTGAATGTCTAAGTATTGCTATTTTATGACAGACCTTAAAACACTTTGGATAGTCTTGTCTTCTGCAAAGGTTGTGGTTAATTACTTGTTCTCCACGAAATCCTTCTTTATCATAAAGACAGACATACGGATGAGTGGCAAGCTCTTCTCTACATAAAAGAGACTTGGCTTTATTTTCCTTGAAGAAGTCATACGCGGCTGTCACATTCTTCCAAGTTCTTTCTGGATACGTTAAATAAAGCATACAGATATCCCCTTTTAGAGACATATCTTCGATGACTTCAAGCATAAAGTCTTTAGTGGAAGAGGTGTCTTTAGAGTTCTTTTCGCTCCTTTGGTGAATACTAAAACCATAAGAGCGAACCATGTGCTTTATATGCTCATCATTAGTAGATACTATTACGTTATTTTTTTGTTCAGGAGGTATTGTTCTGGCTGTGTAATGAAACAAGCTTCTGTTCTTCAGAGGTATGCCTTTTGAATCTTTTCTAGCGGGAATAACATAATGTATCATTTGTGAAACACCACCAATCCCTCATCCGCCCACCCAGAAATCACCTCTCTTTCCTCCGTAAAAAGATGACTGCTAAGGGCATTCAATTCCCAATAATGCACGCAGCCTTCTTCCCCAATACCAAACCCAAAAATGCTAGGCTTAAGACCACTGTTTATAAGGAGCCACAGAAGCCCAAAGCCCGCACTAGGTCTGATTCCAGTCGTGGGGGTTAGAGTGGAATAAATCTCGTCGTAATTAGACAAAAACGGTTTAGAAGTTTCGTGTATATTTTCTTCTCTATTTACCCATCCCGACTCCCAGCTAGTACCGGGACTCCGAGCATCTGGACCCAGCCAGACAACATTAATGTTTTCTTGTTCTTTGATAAAGAACGTTGGCTGACCATCTGTTTCCCATCCTGTATGAGGAATGTTTCCAAAAACATGATTGTTTGCAACTCTTATAGTTGTTTTTGTTCCAACGTGTTTCTCATATCCATCGGTGGGCGCCCTATTGAATCTAACTACATCATCAAAGCTGTCGATAAATTTTCCGTACTCGGTTGTTAAAAGCCTTGGGCTTGAGGCAACTACGGCAACATTTTCACTTACATTAAACTCTGGTTCTACGTGTTGAATAATCATGTATATTTCCTAAGCTGGGAGTCAAACCTTTGTTTTAGAGATTTCATATTGTCTTGTACAATCTGGGGATGTTCTGCATCAAACATCTTGGTTCTGCATTCTCCCCTGAACTGAGGCTTGAATTCGTGAACTCCGTTGTAATGATTTTCTATTGATTCTTTTCCGTTTTCTTCAGAGGTTACCCACGGTAAATAAACGTTGGAAAAGTAATCGTCTATACAGTTGTCCATGCTAACAGCAGCTTTATAGTATTGGACCTTATTATACACTTGGTCTGGAAAAACATAAGAGTAGTGATACATTCTTATGCCATGATTCTCCCAAAGCCATTTGAAGTCCATGTGGCTCTCGGGCCAAGCGTGGGGGCTTGTGTGGGCCATCGTGGGCGGTCTGTGGGTCTTCCAGCGAGAGCCGGGGTAGACCTTACAGATGCGGCGAAACTCGGCGTTTTCCTCAAACCCGCCAAGGATTCTGTCAAACCCCCCATAAAAGCTACAGCTTTGAAATCCGGCGGTTGTAAACCTGTGGTCAGTTAGCAGCTTGATTATGGTTTCGATATCCTCCGGTTTAAATATCTCATCCGAGTCAAGGTTCCAGACATAATCACACGACGGGTCTAGATGCTTCATGTATGCAGAGCATTGTTCGTCCTTCTCAGAGTACTGTCCACGAACAATTGTAATCTTTCCTTCTGGGTCTGGGAAAGATTGTAAAATCTCATTTGTTTCATCCGTTGAGGTTGTAAACCCCTGCGACTGCCAATACCCAACCGGACCCTCTGCTATGAGAATCTGGTGGGCAAACGGATACACGGACTTTAGGCACTCTTCTAGAACAAAGCCGCCATTAAACACAATCATACCGAAGGCTATTTTCATATCCGTGCATACCTCTCGTATTCAGATGCGTACTCAAACATTTCTATTTCTTTTGAGTATATTTCTTTTATTATTTCAAAGCTTTCTTTGTCATAGTAGTCCATATAATAAAGAGGGCATAGCATATCAGCCCAAACATGTTGCTTATTTAGATGAGGCAGAGGCTCTTTTATATTAAGATTGCTTTTAAATATTTCCCAGTCTAAGTTTAAAGATTCGAATTTTAAAAATTTATAATCTTTGTACAGGCTGTCATCATTTAGCTTAATCCACCAATCAAATTTTTGTATATGTTGTATGTCTAAAACTTTCTTTCCATCGTCATCTATTGCCTTAAATGATTCTATAGACAGTTCTTTATTAAAATATTTTTTTATGTTTTGCACATATCTAGAAAACCCCGGAGCACCGACGACGGGCTGGGCTGGAACACGCCCGAGGCGAAGAAAGCGGCCTGAATACTTGAATCCGTCTCTTTCGGAGCCAGTGGCAATAAGAAAATGCTTGAAGGTGCTAGCAATTCTTTCAAAAGGATTTCTTACGATAGTGAATACCAGACATTTATTAAGCTCTTTGTTTTTTATTTCAAATATTCTTAGGGAGTAATGTCGACCATATCCTTCTTCGCCGTAATTCTGTTTCAGGAGATGTTCTACGCTTGTGCCTCCAGTTTTTGGTATATGTAAAAACACCACATTTTTATTTTTATAATACATACTTCTTTTTAGTTTCTATCATGTGATTCATATAGTCTATATAAACATCCATAACACCCGGATGGCTATGAATACCCGGACCCCATTCCCCCGCTCTGTCCATCGAAAAAGATTGGTTGTTATAATCGGGAGTGAAGTGGCTAAAATGATTGAACACAATGTCCTGCTCTAGGGTGTCAGAATCTTTGAGGACATAGTGTAGAGGGTCTCGCCAGACTATCCTAGTTAGGCTAGAGAAGTCAAACATTGTAAAGTTCCAAGGGGCGCCATTGCCTACCTTGTGGCAAAGAATCTGTATGCTGTCTGGGTCAAAGAACTCTTCAAATAGCTCAAGATACTTTTGGTCTCCGCAAGAACCAAATATATCCGAGAACTGATTGTTTGGGTGTATGCAACAGTCTCTCCAAAATCTAAGACAAGCCTTTCCTATGGAATCATTTCTAAAATAAACAACCCCAACATTAAAATGGCCCGGATTTCTGGCTGTCTTGTTGAGTTCGATATGTTTGTGAGTTATTACCCCTATGCTTTTCCCCTCGACGGCCTCTGTAATTCTCTCAGCAGAATCGTAAAAGAAGATATCAGAGTCTGCATACAGAACGTGCTCAAGGCTAAGCCTTAGCATCAAAAAGTGACAGAAGAAAGACGCCAGCATCCAGTGGAACGGGCTTTGTCCATCGCTTGTGTTGATTGGTCTGGACTCATTATTCTTCTTGAGGATTTCGAAGTTGGGGTCTTTTTCTATGTCCTCAAGAGTGTAGACAACTAAGTTGGGAAGCTCAAGTTCTCTGAGTTTGTTCTTAGTAAATACGTCCATTGCAAGATAATACAGAGTAAAATTATCACCTGTGTACTTGACAAGAGAGTCATACAGACATAGTCCGTTTATTATATAGTTTTTGTCGCTAAGGGTTAGTACGTTAATCATTTTTCACATAAAAGGCGTCACCCCAGCTTTCGCCTTCCCACGAAGTTTCTTCTCTGACGAATCCATACACATCAAGAAATTCGTCCAACTCCTCAACCAGAACACAGTCCTCGTATAACTCCTCGCGGTTGACCTCGGTGAGTATATAGTCAACGTAATTTAGAGTTTCGGCAGCGCCTCTCAAGACCTCAAGCTCAAACCCCTGAACGTCTATGTTTAAAAAGTTGAACCCCTGTTGCGGAAGGCCGGAATCTTTCCAGTAATCATCTAGCCTAATCATATCAACTTCAATTGTCTCGTTGAAGGTAATGTGTGGGTATTGTTCAAGATGCTTCTTTGGCTTTAGGACAGAACTGGAAGCTCCAGAACCATTTCCTACCCCTCCGGGTGTGTGAGAAACATTAAACTCAACCTTCTTATTTTGATTTCCAACTGCCTTATTTACAACTGTTGAGAAACCAACGTTATCTTTGAGGATTGAAAATATATTCGGTTGCGGTTCAAAAAATATAAGGTTGTTCACCCCAAATCTAAAATAGGTTGGATATTCTTCCCCTATAAAAGAGCCTATATGAATAAGTCCTCTTATGTTTAAATCATGTTTGTAATGTATATATTCAAAATCAATTAGCATTTGGAAATATCTCCAGTTCCTGATGGCATCCCACAACGTTGGAAAAATCTATGGATTCCAAAGATATGGTTTCTCCATCTATGTATCTACGATTCATGTCTTTCAAAGAGATTCCAAATTTTTCACCGGCCCGATTTTTAGAATCGCCCGCTATATTGATTGGGATGTTCACCACACAGCTATGCTGGAGGCAGCAAATATATGGCGGCAAAACCTTCGTATGATTGGTTCCATCGCCCTCAAGATTGTTTGGATTAGAAAATTGATATTTTGACAGAAGCTGTTGTATTTCAGTCTTTCTGTACACATGGCCGTCTACGGAAAAGGGATAATAAAAATTGCTCAGCATACCGGTGTAGTTTTTCCAGTCCCAAACAAAGAAGTTGTCCTTATATATAGCAACCTTCTTTGGTGTTACGCAAACCTGTCCGGTATATTGGTCTTGAATAGTAGTGTTCTCGCCAAGCCTGAATGATAAGCACCCAATGTTTTCAACTGAGTCAAACAATTCTTTTATGTCATCCCTGCCTACATGTGACGGCCTATAAAATATGTCGTCATCTGTAAAGAAGCAGACCAGATTTTCTGATTTATCAACAGTGTCCAGAGTATCTTTTTGAAAGTCTTCTTCTTGAATCCAGTTTACCCCGTCGCATCCGGGGAAGCTTCTCTGGGCCATTTGGTAGCCTATCTTATGTTCCTCATCTGTGTACTTATATATTACATTTGTTCCAGACAGAAGGAAATTTTTAGATAAGCTATGCAGAAGAAGATGAAGCTGAGATGCTCGGTCTCTACTAAAAATTATGGATGACAGCATTCTTATTTTCCCTAAACCATTTTATAGTTTTTTTCATCCCCTCTTCGAGGCTTGTTCTTGCCACAAAAGAAAATTCCTCTTTGGCCCTACTCACATCCAGACATCTTCTCGGCTGACCATTAGGTTTAGAGGTATCAAAAACTATCGTTCCATCAAACCCCATAAGCTTTGCAATCAGGCCGACTAAATCCTTAATTGTGATTTCTCTTCCCGTTCCAATATTTACGGGGTCTGGCTTGTTGTAATAACGAATGGCATCAGCGATAGCTTTTGCGCAATCTTCCACGTAAAGAAACTCTCGTGACGCCTCTCCATTTCCCCAGACGCTGATGACGCTTCTTTCGTTATCTATAGCCTCTTGAAATTTTAATATCAGCGCAGGAATAACATGACTGTATTCTGGATTAAAATTATCGTGAGGCCCATACATGTTTACAGGGACCAAAGTAATGCCGTTAAAATCATACTGTTTCCTATAAGCCTGTAGCATTTCCATGAGAGCTTTCTTGGCTATCCCATAGGGAGCATTGGTCTCTTCGGGATACCCGTCCCACATATCTTCCTCTTTAAAAGGAACTGGGGTGTGCTTGGGGTATGCGCAAACCGTGCTGACCAAAAGAAATTTTTTACATCCCATTTTTCTAGACTGTTCAATCAGGTTCAGGCCCATTGCCATGTTCTCGTAGAAAAACAAGCCGGGATACCTTTGGTTTGCTCCTATTCCTCCGACTTTAGCAGCTAGATGTATTATCGTATCTGGCTTGTAGGTTTTAAGAACATGTATGCAGTCTACTTCTTTTGCCAGATTAAGAGAAAAGCTTCCACTAGAGCCGCCTAGTTCAATTATCTCATTACACTCCTCTGGTCCCTCGTCTGTAAAAGACTGCTTCTTTAACTCTGAGGAGACGTGCCTTCCAAGAAATCCACAAGCCCCTGTAATTAATATTCTCATACTCTTGTATCCATAAATTTCACGAGGGCCTGTTTGCAATCAGTTTTTTCTTTCTCCAAGGACAGTTCATCACATATCTGCATTGCTCTATGGAAATAGGTATGATTATTTATTACGGTTTCGTATCCTCTTTCAATGTATTCCAGCCTTTCTCTCGGGTTATTTAGAAAGTGATTAACCAAGTCAAAGAACTCTTCTGGAGTTTTTGCAAAAGGAACCTCGTTATTTGTATAAACTTCCTCCGCTAAAGAGGATACATAATCAGAAATACAAAAGCACCTATTCGATAGAATTTTAAAAGTTCTTTCATTGATGTCTATTCCAAAGTCCTGAGCGTGTGGCTCGCTTATGTTAGGACAAATAGTAGCTGATGCCATTACGTCCTTTACGACGCCATCCGAAACAAACCCCAAGTACTGAGTACTTGGCCAAGGCTGGTTACCGAATATCTTTACGTTAAACTTATCTACTGGATAGAGAAAGGGCATAAAATATCTATTAAAGCTTTTGCTTTTATATCCCCAGTATCCACCAACAAAAGACATATCGCTTCTTAGGTGGGGGACTTCTCTACCATTGGTGTAATCAAAAATGTCTGCGGCGTTCAAAAGGCCCACAGACCTGACCCCAAGATTTTCCCATCCGTTGTGGGTTCTTTCAATACATTTCTGTGTGTAGTGAGCAAAGACAAAGTCGGGCTTTCCCGTTTGTCTTTTTAAGGCTTCTACGTAATGCTTATCTTTATCAGATACAAATAAAACATTGTACTTTTCTGGGTCTATATCTTTTTGTATATCACCCCAGTCCGGGGCTTTCATAATCACTTTCATTTCTGGACGAGCGCTGATGCACTTAATTAAAGACTCATCTATATTATAAGTTTGACCTATAAATAAGTCTGGTTCAAATTCGTCAAAGGCATCGAAAGCATTTTTAGTCTTGATGTCCCACAGGATGGTTTCGTGACCGGCGTAACTGAAGGCGCTCGCCCAGCCCTTTCTGATAAAGAAGTGCGCGGTAGAACCATCGCTAGATATCATTACTCTCATGCTATGTCCTTGATGGAATTAATAACTTTTATGTCTCCAGCCTTGCATTCCTGTATTTCAATTTTTCCACCATTATCTATTACTAGGTTTAACAATTCAAAAACAAAAAATCTACCCTTTCCCTTGTCTGTACAAGCCTTTCTGAGAAGTCCGAATTCTTTTCCTTGCAAGAAAACAACTCCGTCCCAGCAGTTTTCAAGACCAAAAGAAAAGTTTCCTATGTGGTCCCCAATTTTAGATGCGCTTATCTCGTTTTTTGGCTTGCCGTTTTTATGACACAGAGCAAACGAACGGGAGAAGTCAAGTTTTTTGAAAGCATTCCTGCTTATCAGTATGTTGCCATCTATAATTAACAGCCTGTCTCCGCATATATTATTTATTACGAGCCTTAAGCTTTCCGAAGAGTTTGTTTCAGAGTAAAGTTGATTTTCTACTATTCTAACATGTTCTGGTATGTAATTAATAATCTTTTCACATTCAAAACCAAGCACAACAACCAAGTCAGATATGCAGGATGTTTCTCCTATAAGCTTAATTTGATTTTGTATTATAGTAGAACTGCCGTGCTTTAGTAGACACTTTGGTCCGTAAGACCTAACCCTGTAATCGGTCTCGTTACCAAGTATAGCCACTGAAATATTATCATCGTAGCTTTTTTTAATTTCAGATATAAATCTATTCATACATCAGCCGCACGACGTTTCATTTTTTCCATAATGATTGATTGCGTTCTCTGATGACTCTCAAGTGTGACATTTGTAGTTTGGTTGCTTCCGGTTTCTCTCATCATGGCTAGAGATTCTGGGATATGAAACATCATAAATTTTTCACTTATTCTTATCCACAAATCGTAGTCTTCAGAGCATCCAATAAAACTTTGGCTACCCGGACCATGTAGGTCTGGGTCAAAAATTTGACCCTTGTCATCTCTTACAAAGTCTAGAGCTTGTTTTGTTATCAAAGCGCCGCTGTGAATCATGCATTGGTTCATTAGTGCCGCTCTGTTATATGGAGGTTTATATTCTCTTACAACGGTATTAGATTCAGTGTAAGTTATATCGTAATCTGCATACACAACGCCAACATGAGGCTGATTTTCTATCAGCTTGTCCACACATTTTCTTACTTTTGATTCGTAATAATAATCGTCAGCGTCAAGTATTCCATAAATGTCAGTAAAATCCCAAGTGTAATCTATCCCGGTATTTCTTGCTACACTTGCTCCACCATTTTCTCTGTTTATTGCTATGAGAGTTCTATTCTCAGATATATTTTGAGTAATGATGGGAGTGTCATCTGCTCTACACATTGACCTAATAACAGACCACGAGTCATCAGTTGACCCATCGTTTATGACGCAAACTTGAATTGGCCCATCGTAGTCTTGATTGATAGCGCTTTGTATTGCACTTTCAATATAGTGGGCATAATTATAGTTAGCTATCAGGAGAGTAACTATGGGCTTTGGATTCATCTGGTAGTTCGTCCCACTTTTTGATTAGGTAGTGCCCGCCCCTTGCGTCTGCGAGCATATGTATTTTTTCCATAATTGGCTTAACCTTGTTTCCACGCAAAAGTTTATAGGTTGTTGCGTTCATGAATAAGCCACTGACGCCATTTTCTTCTGGCTCTAGTGCTACAATTTTGTACATCTCTTCATTTAAAGCATGATTTATTTTGAACAAAAAGTTTGAAGGAACAATATCTCCAGAAGAAAAGACTGCATAGTATCCATTCTTTGCTCTGGCAAAAGAAACGTCCAGACATCTGTCTGCGGTGGCTTCTCCATCCGCTATGCTAACAAAAAAGAACTTTATTTCTTTTGGCTGCAAGAGGTTTTGTAGATAATTGACAATCTCATATCTCTCTACATCAGCGCTGCAAGACACTATGATATAGTATGGATTTATCTCTTCTTGATTGACTATAGAGTCTATAGTTTTTTTCAGGTCTTCTATACTGTGACCTTTTGTCATAAGAACATTGAATCCACATCGTATTAGGTTCTCTTGCCTTACTCTTTCTGTAGGGTTCTTGTAGAAAGGCCTATGGTAGGTTCCGGTTTCTTTCCAAAAATCGTTTCGATGACCATTGCAGAATCCCTTAACTATAAAGAATTCTTTTTCATCATTGTAAGCTTCTTCAACCTTAGTACCGTTCTGTTTAAATTTTTCTATCCTTCCAAGCTCGCAATCGGACTGGGTGTTACCAACAAACTTGGCAAAAACGCAATCAACGCACGCAGTTGTTATTTCAAAAGATTCACCCTCTTTAGTGCCACTAGTTGTAGTATCTTTACTCATGGCCTTTGAGCCTCCACAATCATATTAAATCCGCTCAGTCTTTTCTTTAAAATAGTCAAGCCCTTTTTTGATAAAATTTCTGAAAGGTCAGATATTGAAATCTGGCTGGACCTGCCCTCGTGAATAATTTGATTAAACTCTTTTATAGAAAGAGAGGTGTGAGACACTGCTCTGCAAACTTCGAAAGCATCTACTCCACCTATTACTAACTTTCCACCATGTCTCAGTTTTTTAATCCAGCCATCTATTAGCTCTTCTATTTTTTCCATAGGAACAAAGTTAATTATATCTGTTGCTAATATTTCAACGGCTTCAGAATCGCTGACCATGTTGCCGAATGCAGCGATATCTCCTCCTTCAGCAGCGTTGATGTTTAGATATCCTGAGACATTACTAGGTTTTATAGTAAGATTTACCTTCATTATGCACCTGTATATACTGTTTGAGAAGCCTCTTCAAAAACTTCATTCCACTCAGAAATAAACCTATCTACAGAGAACTTTGAAAGAATTGTATTTCTGGCTTCTTGTCCCATTGAAGAACGTATGGAATCTCCTTCATCTGAAAGAAGAAGTTCAAGATAGTATTTCATCTCTTCTGAAGAGTTTGTAATAAAACCGTTCACTCCATTCTCTATTATTTCTGGGACAACGCAAGTTGCGGTGGAAACAACAGCGCATCCACACGACATTGCCTCAAGGAGCGACATTGGAATTGGCGAAACCGTTGAGGTGTTGAGAAAAACCTTGGCGGTTCTGTAAGAAGAAACTAAGTCTTCGATAGAACTCGACGGCTCGGACATTCCGGGGTTGTCACCAACCAGCTTTATTGGAAGTCCATTAGTGACCTGTTCCCATAGGCTGTATCCTAGACAGTAGTCTCTCTGCTTGTACTGGTTCGCCACGGATAGCACATGGTCTATCTTCTGGCAGCTTTCGTCTGGAGAAAATATCTCTGAATCTATCCCGTGGTAAATAGCCCTGCTGTCCTCTCTTTTGTCCCACTCCCATTCCTTCATGCTGTAATCAGATATAAAGACGTTTCTGCACCCGGTCATCTGGCTGAAGGACAAGAACTGTTCCTGTGGCCACCCGTCAGGAATCTTGTGGAGTGGAAGGGTATGTTCTAGGGTTACTATTGGAAGATGTAGAGACTTTGCCATGTTCTTAGATAGTTCGAACTGTCCAAACTTGCTCTGAGAGAATATTAAATCGAAGTCTAAATGAAGAGGAACGCTTATGGAGTTTCCAGCAGCTTTATAAATATGATAATTGTCTGGAATATCTCCGTGGTCAACATTCCAGTCTTTCATTGTGTCGTTAGTCAGCGCATAAAAGTTATGTCCCGTTTTTGACAAGGTGGTTTCATACCTTTCATGCGTAGGAAAGGTTAGTATATTAAGAGGCTCGCCCGATTCTCGGGTAGCCGCCCTAGATATAGCAGACATAGGGCTAGCTGGCATTCTCCAACCTTTCTTTAATTAGGCTTCCGATGTTTTCATAAGAATAGTTATATGAATCTTTTCTACAAATGTTTCTTTTGTGTTCATATACATTCTTGTTTGTATTTTTTAGAGTGTACATATGTCTCATTGAAGTTTGCAGAAGTCTTATGTTAACATTGACCCAGTCTTCTTGTCCAGTACATATGTCTTGAAAAGTATCCACCATTCCGAACACTGGCTCTGGACTTCCGTCAACAAGAATTCCACCATCTTGAACAAAGTCTGCCATACCGCCAACGTTTGTACAAATAGGAGTATTGCCAAAGCCCATCGCGTCAAATGCCGGTATGCACCAAGCCTCTCCAAAACTTGGCATTACAAAACAGTCCATTGAAGAATGAAGCTTAAGCATCTCTTCATCTGTTAGGTATTGTGTTAAAACAACTTCTTTCTTGTAGTCCTTAGTGTCCTTATACAGCTTTAGATTTCTTTTTACCTGTTCGCAAATTTCTTGTATGTGCAAGAATAGAGACTCTGGAGTTTCTCCAAACTTGTTTGCTTTTATAACTAAAGATACTGGTTCATTAGGAGAAAATTCCAAATGAAATGCTTTAACTAATGCTGCAAGATTTTTTCTTCTAGTCACTTCTCCAATAAAGTAGAAGCAAAATGTATTTTCGGTTGTTTCTACATTAAGCCTATCATAACTGCTTTCATATCTTGAAACGTCACAAGGGATAGGGATTACTGACAACGGTATATTTATACCGCTGTTTTTAGAAGCCGTTACATTATGATTACAGCACACCCAAGCTTCATCAAGCTGATTTATTCTATTGGGCCAGATGGAATAAGCACAAGAAGAGGTCTCTATAAAATAGAGCGCTATATTTTTCTTAAACCTTCCATTGTAGTCCATATGGTGTGGTAAAACATTCTGTATGCATATGTCGGACCCAGAAGAGCTTTTGCTTTCAAGTTCAAGTATTCTTTCTGGAAGGTCTACATTTCTAGAGTTAAGCTTTATTGGCCTACAGGCCACATCTATTCCGGCAGAGTCCATTGCCAGAATATAGTCTATGGCTGCATTTCCCCAGCCCGTTCCTTCTCTATAGTGTCCTACGAATAATACCTTCATGACAGAACCTTATGCCTCATTTTCTCCCAATAGTTTCTTCTGTTACACAACTCTAACATGTGCTTGTAAGCGTCGTGTGGATTAAATATAATAGTCTTGGGAGACGAGTCTAAAAGGGAGTTTTCATTGTAATATATTCCCCCCATTCCTTCTGTGCTCTGCCCATAGTTCAAATCTCTGACAAGCCTAGAGGCCATATAGGAGTTTAGCTTTTCTGATTCCCCCAAGACATTTATTATAAGCCAGTCCACTAAATTTTTGTTGTCCATACCCTCTGGGTATCTGTCGCTGGGTAAGTGAATTCTTGGCGGTGATTTCCAAGTCTCAGATTCGGGCAGAATTTCTACAGAATCAAATCTTTGTTCCCATTTATCGGCTGTTTGGTCCCATTGATAATGTTCTTCAAAAAGCTTCCTTGACTCAAATCCCTTTTTCATACGTATTGCCTGTGGCAAATCAAAAAACTCTACGAACTTTTGAGCAGTGTATTCATTATCAGGAACCGCCCTCATGCATCCAGTTTCTAACTCTTTGTAGAGAGTTTTCGGTCTGAGAGGAGTTCCGCCGAGTTTTCTTATGACGCTGCTCATGGCAGAGTAGTCGACGCTCATGACTGGAACTCCACAAGCGGCGGCTTCTACTTGCGGCAATCCAAACCCCTCACTGTTTGCATATTGTACATATAGGTCAAAGCAATTAACTATTGAAGATAGTATCTCTACTGGTACGCCGTTTCTAACATTGGAAAGCTTTGCAGAGAATTTATTGCATTTTTTGCACTGAGAGATTGCGTCTTTAAAGAAATCGGGAAACACATGCCCGCATTCGCTACAAATATATGTAAACAGGCATTTACTTGCCACCCCACACTTCATCATTATTTCTGGCAAGTCCCAGCCGAGGTCGGGGTAACTGGTGTGGCAATACAAATAGACATCGGTTCTTCTACTCTTGTCTAAGAACAGTCTAAATGCTTCAAAAAGGTCTGGATACAGTTTGCGTCTTTGGTTTCGCATAACTGTTCCAATTATTTTTACACCGTCTTCAAATCCAAGACTTCTTTTGTGAGCCTCTTTATCTTGCACTGGAGAGTAAGATGAATCTGCGGAGGGTGGAGCGCTTCCAAGGCAGTTTATAGCTGCTCCGCTTTGTTCTTTGAGAGAAGACAGTGCCCAATCAGAATAGGTAAACACACCATCGGCATTAGCATAAGTATGAATCCACTGCTTGTGCTGAGGAGCAGCGTCAACCGTTGGCATAATGGTCCAGTTATAGAACTTCCTAAATGGAGACCTTTCCTGAAATTCCATCATCCAAAAGTCACGTATGTCACACACTATATCTGGTTTAAAATCCAGACATATCGATTCAAATTTCCAAGCACCAAACTGGTTTATATTGTTTGAGTTGTATTCTTGAACAGCCTTTGTGTTGTTTATATCCGGTATATTTGGATAGAACTTCCAAGGAATATCGTTAATTTCAGGTTCATCTGGCTTACCATAAGTTCCAAGTTCTGCTATGTCATACTTCCCAGTTGAATGCAGCCTACGCAAAACCTCTCTGGTGTATGTGGCGTAGCCAGTGTTTAGATAGGAAGCCTCTCCACAGAAAAGGATTCTTCTCTTTCTTGTTAAGTCCTGTGAAGCAACCATTTATCCCAAGTCTTTCCTGAGCTTAATTAGGATTGTTTTCATTGAAGATTTTATATAATTTCTAGAGAGGTCCATTTTGTCTGAAATTTCTCTATAAGAGTTGTTACCAAGTCTGAGCTTCAGTATAGATTTTTCTTCTTCTGACAAAGAGTCCGTGAGGGTGTCCCAATCTATACTCTTTTCTGGAACCTGTATATCTTCAAGTGGAAACTTTTTTACCTGATGTTTCTTATTCTTGTTTATATATTTAATTATTTCATTTCTTATGCATGTTGTAGCATAAGTTGAAAGCTTGCTTCTTTTCGGGTCGTGCTTTCTTATTGCTTTAAGAAGACCAATAAGTCCAGCTTGTATATAATCCTCTAAATCTGAAGACCTCGAAGAACAAAAGGCTAAAGCCTGAGAAACAACAAGGCCATAGTTATCCATGACCTGTTGCTGCTCAGACTTTAGCCCAACATTGTTCTCTTTCATATTACACTGTAGCTTCTTCAGTCTCCGATTCTGCATGTTCTGAAGAATCTTCTTCGTAATCTTCGTCAGAATTTCGAAAGCTGTTAATTAAATCGAACTTGTTAACCCGAAATTTAATGGCGTATCTTTTGTTACCGCTGTCGTCGTTCCATTTTTCCTGTCTTGCGGAGCAGATTACGGCAATCTTGTCTCCTTTAATACAATACTTTGCAATGGTTGAAGCTCCGCTATCCCAAGCTACAAAATCTAGAAAGTCCACGGTTTTAACTTTGCCTTCCTTGGTCTTTCTGTACTCTGGAATAGCCAAGGTAAAATCTAAAACGTCTACACCATTTGCCTTGCGGACCTCTGGGTCTTTTACAAAGCGTCCTACAAAACTGCAAGAGTTCATTCCAAAATCTCCTTAGAGCGGAATCGTATTCAGTAACCGATATCCTTCGAGGACATCTTCTTCTATTGCCCCAGACGCCAAATCTGTCTCTTCATCTTCTATTTTTAGAAACATAAGGCCAGCAAGTTTTGATTCCTTTCGCCCATCCTCCTTCGATAGGTTGGGTTTAAATATATTATACAGCGAGAACGGGGTTTCCCCCAGTCCCTTTTCGTTTAGCAGAAATATAATCTCTGGTGAAAGTTTTAGATTTTTGGTTTTATAGTATATGTCATAATATGCTAGAGTTCTTGCGGCATATCTAGGACACGGAATAAAAACGTTAGTTTCAAGAGTTTGGCTTTCTTCCTCTGGAGCGTGAGAAGGGAAGCTTGTGGAAACATAACTTATTCCAGATGTATTATAAGCCTCATTTAATTCTTCAAAGCAATACACACTAGTTAATCCATCAAAGACGGGTTTTACGCAGGTTCTTTGTGGATATTCTACTAGACATGCATTTGCGTCTATATCAGGATAGACCGATACAAAATATCTGTGACTTCTGAAGAAGTCGTATATTGATTCAGAGCACATTTTATATTATAAAGTATCATGTATTCAAATTTGAGAAACCCTTTGAACAATAAAGCTGTCCTTCTTTTTTGACCGCTCCCCTATAATAAGAACGGTGTTTCCTTTAATAAGTAACTTTTTGTTTTCTTCCCAAGTTTCTGGGAAGGCTATCACTGAAGAAAGCTCACAGGAGTTGTCCTCAACGGTTATGAAAGCCATCTTTTTATTTTTCATCTTGCCATTTTTTATAGCCCACTCTCTGCAAGATTTTACCTCGACAGCTAGAGACATCTTTCCCGGTTTTCCATCAATGAACTCCTTGCAAGTGCCATTTGACATGCTAGTATCACATGAGTCTATCTTGGAATACGTAATAGAGACACCCAGAAGCCTGTCTTCCTCATTGGCGATATCATTTGGAAAATCTTTTAGTTCATACGGGGGATTTTTCAGTTGGTAGATGAGGTCTTTGACTATTTCACATCTGTTTTTATTAGATGTTCCGCCGCCATCTTTTTTGGTGGGATTCAATGCCTTTAGTGCGTCAAGAACATTGTCCCAGTTTTTATATCTTTCTTTAACCCAGTCTTTTTCTTTGGCCGTAAGCTTTTGCCAAGTTTCAAATTCATATAGAGTTCTGCTTCTTGACTCATGGTCTGGAAAAAACGATAAAGCACCAACCAATATTAAGGAAGAAATTACTTTTGTTGTGTTCAATCCCGAAACATTAACCAAAAATTCATACCACGTCCAGTCGGCCATCTCTTTGCCAAATACCTGCTCTTGTTCTCTGATAGAGTTGAATAGCTTTTTGGCTTGGCTTTCGCCTATATATTTTATATCTTTAAATCCAAAGGTTATTAATCCATCTCTAATTTCAAAGCTCTCAGACATATGTTTTAGAGAGGGAGTGGTGACTGTTATTTCGTTTAGTTTTGCATCAGAAATTAGCTCTCTAATTTCCTCTTGGGAATCTGGTTTTCCTCTAGCGTAGTATAGGTAATTGCAGTAAAAATTGAGGGGAAAATGTGCCTTAACATAAGCAGACCAATAACCACAAACAGCATAACTAACAGCATGGGACTTATTAAAAGCGTAACGATTAGACTTTTCAATCCAACTGAATATCTCCTCCGCAATCTCTGTAGATACAACACCCTTTTTTTTCGCTCCCTTTAAAAACTTTTTCTTAATGTCTGCCATGAGGTCAGCTTTTTTCTTGCCGATTGCTTTGCGAAGATTGTCTGCCTCTTGGAGATTAAAGCCCGCTATGACTTCCACAATCTTCATTGATTGCTCTTGATATACCAGAACTCCTTGGGTTGACTTCAGTATCGGCTCTAAGGAATCGTGTAGATAGCTTATTTCCTCTTCACCGTGCTTACGGTCAACATAATGCTGTGTCATGGACTTGCCGTCCACGATTGCCTTCAAGCATCCCGGCCTCAGAAGAGCAGACAAAGCGGCCAGTTCTTCTATGCTCTTTGGCTTGACTCTTTTTGCCCAAGACTGACCTAAATTACTTTCAAGCTGAAAGACACCTTTTGTTTTGCCTTCACAAATTATGTCCCAAGTTTTGGAACACGAGTAGTCAATTTTAGATATATCAATATCTATACTTGGAGTGCTATTATTTCCAGCGGGAGAGCGGTCCTTTAATTCAAACTTGCATCCGCATTTAAATGTAAGATTTTCCATCTGCAAACGCCTTTTCAAATTGTGTTTTAGGTGCTAGTGCCCTATGAAACTTCAAAAATCTTATCATTATATTTGCAGTATCTTTAACATCCTTTAGAGCATCATGGGAACCCTCTTTATCTATTCCCATATAGTCTCTCATTGAATCCATGCTTATAGACTTTACGTCTGGATTATTTTCCATCCAAACCCAAACTAGGTCCATTACATCTAATTTGTATGCTTTGCTAAAGAGTTTTTGCCCGCCAGTTTTATCGTCTCTCGGACCATATTGCTGACACATTCTATTAACTATTGGCATATCAAAGCCGTTTATATTATACCCAGCAGGTATTGGCGCATAGAAAGAAGTTTTTTTAAAGTTGTACTTATTAACAAAATCTGAGAACTTCCCCCACACCTGTTTGGGGTGGGGAGCTTTGGCCAAAGACTCCCTGTCCTTATGTGTGATTTCCAGAGCTTCTTCCTCTAGGGGGTCAAGCCCAGCCTCAATAGCTTCGTCATCATCAATTATGGGTCTGATTTCACTATTGAAATATCCACCCGGTTGTACGGTCAGTCTTCTTCCATGAATAGCTACCGCAGCTATTTGTGTAGGCTGTGTCTTGTGTGGGTTTCTGCTTCCTGTTTCAAAATCAAAAACAATTATGTCTCTGTAATTCATAGTAATCCTTTTATTAGGGCTTTCAATCCGTCTTCTTCTAAATCATCCATTCTAATAAACAATGGTCCTAGTATGTCCTCCTTTTTGTATATGTACAAAGCGGCGTTGTTGTCCCCACCATACACGACCTCTTTAAACGGAGGAACTTCTTCCAAGAAGTCCTTTAAGGATTCTGATTTTACTACCCATGCATTTAGATTGTTGTCAGCCCCAAGAACGTAAACCCATAAGTCAGCTTTCGTGGCAGTTATTCCACTTGGGCGGTCCACTTTTGTGTTGTGGTGTTCTATAGCTATATTACCAGTTTCTTCCGCCTTGTAGTCGTACTTTACTTCTATAGTAAAGCCCCTTCTTCCAACTTTGCACTCTAAGTCGTAGTCGTATCTCTTTTCGTAGTCGTTATTTTTGGAACACTTTATTCCACAACTTTCTAATACGCTTTTAGCAAAGTCTTCTCCAATTCTACCCTTGCTAAAACTCATTATATTTTCCTCTTGAGTTCTAAGAATTTAGATACAGCCTTGTCCAAACTCTTATACAACTCGCTATGCTTAACCCTTGGATGTTCACAATCAACTTGATAAATTATACCGTCAAAATATCCTTTATAATAATCGCTGAGAATGCATATGCTCAGTTGCTTATACTCGACGGCGCATCCGTCTTTAATAATCTTTTTGTATAGTTGCTTATTGGAAATCATTAATTAAACCTCGATTACTCCGCATGATAATTGACTACTAATACCCATAATTTTATCCAAAAGGTTTACACCCAAAATATCAAACTTAACATGCCCCATGGCTTCCAAGTCAACCATTTCTAATCCAGCTATCTTGTCAGACCCCTTTGATTCTCTAATCATTGGACAGACTTTATCTAGGTCGTGCGAGGAAATGACCACGCCAGCGGCATGCTTGCCTTGGGATTTATAAGTTCCTTCAATTCTCATTGCTTGTTGAAAAAGTTTTGCGTATGTACCAACTAAATTGTTTTCTTTGTCTAGCTGGCAATAGTCTTTAAGCTCTTCAGGTGTGTTAATTAAAGCCCACATAATTATTGAAGGCTCATCCATGTCCTGAAGCTGGTCAGAGATTTCGTGCTCTTGAGGAAGCGTTTTCGTTATGGCATTCATTTCGTCGTATGAACAGGCGTCATGCGCCCTAAGAACTTCTTTTAATGCGCTTCTTCCCTGAAGCTTTAAGAAAGTAATCATCTGTCCGACCTTATGATGGCCATATTTTGAGCGAATGTACTTTATAACTTCGTCTCTTTTTGTGGCAGGAACATCTATATCAATATCAGGTAAAGAAATATGTCCGTCCGTATTTCTTCCAGCGTTATAGAATCGCTCAAAAATTAAGCCGAATTCTACGGGGTCCACCTGAGTGATGCCTATTAAGTAAGAGATTAAACTCCCGGCAGCCGACCCTCTCCCCGGACCCGGAAGCCATCCTTTTTCCTTAACATGATTGACTATGTCTCTAACGATTAGGAAATATCCAGCTAGATTAGCGTCCTTGATTACTTCTAATTCTTTTTTGATTGTTCCCAAATATGTCTGTGTGGAATGTTCATCTGATATCTTGCCCGATTTTATGAGCAATCTCTTCCACCCTTCTCTACACAAAGAGCGAAGATACTCGTCTTCGCTAAGATTGTATGGACACGGAAACTTTGGAAGGATAGGATGTCCTAATATATCATATTCTTCACACGAGTCAGATATCACACGTGTGTTTAATATCTCCTCTTTTGTGTGAAGGGTTTCAATTTCTTCCGGTGTTGGTATGTGGTAATTATCAGACCTAAAGAAACCGGAAAGACCTATGTCGCTTCCTTCATGTAGCTTTTGCTCAACCTTTTGCAATGTAGTTTTCATTGCTGAGCAAAGAAGCAGGCGTTGGTCTGGAGCATCTTCCTTGGTGGGATAGTGGGAGTCGGCCGTGGCAACAGGAGGAATTCCACTCTTGGAGCTAAGGTCTCTTAGGCATTCGGCTATTAACTCGGAGGCGGGGAAGTTCTCTTTATCTATAAGCTGAATTTCAATATAAAAGTTTTCCTTGCCGAATATATTTATATACCTAGACAGAAGCATGCTGGCTTCTTCAAACCAATTTCTTTTAAGGTGTTTGGCCGCTTCTTCATATGACTTAGAATTATAAGCCCTTTTCCAATTAACAAAAAGAACATTGGAGAGGTCGCTACCGGGATGTCCGCTAAAAGCTATTAAGTTTTGATTCTTGTTAAGCTCTTCTAGAATACTTAAATCAATTCTAGGTCTAAAATAGAACACATCTTCATCATTGCTTCTTGAAACTATCGAAATTAAGTCTGACCAACCTTCTTTATTTTTTGAGAGAACCACAAGATGGCTAAGTGTTCTGTTTTCTTTATTTTGAATTGTTGCCGAGTCTTGAGAAAGATACAGTTCGCACCCCAAGATGGGCTTGACTCCCTTTTTTTCCATCGACTTAACAAAAGAGACGGCTCCAGATATTGTTCCATGGTCTGTAAGGGCACAGGTGTCATATCCGAGAGTCTTGCATCTATCAGCTATCTGGCTAGGCTTAGACAGACCATCCAGCAAGCTGTAGTGACTGTGCAAATGTAGAGGAACCCAAGTCATTGCTTACCCCGGCGCTGAGTAATATCCAAGAGTGAAACCTTCTTTGGTACACTCATCAACAGCCTGATTTATTCCGTCTTTATTTATCTTATCTTTTATGTGAGAACACATCGATTGGTTTGTACCTTGCCAGTTGTTTTTATAATAGTGGCAAAGCTTAGTACATTTCCAGTGGCTGTGGTCTGCTGAAAGAAGCTTGGGAGACTGATTATTTTTTATCTCCTCAAATCTATTCTTTAGCATGTCTAAAAATAGCTTCTTATCAGATTCGTCAAAACAAAGCGAGAACGGACCTCCGTCTCGGATATAAAAGATGGTCATTATGGTCTGCTCATAGTTTGGGAAAAGATGAGACAGCGCATAATGATAAAGCAGAAGCTGCGGGTCTTTAGAGAGCTTGTCGTAGTCCTTCTCTTGACCCGTTGCCCAATCTATTCTTCTGCCGGTCTTCCAGTCTACGGCTTCCATAACCCCATCGGAGACCTCTGTGACCAAATCTATAGTCCCCTTGATTGCGAGGTGTCCACTGACCTCGGACCCATCGGGCATGGTGTAGTCGTATCTAGCCCAAGGCTCTCTAATCTCGATATCGAAATGAGGCTCTGGGGCAATAACGTTTCTGTTTCTGGGGTCAAACTGGCCTTGATTAAATTCCAAAGCCGCGTGGGACCACTTCACGCAGTCCTTGTAATCCCTAGGAGCGTATTTATGCACCGACTCAGAAACATAGTGCTCGTAGCTCTTGTCTATTAAAGAGTCAACATACTTAGAAGACAGAATCTTGTCCTTGGTAATTCTAATTCTTCCCAAAGCGTCATCTTTGTAACTCTTTTTATTATCTTGAACGGCCTTCTTTGAGCGGGCCAAGCACTCCATAACCTTATGAACAATGGTTCCCATCTCGGCCTTTTTACTAGAACCAGAGGGGTAGCCAAGAACATAGTTTATAAAGTACTGCTGTTGACAGAAGTCATAATTATTATAAGAAGAGCTTCTTATGTAAGTAACGTACACTATTTCCATCCCAATGAGGAAGAGGTAATGGGGAATTGTTCAACAAAAATGCCCTTAATTTTATTTGCTATGTCCTGATGCTCTTTCTGGGTTGACTCGTGGGTTCTTAGCTGGATATAATGAATCCAGCTTCTTGCAGTGCCATTCATGTACATACGAGTTTTTGTATTGAGTGGTAGAAAAAATCTAGCGCTTTCTTTTGCTATCCCTCTCTTAAGCGCCTCCTTGTACTTAGAATAAGACCTTCTGTTCTCTTCCTTTAGGGCTATCTTATACCACTCTTTGTCATACTTTGGCAAATCGTCCAGCGAGTTCTGACGATTCTTATTGTCTTGTCTTCTGGGTTTAATATCTTCAAAGCCCTCGGTCTCTGCATATCGCTGACTAAATTCTTGGAAAGAAAAGCTTCTGTGTCTAAGAATTTGAGCAGCTATTCCTCTGGTGGTATTGATTTCTACCACCATGTTTGCCATTTCAAATATTGACCAATGGCCATGCTTTATGCAAAAGCCAAGAAGGTTTTCAACATTGAGGTTTTCCTGATTTTTTGGATTGCTTACTCTGGCGCAATATCCAATAATAATTTCAGGGTTCGGGGTAACAGAGACAAGCCTAGCGGCCATATTTATCCTTCAGCCTTTCTATGTCGTCTTCACAACATATTCCATGTTGCATTTCATATATGACCAAAGGCTCATTACCAGTATTTACAATGTTGTGGACCACGTTCATTGGGATGTGTACGTTGTAGCCCCGAGAAATTTTCCACACTGTTTGGTTATAAACCATCGTGCCATCACCAGATACGCAGTACCAAAATTCACCACGCTTCTGATGTCTTTGTAAAGACAGTTCTCCACCAGTGTTAACGGTAATCTTTTTGAAGACTACCACATCTTCTCTGTGTATATCTTCATAAAAGCCCCAAGGCTTTTCTATTTTAACTCCGAGCTTAGCCATCCCCATTCCCCTAAAATATCTATTAGTTTTTTACATTGTTCATCCACAGTTAATTCTGAGTTGTCAATAATACCATCGAATTCTTTAAAATCGTCTAATGCAGTTTCGCTTTCGTGTTCGTCTTCGTTAACTCTTCTGGTTAGCCTTATAACCTTGCCGCCAGCTTTGTGGATGGCACTCACCTCGTTGGGGAATCTACAGTCTCCAACTAAAGCAAGACCCACCTGCTCAGCAGATATTTGTCTTACTAGATAGGATGTCCAGATGTCTGGCTTAAGACTTCGGCACATGTCTGTTCCAAAATGCTGTAAGAATCCCCTTGCGGTAAAGTTCTCATCAGTACCCGGTTTTTTAATATCTACCTCTTCATTTTTCTGAGAGCCAGTTCCGTAGCACTGTTCTCTGGTCAATCCAAAAAGTGTCATGGCTACAGATTTCAGTGAGTCGGCAAAGTTGTATGCTTTTACATAAGGCCAGACTCTTTGTGCTGCGTAGTTAGCGAAATCGTCATCTGTTCTGTGGACATCAAAAACACCCATTCCCTCTGTTTCTTCGCCTTTCTCATCAGTAAATATAGCGTTGACTAAAAGCCCCCCTCTGTCGTTAAGTTCAAAGTGTTTGATGACATCGTTACGTTTCATCTCGTATCCATGCATGAAGTTAACGCACGTGGTCTTTCCACTGCGCTTTACTCCAGAAAGTCCGAGTATTCTATGGTTCATACCAAACCCTCAAGCTGAGGCAAAAGGGTAGACTTTATATCTTCTATCTTCATATCTCCCACATCTTTACTGTTGGAGGATGGGAAGTACAAGTTAAATAGTTTGTCACACTTTTGTTTGATTTTTTCTTTGCCAACCTGACCGGCCTCGTCAGAATCTGTGAGAACAACAAGATTCAAGGCTCCAGACCTTTCTAATATTATACGCTGTTGCTCGCTCAAAGAACAACCAAACATTCCAACAGCGTTGAAAATTCCTGCCTCACCCAGTCTCCAGACATCTCCCTGACCCTCCACAAGTATGGCCGTCTTGCTTCTCAGGACATGTTCTTTTGCATACCAGTAGTTATATAAGCAGGTGCTTTTTTTGAATCCCTTGCTATTTATCCACTTTCCCATTGTATTGCTATTGGTTCTTCTTCCTACACATCCAATCATATATTCATGATTGTCATCATATACAGGAACAACCACCCTGCTGTACATTGGCTTGCTTCTATCGTTACAGTATCCCACATCATATTTATCTAGCGTTTCCGGCAGAAATCCTCTATTAAGATAGTACTCAGACGGGATAGATATTCTTTCTCTTACTCTCTCTCTGGTTATATTTGTTTTGTTCTGCTCTGTACCCTGATTTAAAACATTTACGGAAGAAAGAAATTCTCTGCTCGTCTTTGGTGGAGGGGGTGGTTCTAGTATGTCCTCCCCAATAAATTTTTCACAGAAGCTGACCACTTCTGAGAAAGAGGCGTCGTCGCCTTTCTCTATGCTCAGAAGTCCTCGGATAAGACCCAAGATATCATTGTAATATTCTTTTTCACATGCCCTTGTCCAGCATCTCCAGAAGCCTAGATATTCTTCATCGCCATCAATAGTTATAGTAAAACCGGTAGGGTTATCACCGCCATGTATGGGACATGGGCAAGAAATCCACTCGTCGTATTCTCTATATTCAATATTAAAATAGTCAAGTATATCCCTAATTCTTGACCTCATGTGGCCTTGAAGATGTTCTATCTTAGAGTTGCTATTCTTTTCCTTCATTGATGATTTCCGATAGCCTCTCCAAGCTTTGGCCTGTATCTTCTTCCGACTCTGACTCAATATCGCCATTGACTATGAACCCTTCATCCTTCTCTCTAGTTTTCAATTTAACTTCGTTTCTAGTTTTCCCCTCAATAAGTTTAGCTTGCTCTCCATTCATCGTCATGTTTATATAGTCAGTATCACTAAGCGCTGGCCCATGGCGACATATGATTGGAACCAATTTCTTGTTTCCATTATTATCACCGTCTTCTGCTACTTCTTCTATGCTCTTATTTTTAAAGATGGAAAAACTTGTACAGAGCCAGATGAGTCTGTCGGACCCGCTAACAACATCAGTAGTCTCTCTGGTTATGCCATCTCTGTTTAACTGAACAAAGGACAAACACGGACAATCATATTGAACACAGAAGTTGTGGAGAGATGTCATCTGGAAACCAAGGATTTGGAACTCCCTGAGACTGTCGCTAATTTGCCCAGAAGACATTAGTTTCAGATAGTCGTATACAATCAGGCAATCGTTTACGCGGCCATTTTCATCAAAGCCAACCTTCTGAAAAATCCACCTTCTCATAATCGAAAGGGTTTCTTCAAAAGACCTTCCAGCTATGCTGATATAGTCATACGGGATGTCTTGAACTTCGCTTGCGGCTTCCCTTACTTTAGACCTAACACAGTCATTTTCTGCAAAGCTTCCAGTAGAAATATCATTGATGCTAGTATCACTAAGGTTGGCAAGAATCCTGTTTAGGTGGTCCTCCTTTGACATTTCGGTGTCCAGCATCAGGACAGGTATCTTGAGCTTTCCTGCCACATGAAGGGCCACGTTGTCTGCAAATACGCTCTTTCCTACTTTGGGCCTTGCCGCAACTAAGTCAACACACTTTCTTCTAAACCCGCCACCTATGGCTTCATCATACCTTGCGTACCCACTAGAGATTCCAACCATCTCGGTTGGGTTTTCTTCCAAGTGCGCAACATACTCTTCTATCTCTGAACCAATCTTGTCAGGTTTGTCATCATCAGACCTATTAAAAGCATGGGACAACTCCATGATTGGAGCTTCCGCAATGCTAATTATTTCGTTTACACTTTCGTCTCCGGTGATATTGGAGATGTTGGCGTGGACAATTTTTACTTGTCTTTGTATATCTCTGGCTAGTTGAAGTTTTCTTATCTTGACTGCGTGGTTTCTTACATTCTCCAATTCGATTGGAAAATTATACACTCCACGAAGATGTTCTACTGCCTCTTTGTCTTTAAAGTTTTCACTAAATCCTAAGTCGTTTGCTGCGGCAAGTATAGACGAGATATCTATTACTGAAGATTCTTCAAATACCTTCTTTAGGCATTTGTAGATTATCTGATTTTCTTCGATAACAAAACTGTCTGACTCTACTATACCGTCTACATCTACAAAGGCATCAATACCATAGGAGCATATTCCAGACAGCACCGCCCTTTCTGCCGCCGGATTCTGCAACAAGCTCTGCGACATTAACCGACACACCTTTCACATACGTAAAAATCCCTTTTAAGGATTGGACTAACTTTATAACTTTTTGCACACTTACTACACGTTACATCTGCTTTGATTGACTTCCTTCTGGTTCTAGGAACCGGCGGATTGAAAGAATCATCTATAAGATTTTTTTCATCTTCTGATACAATAGACCCATCATCAGTCCATTCGTTTTCTCTCTCTCCTCTATAAATCGGTTCAGACCTAGTTCTTCCTCCCGTGTAAGACTGGGCCGTCTCTTCGTTTCGGGACGGGGCTATGAAATCTTCTTTGTGAGATGAAACAACTTCATCCGCGAGGGAATGTTTTTCCAATTTAGTCCCGACTTCATCAGCGTTATGTTCTACATTCTCCCCTGTTAAATTTTTGAACCCCTTTGCTACGACACTCATGTCGTTTTTCTGAATGCCTTCCCTTATTAGGTCAATGGGACTGCTCATGAGTATGCCTTCCTCTTACTTAGTTCTGTTAAAACATCTGCCATCTTTCTGACATCTCTTATTTTTTCCTGAAGCCTATCGACCCTTGCTTGTGCGTGCCTTCTAATTGTTTCTAATTTTTCTGCAAACGGATTTTGATTAATAATTTGCTGCTGTTTTATATCATGCTTAGTATACTTGCCATACTGGTCTATCTCTACAGAGACTATTCTTCTTATATTGTCTAAAGCAAAGTTTAGCTTTACTATGTTCTGGTTATGCTCGTCTTGCAGATAGTTGGCATAGCCATAAAGAACATATGATTTATGCAAGCATTCTTCAGACGTTAGATTAGAAAGCGCCACTGTAGTAAGATTTAAAGCCTCTGCCGCCTCTAGGTTAAAACCTACGACATTCAGAGACTTTGAGTTTATGTAGTTATCTACAGACTGTTCGAATTTAGCCAGACGTTCCGATGGCGTTAAGGATTGATTTTCTCCACTCATCTGAACCTTCTCTGTAATCTAGTATCGCCATGTAAATATTATTAATGCTACACCATTCTTGTTTGTCTCTGTCTCTAGCCTTTGATTGATAAAAGTCTCTCTTGCTCTTATGGTAAAATTCATTATATGAATAGTGCTGTTCTCCGTGAACTTCTACTATTAGTGGTCTATCTGGGATAAAGAAATCTGCATATAATATAGAATTTCTAGTAGCAGTCCTTGTACCGGGAAGGGAAACTTCCTCAAGTATTATAGACCGTGGAAACAGGTCACGCAAGGTCAATCTGGCCAGTTTGTGGGGAGCGGAAGCCTTGCGAGAGCGGCGTCGTTTGGAGTCCTTGGAGAAGTTCCATCCGCACTCCCTCCCGTCCAGCCCGACTACCCTCACAGCATCTCCCTGATGTCATTCTCAAGAATTTCCATAAGGAAGCCGCTCCCTTCTAAGAAGTTGTACAGGCGCTCCTGTCCTTGAAATTTAAAGAACTTGGTCACTGATTCTATGTTTGATGAGTCAACTTCATTATCAGAAAGAAGCTTGGAAACAGACGGGTTGATAAGATTCTTCTCTTCTTCTAGAACGAAATCACACCTATACCAAGCGCCAGCTTTTGAAACCAAGCCAAACTCAAGAGCCATGTTTATGATTTCTTGAGTCCTGTCTATTCCAATTCCGTATTTAATCCAGCTTTGAGCCTCGCCTCCGGGGAACCCACCGGCAGAGGAGCAGAGGACTCTCCAGTTGACCATCTGGCCAATCTGTTTTCCCCCGGCTTCCCAAGGTCTTGTATTCTTTATCTCTAAGTGAGTGTCGACTTGATACCTAATCTTTACGCCGCTGTCGGCTATCTTAGTTTTTCCATATCCAGTTGTGTTGGCAATAAAGTGGGTTATCATTATAATGATACTTTTTTGCCTAGGGACAACATTGCCAAGACGCTTGGTAAAGTTACTTAATATCTTAGGTAGCCCTGCTCTAAACTGGCCACTCACTTCGTCCATTAGTTCTCTGGACGGAATTAAAGAAGACACGGAGTCTATAATCACAACACAGTTAGGCTCGGCTCTGACATACTTCTCGACTATGTCAAGGTAGTCTTCAGCACTAATTGGTTCGTCTTCAGACTCAACGATTTTTATTTTTTCTTTTTCAAGGCCCTTGATACCACCAAGGTTCATGGCTTTAAGTCTTCCCTCGGCATTAATATATACTATTGGCCTCTCGCCATGTTCTTTGCTTTGACAAGTTGCAGCAAACTGCAAGGCGGTCGTTGTCTTGCCACTCTTTGGGTCTCCAGTGAGTATTACCCAGCTACCTTCCTTTATGCCACCACCCAGAGCCAAATCAAGCGCCGGTGTAAAAGGAATAACCTCTAGATTTTCGCTTTCATCAAATACGGCAGTTCCACTCCTAACTACCTTACCGTATTTCTTCATTACCTCTCGGGTAGTCTCGTCGTTAAAATCCGATGTCTTAGCCATCTAGTTCCCTCAGTTTTCCTATCTTCGTTTGTTTTCCGTAAGGTTTCCTTGGTTGAGATTCAGTAGAGTCTTTGTACTCTTTAGCAGACGAAGACTCTTTTTGTAGCCGGGCTTCTTCTGCCCTAATAAGGTCTTCTAGTCCGGGGAATCTCAGTGAATATATTTTTTTTCCACGAGCCGTATTGAGAGCAGCGACCACGGCTCTGTCGTCGTGCTTATTTGTAAGACGATTTGCTTCTATGACCTGAAGCTGGTAAGTTTTTTTCCACTTGGGAGTATTCCAGAACTTATACGCCAAAGAACCTTCATTAGATTTCTCAGCCATCCTTTGGCACATAAGCTCTGCCACATATTGAGCAGACGTACAATAGTCCCCCGTGGAGGGAGATTTGTACCGACTACTTTCGCTTCTATTCTTTGTCATATCTTGATATTAAACAATCACCTGCGATAGTTGCGTTTCTAAGTTCGGTTCCCTCTTTTATAAGTTCGGGAACTTTCCATTTTTCAACACGAAGCATTCCATCATTCAAGGTTCCAACTATATATAATTCATTTGTTATATTTGATGTCATAAATGCAGACGCGCCCTTGCAGAAATAAAATCCATCCGCATCTTCTCCGATATCAATTTCATGAGAACGAAAAGCAACTTTCATACTCTTTATAAAGAGACCCGTATCTTGACAGTGCTGCTTAAGCCTTATCCAAGCGCTTTCTGGATAAACACCCGGCCTATAGTCATCTTGAAATACTGTCGTACCGTCAGAAAGAACAACAGACCATATGACACTCTTATCGCAACACTGTCCTAGATATACATCAGGCTCTGTGCATATGCTAGCTGTCATTGTCTGGCTTAATTTTATGAATCGATTGGCTGTGTCTGTTATGCTGTCTGTTCTTGAGGTATTCAGGTCTCTTTTCATCAGAAAGCATCGAGGCTTGGGGGGTCATGGTAGTAACACCCCTGTCCTCCTTTCTTGCCATCAGATTTCCAACCTTCATGCTGCTGTCTTCTTCTGTTTGTTCGGAAGAATCTTCGGGCTGAGTTCCAATGCGGTTTTTGACAATCTTTTCGCTTCTGTTTAGCTCTTCTGCGAGTTCCTTTACTGAAGTATCTAGATGATTATCTATATAAAATTTTTCTGCCTTGGTCAGTGGTCCTTTTCTCTTAGACATCAAACATATACCTTTCTGCTGTGGTTAAAAATCTTCCATTTCTTGTTTTCAGATACGTCATATAGTTTCTATATACGTTTTCTGAAACTTTTTTGAGGGGGAATTCTATGGAGTTTGCCTTGCTTGCATATGTTCCCCAAGGGTCGAATAGTCGGCCTCTTCCAGCCTTAACAAAGAATGTAGAGATTCCGGTTTTTCCATTCACTATTTGTTTTGCATAAGCAAGCTTGCTTTTCTCTGAGACTATATCTCCCTTGGTGGTATAGCATGTGATTGTTGTAATTTTTGGAAGGTCTTTTTCAAAAGACTTTAGTATATCTTCATCCATCTTCTTTCCCCATAAAATTTCTTATCTGATTGACAGTATTCTTAATGCAATCATACTTGTCGACCCCATCAACCCAGAGAACGAAGGTTTCATCCAGCCCAGACTTCTTTAAATCCTCTGGGTCTATCGTGTCACCACTGCATTCTCCCGTTTTCATAACCTCATGCACGCCAAGCTGGCAGTAAATTATAGCCCTGTGTGGAGCAGAGTTTCCCATTATTTTTTTCCCTTCTGTATATATCTTTGTCTTTGTTCTTCCGTCATGCTTCTAAGCTCTCTGTCTAGCTTCTTTTTTCCCGGCTTCTTTTCATCTACCTTGTCTCTTTCTTTTCTGTCGTCCAGTTCATATCTTCCAAGCTTCTTAGTGTTTCTTTCAGCCCAGTGTCCAAGAGTTTGAGGCTCTCCTCTTACAAAGATATGAGGACTTCCAAGAACTCTTTCTAGTTTATGCCTTCCGCATTCCGGGCATTTCTTTTTCTTCGAATCTTTCATACTCTGTGTGATTGTAAATCTGTGTTCACACTCAGAGCATAGATATTCATATAAAGGCATCTTACCTCCCGACAGCCTTCTTTATGTCCTCTATTACAGATTCGCTTTCTTCAGGGTTATCTAGAAGCTCTTCACATTTATTTCTTAAGAAGAGTAGGTCTTCTGAAAGCGTCTTAACAACATTTCCAGTAAAGACAGAGTGCTTCTCTGTAAGGTCTATAATATGCTCTAAATTTTCTTTAGCCTGAACTTTGCGCATCTTCTAGTCTATAAAGGATTGCGGATATAATTCCATGCCTAATAACATCGTCATCGTCAAGCTCCACTATACCAACCCCGTGCAGACCACGTAAACATGATATACACGTAGACAGCCCTCCTCGCACACGGTTTGGAAGGTCGGTTTGGTTCACGTCTCCATTCACTACCGCTTTTGACTTTCTTCCCAGACGAGTAACGAACATTTTTATCTGTTCTATCGTGGCGTTCTGGGCCTCGTCTAATATAATAAATGAGTTGTGAAAGTTTCTTCCTCTCATATATTCTAGAGGACAGACTTCAAGGATATTATTTTTCTTTATGTAGTCTATGCCGCTACTAGATATGTATTTAGACATTTCATCCATAACAGGAACTAGGTATGGATATATCTTGTCATGAAAAGAACCGGGGAGATAGCCTAATCCGCCACCAGACTCAACTACTGGCCGCGCGATTATTATCTTTTCTATCTTTCCAGCTAATAAATGCTCACAGGCTAGGCCAACACATATAGTTGTTTTTCCGCTACCTGCTGGCCCGGAACATATTGTAACGTCGTTCTCTACTATTGCCCTTATGTATCCAGCTTGGTTAGAAGTTTTAGGAGATAGACTGTGCCTACTATGAACATGCTTATTAAGTTCTGACTTTGACTTTGGCTTTTTCATTTTACCTCTTTATTTGCCAGAACTACCAAAACCCCCTTCTCCTCTGTCAGTGCTATCCAAATCGTTAACTTCCTCTACCCGAAAGTTTGGTACTTCTTGTATTAAAATTTGAGCTATTTTGTCACCGCGACTAATAAAATAAGACTTATTATCGAATGGCCACTCTGTTGTTCCGTAGCCCATATTAGAAATACAGACCTTTACTTCTCCCCTATATCCACTGTCAACCACTCCAGCAAATCGGTGTAACCCCTTTACACCCATAGAAGAACGGTCCCATATTAATCCAGCGTAATCATCAGGAATCGCCATAGAGATTCCCGTAGAGACTAATACGGTTCTTCCCGACCTAATCTCCAAGTCCTCGTCAGAATATAAGTCTATTCCGGCGTCTGTGTCATGAGCTTTTGTGGGTAGTTTGGCTGTCTCAGTCAGCCTTTTTACCCTTAGTGGCTGATTTGTCATTAGACATCTCCTCGTCGTCTTTTTCCTTCTCCTCTGTGATAAACTGTCCAAAACTTGAAGAACACATGGGCATATCGGGAGAGGGGAAGTTGTATCGTCCATTAAAATGGAAAACTTTTCCCTCATGTGCATATGATATGTGGACCATGAATCCTTTCCCAACGTCTATAGCCTCATTAAGACGCAATACGGTGGCCTGTAGGACTTTGTCACCCTCTGGTGTTCTCTGCATGAAGGGTGGCGTTTTTATATTTTTGGTGCTTGACATTGGGCTTCCTAGATAATTTCACAGGCTCCACCAGCACAGGCAATCTCTTGCTCTGGCGTAGTGTTGTCATGTTCCTCTATGCAATTAGTATACTCTACTGCGGTATACTCTCTCTTCATATCTACCCACTCTTTCCAATTGTAGACATCTTTCATGCAATATGTAAGTCTTTTGACGTCTCCATCCATATACTTTTTGGCAAACTTTTTGCAGCGCTCAACCCATTCTCTTTTTCCGTTGCCTTTAATTCTAGTTCCTACTCCCAACAGTCCATCACAAGCTGACCATAGGTTATCTTCCCAGAGGTTAAGTGCAACTTCAATTAACCCGCTAACAAACATCGCGCCGTCGCCGTAGTGCGATACCATTTCGCTGGGAAGATACACCGTCGTGAACGGTGCTTGCGGATAGTCCTTATCTCCACTCAATGGAAGCAGAGAGACGCCACAAAAATACTTTCTGTTTTTGTAGATAAATTTCTCTACGTCTTCCCATTCTTCTGGCTTTACGTTGATTGTGTTAGACACGTTGTGTTGCAGAAACGGTTTAATACAAAGAGAGTCATTTCTTCCGGCCATGACCCAGTTCTGCTGTGTGCTTTTTACATATTCCAAGAGACCAATAGCACCAATCTGATTCTTCAATTTAGAACCGGCAGGAACCTCTATGCAAAAGCAGATTACGTCGTCACTGTCGTTTGCGGACCAAACCGACTCTTCGCATGCTCTCTGATTTGTTTTCTTAAAGTGTTGATATATATCCTCCATCTTATTAGCCTGTACACGTCTAATATAACGCTTGGCATGATGAGGATGGATGCCAGAACTAGTACCAAGAATACAACTAGCAGTCCCTTCAGGCTTGACACAAGTAGTCCTAGCTGCTGTATTAATTCCGATTTTCTTAGCAAGCTCTCTATTCGTTTTCTTAACAACCCTAGCGCCTTCCTTTTGAATGTCGGGGTCCAAACAAATATCGTGGCGTTCCATGATTCCTGTCATAGAAACACCGAGAAGAGCCTCTCTTCTCAGGATTCTCTCGGTAACTTCTCCCAAGTAGGACATCTTTGAGAATCCAGCTTGTAGGGTTCCAATGATGGACGCCGCTCTGCAAGATTCAAAGAACTCCTCCTTGGTCTTTATTCTTGCACAGTTAATGGTGCTAAGATTGCACGCTTGCCAGCCCGTCTCTCCCGTCTTCTCGTCTACGGGATAGAGTCCAATCTCAACACATGGGTTTACAATAATCTCAGTGGAATCTGCCCATACAAATCCCGGCTCCCCGAACTCCTTGACCGCTTCCATCAATGATGCAAATTGTGCAGGACTGGTTTCACCACGCAGTAAAAGAGCAGAGTTGTTAGAGCGACCGCGTTGAGGATTATCATGAAACCAATTGCCAGTTTTTGCCAGTGCCATCTCTTTGTCATCTGGTGAAAAAAGACAAATCGTAGCACTCCTACGTACACCACCAGAAATAACAGCATCAGCAGCGTGCATAACAACGTCATAGACATCTATCGGTTTCAGCTTTCTGTTTGAAAATAATGCATCCTTTAATGATTTGTCTAAAACTTTCTTAATATTTGTCAGGGCTTTTTTCAATGGCTCAGGACCGGGCGCCTTGCCAGAGCTTGAGCTTAGATATGAACCAGCGGGCCTGATTTCAGAGTAGTCAAATAATATTGTTTTGCCCGCATAGTCTGGAAAAAAATCATCTTGCTGGAAATAGCTGTTGACTAAAACGCCAACAGCGTCAGACCATCCTTCTATTGTGTCTGGAATGATAAATTTTTTAGTACCATCCTTCTTGTGGACTAGCTTGGGCAACTTTTCTACATGATGCTTCTGGACAGAGAACCCAGTGCCACAACCACACAAGAGAAGATACATGCATTCCTGAAAAAACTCCGGCCTATCTACATAGGAGGCTATGCAATTGTAAATTCTCGCATTATGTTTTAACACGGGGGGGCCTCCAAATTGGAGGGCGCGTTGAGAACCCAGAACGCGCTTGCTATTCATCATATCATAAGCCCATTCAATTTCCTCTGTGGCAGAGGGGTAGGACTCAAGCATCATGCTTTTAACACGTTCTACACTTTCCTTCCACGTTTCTCTTCTTTTCTTTTCGGGAATCCATCTGGCGTATTTGCCAACAAAAGTGTAGTTCTGTAGCTCCGCTACTGACATCAGTTCTTCCTGTCTTTTTCTTTTGTAGCATGTCCAGACTCTATCATGATTTCTGATACGTCTTTGCCATCTATGAAGATATGTCCCAAAACCCTTCCGAAAGTAAACACATCCTTAATCTCAGAGTCTTCATCAGCTGGTATGTGGAGGACAGCCTTTGCGTATTTCAATTTTCCGGTATCTTGATTTTTATTTTCAGACAAAATTTCTCTTAAATGATTTCTGGCCGCGATTCCTTTTTTCTTTTCATCTTTATTCCTAGTTCTAATTTCTGAACACCAACAATCTTTCAGTCTAACTGTTAGGATTCTACGTACGTCTACTATGAGAGTGTCTCCGTCATACACTCTTTTTATTTCTACTTCTGTGGTCCAGCCATTTGCAGGTTGTTTCATTTTTCTTAAGTGCTTAAGTGGTACATATATGGAATATTTTAGTCGCCATTATTTTTAGAAGAAAAGACCATCCCAGCGGCCTGACATATCTAGATATGTAATTTCTAATCCGTTATCTATAAGATGTTCATAGACAATTTTGTCTTCCTCTGTTTCTCCATGGGCCTTAGACCCTTTCGGAACATACCATTCGTGAACACCGCTTTGCCACAACAGCTTTGCGCAATTAGCACAGGGTAGGTGTGTAATGTAAGCTTTGTAGTAATCAATTTGCTTGACAACTAGATTGCTTATAGCGTTAGCTTCTGCGTGTACAATAAATGGATATTTATCAGGTCTGGTAGTGGGAAGTCCCTCTTCTTTAACATTAGTACAAAAGCCGTTGTACCCAACTCCAACAACTACGTTTGGACTACCAACTATAACGCAACCAACTTTAGTTTGAGAGTCATGACTTCTTGTGGAAGCATAACGAGCCATGCCCATGAAGTACTCATCCCATGACGGTCTCTCTGTCATTGCTTCGCTTATTCTTTCGGCTGCGGTTTTCTCTTTTTAATCGCTTTTTATCGCGCTTGCTTTTCTTTCTTACAGTTTTTCCCATTTTACTTCTTTAGTATGTGCTTAGCTACAATACTGCCTTTCTGTTTTGGCTTAAGGTTTTTAGGAATAAGACAGAGGTCGTATTCCTGTTTAAGCTGTGAAGCTTCGGAGACTATATCATAGTCCCCCCGAAAACCAAGGCACTTTGCAGCAGTCGCAAAATGAGAATCCCCCTCATTTTTGCACACCTCTGCGACGGTGTCAAGGCTTGAAATGGTGACCCCTGACTCATCGTGCAGGCTTTTAAATAGCTCTGCACAAGACAGTGTCTTCTTTCGGCTTTCCGGTGGAACTAAATAATTGACTATCCTTGTTAGAGGTTCTTCCCAATTTCCTAAAGACATTTTTTTCCTTTAAGAGCTTCTTAGACTGTCACCAACAATCCAAGCACCGCCAATAAGAACGATGTTATTAACTTGCTCTGGATTAAGGTCTAGACCGAAGATGTTTGTGGTAATGACGACGAGGCCACCAACAGCGACCCAAAATCTTCTAGACTTTAGTAGTAGTGCGAGCTTCTCAGACATTGTTTCTCCTCAGTAAAAGGTGATACGAAATCCGTTTCATCTAAAATCATCCATGGTGTATTTATATTCCATAGTTCTATTTCCCGCTCTGCAATCGGGACACATCGGTACTCTTTTCTCGTGCATATTGAGGTGGTGCTGAATTTTAAGAACCTGTTGCACCGTAACGGTATCTCTATAAACAGTTTGCTTATGTACATTTTCTAAAGCAGAGGCTATTGCTGCGGCTTCATGCCCAACAACAGAGACCGATTTTTGGGGCGGTCTTGCTTCTTTCTTTTTTGATTCAAAATAATATAAAGACAGCCCAATATTGGCCGCTGTACAAGAAAGAAAAAGAAGCAAGAGATTGGTTGTGGTTTTCATCGTAGTGGCTTCTTTGTGTCTGGGAGTCTAGTGTTCTTATTTGACTCTCTGGTTACCGGAAGAACGGGAAATCTCAAACCATCTTTTGTGGGTACGCTCTTCTCGTTATTTGAATTAGGCGTTGGTGAGCTTTCTTCTGGGTTTAGAGAGAGGACTTCTTTCAGGGAGGGAACCTTTACATCTGTGTCAATAGCCCACAGAACCCCTTCTTCCTTACCGTACTTTCTCATTCTTCTAACCGGTACAATTAGGTTGAAAGTTTCACCGGCCCCTCTAACAAGCATCCCCACATACTGGCCAGCCTTTTTTCCAGACCTTTCGCTTAGAAATACTCCACCGCCACTAGAACCCGGAAATGCGGTAACTGTTGTTTGGTCAAACACAACTCCATCGCCATTGCCCAAATCAAGAACTCTGCCAACCTGAGAGCAAATTCCTCTCGTCATCGAATTTGAGCCTATTTGTCCTAGTAAACTTCCAACATGATATAATTCAGTGCCAATAGCCACTGGCTTGCCTTCGTTCTTATAGAAAGTAACAGTCTTGTCGATAAAGCCTTTCTTTCTAACCATCAAGAGAGCCAAGTCTTCTCCGTTTTCTGCGTCGGAGTATTTGATAACTTTGGCTTCCATCTTGATTTCGCCAACACGGCGGCCATCTTCAACTAGCTCTTTGACAATCTGAGCATCTTTGAACTCAACAACTGTCTGAGGTTTGCCATTCTTGATTTCTACCCTGACAGACCTTAGTCCGTCTACTACGTGTGCAGCGGTCCATACAAAGTTGACATTCTTCTTAACATCGGGAGCCACTTCAACCTCTCGCGTAACAATAACGCCAGAGCCTTCACCGAACCCAGACTTAACAGTAACTGAAACATCCTGTAGATGTTGATACAGTTGATTGTCCTGAGCGAGGACGTTCGTAGCAAAGACGAAAATAGATAGCAATCCTGTCCAAAAAATCTTCTTCATCGGAATCCTTCCTTTGTATCTTTAATTAAGAACGGGTTGAAGTTACTTATTCAATAACCTCGCCACCCTGCATACGTCTTTCCAATTCTCTCTGTGGAGTATTGGCGTCGTTCTCGGCAACGCCGGGAGCAACTGGAACGTTATTGGTTGAGATTGGGCGAAGTTCGTCTTCAGTAAATTCACCACCTAGAGCAGGATGTTTAATCCATTCGATTGTTGGGATATGTCCAACATCATAAGTTTCAAAATGATTCTTTGTCAAGAAGAATGGAGTGCTGTCATCAAAAACCTTTTCGGCTTCAATAACGGGCACATTAAATAGCTCTACGCACATTAGGCGATAGCCTTCGCGGAAAAGCTTCTTCATTTCCTTGCCGGTAGCTTCTGACCAGTCATTTGCCCAAGTATTTTCAGTCAACTGGGAAATGTTGCTCATGGCCTGTAGGCAAAGCTCAATCCACCTACGACAGTAGTCATTCTTTACATCAAAGTATCGAACGGGATAAATCTTAAAAGCTCTACGTTCGTGAGTAATGTGATGAGCTTCAAGTCTCTCCATGTTATCACGTTTGGTGTTTGTGTCAATCAGATTACACAAACGAACAAACATGTTGTGGTGGTGCTTTACAGCGCCTAGCGTCGGGGGACCGGGAACGAAGCAGTCAGTGCGAACACTAAAAGCCTGAACGTGCTCGCCAACTTTTTCAAAAAGTCTGGCCATAGCTAGGTTGTGAGTTTCCTTGTTGTCGCCAACATTGGGAATTGCCCACTTGACGCCTTGGAACATGTAGGGAAGAATGGCGTCATGAACTGGAATTAGTAAATTGTCGGACATGTTTAATACCCTCCTTATGGGATTAGTCGACGTTAAATTTTTCTTTCAATCTTTGTCTAAGTAGCGTGTTAATTTGATTAACAGTCATGGTTTGGTCATCAGTATATTCGTTGACTAGTTCTCCAATTATAGTCATAATTTGCTCAGCGGTAACTTTCTTTCTTGTAGCGAAAGGAATGTTAATAAACTGAGGCGGGAGGCCATGAGCAGCTACTGGTTGTTGATAGTATGGCGAAGAAACTGGAAGACCATAGGGAATAAAGCCCGGATTGAGTCCGCTGTTCCCTTCTACTTGATTCTTCAAGTTTTCATCTATCTCGTAAGTAGTTTGAGGATTTGGAAGCTCATCTGGCGTCATGACAAACCCGCCATTGGGATGTTCATATTTGTGAAAGTGTTCATGAACATGCTTATGTTTCTTGGATTCACAATCACGGCCATCATCACTATTATACCCCAATCCCCCCATGTCATTGTCGTGGTTTCCTTCATTTTCTTGTTCTTCTTCTTCTTCTTCTTCTTTCCTTCGACGCCTTCTTCCAATTCTTCCTAGTACCAAAGGCACTCCATATTTTAGAGCCAACGCCCCAAGGCTTATGCCGCCTAGGGTTAGACTAACGTTTTCTACAGTGTCGCCGTTTCCGCCAGTCATATCATCAAGGTAATGTTCTGAGCCTTCGATTAACTTATCCTTTTTGCCAATTAAAACAAGCAGGTTTTCTATCCTAGAAGAAAGCGAACCCTTTTCGCCTTCAACTCTTCCGAGAAGGTCTTTCAGTCCATTGATTTCATTTTGGGAACTTGATAGGTTTCCAGATACCCCAGATAATTCAGCCTTTAGACTTTCACGCAGGGCTTCTAAATTTGTTAGCTTCTCTTTAAGCTCTGCAATCATA
>Ga0310123_10000160_pt1 | contig 58616 bp, 52 predicted proteins | sample CB6_AW_1057_MG_FD_203505 | JGI IMG/M metagenome (GOLD analysis project Ga0310123, IMG submission 203505) | Marine microbial communities from Western Arctic Ocean, Canada - CB6_AW_1057 | ecosystem: Environmental > Aquatic > Marine > Oceanic | place: Canada: Western Arctic Ocean | collected... | reverse complement strand
ATTTTCGAAAACCTCCAGCTAGTTCAGCCGATTTACCTCATCGCAGAGCCGGGAACCAACAATTATTTCGTCATCGAGCATAAGGGGCACTGGGCCGGGCCGGGCTCGATTCGCCGGTTTTCGAACGAGCCGTGTGCTGCTGAAGCGGAAATACTGCTTGAAATCGATTACCTGATCTACGGGATGACGTGTCACCCCAATTACGTCGAGAATGGCTACATCTACGTGACCGCCAACGGACCCGTTTCGGCAGGCCAAGAGACGTTCCAACGGATCATCCGGTATACCGTCGAAAGGACGTCGCCCTACAAGATCGATCCGAAATCGGAACTCGTGATCATCCAATGGGAGACCGACGGTCCCGGTCACAACGGTGGAGAACCGGGCTTTGGTCCCGACGGCATGCTCTACTGTCCGACCGGCGACGGCACTTCCGGTAGGGATGTCTACGGGACCGGCCAGGGCGTCGATGATCTGCTGTCCGTGATGCTCCGAATTGACGTCGACCATCCGGATCCAGCCAGACCTTATTCGATTCCCAAAGACAACCCGTTTATCAACTATCCAGGCGCCCGGCCGGAGATTTGGGCGTTTGGTTTCCGTAATCCGTACCGGATGACATTTGACCGAAAGACGGGACAGTTGTGGGTCGGTCAGGTTGGTGAAGGTCGGTGGGAGCAGGTCTACCTCGTCCAGCGCGGAGAGAATTATGGCTGGAGCGTGCAGGAAGGGAGTCATCCTTTTCATTTCGGCCGGAAGGCCGGACCCGGCCCCATCATCCCGCCGACGATCGAGCATCCGAATTCCGAATTTCGATCGCTGACCGGCGGTGTTGTTTACTACGGATCGGAACTTCCGGAGTTGCACGGCACTTACATCTATGGCGATTTTGTGACTGGCAGAATCTGGGGCGCGAGGCACGACGGTGAAAAGGTGACGTGGCAGAGGGAACTGGCGGATACGGCATTTGCGATCGTCGGTTTTGCCGAAGGCATTGATGGCGAATTGATCGTTGTTGACCACAAGACCGGACTTCACAAACTGGAACCGCGGCCCGAGGAAGCGTGGGGGCCGCCGTTTCCCACCAAGTTGAGTGAAACCGGCTTGTTCACGTCGGTGCCGGATCATCAGGTTCATCCGGGATTGATTCCGTATGCTGTGAACTCACCACTATGGTCGGATGGCGCACATAAACAGCGATTCATCGCACTTCCCGGAACGTCGCAAATCGAGTTCCACGGCGAGAAGAGCTGGGACCTTCCCGAGGGTGCCGTGCTCGTCAAGACATTTGCTCTGGACGAGCAGGTTGGCAATCCTCCATCCCGACGTCGCGTCGAAACCCGGCTGATGACCAAACAGCAGGGAGAGTGGGTCGGCTACAGCTACGAGTGGAATGCGGAACAGACCGAAGCGGTCCTGGTCGACAGGACCGGGAAAGACAAAACGTTGGTCATCATGGATCCGGAGTCGCCCAGCGGAGAACGGGAACAGGTATGGCATTACCCGAGTCGCGCAGAGTGCATGATGTGCCATACGCGAGCCGCGAATTTTTTGCTCGGTCTGCAAACCGCACAGATGAACCGGCCGCACGAGTATCTTGACGGTGTTCGTAACCAGCTGGAGACGCTGGCGCAGCTGGGCATCTTCAATCTACCGCAACCCGCTTTGCCCCAGCCGGCCGACGCCTACCCCACATTCGCCAACCCGTATGATGACGCGGAGCCACTGGAGGCGCGAGTCCGATCCTATTTGCACGTGAATTGTTCAATTTGCCATCAACCGAACGGCGGCGTGAATTCGAAAATCGATCTGCGGCATGCAACTAGTCTCGACGGGATGAAGGTTGTCAGCAGGGCTCCCATCCACGACAGTTTAGGCGTCGCACGGGCCAGGTTGATTGCCCCGGGTGCACCACATCGCTCCCTGTTGCTGGAGCGGACTTCGCGTCGTGGAAGGGGCCAGATGCCGCCCTTAGCCACAGCATTGGTTGACAAACAAGCCGTTGAGATGTTGACGAACTGGGTGAAGCAGTTGCCTCCGTTGGGACGGGCACGCATCTCCGTTAACAACCCCATGTTGCCACCGAACTGGGCGCTGTTGCAACGGGAACTGCTGCGGGCAAATGTTGAGGCCTGCGAAGAGTTTTTTGATCGCTATTTCGACGAGCGCGGGTGGCTGCTTTGTGTTGAACGCTGGGGCGGCTACGACGGACCGAATGACGCGATCGAGAACCTCATTCACTGGCCGATTTTGCATGCGGCCGGCGCTTCGGATTCGATCCTGCATATGTACAAGAAGGCGTGGGAAGGCCATTTGCTGCAATTCACACAGGCCAAAACGGTGGAGGTGCCGTACGCCCGAGACGGCATGTATTACAAAGAATTCCCCGTGATGATGGACTGGCTACACAACGCCGAGGGGCTGACCGTGTTCATGCTGCAGGGCCTTTCGGACCCGCACGACGATCGCAGGCGCGAGCGACTGCGCCGATTCGCTGGCTTCTACATGAACGAAGATCCGCAGGCGCAAAACTACGATCCGCAGCACAGGATTATTCGCAGCATGTTCAACGGCAGTCGGGGGCCGTTGTTGCGCAAAACAACGTCACTGGATTGGGCCGGAGATCCGATCGAATTCAAGGGGCGATTTCGTCTGCGGGAGCGTGGGCAGACCAGCTACGAGCAGATCGTGGCCCACTTCAAGGATTACAACGACATCGTTGGCGATCACCCGTCGAATCTGCTGGTGACGGCACTGCCACTCAAAGCGTACATGCTCGAACACGACCAGAAATACAAGGACTGGGTGCTAGAGTACGTTGGAGCGTGGCGGGAACGGATGATCGAGAACGGCTATCTCATTCCGAGCAACATTGGTCTGGACGGAAAGATCGGCAGCGCGGCGGATGGCAAATGGTACGGCGGCGTCTATGGTTGGGGCTTTACCGTTGTTAATCCGGTTAATGGTCAGTTGGTCGATCGCCAGACAATGCACCTGGCAATCCACGGTTTCACCAACGCGGTGCTGCTCACCGGTGACCTCAGCCTGCTGGATCCCTGGCGGAAACAAATGGACGTCGTAAATTCCAACCAGAAGATTGTTGATGGCAAGATAGTCTATCCGCACAAATACGGCGATAACGGGTGGTACTCGTTCAATCCTGGTCCGTATAGGGTCGGTGCGACCGAGATATACTACATGACGTTCAACGACGACGATCTGGCGCGCGTCCCGAATAATCCATGGTTCCAATATCTAAGCGGAAAAAATCCAGACTATCCCGAGCAGGTGCTGAGGAGCGATTTTTCGAACATTCGCGCGCGCGTTGCCGCCATGCGAGCGGACTCAACCACTCCAGACACGCGACTCTCTAACGAGTCGCTTTCCATGAATCCTGCCTCCGTCCGTTCGCTGACCGAATTAACGATGGGCGGGCTCCTCCCTGGCAGGCAGGGTTTGGTCCTACATTGTCGGCTGCGATACTTTGATCCGGTAAAGCGACGAGCGGGATTGCCGGAAGGAGTCGCCGCACTCATCGAAAAGATGACGGACGACAAGGTTGTCGTGACCCTGGTCAATACCAATCAGATCGATTCTCGAACGGTCGTCGTCCAGGCCGGTGGTTACGCAGAGCATCAGTTCGTTTCGGTCGATTATGACGGCGGACATGCCGGGATCGATGCCTCGCACTTTACCGTGGAACTGGCCCCCGACTCTGGGAGCCGGCTCGCGTTAAGAATGGAACGGTATGTCAATCAGCCCACGTTGACGTTTCCGTGGGATCGATACTGAACGAGCGCTGGGCCTCTACCGCTGACCTTTGACAATGGTCTCGCTATAACGCAGCTCGCCGGTCAAGCCAACTGATAGGAAATTGCTGATAGGAAATTTGATTAACTGATACTGCTGCCGTGCGCAGGTCCGTAACGATGCTGGTTCAGTTCGCCTGACATTTGATCAAGCGATCTGTTGTCCGCGCAGCAAGTGTCGTTGGTTGCGCCCTCACGGGAGCCTGACGCAGCGAAATCCGGTGTACAGATTGAGGTTGTCATGAGACGCCGACTGGCGATCGGCACTGCGTATATGCAGCGCGACATTTGCCCACGATCCACCTCGGCGAGCACGGGCCGTCTGATCATCGGCGTCCTCAGCGTTCAGTTCGGGATATGGTGCCTGCACATCGGCGCACCATTCCCAGGCGTTGCCGGCCATGTCATGCACTCCAAACGGGCTCACGGATTTCGGAAAGGAGCCACCGGGCGACGTCAATGGATAGTTCGACTTCTGATCCCCCTCATACCAGACATTCCAGTCTGCCGCGTTCTGCAACTCCTTGCCGGCGTGGAAGGACGAATTGTTTGACAGCGTGCGATCCCATTTATCTCCCCACGGAAAAACGCGACTCGGTTGCCCCTTTGCTGGTTCGACTCCGCGAGCGGCATATTCCCACTGGGCCTCGGTCGGCAAACGCGTTCCGGCCCAGCGACAGTAGGCCTGTGCATCGTCCCAGCTCACCTCGACGACTGGGTGTTTTCGCTTGTCCGAGGGGTAGTCCTTCCCTTTCCAATGAGGCGGCGGACTGTGGCCAGCGGCGTCGATGAATGCCTTGTATTGCTCGTTTGTCACTTCGTACCTGTAAATGTAAAACGGCTCAATCGTTCTACTGTGCCGTGGTTGCTCATCGAGTAAATGCTCTTTCCACTCCTCGGGCAAGCCCGCATCGAGAATCTGCTCGTCGATTTCCGCCGGAGTGGTTCCCATCAGGAAACTGCCGCCGGAGATCAGGATCATTTCGGTGCCGTCCGTGGTGTTCGTCACGGTTATAGGTTTGTTCGGTTTGTCTTCGGCGTGAACCGCACACACAAACATCAGACAAAACAGTGGAACCAAACTGCCAAAAAAAAAGGATTCGACCTGGAAATCGCATGTTCATTTGTGTTTACTCAGTAAAAGAAAGAGCGTTTTCATTGCCACACGGACTGAGCGAGTCGACGTCCCGCGGCCACTGAGGCCGCACGTGTTGTTCGCCATGCCCGGTAATCAACGTTCCAGACGTGTCAGGACCTGTTGAAATTCAAATCCATTGACAAGAGTTTCGCAAGTGAATACGACCGGCCTTCATCAGTCCCTGAGAATTGTGCTTCAGAGGAGCGTGTGATTTTGTTGCCCGAGCTATGCTTTTTGACGGCAACGGATCTGGCCGAACGGATTCGCTCGAAGCGGCTGTCCTGCGTTGAGGTGATGCAGGCTCATCTCGCTCAAATCGAACGGGTCAATCCGAGAATTAACGCAATCATAACGCTCGTCGCTGAGTCGGCACTCAAACAAGCCCGCGAAGCAGACGATGCCATGTCTCGCGGACAAAACATCGGGCCCCTGCATGGGCTTCCCGTCGCACATAAGGATCTCGTACCGACAAAGGGCATCCGTACCACCTTCGGATCACCCATCTATGCCGATCATGTTCCGGACAAAGATGGTCTGATTGTCGAGCGGTTGCGACAAGCCGGCGCGATCACATTGGGCAAAACTAATGTGCCGGAATTCGGCGCCGGATCTCAAACCTACAACGAAGTATTCGGAGCGACGCTCAATCCGTACGACACTTCCAAAACGTGTGGCGGCAGCAGCGGTGGCGCCGCGGCGGCCCTGGCGTGTGGCATGGTTCCGATTGCCGACGGCAGCGACACGGGCGGGTCACTGAGGAATCCGGCGAATTTTTGTAACGTTGTCGGTTTTCGGACGTCGCCCGGGCGCGTTCCCGTCTGGCCCACCGTCGTCGGCTGGTTTCCGATCTCGGTCCAGGGACCGATGGCTCGGACCGTTGAGGACACAGCATTGCTGTTGAGTGCTGTCGCCGGCCCCGATTCTCGCGCCCCCATCTCCCTTGCTGAACCAGGTGAGCTGTTTCGGAGACCGCTTGAGAGAGACTTTAACGGTGTCCGTATTGCCTGGAGCCAGGATTTGGGTTGTTTGCCCGTCGATTCACGGGTCACAGATGTCCTGGAAGCTCGGCGGACCGTATTCGAAGACTTAGGCTGCCAAGTTGCCGATGACGGACCGGATTTCAGCGATGCCGACGAAGTCTTCAAAGTCTGGCGGGCATGGGCCATGGAATTGAAATTCGCTGAGTTGCTGGACACTCAGCGGGATCAGATCAAGGAGACGGTCCTCTGGAACGTCGAACAGGGAATGGAGCTGACGGGACCTCAAATTGGGCGCGCCGAACGCAAGCGAACGGAACTGTATCATCGTGTGCGAAAATTCATGGAACACTACGAATACCTCGTGCTGCCGGTGAATCAGGTCCCACCGTTTTCGGTTGAGCAGCCATACGTGTCCGAGATCGCCGGTACGAAAATGCAGACATACATTGACTGGATGAAATCCTGTTACTACATCACTGTCACGGGACTGCCCGCCATCTCCGTTCCCGCCGGCTTCACTGAAGAAGGACTGCCGGTCGGAGTGCAGATTGTCGGCCGGCACCAGCACGAGTTCGGCGTCCTGCAACTGGCTCACGCATTTCAACAGGCCACCGGGTTCTGGAAAACAAAACCGGCCGTGGCGACTTAATCAAAGAATTCTGCGGTCGTTCTGCGACCCGCCCCGTCGATCAGCGGGCACGAGATTTCAACATGGCAGTTTCTCTCAGTACGCTCGACTGGATGTTGTTTGCCGGCTACCTCGTCGTCGTGCTTGCGCTGGGACTGAAATTCGCCGGCGAACAGCATTCCAACGAACAATACTTTCTCGGTGGCCGCGCGATGAACTGGCTGCCTGTCGGCCTCTCGTTGTTTGCTACCACATTTAGTTCGCTCTCGTTCGTAGGAATGCCGCGCGAAGCCGCATTCGTGGATTACCATCTCTATTTGGCGATTCTCTTCATCCCGTTCTTCGTATCGCCGATCGTCTGGATTTGGTTCGTCCCGCTGTATCACCGTCTGCGAGTCACCAGTCCTTACGAGTACATGGAACTCCGTTTTGATCGCTCCGTTCGCCGACTTTGCAGTGCGCTGTCTATCGTGTACACAATTGGCTGGATGGGCAGCATGTTGTTTGCGGTGGGCATCATCCTGCAGGCGGTGCTCGATCTGTCGCCGCAGCAACTCAAATTGACGCTGATTGGCGTGGGACTGTTAGCGACACTGTATACGGCTTTAGGAGGCGTCAAAGCCGTGATTTGGACCGACGTACTGCAGGCGATCACGTTGGGCGGGGGGATGACGGTCGTGCTGGTGATGGCACTCGCGAGGATTGACGGCGGCTGGAATTCCGTTTGGCAAGTGGGCACAGCGGCAGGTAAGTTCGAGATGTTCGACATGCGATTCGACGTGACCGATCGAGCGAATTTCTTTTCTGCTGCGGCCTTTGGGATCTTTGTCTATCTGCCGGCCAAGGCAATTTCCCTTGGAGCCGTTCAGCGTCTCGTCTCCCTGCCGACTATTTCCGCCGCCCGGCGATGCGTGGTCGTCAACGCCGTCATGGTCTCCGGTATCTGCTTGTTATTTTTCCTCGTCGGGACGACGCTGTACGTCTTCTACCACCAGCCGGGAGCGAGTGGCTTCCCACAGTTGACGAGTGAGGATCAGCTCTTGCCGGTTTTCGTCGTGACTGAGATCCCCCAATTCGGTTTGACAGGATTACTGGTTGCAGGTTTGTTTGCAGCGGCAATGAGCAGCATCGACAGCGGAATCAACAGTTTAACGTTGACGATCGTCATCGACTGGATGCAGGGGCGTCATCCGGGTGTGACGTTCAGTCGATGGCTGTGTACGGGCTTCGGCCTGCTCACGATTGCTGCATCTCTGCTGGTGCCGGTATTGGGCGACCACGTTTTCGACATCATTATCAAGATCAGCGGCGCGCTATTTGGACCGATGCTGGGATTGTTTCTGCTGGCCATGTGGTGCCGGCGCGCGAACAGCAGCGGCGCATGGATCGGATTCGTCTCCGGCGCCGGTGTACTGACGATCGTCTGGACTATGACAGGCGTCTCGCACTGGTGGTACGGTGCGTTGACCTGCGTGCCGACATTGGTCATGGGATGGATCGGCAGCTTGCTGGTTCCGGGTTCTCTTGAACAAGCTCCCTCGAAGTCAGGGCGGGGCCCGCGACATTGACATGACCCGCAGCGTCGATGACTGCTCGATCAGCTTCGTCCGATTGCCAACCTGTCAAGCCGACAACTGAAGCACCTGCTCATGATTGACTCGCCCAGCTGGATGGGTCTGTCCGGACTCTCGTCGGTCATACACATCATCGTCGACTGGCACGCCGCGCCGGTGGGCAGGGCATTCATGTCAACACCGGGATCTGGGCCGACGGCATGACACTACTGAAGAAAGACCTTGGCGACGCCGATCGATTTGCGGAGATCTACACGGCACTCATCAGCGACGACCGCGAGGACATGATTCAGCGAAACCTGAATCTTGTACGCCGCGAATGCCCCGTGGCAGCACTGGGAACACTCAAGGGGCAACGAACTGTTTCCGTATTGCCGGGAACCGTTCGGAGTGGATCCACAGGCAAGTTCGATATTGAGTTGTCAGATCGATTGACCAGAACAGACGAATCCCACCCATTGATTGTTTTGAATCGCAGCGAGATGCGTGGCTACAGGACTACAACCTCGTCAGTTGCTGCCGATTCCTCGGCGGCCAAACAGGCGGCGACCGCTGCACGGGAATCGGTCGGAGGAACAATCTCCGGCGCACGGTCCTCGGCAACACACCGCAGGAAATAAGCCCACTCGTCACGTAACGCCCCGGCTCGATGCCCGTGCAGGTCCGGCCAGTACGTCGTATCGGGAAACTGTACTTTGTCTTCAACCACAAGCTGCAGGTTGGGCGTCGTGTCGTGAATTTGAACCGACCCTTTGGTACCCACAATCTCCATGCGCTCATCGATCTGGAACGGGCTCCTGTTTGGCAGGCACCAGACGGTCTCACAGACTCCAATGGCGCCACTGTCAAACCGATACATCGTCCAGCCGATGTCGAGATATTTCAGTTCCCTGACTCGGTGTGTCTGAGCATACACCGTTTTGACTGCTAAGCCGGTGTACGAGAGCATCAAATCCGTATCATGCACGGCGTCACCGATGATCGGTCCGATCTTGTCAAGCACTCCTTCGGTAATCCACATGGGGAGATTGCGTCGCGCATAGATTGACACGATGTCACCGGCGGCGATTTCCGCCTTCGCTGCGGCATAGCGAGGATTGAAGCGACAGATGTGACCAACCATGAACTTTCCACGTGCAGCCGCCGCCGCGGTGAGAACGCGATCACAGTCATGCAGGGTGGATGCCATGGGCTTCTCGAGAAACACATGCTTTCCCGCTTCGAGTGCAGCGATCACAGGTTCCGTGTGCTGATCCCACATCGTCACGACGCTCACCACATCGACAGCCGAATCTGCCAGCAAGTTCCGATAGTCCGTATATGTCGACGTCACACCGAATCGTTCGGCCACTTCGGCGAGGCGATCCGGTCGCCGAGTACACACAGACTGCAATTCGGCCTGCGGAAGATCGTGCAGGACCTCACAGTGCTTTTCCCCAAACCAGCCAAGTCCAATCACTCCACATGTGATCTTCTTCATCGGGTCGTCGCAGGCAGAGGAATTCCGGGTGCCGGAGAGTGAATGCTGGGTGACCAATCCCCGCACTCATCCGCAGCGCATCGAGTATCTGCGATTTGAAAACAAACCGGAACTGCAGCATGGCTCTCCGCAGTGGAAGTTGTGGAATATGCCGCACATCGCCTATCGCGTGGATGACCTCGAACGGGCGATCATTGATGCGGAGGTGGTGTACGGTCCCTTTCAATCAGCCGACTTCGGCCAGGTCGTATTCATCCACCAATATGGCGCGATCGTCGAGTATCTGGAATACACGGATCTGTCGACGTGGTTCGGAGTCCCCTCACACTGGACACCTGCCTGACTTGACGGCCCACGAATTGGTCAGCTCGCCGTAAGCCCGCCAGCTCACTCACCTGAAGACGAGCCGATGCAACGACCAGGGTCCGCCACTGCTCTATCCACGGACTGGAGCAGTCGCCGACCAGCCAGGCAGGTAGCGAAGTGTCAGCGAGAAACCCATCTTTCGCTTCATCCGTGAGCGTTCTCATCAGGATTCGGACAGCCAACGGCCCCGAAGGATTGTTTGCGCGGGGGCATTTTCCGAGGCATGGCACCATGATCTCGCAGTTCAGGCCTTCCCAGGGACGCCAAGAACTTCACCGATGCCGGGCTGGAGCACCGCAAGGGTCTGACGAGTCGGAAAGAACTGCACCACTCCGGCCATTGCATCACCGAGGTCGGAAAGAAAGATTTAGAGTCCGCTTGAGTGTCCGGCGTGGCATGCTGTGGGGCTCCCCTCAAACCAGAGCGGCAGGTCAGCACGACGAGGCCCAACGTTCGGCGTCTGTCACGAACTCATATGTTTCCAGCGCAACATGAGAATCGCCGTGGACGATGAATACGATAGTGCTCAGGATATTCTTTGTGAACAAACCGTTGCCCCTTTCGTTTTCAGATCGGTCTCATGGCGTCAATTCCCAAACTTGAGCCCGAAACGGACCTCGGTCCGACGCAAGGCCTGCGTGGAGCTTGCCCCGATGAAGTGTCAATCGATAGACCCATTCGGCCCCCTCGCGGACGAGCGGATCGGACCATGAACCGTAGAGCCCATCGCCGGCGCGATTCGTCCAGAAGGTGCCGTCATATCTCCACACCGAAATCGTGCCTCTTGCACCGCCGATACCAAGATACAATTCATCACCACTGGCAACCAGGTGCTTAGGAATGTAGGCCTCTTTCCACTCTAACGATGCTTTGCCAAGCGGTTGCCATTTCCCGTCCGCCCCCAGAGCATATATTGGATTGGGATGCCTGCGGTCAGAGTTGGACAGTGCCGTCACCAGTTGTCCCCGATAAGTTTCGAAGCTGAGCGCTATGATGGACATGGGTGCGTCCAGATCCATCCATCGATTGCCTCCCAGTTTGAGCACGTCGCCGTTACCGCGTGTTCGGCTAAATGTTCCAGCGATCAACTCACCCTCTTGTACCCACATTTCGTACACAGCCGCGTAGCTGTTATTCGCAGGCCAACCGTTAATGCCGCGGCCGGCAATTCGCTTTCAACCAGGATCATCGACCCGCCAGATTTCGGCCGTTCCTGGAAGATCTTCCGTCACTGTTCCCACGTGCAGTTTGCCCTGAAACCACACCATTGAGTACGCGATATCCCGGTCTTTAAAAGTTCTCAGCTGTGTCTTTTTTCCCTCTGAGTCAACCGTCCACACTTTCGCGTGGCCCATGCCGGGAAGCTCAGCGCTATGTGGCGTGCCGGTTCCAACATAAAGGTTGCCGGCTGTGTCTGTTTGTAAGACAGCAACCTTCCATGGTTTGAATTCTGCATGTCTCACCCAGCCCGAATTGATGAGCTTCCAAACCTGGGCACTATTGGCAACCGTGCCCGCAACTCCGATGTACAGTTGGCCGTTGCTGCTGATCATCGCGCGCACCTGATTCGTCGTGTCCGGCCAACGACCCTCTATTAGTCGCCATGTCGGCAGAGTCGTAGCGTTTTGGCCACAGGCCGAAGCAATCGGACAGATGACGAGCAGGAGCGTTGTCCGTAGTTTTGCCGTTTTCATACGAGGCCTCTCCGAAATCAATCCCGTTCCGATACAAAAATAATGGCGGATCACTGGACACCATACAACGATGGGAATCCGGTCACGTACCGCGCTGCCGATTTCACCAATCAGATTCTTTGGGACCCGGCAGCGAAAGCCTGCCGTCTGTTCACGCGAACCGACTTTGGTGCGGGAGGCGGGCCCTTCGCCGGAACAGTGGGGGGCAAACCGCTGGAAGTTCGTGGTGTGCGTTCCATGATCAATCCCAACGTGAGGGCAAATCCGACCGATTGGAAGCTGGAACATCATTGGCTCCTCGACGGAGAAGAACGATTCTCCAGTGATCGACCTCTGATCAGCGACCTGCTCAAGAATCCACACTACCTGGAGCGGGTGCGGAAACAGGCGCTGCGTCGGCAAATTTACGTCATGACGGACTGCGACTATCAAGGAGTGCACTTTGGGTTGATGTCGGTTTTGGAATACCCGACCGACGTCAGCGAAGGCGTTGAAACTGATCACTTCACTCGGCACGAGCGCAGTGTCGAGAACTACTACATCTCTAGCAGCCGAGAGGGGGTGAGCTGGAGCTTTTATTGGATCTATACGGGTCAGCCGTTCGTGCCACGGGGACCGGCAGGAGCCTGGGATAAAGACATGATCTTTCCCACCAGCCAACTCATCACCCACGCGGACAAACACTGGCATCTACTATGGCGGAAATAACGAGCGGCATGGCGCTGCGGAGGAGGATGTCTGGTTTGTGCGTGAGGGAAGAATTGGACTGGCCTGGCTTCGACTCGATGGCTTCGTGGCGCTAGAGGCCGATCATCAAGGCGGCACGGTCATCACCAGGCCGTTTGAGTTGGAGGGCGAGTGCTTACAACTGAATGTTGATGCCAGCGGCAATGGCGATGTCCGTCTTGAACTGCTCGACAGAGCGGGCAATCCGATTCCGGACTTTTCCGGGGAGCATGTGGTCTCAAACCGGGGCGTTGACGAGATTCGACTACAACCTGCCTGGACAAATCACGCCGACCTGTCGGCGCTAAAGGCGCAAATCGTACGGCTAAAAATCCATCTGGACAAAGCCCGGCTGTTTGCCTTTCAAATCCAACCATGACATCTCGTTGTGGATAACCATGTTGGCCGAATCCCCTCTCAACACCGTGGCGCCCGAATGGACCACAAGGTGAGATTCCAGATCGCGGTGTGTCTCATTTTGCTTGTGTTGTGGAACAATGTCGCCTCGAAATCGAACTGGCCCCGCATACCGCTTAGCGCAGCGATTTCCACCGACGAAGCTCGAACGTGGAAACATGTCAAAAACATCGACGATCGCGGGGACCGTGACGCCGCTTATCCATCCGTGACGTTCGTCGGCGATGAGGCGCTTGTGAGCTACTACTCGCGTTCAACAAAATGGAAACGTGATGCCGAGGTGACAATCCGAATTTACAAGATCGATCAGTTCTATGCATGATTGGCCGAGCGCGGCAGCCGGGCCAACGTATGAACCGTCGGGCCGTCGATGTTCTTTCGAGGACCCGGCAGAATGTGACTCATCAGCCAGCCGACGATGGCGCATGTGAGGATGCCGATGCCCCCGTACAGAAAGAAGTGGATGGCTCCGGAGGCACTCGCCAGATGAAGCGTCGCGCCGCTGGCCACGAATCCGATCAGGACTCCGAATTCATGCGTACGGCGGGTGAAAATGCCGGCGACGAGCAGACCCGCCAGGCCACCGCCGAACTCCGCCGCTTAGCAACCGCCATTTGTGCGCGGAAGTGAATTCGACCGACGCAGGCCAGCGCCTCGCGTTTCGCGTTTCGACCTGGGACGACCTCCGCGCGCTGGAGATAGACGGCTTGGACGATAGAAACCGTTGGTCCGCTTCCGGATATAGCTAGTTCCTGTCCGGAATGCATTTGAGTCTACAAATTTCGGTATTTTGTGAGGATCCACTCCCCGAAGATTCGAACCGAATTCGGTTCGCACGTATTAATTCCAGTGCGTAAAGGAATTTCACGCGTTCATCTTCGAGGAGTGGCACGGATGCGAAAGGCGTTTGAAGAGCAAAGACGATTCGGCTGTCAGACGATCGGGGATATCGCACTGAACGTGAATTGTCGGGACGAAATCATTCCGATTCTTGCAGCGCTGCAGCACATCTCGCTCGACCGAGCTCATCGTACTCCTTGTTACGTGAAAAGAAGAATTGTAATATAAGTCGAGTCGTTTCACGCCTGCCACTGATCTTCTGAATCGAGAGATCCCTATCGCACGCACGAGGAACCCACCATGCGAATCAATAACGCTCCGTTGTTCGATCGTTGCATTAGCGCCCTTGTGAGCCTTGGTGTCGTCGCTTCGCTCGTTGTCTTGGGAGTCACAGGAACGCTGATCGCACAGGAGTCGATCGTCACGCTAGAAGTGCGCGCGAAGCAGGGCGTCGATCCTCTGCCAAGAACCTTCTCCACCGGCGTGCCGTTTCCAAAGGGAGTTGTGCCGAGCGTCGACCGACTGCTTGTCCATTTGGACGGTGGACAAGCACTACCGTTTCAGTTCGACCGGCTGGCTCGCTGGAACGACGGTACCGTGCGATGGGCCTTGTTGTCAGCGGTCGTGCCTAGATCACCCGAGGACGGTACGACGCGTCTGGTCGTGTCGAACGCATCCCGAAGCGCGACAAAGGAGTCCGCCGAGATCGAGACGCGTGAAGACGGCGTGCGAGTCGTCGTTCGGGGTGAATTCACGCTCCAGATCAATCGTCTCGGATTGCCCGATGCGATCGTAGATCACGTGAACAAAGACGTCGGCGAGGGACAGGACTACGTGAGCCTTCTCACGCCCGGCACGAAGCTCGTCATCGATGGACAGGCGATCTCAGCTGCCGACGCGCAGCTCGAAGACGTACGGGTCGAAGAGAACGGGACGGTCCGTTGTGTCGTCAGGACCGAGGGCACGGTAAACATCGCCGGCGGAAAAATCGCAGATGGTCGAGCGTTCACCTATCTCGCGCGCAACACGATCTTCCGGACGGGGCGCGTCGCCACTGAGTATACGATCATCAATCACCAGAAAAAGCCGATCGAGTCCTACGGCATCGTTTCGCAACTGCCGGGTTATGAACGCGTTCGCATGGGCAGTGAAGTTCACGATCTCAGCGGCCACGAGGTCGGCATCCTCCAACACTCGACGACCTATGCGCGGTTCCGTCGAGGGGCACGCGAAGAAGAAAACCGTCGAGCGAACGAATCGGGAGAGATGGAGTTGACGGCGGCGAACCGGTCGGTTCGCGTGCGCCTTCACGATTTCTGGCAGCGCCACCCGTCGTCGATCGCTGCGACTGACGAGTCGATGGCGCTCTGGTTCTGGCCACCAGGATCGGGTCCGCTGGAGTTTTACAAGGTGGGTCGTGCGGCACGCGGCTCGTTTACGATCGCGTGGGGGGATGAGTCGGCTGCCGACAGCGATGCCCTCTACGCTGTAGCGCCAGCCGAGTGGTATCGCGACACGAAAGTGTTCGGCCGCTACAGCCTCGAGCAGTTTCCCATCGATTCCGATTGGTCGTATGACCGCCACCTCGCCGCACTGTTGAAGAAGCTGCGGTTACGAAAGTTTCGTCTTGATGAGTTCGGATTCTGGGATTTCGGTGATATGTCGAAGGGGCCCCGCGGAACGGAACGCCCTTGGCTCAACAATGAATTCGGAGTTGCGTGGTCGCTGCTCTTTCACTTCTTGCGGACGGGGAATCAGCACTTTTTCGAAGAAGGGGTGAACTTCGCGAAGCACTTTCGTGATGTCGACACCTTTCACTACGGTCCGGACGCGGGAAAGCCTGTGCGGCACACCTTGAATCACGTCGTTGGTGATGATTACGACGTAGCGCATCAGTGGACCGAAGGAATGCTTTTGCATTATCTGCTCACCGGCGATCGACGCAGTCTCGAGGTCTGTCTGGCATTGGGTGACGTATTGGTTCCCTGGGCGATCGAGACGGGACAGCGCCTCGGGAAGAAACCGCGCACAATTGACATGACGGAGCGCGACCTGGGTTGGGGGCTCCTGTCTTTGATGGCGTTGAGCGCGGTGAGTGACGACGAGAAATATGAGTCGGCGGCGGCTCAACTAGTTTCCGGGATCGTCGCCTCGCAGGATCAGGAGCGTGGGATGTGGCCCCGCCTCATGAAGCATCCGAAGTTCGAGATCGGCGGCGCTACGTTCATGATTGGCGTTCTGCTGGAAGCGCTGCAGCGTTTCCACGAAGACAGCGGGGATCCGGCGCTGGCGGCGAGCCTGACGAAAGCGACCTACTGGCTGTCGAATGAGATGTGGCATCCCGACGACAAAAATTTTCGTTATAAACAGCTCCCAAATATGTACGCCCACTACAACGACGGACGCACCATCCCTATGGTCCTCCCAGGGTTGGTGTACGTCTATCACCTCGGACGGCGGGATTCGGAGTACAAGCAGATTGTCCTCCACACGATCGAGCGTTACCGAGGACTGTTTGAGAACCTTGACGAGAATGGAGAAGGGGAGAATTTCAAGTCGCTGTGCATGCTGTCACGCGCGATGCCGCGGGTGATCTACTACTACTACGAGTCTGGACTCGGGGAGCCCGAGAAGTAGGGGACGCCATGCGTTACTTCAGCGTGGGCGCAGCGCCGTGCGCGGAAGATTCCAAGCTGATGCTTGGCGTCCTCAGCCTCACTCTGTCGCTTCCGACTGTAGAGCTTGCTGAAGCGCCCTCAAATAGTCGAGGCGGTCAGAGGTCGGCGGATGCGAGGCGAACAGTCTGAGCCACTCGGAGCTGCCGATCTCGTATTCTGCGTGCACCTTCTCGAATAATTCGAGAGCGCCTGCGGTTTCGCCGTAGGTCTCGTGGACCAATCTCGTCCGCTTCCTTTTCTTGCGCCCGCGAGTATCCCAACTCGCTCAGGTTGAGAACCGCACTGGGGACGGAGTCTTCGAAAGATCATTGAGATCGTTTCGTCATTGGCCGAAGAGCACGGCGTGTTCGGCTGGCGTCAGCACGAGTACCTGCTGAAACGCGTGAAGCGAATGGCTCGTGAGATTGGCCGCATTGCTTGGCGCAAGGGAGGCAACTACAAAAAACGATTGAAGAAGGCCTATCGAAGACTATTGAAGCTGGCGACGAAAATCATCGACCGGGCCCGCGAATTGTGCATGACACTCAGAATTTCCCACCCGGCACGTGTCCGTCTGTCGGAACTCACGACGTGCATCGAACGGACCGAACATGTGATGGGAACAGCACGACGACGTGTGATTGACGATGAAACCGTGCCGAACGGCGAGAAGCTGTTTTCGATCTTTGAACCACACACTCAGTTGTACAAACGCGGCAAGGCCGGTGAACCGGTTCAGTTCGGCCGGCTGCTGATGGTCTATGAAGACGGGGCCGGATTCATTACGCACCATCACCTGCTGCCGCGTGACGCGACCGACCGCGACGTGGTCATCGAGCAGACACGAATCGCCCAGCAACGTCTGGGCGGACGGATCCGGCGGGCGTCGTTCGATCGCGGCTTTCACTCATCCGAAAACCAAACGGCGCTGGAGGAGATCATCCCGCATCCGTGTCTGCCGAAACCGGGTGCGAAGCAGTCGGTCAAACAGGACGTGCAAGCAACAGTTCAATTCCGCCAGGCACGGCAGAACCATTCGGGCATCGAGTCGCCGATCGGCGCGCTGCAGTCGGGCAACGGCCTCGAACGCTGCCGCGACCGCAGTGAACTCGGCTTCGAGCGGTACGCAGCGCTGGGCATTCTCGGCCGCAACCTGCACGTGCTGGGACGTCTGGTGATCTCGAAGCAGGACGCGCTGTGCGAGGCGGCAAAGAGTCTGCGCCGCACGCAGTCAGCGGGCTGACCGAGCCGCCAAATTCGATTCGTTCGTCCGGCCGCATTCGCACCGAACGCCGTCGCGAATCACTGCTGCGCGCGTACCGGAAAATCGTCGCCTCGACTTGAAATCCGACAGCCTGATGTCCATCTTCAAAGGAAAACTAGCGACCGCCGCACTGGAAAATCAGCGATCACACGCATTTCCGGACAGGCACTAGCTACGAGTCGCGCGGACATCCGTCCGCGCGGGCGTTCAATGGGTCGCTCGCCAGGTACTGAATCGCCAGTTCTGACCCTGCCGGAACGGACCGACGAGATTGCTCTCAGCAGAGTGAGAGCCACCGGCGTCATCGCGGCAAGTGAATGTTACTCGCGTTGAAGCGGCGGTGAAGACTCTTGAGAATCCCAAACCCTCCGAACTAACAATTTCAGCTTGCGCATCCACGCCATCACTGAAAAACCTCAAATCTGCCACCAAGAACCTGACACTCCTGTATCCTGCTGAAATCATTAGCAGGCAACCGAGCATCAGCAAGATTGCTCCAAAGATTGCAGTAATGATTTTGTCCTTCATGGTGAACCTTACGGTTGCGGCAGGAGACATCGGCAAACTCTCTGCTCTCTGGAGTGTCCCGTGACTGTGAGCGTCTGCCGACCGCTCGACACGCGGTGCTGGTTCTTCTTCGGGCGGCATCGTTTCCGGCGTCAGCGTTTCCAGGGATTGAGCCAGTTTGTTCCGAATCAACGAGGCTTGTTCGGGGAAACGTGCGGCGTATCCATCCGGAGCGGGAGACTCGCCCTGTTTCCAGCGATAACGGTGTATTGGCGTTCCTCCGTGACTTGGCTGCTAAGGCGTTCGGACGGCGGCAATGGGACGTACACGAAATCGGTTACCAGCCTAACTGCGACAGCCGAAGTCGCAATGCTTTGCAGCGTCCGGGTTCCCATTGGCGCCGACTGGCAGTGGTTCGGCACATTGTACGGAGTTGTCCCTGCAGACTCCCCTTGCACACTGCACAACCGCACGGGAAGGAATCACTTCGAGAGGATCGCAGTGAAGCTCAACACAATTCCATAGAGCAACACCAACCCTAATGCGGCATGGCCGCAACCAAATGCGAGCTTCCGCTCGGAAACACTCCGTTGTCGCTCCGAAAAGATGCACGCAAAATGGTAAGAAGCCTTTCCAAAAGACTCTAACAGCAGTCCCCGCCCTAACCAGGCCGCACGTGATTACGAATTCCATTACCTGGACGGAGCATGTTCGTTGAGCCAGTGGCGAGCAACAGCGGACCCGCCACCACGGCGAGCATAAAGTTATGTCAATGCACGTCCCGTGGAACATTTACAGAAAGAAGTGAAAGGTGCGTCGCATGGAGCGCCAAAGCCACTCTCCAGCGGTTCGCTCATCAACCACAACCCGCGCCAAGCCTCGCATGCCGGTTCTCATCAGATGGACATCCGATCCGAGAGTGGCGGTTGCCAGATAAGTCGGACTCACCAGTGTTTCGCGCCCGTCAGCCTCTGCTACGGTTGGTAGTTGACCACCAGACTTCGTTGTAATTGACTCCGGAGCGAAGGCGTCACACCGAGGAGATGTTTTCGAGACATTGCACGGTTCAACCGTCTTGGCGTCTTTCTCCAGTCGGAGTTCTACTTCGTCTCTATCGCTCACATCATTTCTGTCGCCCTGATCAATGTAGATCACTGCTTCCATGGTGTCCGTTGGAGCAATACTCAGCAGATGGTCACCTGTCTGCAGAAAACAGTGTCGGTGGCGGTCGTCAAGTGGTGTACCGTACCACGTGCCAAGTTGCGTGCGCGTCGTGTCGTCCAGCCTGGGTGCGGGGACACGTGGTGGCGCGAGGACCGTCCCTGAAATGGGGGCTCTGATGATCCGGTGCGCGAGTTGTTCCTCGACCACCTGGATCTCTTCGTTGATCCGGGCAGGTTCCGCTTCCGCGTACTGGCGATCCGGCGCGTCTTCCAGTAATTCGTACATCCGGATCTGAGTTCTCTTGATGTCCTTTTGAACACGACGTTCGCGGAGCAAGTCCGGCTTTTCAATGTTTTCCACAACAGCCAGTACGTCGCCTTTTTGCACAAAGTCACCCGGCTTGACGCGACGCCGGTACGTGCCAGCCGGAACGAACTGCGCGACCGCCGGCATTTCATCCGATGGATCTTCCGGATTCTTCAACTGTTTCGTCGTCATCAACTGGCCTGGGGTTGTCACATGGACGTGGACAACGCCTTCAGGTTGAGTCACAAAAGGCGCTTCGATGTGCCACGGAATCGGAATCGTCAGTCCGGCAAACGTGACGCTGCCCAGTATCGTCAGCGTGCATGCAATTTTGCGTCGACTCATTGGTTCTGTCCTTGGTGCAGCAGTCATTTGATAGAACTTTCGGATTGTGGAAAAGATGCCGCCCGCCAGCATCGCGACCAGCGCTGTCACGCCGATGCTTTGCAGGTCATAGGGTTTCAGGACCGTGTACAGGAATAGTGAGATGGAGAACAGAATGATCCAGCGATACAGCCATGAGGCCACGGCGAACAACACAAACCAGCTTCGGCCGGTCTCCGGCATAAAGGTGCCCGGTTTCAACTCGATTCCCAGGCAGTACCGGCCGAACCACTGGCGCAGCTGCTCGTTCGCCTTCTGCCTGAGGTTCGGAATCTCCAGCAGGTCACTCAGAATGTAATAGCCGTCGAACCGCATCAGCGGATTGATATTCCAGATGACGGTGGTCACTCCAGTGACGAAAAAGACATTGAGTGTCAGATGGTGCAGGAGTCGCGATGTGGAATTCCACCAAACACAGATTGCCACAGCCGATAGCAAAACCTCGATGTACATGCCAGCAGCCGCAATCCAGATTCGATGCCACTTGTTTCGAAGCATCCACGAATTGGTCACATCGCAGTACAGGCACGGGCTGAATATCAGCAGCATCATCCCCATTTCGTGACATTCGCCGCCAAAATGTTTGCAGGTCAATCCGTGTCCGAATTCGTGAACGACTTTCGTGAGTCCAAACGCGAGCCAGAGATACATCAGATTTGGCCAGCCGAAGAACTGCTGGAATTCCGGCAGACTGCTGCGGAAGTGGTCGAACTGAACTGCCAGGAGGACCAGAGATGAAACCATAAACAGAGAGGAAACCATGATCACCAGTGGATGAAACATCCATTTGAACCATGGATACATGCGCTGCAGCGAGAGTTCGGGGTCCCAGCCGGGAAGCCGAATTGACAAAAAGCTTCTCAGGACGGTTTTGAGCTTTTCCTTTCGTTTTTTGCCGCGTTGCTTGACGATGGAAGCTCCCTGGCCAGAGCGATTGATGTGGACCAGTCCCTTCTGATAGAGGTCCGTAATGTGCTGCTGGAGATTGCGGAATGTCATGTTCATCGCGGGAAAATCCTGACGCAGCTCGTCCCGAATCTGTTTCAGACTCCTTTCACCGTTCAGGAGCTCCAGTACGCGATACTGTTCGATCTGCAGCCGGTGATACCGCAGGCCAACCGGATCCTTGATCACTCGGTAGCCCACACCCAGGTAACTGATCGCAGCCACTTCCAGATCCGGCCGCTGCTGCAACGGGATGGGTCGTTCGTTGGAGCCGACAAGGTTTGTGTTATCCATGTTCTCGTCCCCTGCAGCGTATTTCGCGGACTGATCGTCCAGACGGAAACGTCCGGGTGATTGAATCACTGTTCACATGAGCCCGAAAGGCCTCGACGTATTCGCTGACGTCTCTAAAGCCAAAAGTACGTCTGCACAAAATCAACGACATCTCCAAACAGCACATACCCCAGACACCGCCTGCCGCATGTAATCCTGGCTCGGACTTCGGCTCCAATCGTGCGAGTGGGATATTTGGACTCTCGAACTTCTCCCGACATTGCACTGTCCGGATCGATCTTGAGATCTTCCTGATCGCACGGAACGGCCAAAACCTCAACCACGCTGCCTAACTCAGGATCGATTTCAGCACGCGTCGCGATTTGAGTCAGTACAGCGTCAGATTTTCGTTCAACATTCGTGACTGCGATGAACTGCACTGGCAGCGCCGTGGACGCGTTGTCCTTTGCCGCCTGCAGCAGGTGCCCCATGCGTTTTTCTTTCACTTTCAATTCCAGCTGCCACGCGGCGTCTGTGTCCATTACGTGAAACAGCAGCTGACCGGCCTCAACCGCACGCCTCGTAAGCAGCTGGCGAATCTGAAAATCGGCAACAACCCCGTCAATCGGAGATTTCACAAACAGTGCCCGACGGCGGTCCTCAAGGATTCCCGCGCGAACTTCGGCGCCCCGCAGCGCGATCTCCGCTTCCAGTCGTTTCGCTGTCAACTGAATGACCTGTTCCCGATCATTTTGTCGGTCGCCAGGTTGATTTGGGATGCCGCGGATTCCACCATCTGAACATTTTGTCGCACTTCAACGGCGGCCTGTTCGTACTGTTCGAGGAGTTCCTCATTCTTTAGCTCCAGCAGGACTTGACCTCGCCGGACAACGTCCCCGCCTTCGACATGCAGTTTGTCGATTTCTCCCTGCCATGGTGCAAAGATCACGACCTGTGTTTCCGGCATCACTCTGCCCTCAGCTGTGATGCGGTAGTCCCACGGCACAACGATCAGCGACGTGATACAGACAAACGTGATCACCAGGACTGCCATTGCGATTGCCAGTTTACGACCGTGAAACCACTCCATAGAAGAGCCGAGTGAGGTCCACAGACGCAGCATGGGAATTCTTTGATGGCGGGCCGCGTTGAACACAGCGGCTCCAACATGTTCCGCGAGCAATTCCGCCTGTGGCTCGAGTTGCGACAGTGGTTTCGAGTCGGAAATCTGCTCCGCCAACAGGCAACCAAGAACTTTGCGGGCGGGTGCGCGCTTTTGTGGCGTGTCGGTGGCGTCGTCGGAGTGCACCGCGCGCTGGGTTTCGAAAAGCGGCGCGACCAGCGATTTCGTTGAACCGCTTTCTCGTAAGTAATCGGCCAACGGTTGTTCGAGTTGCGGTGGCAGGTCGCTGTCACCGCCATTAAAGAGCAAAGATTCTCCGGTGTGCATCACCTGGCGTGACAACGTGGTCATGGCTTTGATCAGGTTGGCCCGTGCGTGAACATTCGTTTGCCCGCTGACGGCTCGGACGGACGCCTTGCGTCCGCGTTTCACGACGACACTCAGCCGGTCACAACGGAGCAGAAGGTGACCGTCACAGGCGGCCGTATCAGCAACCTCCTGAACGTCCAGACTACGGTGAAGTTGCAGCAGGAACTGCTCAAGCCGCTTCTCGAAACCAGAAGGCTCCTGTGGCGCGATCGGCTGCTCTTTCTGCGGGGCACTCACTCCCGAGATGAAGCGAGATGCGTGGCCACACGCACCAGAAAACCAGAGACTGGTTCCCAACACTGCGATCAACAAACCGCGACACGGATCCCACGGACCCTTCACACTGGCTCCCTGTTTCGCCGTCACTCACAGAAGAGGTGCCAGAAAGTGCCCATGGTTGGTGGGCGGAGAGGATTCTTGACTACCGTCGGCCCTCAGGGCAATTGCCCTGGATGTGGAGACAACCTTTCGCAGGATCCGGTGATTCGTCTGCAGCGCCTCGGAATCTGCTGTTAACCCGGTTTCTTCGAGTTCATGCCCGGCAATCAGAGCAATCTTATCACCGCGCAGGACCCAAATGGCTCCTGCCGATGCGTCGAGTGCCAGGGTGACGAGCTCAATGAATCTGCCCAGGAACTGATTCGGCGGCAGGCTCTGATGCGAAAGAGTCTCGATCTGCTCCGCTAGTTCGCTGATCGGGGGGTGGGTGATGTTGAAGTCGACATAGGGTTGCAAAGCCACAAAACACAGGTATTCAATTGCTGCGGCTGCTCCGGCAGTCGCCTCTTACTTCACAAAACAAGGTCCGAATCGAAAGCGGACAGTGTTTTCGAATGAGATGACTGTCGAAACCTTCCTGACGGAGTCAGCCGAATCGAATCCTGCCCTGACGGCAAGTTCGCCACGAATTCAGAAAGCCCGCATCTGTCACTCGGAAAACGGCCAGAATGCATCCTCAGATTTGACCAGCCGGCGGATTTACGTTCCCATAGTGACCAGAGGCAGGAGTGCCTCGGCGAGGAAGGACGGAAGTGTGAGCGAAGACGACAGTTTTCTCGATCTGCTGAACCGTACTCGTACAGGTGATGATGCGGCGGCGGCAACACTTGTTGAACGCTACGAACCCCAGATCCGTCGCGTGATCAGGATCCGTCTGACCGATCCCCTGCTGCGACAGACCATGGATTCGATGGACATCTGTCAGTCGATCCTCGGTGACTTCTTCCTGCGTGCTGCCACGGGACAGTTTGACCTTCAATCGCCGGAACAGCTGATCAAACTGCTGTCGACCATGGCTCGCAACAAACTCACCAATCATGCCAATGCGCAGCAGGCGGCAAAGCGTGACATGCGGCGCAGGGCGTCGGCAGATGTGGGCGAAATGAATCTGGCCCATGACCAGGAATCCCCCAGCATGATCGTCAGTCGCCGAGAGCTGCTGGAACGTGCGCGCTACGCTTTGTCCACGGAGGAGCAAATGGTTGCTGAGCTCAGAGTCGATAACACTCCCTGGGATGAGATTGCAGACCAGTATGGGGGAACAGCTGAATCACAGCGCAAGAAGTATGCAAGGGCTATGGATCGCGTTGCCACTGAACTTGGCCTGGATCAGTCATTCGCCTGACCGGCGAGCGTGAATAAGAACTCTGTCAAATGCAGCGTGCAGCTCTGTCAGCGATTTGACAATCGTCGATTGGTCGTGGTGTTGCTTCGTAGATGTTCCAGTGGAGTTCATGACGATCAGAGTCACGGTTCTATTCGGCTCTATCGGACCGACAATCTGGACGAGATTCACCAACTGCTGCCCGGTCATAATTCGCCATGCACTCATGTGGAGTTCTCTCGTGATGGCCGATACATGGCGACAGGTGACGGCGATGGAGACATCATTCTCTGGAACTGGCCGCAGCGGAGAATTCTGAAGAAGTTACCGTCGCGAAATCCGGACAAACCAATCATTGATGCGCTGCAGTTTGCAGACCGGGCTCCATACCTTATGTCCTTGGAGCACGATGGCCCGCACATCTACCGAGTGCCGGACGGGACCAAAATGTCCGCCAACGACTACATCCCGCCGAAACTTCTGGGCTGGATGTTCGACGTACTGACGGAGAATGTGACCTGGCCGTTTGCGATGTCGCGTTCGCCCCGCACTTTCGAGATGCGGCTGGACAGGAATACCTGGGCGGCTGCCGGGGTTGGTCACCAAAACGGCAAGAGCCGGCCCTGGATAGGGCTCTGGAATGCCCGACTCATGAAACAGCAGGCAGCCGCCACGTCAGCTCGCGTTGTCTATCGAGGTCATCGCTGGGAAGTACATGCTATTGCAATCAGCCCGGATGGAAGCTTTGTCGCCGGCGGCGATAAATTCGGCGAGGTTCATATTTGGGACGCGCGGACGGGACGCCAGCGTCATCGAATTGTAAGCCAGGGACGCTCGATCTACGAAGCCGCGTTTTCGACTACAAATGGCCAGATCGTATTCGGAACGCGACCGGACCTCAGTCATTGGGGATTCAATAACTACGGGTTAATTACGAACATTCTGGATCTGGAACAGCGAACTGTTCGGAGGAAGCCCCCAGCCCCCACCCGCCATACCAACAGCTGAGGAAGTGTCTTCGTTAAAACGACGAACAGTTCGAGTTCAGGCGCCGCGTTCCGGCAAACAGAGCTATCACATCGTTTTTCAGAATCCCGGTCGCGAAACGAGATATCACGTTCCCAGTGGCCGTGTCCCGACCTGTTACACGCTCCTGAATTCAGAGAAGCTGGGAGTTGAGTCGCCCGTATTGTTTTCCGACAATCTCGGCTTCGTGGCAATGTGGAATACAGCCGGTGACGAATTGCGGCGCGCTTACGGCGGTCACCAATCGATGGTGACGTCGATTAGCCCCTCCAGCAATGACAACGTATTCCTGACGGGATCGACAGATAAAACGATCAGAATCTGGAGCCTGCTCAACCACAAGGCCACCGGAATTCCTGACTTTAAGTACGAAAACACGTCAGTAATCAGTGTGCGACCGAATTCCTCATCGGCCCGTGCTGGAGTCCGCGTTGGTGACCGCATCGTTTCAATTGATGGCCACAGCCTCGACGACATTTACAAATTGATGCTGTATGACCAATTCGATTGCAAACCCGGACAGACAGTTCCTGTAGTCATGCGACGAGGCGATCAGCAGTACGAGTATTCAATGAAGCTGGTCGACGGATTTGATTATGTTGAACCGTTGCTGAATGTCTTTATTGGTGACAATGATCAGTGGGTGATCTGGACGCCTCTGGGGTATTACGACGCCAGCCCAGGTGCGGATCAGCTGATCGGATGGCATGTTAACCAGGGGCCGAAAAAAGCAGAAAAATTTTACCGCGCGCAGCAGTTCCGAAATCAGTTGTACAGACCGGACATCATCAACAGGATCATCGAAACGGGAATTGTTGCGACCGCAGAACAAGTTGCCAATCGCGATCACGCGCAGAATCCACCACCGTTGGATCTTCGGGATCAAACGACTTTCGCAGCCCATCGGCCACCAGTCGTGACAATCCTCTCGCCGCAGTCTGGCAAATCATATAACGACCCTCGGGTCGTCGTGAAGGCCCAGGTCTCGGTCGTCAATGACCTGCCAATTACGCGGGTGACACTGCTTCATAACGGCATGCCTGCACGGGTATTTAGATCGGCAGGAAAGGACGAATCGGCAAACCTCAACATATCTCATCGTGTGCGATTGTTCCCTGGGCGTAACGAGATCACCTTTGTCGCGGAGAATCGGACGGCAATCTCTGCGGCGGAAGACAGCCGAGTGACTTTGCTTACCGCTGCAGCCGAACGGAAATCAAAGGTCTACGTCCTGGCGATTGGTGTCGCAGAATATGCGAAGAACGGAATGGGTGTCGACAACCTAAAGTTCGCTGCAGCAGATGCCCGGGCTTTCGCGCGTGCTGTTCACAATCATAGTCATGGTCAGCTGTACAGCAGTATAGAACCGAAGGTACTGGTGAACGAGCAAGCTGGTCGATCCAGTATCCTCGAAGGTTTACAGTGGCTTGTAGACAATGTACAGCAAGGTGACGTCGTCATGCTGTTCTGTTGGGGACACGGATTCCTCGACCAACGCGGAAATTTCTATCTTGGATCACACGAAGTAGATCCTAAGAACCTGCGATCGACGGGCACTGGTGCAGTTTGTCGTGATCGCTGTCGCCCGGGCATTGTTCCGTTTCGAGACTGAACGACGTTCCAGCATCTCCGTCAACCGACTACGACATTCGGATCTGCAGATGCGAACCTTGATTTCGAGAGAACCATTTTTTCCCGTCGCCTGCCGGAATGTGTTTCAGTGAAGAAGATGGCGATCGGACATCACGATCCGGAATAAACATCATAGACCACCGTTTTGTTCAGCGGCGTGACATCGGCATCCCACTGGCGAAGGACCACCCTTTTAACAGTGCCCTGGATTCCGAGATCCTTTCCCAGGTCACCACCCCCAAAAAAAGCATAATTCAGGACGTCTTCTCGATGATGGTGAAACGCGTTCAGATAAACCGCCTTCCGCCAAAATGGTCCGCTGATTCGTTCCTGAATTCCTGCGTTCCCGGCAATAACAATTTCTTTGTCCGGCTGCTGCGACTCGATCACCAGGTCGAATTGCAGGCGATCACTGTACAGGAACACCGACGGCGCTGCAGATGCGACCAGTGACTGACCGAGCATCTTCAACGGTGCGTTATCCCGCAATTCGCCGAGTGGCAGGACAAGCCCAGTGAGTAAAACCAGAACGGTTGCAGCAATCCGGAACAGTGACACACACTGATCCATCCGTACTGCGTTTCGGTGAGGCGGCGAGGAACCGTCCGTTCGGGCTCTTTTGCGGCGACGACCCATCATCACCTCACGCAAAATGAAAAAAGGTGTTTAAGTCAATCTCACTCACTCGCGTTTCATGCGGCTGTTTGTCGCCGGGTTGGTGAAAATGTCACCGCACAACAACTATGGAATGACAACTCCCCCCGTACCATCTTCCGTGAGTTCGAAGTTGAACACATTGGTCTCTCCGAGCAGCACCTCGGCTGACAATCCTGATCTCTGCGCATTAGCATAGGACAATGGGATCAGGCTTGCTCCCTGCATCGCTTCCGGCGTCTGGGGCATTCGAGAAATTCGTGGATCCTGAACGAGCGGACTCTCGGGGTTGGGCGCACTGATGAAGATATAGTGCGCACCGCCCGCCGCACCGCGCCTGGCACCAGCCATCAATTCATATTCGCCCTGCTCATTCGTCGACCCAGTCGCAATTCTGTAGCCGGCGGCCTCCACTTTGGGAACAAATGTCACTGTTGCACCCTTAAGCAGATCGCCTTCGTATTTCACAACCCCATTTACCGGGGTCAACTTCAGAGCGTCTGATCCGCAGCCAGCAACCAGCAACAGCAGTCCAGGGGACAACAACATAACCCGAGTACAAGACATCGTGTGACTCCGGACTCGAAGCAAAAATTGACACATGATCAGCAATCTGCTGACGCAGAATCCGAACACAAAACCAGCTGCAGCCACATCAGGGATCGACTCCAACAGTCCGGTAAACCTTTTCGGGAATCAACTCGTTCCAGCCGGAAAAGAACAGAGCGGGCACTAACAAGACGTACATCGCTGCCGTCATGTGAGTGCCCGCCGAATCAACGTTTAGCTTGTAAACAAGCTGGGAGTTGAAAGTCGCCTCGAGGGGTCAGCTGCTAGGGCGCACTGATGATTTCGCCCCCTGCTCGACTTCCCATTCCATTGTAGGTCCGATGGTCGATGTTTTCAGAGAGGAATCTGACCGATCCGTCTCCCATGACGAAATGCGCTCCCCCGATGTGGCCGCTGTTGAACCCACGGGAAATCCATTCCACGAACCATGCGCCACCAAGGTTTATCGGCGGTCCCAGAGTCTCCGTATGACCGGGCCCCCACAGCGATCTCGTGATGGCCGATTTGAAGATGTTAATTGGGTATGTGGTACCCGCAGTCCCAGGTCCATGCCACGAATCATTGAAGTCGTCCTGCATCGAGTGGACTTCACCGACCAGGATCGTATTGCTTGTCCCGTCGGTAATTTGCGCGATGGAGATATTGCGGGTTTGTGAAAAGATGGACAGGCCACCGTATGTGTTAAAGACGCCCCGCCCGCTGCTGGGACTCCATCCGAAAAAGGTCGTGGGTTGGGGACCATCGGTTGCTCCGCCACAGCCGAACAATGCGAAGCCATTCGCGCCCCCCCAGATGTCACCTGCCGGGTTGACACCTGTGCCGGCGTGCAAACCACCGGCGTCGCCAGTACTGCCTCTGTAATTCGTGAACTGTCCCCAACCGTTTAAGCACGAGCCTGTGGAACATGGCCCGGTTACTGCCGTATTGTCGCCAGGGTTCAGTCCGCCACCACCGGTGCTGTGGTGAGCGACGCAGCCACCGACCGCTCGACCGTCCCACCACGTTGGCGGATCTGGCGATGACCGGACCTTGTCGGCCAGGCTGTTAATGCCCGTGTTTCCGGCATCCGACGGGCAGATGAATATGGCCAGCTGTGCTCTGCGCACCTGCGTATTCACAGGACAACCGACGTTCACTTCAAAGTTGATCGTATTGTAAAGCGGGCCCTGATCGATGAAGGGCAAACACTTTGGCCAGATCCCGAACTTGTGTTCTACGTTCGGATTGGTGTAAGCAGCCCAGCCTTGGCTTTGTGGAAACGTGTTGTGCACGTCGTGGTAGTTGTGAAGCGCCAGTCCCAACTGCTTCATGTTGTTCCGACACTGGGTTCTGCGTGCCGCCTCCCGTGCCTGTTGCACCGCAGGCAACAGCAATGAGATGAGGATCGCAATGATGGCGATCACCACCAACAACTCAATCAGCGTGAACCCCCGCTGAGAACGTACATGTTTTTGCATTTGAATCTCCAATGAAAAACGTAGAAATCCGGAATCATCCGAAGTAACACCCAGTATTCAGAGCTGCGGGCAGAATCGTTGACGACGCCGCGCAACGGAAGGTGCAAGCATCCCACAAACAACGCTCGACTACCAAAACGTGACTCGCAATTTCTGCCGAGAGGGACAGATGCACCAGCATCCTAATTTTCACCTGTAAGGGGAAGATAAGGAACCGTCCACATTGATAAAAACTGAATTTCGGTGAACTTCATGTCCACCCGGGAAATGCGTCCTGCGTTTCAGTCGCCTGATAATCGATCTCTGGCAAACTCCCGCCGGGATTTTCAGTGGTCTCTGCAGTCGCTGAGAGCACACGCGAGCGGCTCCTGCATGTGCGGTTCGCCACAATCATATTCGCTCGCAGCATGCGGGTGTTTGTCACGGGTTCGGTAACCGTTTCACAGGGCGGTGAGCTATTTTCAGACCTCCTGATTTCAGCGATATGGCGTTTAGGTGGTTTTGAATCGTAAGTCGTTCTGCGTTCTTACGTTTGGTGATATTCTCCAGTTTGCCGATCGTTGTCGGATGGTCGGCGTGTGGAAAATGAAAAGGTACCTTCCTCCTGTGTCGTCAACACACTCCGGAGGAAGGTCCCGTACCGCAGGCACTGCTCGCATTTATCCCAGATGGTGCTTCTCGAATCAATGACTGGATCAGCGTTGTGAAGGAAAACGGTCAGTGGACCTGGTTCCTTGGCACTCACCCGATCTGTGATCATTACGAAAGTGACCGAACGACATTTCGATGGTTTACGGCTCAGCTCATTGAGCAGGGTAACTGTCGGCAATGTGAAATTGTCAAAGCCTTCGGCGTTTCCGCCAATGCCGTCAAACGCGCCGTCAAGCTCTACCGGGAAGGCGGCGTCGAAGCGTTCTATCGACCACGCGGTAAACGCGCAGCGAACGTGATAACGGCTGACGTGATCGCCCAGACCGAAGATCTGCTGCGACGAGGACGCTCTCGCAGCGAAGCAGCCGACCAGTTGGGTATCAAACCCAACACGCTTTCCAAAGCCATTCAGCAGGGACGACTGAAACAACCACGCGCTGGCGATCACGAATCAGCACAGTCAACGCCAGCACCGACGACGTCAACGCCATCGGCTTCCACATCGCAGACGGACCTGTTTGGGTCACTGTCAACTCCGTTCCCGTCCACCGACAAGTCGCAGCGAAGTGTCGAAGATGCGGTCGCCGGCGATTACATGGGTGTGGCATGCACTCGCATACTCGATCGCGTGAGTGAGTCGATCGGACTGCTTCCCGGCGGTGTTGTTGCGGAGTTTCGGAACTGCCGCGATGTCTCGTTCGGCGGTGTGCTGTGTGCTCTGCCAGCGTTGAACGAGAACGGACTGTTTCCGACATCTGGACGAATGCTTTCCGTCACTCGAAGGCTACTACACGACTGTGCATGTGGTCTCTCTGCTGAGCTTCATGGCGCTGTGCCGCATCAAGACGATCGAGCAACTGCAGTATGTGCCGCCCGGCGAACTGGGCAAGCTTCTCGGGCTTGACCGCGTTCCCGAAGTCCGCTGTCTACGGAAGAAGCTCGGGCAGTTGAGCTTGGGTGATAACCCGGAAAAATGGGCAGGCCGTCTGTCGCGTGAATGGCTGGCGGAATCCGACGAACTCGCGGGCCTGCTGTATGTTGACGGTCACGTGCGAGTTTACCACGGGAAAATGACGGAACTTCCCCGACGTTATGTGGCCTGCATGAAACTGTGTCTGCGGGGTACCACGGATTACTGGGTCAATGACTCGATCGGACAGCCGTTCTTCGTCATCAACCGGCCCATCGATCAGGGGCTGATCGAATCGCTTGAGAGCGACATCGTTCCCAGACTGCTGCAGGACATTCCTGATCAGCCCAATGAGGAACAACTCAACACCGATCCGTATCGCAGTCGGTTCACACTGCTGTTTGATCGCGAAGGCTACAGCCCGAAGTTCTTCAAAAAGATGTGGAACGATCATCGCATCACCTGCACCACGTACCACAAGTTCCCCAAGCGCGACTGGCCGACCGAATGGTTTACGGAAGTGGAGAGCCGGCTTCCCGATGGTCAGACCGTTTCGCTGAAGCTGGCCGAACTCGGTTCGTGGATCGGCGGGAAGGACGGATTGTGGGTTCACGAAGTCCGCAAACTGACCGACAGTGGTCATCAGACGAGCGTTATCTCAACGGCATACGACCGTTCCGGACCGCAGACCGCGACGGCTCAGTTCTGCCGATGGTCTCAGGAAAACTTCTTCCGCTATATGAAGCAACACTATGTCCTGGACGTGCTTAGCGAATATCACACGTGCGAGATTCCTGACACCAAACGGCCGGTGGTGAACCCGCCGTGGCGTGATCTCGACAAACAGATTCGGTCGCTGAAGAGTAAGCTGACGCAGCGTCACGCAAGGTTTGCGGCACTCACTCTGCACCCGGAGGATGATGCGGAGAAGATTCCGCAATGGGAGCAGCGTAAAGCCGAGTTGCAGGAAGAGATTGAGCAACTGGAACACGAGTTGTCGGAATTCAAAACGCGACAGAAGGCCACACCGCACCATGTATCGTGCACGGACTTCCCGGAGGCGGACAAATTCGAACCGCTGGCCCCAAGTCGAAAGCGTCTGCAGGACACCGTGAGAATGATTGCATACCGAGCGGAAACGGCGATGGCGAGTGTGCTTCGTGAAGTGATGTCTCGCCAAGACGACGCTCGCACGTTACTGCGAGATCTGTTTCGAACGGAAGCGAACCTGACCCCGGATGCAGAATCCAACGTGCTGCACGTTCAGATCCACGGCCGACCCAACCCGCGATCGAACCGAGCGATTCGGCACCTTCTGAACCATCTGAACGAAGCAGCACTCAACTACCCGGGCACCCCGCTCAAACTTGTCTACATCCTCCTCGACGCCCACCAAATTTGAAAATCCGGGCCAAGCCATTTTCCATTGAGATCAGGATGCCTGATTTTGTGGTCTCTGCTCCGGTGGACACCATCAGTTGTGTCAATACGAGATCGGTCGAAACGCATTTTGCGGTGCAATTGGCATTGACCAGCAATATGTTGTGGTTACAAACGGCCCGTGAACGGTTACGGGTTCGGGAGTCTCAGACGCCTGGGAATCCTCAGCACAACCTAGTGGTCTACCGCAGCTCAGCTTTCGGGTAGAGGCTTCGTCGGTTCAGCTTGATCCGGTAAATTTTGCGATTGGACATTGGGCCATCCTTGATCCCAGTGTGATGAAAACTCTGTCACAAACCGCTTTCTACCCGAAAAACAAGCTGCGATGGAATGCTAGCCTGCATTGCGCACCACGCTGCGGGTGGGAGCCTGGATTTTGTTGCGAGGCCGGGCGTCTGCCGCAGAGCTCACGAGAGACCTGGGGCGATGTGTTTCGGTCGGTTTCGGGATCGTTTTCTGGCAAATTACACCGCATCGGCGCAGAGATTCACGCACAGCACCGGCCGAACCGATTCCGGAGTGTTCGCGGCATGAGCCTCACTTGAGCAGAAGTGGGGCGAACTGAATTCGCGCTCTGTCGCGTGGATCGTGGTACTCGCTTTGAACGATCAGATTCAATCCGCGCCACACGTCCGGGAGTTCGCGAACGTATTTGTCAACCGCCTTTGCCGCGCGAGTCAGCAGAGTTGTTCCCGGCCAGTGGCTGGCGACTTTGAACCAGATGCGACGATGAGTGGCCTGCACCACAGCTCCCACCTTGAACAGTCGAACGCGCGCTGTCCCCACTTCCATGGTGTTCACTTCCGGAGTTTCCGAGTTGGCTTCGCGGAACAACGCGTACAGGAGATACGCCAGCACATGAGTCATCATCTTGTGACCGTTGGCAAGGAAACGATGCGAACTTAACCGATCCATCTGCAGTCCATTCTTCAGTTCGTCGATCGGTCGTTCGGGAACGTTGCCACGTTGAACATAGAAACCGCGATAGATTCCGCCCGCCAGACCACTCATGTTAGTCACCACGTGGCGAGTGTTGCTGCCACCGGTTTGAGTGATTTCCAGCTTGGTCACAATCCGCCGCGCGTGCGGCCACGACTTCGTCTGATAATCTTCAAACGTGTGAAACAACTGAAACGGTTTGCGGCCTGTCATCCACCACAGCAGACGCGCGTGGTGTTCCAGTTCCAGCTCGCAGACCCTGCGTTTTAACACGTCATTCGTTCCATAGCCAAATGCGTAGAAGAGCCCATCGGCTTCGCAGTAGATGTGCATTTTCGGACCCGCCACGCCGCTGTCGCCGCGAACAAAAATGGTGATGTCCGGCCAGTGTTCGCGCATGCGTTCGACGATGCGGCCAATCATATCCACGGCTCCGCAGCCCGCATGAGCGGTCCGATGCCGCAGGCATCCGCCCAGTGGCATGCCGGTTTCACCTTCGAACAACAGCATTGGAAGGTACTGATGTTGATCGTAGAAGCCATTGAACAGCGACAACTGCTGCTGCCCATGAGTTGGATCGGCGGTGGGGTCCAGGTCAATGATGATATGGGCAGGCGGGGTCTTCTGAGTTCGCACAAACACGTCCACCAGAAAATCATTCGTGGCGTTGATGCGTTCGATCTGGGTGCGACGAACTTCAAAAATCACGTCGCGTTCTTCGATCGGCTTCTCCGCTTCGCGACGAGTGAAGGCATGCAGAAACCGATTGATGGTTGACCCGCTGGCCAGCGACTGTTCTTCGTCGCGAGGATCTTTGCCCACGACCGTTTTGAACAGCGGATCGTCTCGCAGCAACTGCGCGTCATTGCCATCCGGGTAACCGGCCAGAATCTAATAGACCTGTTGAGTGAGAATATCTTCGGCAGTATGAGTGACCGCGGTTTCGGACCGGGGATCCGGCATTCGTCGAGCGGCTTCGGCCAGAATGCCAAGCTTGGTATCCAGCTCGCGAATGGGCAGCAGCCCGGCATCACTGACGACGCTTCCACCATCAAACGTCATGGTGACCTGCTGCCGACCGACTTCAAAAAGCTCCAGCTGATCCGTACGCTGTGTGTCAACCATCGAACGCCTCCCGTGCGAGTTAAATGATCTGTGTACAACCACTTACACGCTCGAGGAGGCGCTTGCATTGGGGCGTGGTACGCTTTTCAGGCTAGTGTCCTCACCCAGACACGCACAGGATCCGCCATGGTGATCTCCGAAAGTAGGTCGTCCCGAGACGAGGAAGCCAAGCGTAAGATAACATACCAGCGCCGGATCTGAGATGCCACGAATGTCGCAGAAAATGCACTGCGGCGCCCGAGGTAATCTATCGTGAAGGCTCACTGTGGACGCGACCGTGCGCAAGGAGATTGCCATGGAAAATGTAGCTCTCTCGACAGCGACCGGAAATATGTTTCGAGCAATTGGGAGGACTAACACCGCCAAGAATGAGGCGGTTCCATTATCAGCGAGATCGAGCCGTTGCAGTGAGTATTCGGAGAAGCAGGAATATGTCGCAAAACCTTCCGAATCCGGCACTCTGACCGATCCCGGAAACCGGACACCGCGTTTCAACCGCTACGGAGTGAAGAACTCATCTCGGAAAACAACGTGCCACCTTCCCGTCGGGCACGGAGCTAATGACGCCGGCCCGCAGCTTCTTCCAGTCGCGGGTTAGCCACCCGTGCCCGTCATCCCTCCAAGACCGTGAAAACCGACAGGCAGTCGCCAAACTGGGAAACTGTCAGGACATTGTCAGGAACGACCGCCGGCCGCACAAATCTGTCATCGTGAGCACTCTGCTTTCAGAGTCGTACGAGCAAAAATGCGCCAGCACTTAGCACGGCAAGGATAGCCGCCAATTCGCTCGCAACGAGACCGAGGTGCGTTAGGTCGTCTCGATCCGAGTTCCGGCATGCGGGTATTCGAAACCAGAACCCCATGACGTTGATCAGACGTGGTTCCCGCTCCGCGAATGCCAGCATGAACAGGCCCGCGACCCCGCTCAGGAACGCGCCGGCCGTCAGGAAGAGTTGGGCTCCCACCAGCAGCCGCGCACCGGTCTCAGTAGCCGATTCAACCGATTCCTCGCCCGTGCCCAACAGCCAACCGGTCAGCCAGAAAGCAACCAAGCCAACGTGAACGACGCACAACAGCCACAGCAAGACGATTCCATTCCACAGCCAGGTCTCAACGCCGCCGAACAATTCACGGATCGTTGTGTCACCCAGTCCCCCAGATCCGTGGCGGGATGGACCTGACCGTTTGATGCGTGGAGGCGTCCGTGCTCCAATTAGCTGTGCCAAATCGCCGCTGGAGGGTCGTCGATCCTCCGCCTGCTGAAATACGTCGGCTCGTTGCAGATGCATCAAGCCCCGGCCCAAATTGCTGCTGCCAAGCCGCGATGCTAAAAACGTCTGATCCCACTGTATCGGCGGCGCTTCGAAGTCACAGCCCGAGTCAAAGCACAACAGTTCCAGAACAAGCATGTCGCGGGCATATCGATCCGAGAACGGAGCCGCCCGAGACGGATCCTGCCGGGCGATTTGTTCCAACTGCGGCGGGTAGTACCCTTGAATGCCGATCGTGCCTCCTATATCGGCCGACAAGCTTGCCAGGTCACCCGCATGCGGCGCCAGGAAACCATCGTAGTCAATCAAGTATAACGCCGGTTGATCCGGCCTGGCGTTCACGTCGACGATCACGTTGTTCGGCGGCAAGTCGCCATGCACGATTCCGTTTCGTTCCAGAAAAACCAGACCCCGCAGGAGATTCTCAACGCATCGCAACCGCAAGTCGTCGTCCAGTTGAACGATACCATCCATGACATCCAGCTTCAGTTCCAGCCATGTCTGCCCCGGCACAGCCTCAGCGAACGAGCAGCTAAAATCGAAGTTCACTCCGTCCGGAGAACCGTCCGATCGGGTGTCCACCCATTTCTCGCGGCGCGCCGCGCAGTTCCGGCGCCCAACCATCGAGCCGCTGATCGACGAGCCATTGCGTGCGGCGCACCCGCTGGTCGTCATCTTCAGTTCGTCGAAGAATTTTACATAGGCTTTCGGAGTACCGTCCCCGTTCAGAAGCGGATAGTTAATCCCTTCAGCTCCCGATTTCCACGGTGGCTGGCCTGGTGCAAGGCGATCATAGTTGGCGAACGTGTACGTTGAGCCGTCCAAACTCCACTGTTTTCCTGCGAGTTCTCTGGCCTCAAGCTGGCTCAGTGTCAACGTGGCGCCATCGCCTTGATCGAGCTGCTCTCACGCATGGTTCCGATCATGCCTCAGTCACAATTGCCAGACTGAGATTGTCTTCAAAGTCGGCACTTCGCAGGCTGATCCAACGCTCGATCATCCGTTCAGCGACGTTGGCTTCCTTATTCTTAAACTCGTCCACTTCGTCGAAGACGGACTGAGTGGCCGGATGCAGACCGCGACCAACGCCGTCGGTGAACAACGCCAATCGTGTCGAACCCTCCGCTACGAACTGATCAAACACATCCGGTTCCTGCACGTGGCGATTGCATGGACCCAGGGCATGGACCCGGTTTGTTTCTTCGTCCAGATCGCCGACGATGTCTATCCTTTGATCCTCGCCTGCACCTCGTTGAATTGCCGCCCTTCCATCACCGACGAACGCCAGATAAATCACTTCGCCTTCCCGCCACGCCAGGCACAATGTTGTCTGCAACAGCAGCCCTTCGCGAAGTGTAAACTTCCAGGTCGATGGAAACTCTCCATCAGCGTCGTGGTCAGTCGCAGAACTTCAGTATGATACAACGAGTGGAAACTATCGAGGGCGAGTCAGTCGCCAGGTCTGGAAGTAAAGCACGCACATGCAGGCGATCGAAGCGACTCCGATCAGCCACCAGTTCGTGGGCACGAGGTGATATTGAGAAAACCCTGGCGTCCCCATGATGCTCAGGGCTGCCGCAACGGGATTGAACAGCAGCAGGGTTTCAACGGTTCGATAGCTGAATGTCGTATCACGTCCCAGCCAGACGAGCAGCGTCCCACCCAGGCAGGCCAAAAGCAGCGAGTAGGATGTCACGGTTGCCAGATCCGTTCGCCGGAAGAGACTACTCACCGCCACACTCAGCATGAGCGCGAACAGCGCTGTGAGAAACAGTGAGAACAGTACGTATGAGATCTGCTGAGTCAGACCCGGCTCGATGAATATCATGATCGCATAGCCGGGGAGTGTCGCGAAGAGGATCAGGATCAACGGCCAGAGGGCGCTCATCAGCTTGCCACGGAGAATCTGTCCCGTTGACAGCGGTGTCGCTCGCAGCAATGCCCATCCGCCGGTCTCTGTTTCGGAACTAATCAGGCTGGATCCCAGGCTGGGGGTGATCAGGCCGATCATTGCCACCTCCAGAACCACCAACATCCCACCAATTGCATCGACCCCCCAATCCATGGTGCCGGTTGTGGAAGCGTACGTGAGGCCCAGTGATGCGACAGCAGAAACGGCAACCAGCCGAAACAACCATTGAGAACGACCGAATCGTCGACAACGAAACTCCTTGACCAGCACAGGATTGGTGAATCGACCAATCTGTCCCGAACGGCGTTGAGGGTCAATGATAAAAAAGAATCGCCGCACGACTCTCTGTAGTCCACTGCGGTCATCCGTAATCACACCTGCCGGACGAGAGCGGTCAAACATCAGAGGCCGGAGACGGCTTACGGTGACCAGCATGCCAATGACGGTGGTCGCCAGCGCAATCGCGGCATAACGCCAGGGGCCAACTGTCTTGACAGCCAGACCATGCCCACCGATGTCACTGTGGCCGACGATCTCCATCACCGGAGGGATTGGAGACAGGTATCGAAGCCACAATGCGGCATCCGAGATCCAACCCCAGGTCGTACCCTGAAGGAACTGATGTGGCCCCAGGCTCATCACGGTGATCAGCAATACGATGCCGTAAGTGATCCGCAACGCGGCATCCGAGGAACCTGCCAGGCTGCTGACCAGAAGTCCCACCGCAGTACATTGTAGAGCCAGGACCGTGAGGATCAGATAAAGTCCGAGTAGATCACCGCTCAACGAAAGCCCTCCAACGGCATAACAGGCAGCTGCCGCGGGAAAACTCAGAACGAGCGGCAACAGCACAAAAACCAGGACCCCCAGTAGTTTCCCGGAATAAATCGACCAGGCGCTCATGGGAGAGTTGAGCAACAAAGCCAGCGTGCCGCTCGTCTTCTCACGAACGATGCTGGTGGCGGGAAATGCCGGCACCAGCAGGATCATGGTGGCCAGCATTCCGTATCCAAACAATCCGAAGACCTGCAGCAACTGTGACCCCGACAGGTCCACTCGCGAGTCGGTTGGCCAGCGAATGATCACCAGAATCCCGAACACGGCCGCCGGCACGGCCTGAATGGCCAGCGCTTTCGGATGGCTCAGCATGCCGAGAAGTTCACGTTGAATGACAGGATTGTTCATGGACGTTCAATCTCAATCGTTCGCCACTGGTGACTCCGTGCATGACCTCCCGGACCATACCAAATGCACGGAGTCTGCCGCCAATGACGATGGCCATCTGCTCACAGATGGCGGAAAGTTCCGGCGGGAGATCACTGGTGACGATCAGTGTCCTGCTGAGGTCGTTCAGGCGCAACAGGATCGTTCGCATCTCGATTCCCGCTTGTAATTCGCGCTTGCAGATCACGCCACTGGCGCCGTCATCGTGAATCAGGACCCAGGGATCGCGCAGTGGGGTCCGGACGTTGCCAAACCTTTGTTTCATCAGGTTGTGCACGTTAAGATTCCCGCACTTGCCTCAGCGAAATGGGCGCGGATGAAAAACGGCGCGCCACGCAGATTGGTATTGCGGACGATCTCTGATCGAGTCGGCCTGCGACAATGGGATACAGGCGTCTCAATCGCACCACAGTGACAGCATGATGTTCCGATTGACGGGTCAACGTTATTCACCGTATCAGTTCGCGATCTTTCGAATTCTATTCGGATTGCATCTCGCAACCGTGTTCGCTGAGGTCATTCCCTATTCTGCCGAACTCTTCGGGGGGGCGGCATACTCTCTGACAAAAGCGGAGATCCAGCCGTTGCCGAATCTGCTCACGTACCTCGGCCGCCCGGAGGCGTTCCTGGTCGTCTTGGTGTTGCTTTCGATTCTGTTCGCGGTCGGAATCTTTCGGCGACCGGCATCGCTCCTGATCTGGTACGGATTTTACTGCCTGTTTCACCAAAATGCGCGAATCGATCACATCGGCCTGGGCTACACGGGATGGCTGCTGCTGGCCTGCACACTGGTCCCGACAGGAGAGCCGCTGCGTGTCGGGCGAAAATACCAATCTCAGTGGGCGATGCCACGATTCCTGCTTTTTTCCGCCTGGGTGATCCTGGCAGTCAGCTATGCAGTCGCAGGGGCGACCAAGCTCTCCGGAGAACTCTGGATGGACGGAAGGTTAATTGGATATCTGTTGGAATCCGCAATGGCTCGCGACTGGTGGTTTGATCGCCTTTTGCTCCATCTGCCAACCTCTTTCCTGGCATTCCTCACATGGTCGGTCATGGCTATGGAGCTTTCGTTTTTGCCACTTTGTCTCTTTCGTCGAACACGGTTCTTCGCCTGGCTATTGTTGACTCTTATGCACGTCGGAATCATACTCACCCTGGACTTGGCACAATTGAGTATTGTCATCCTCCTGTTTCACCTGTTCGTCTTTGACCCGCTGTGGCTTCGACGCCATGCAGTGTTTTTTTTTTCTAAGCCCGGACAGACGACGGAAGCAGGTGATTGCACGTCGGTCTCCCTGACACGGGAACCGCACCGCTCAGGCAGCGTGACCTTTCAGCAGTGGGGGATGTCGACGGAATCGTGAGCGGCACACGGTACACAGTTGTAGCAAGCGTACTTATTCGTCCATCTCATCCTGAAAAGCACCGTGCCAACCGGCTGGACCATCAACGGTAATTATCGAGTCACCACCGCGTTGATGGAACCGCGGATCAGGCACACTGGCAGCTAAAAAACAATGTACCATGCCGGAATTAGATAAGATCAATTGGAACGGCCACCTTGAATTGCCGTGCGGTGCATTGAGCCAATTTAGTGTCTGGACACGGATCATTGTCGTCTTCGCAGCTTCCTGCCTTGTCCCGGAACTGAGTCAATCACAAGAGGCATCTGAGCCGCCGTCAAACCCCGCCAGGATCGTTCAGTCCTTCTCAGCTGTGGGGATTCGAAACTACGTCCGCAATGCCTGGGGGAGCGTCGGAGTCCTCGTCGAGAATCCGACCAATCAGCCAGTCGAAGTCCTGTGTGTCATGTATTTCGATACGGACTCCCGTCGCCAGTACGCCCGCCAGGTTTGGCTTCCTCCCCGATCCCGTCGTTCCACATGGATCGGTGCTCTCACTCCGGACGACATCCCGCCGTCCGCGCGCAGCGTGGGAATCAAGACCATTCTCTACGATGCAGCCAGTCCCGGAGACAGGGAAACGGTGATCCGCAGCAATTCGGGACAGGTCCTGGGAGATGCGTTGCTTTCAGTGGTGAATGAACGTCCGACAACTGGTGTTATCTCAGACGAGGATGACGAGGAGTCTTTTGCGGCCGTCGTTGCCATGCGACTGGATCGGGGTTTGACTCGCAATGTTCCTGCGCTGGAGGGTGAATTTCTGCCACCAACCGTCGAGAGTCTGGAAGGGCTCGATCAATTGGTTCTGATGAGTGACCGACCGGCGGCTGATGCCGCTGGAATCACGGCGATTCGTCAGTGGCTGCAGGCGGGAGGACGATTGTGGATCATGTTGGATCAGGTCGATTCTGCCACTGTTGCCCGTTTGCTCGGTGACGCAGTTCAGGTCTGTGAAGTTGATCGGGTCGACCTCATGGGATGCACGATCAAACGCCAGTATGATGGTGGATTCGCACCTGAGGAATTGTCTCTTCAGTTCGAGAATCCCGTGGAGTTTGTGCGTGTCCTCGCATCCCAGGCAGAGATCCTGCAAACGATTGATGGTTGGCCGGCCTCATTCGAGTTGCGACTGGGAAAGGGGCTGGTGCTTTGCACAACACTGGCGGGGCCAGGCTGGATCCGTCCTCGCACCGAACAGGATCTGACGTCCGGCAATCCGGAAAAAACGTCGGCGTGGGTCGCCAACGGGGCGCTCGGTGACATCGGCTTCCGTTTTTCGGGTCAGCGTGCATTGCCAGCACTTGAACCGCAGGATTTTCGTAGTTTTCTTTTCGAACAGGTTGGCTACGAGATTGTCAGTCGTGAATCCGTGATGCTGGTGCTGGGAGCATTTTGGATCTGCGTATTGGGATTCGGAATCTGGTTGCTCCGCCGCAATCGACTGGTGCATCTGGGATGGTTCGGACCAACCGTCGCGGTGACTGCAACCATCGTCCTCGTGTGGCTTGGAAACTCGTCCAGAAAGGCTGCGCCGGATACCGTCGCACTGGCGCAGTTTGTGGAAGCCGCCGAGGGAAGCAATCAGATCGCCATCAGTGGGGCGATGTCTCTCTATCAGCAGGCGGAATCGTCTGCACCGTTGGGAGCAGCCAGGGGAGGAGTGTTTGTTCCGGAATTGGCAGACCAATCGGGGGACCTCTGCCGCATGGTCCGAACGGACATTGATCAGTGGCATCTTGAAGAATTCTCCCTGCCTGCGGGAATGTTGTTCGCCCCCTTCAGTCAGACTGGATTGATCGACGAACCGCTTTCAGCTCGCGCCACATTCGGCCCCAACGGAATCGTGGGGACTGTTTCACCGGGACCGTTTCAACACGTTTCAGATCTCGTGATCGCGACGTCAGGCCACGGCGGTCTGAGTGTACGATTGCAGCCCGGGGGACAGTTTGCGGCCGGCACCAACGATGTTCTTCGGCCTGGGGAGTTTATCGGTGGAAGTATCCTCAGCGACGAACAACGTCGCAGACAAACTGTCTACCGGAAGCTGCTGGTTCGTCAGGAAGGCGAACAGTATCCACGTCGTCCTACACTGCTCGCCTGGGCAGAACCGTATGATGTGAACTTCATATTGCCGCCCGACGCTGAACGCAAAGGATCGGCGCTCCTTGCTGTTCCACTGGAGTTTGAGCGAGCCCCTGCTGGCACGCGACTGACGATACCGGCTCCGTTGCTGCCCTATGAGCCTGTGGGAGCTGCCGGGGCCTATGACGTCACCCGGCACGAATGGATCAAATCGAATCTGGCAAGACAAACGATGCTGCGGTTCCAGATTCCACGTGGCGTGCTGCCGATTCAACTGGACCGAGCAGTGTTGACCGTTTCGATTAACGCTCCTTCACGAACGGTTGATGTCATCGCACGTCGTGGCACGGAGATCGTGCCGCTTGAGACCTTTGACAGTCCCATTGGTATTCTTAGAGTGGAGACTGATCAGGCCGAACTATTGACTCCGGATACAACCGGCGGACTGTTGTTCGGAATAGGCGTCAGTGAATCGCATGGCGAACAGAAAGATCCAGCGCGAGGTGCGGTGGAAGCCTTCGACTGGGTCGTCCAAAGTCTTCAACTGGAATTGATGGGCGAAGCGTTGAACCCTTGAATGCAGAATTCCATCGGAGACGTGCATGAAACCGCGGCATGACAGGCAGCGATCTGAGAAACCGTCTTTTTTTTACCGCGTCATCCTGACGACAGCGATGATCTGCGTCGCCTCGACCGCAGCGAATCAGGCGATGGGAATCGACATTGAAACGATATTCCAGACGGATCCGCCGTTCAGGGAAATTCAGGAAGTCGTTCGCCCATGGCCGAAGCGGCAGCAACTCTGGCTGCAGGTGCTGACAGGTTCGGAAGTCGAACTCCAGATCAAGGCGGCGGAAGCCATCGCGCTGGCCCATCAGCGCGGAGTTCCCAATATGGCGGAGGCAGTGCCACAGCTGATATCGGTTTTGAATGGTATCGATGCTCATCCCCTGCTGCGACTCGCTGTCGTCCGTGCATTGGTTGTGCTGGACGCCCGCGAAGCTGCAGAAATCCTCATGAATCACGCGCAACGCGCAGGAGCGACGCAGGCCGAAATGGCCGAGTTGATTGAACCAGCTTTGGCCAGATGGGGCCACACGTCCATGCGCGAAATCTGGCATGAACGTCTCCGCGAGTCTCGACCGACAGGCCGGCTTATCGTGTTGGCAATTCGTGCTGCCGGATCAACGAATCTGACGGTGTCCGTGCCGCGACTGCGTGAATTAGTGATGGATCGGGCGTTAACGCCGGAGGTACGGCTGGAATCCGCTCGTGCCCTGATTTCGATTCAGCCCGATGGACTTGAGCGTGAGGCCCGACAGATTTTGGACGGCAGGGGATCCGACGCGCCTGTCGAATCCCTCGTCGCGGCAGTTCTTATGTCGCGTCACTCGAGTCCTGCGGGTGTGGGATTGCTTCAAGAACTCGCGGGCAATCGTGAACCCGCCGTGATCGCGATTGCTCTTAAGCAGCTGTTGGAAATTGATCCGATGCACGTCGAGTCGATGAACACCAGGATCACAGCACATGCGGATACGAATGTTCGGCGACTGGCCGTCAGGATTCTCCAGGGACAGCAGACCGTTTCGGCCGTCACACTCCTGGGAACCATGCTTAATGACGTCCACCCGACCGTGCGAAAGATGGCCCAGGAGTCGCTGATTTCTCTCGATCAGGTCCAGCAACTCAGGCCGAATGTTCGTGAAGTGGCTATGCAGATGCTGGCGACCGATCAATGGCGTGGTCTGGAACAGGCGGCGCTGTTTGTCGGCGGAGTCGACCATGAGCCGGCTGCCGCACGGCTGGTCGAATTGCTGAAATCAGATCATCCTCAGGTTCCTGTCGCTGCCGCCTGGGCGCTCCGCCGACTGCTCGTCCCTGAAACGGTGCAACCGATTTTCGAGACGCTCAGGACGCAGACCGAGAAATACCCCCATGCACCACCGAGTCCCGATTGGGATGAAAAAAAAGTGGCAGCAGTCTACAAACAGCGGGGACACCTGATCGAGGCGCTGACGCTCATGCGCCATCGCGATATCGTGCCCCTCTTGTTGCCCTGTCTCCCGACGCCACCAGTGCCCCCGGGAGCGTATCCTGAAGCGCATGAATTACGAGTGCAGGCGATCTGGGCGTTAGGCCACATTTTTCAGGACGACCCGCAGCTGGAAATTGTGGCCAGACTGGCTGAGCGCCTGAAGACTCCCGATGGCGCGGTCGTTCGTGGAAAGACATTGATCCAGGCAATGGCGGCAGTCAGTCTGGGACGGATGAATTCTGTAGAATCGATGGATCTGTTGCGAGGTCTGTATACGTCTGGAGACAAGTACAGCGACCTCAAGTATGGTTGTGCCTGGGCAGTGAGCCGGATGACGAATGAGCCGCTGCCCGAATTCGACATGATCCGCATGATCGGAGACTCCAGTTCATTTCTTGACCCTTTGGACGAGTAGAATACTTCGACTTGTGGAGTTCCGATCCAGCGCACGATGCGGCCGCCTGGTTTCCTGAACCAGACCAAAAACTGAATCTCGTGCACGCGCATCAGGACTGAGTCCGGTTGGACGACGTTCTCAACGATCGGTGGAACCGGCGCTGCCTTGCTGCGGTGAAAGTGGTATGAGATCAGCGCGACCTTCAATCAACGTCAGTTGTTGATCGGATGCGACGGACTGGAACTCCTGCGTCAGTCCGGAAATCCAACGGACCTGCAAACGGTCGACGACCGCTGCGGAACCGAGGCCAAATCGGATCACGCGTTCATTGCTTGCTGCAAAACCATCTCCTGCAGTCAGCTGCTGCATCTGAATCAGGTCGCCCGTGGTGCAGGTCACCGCCGTGCCGATGGCGTCTCGTTCTGATTCTACTCCCACTAAACGCAGACTCAGGTAGTGTGCAGTTGTCGATGTTGTATTTGTCAGAAGAGCCACCGGGGCATCGAGGTGCGAGATGACCACGTCGTCGCGACCATCTCTGTTCCAGTCAATGCGGGCCAGACCACGACCGAGATACCTGCCCTCAAAAAAAGGGCCGACGGAAGACGGAGGGGCTTCGACGAAATACCCGTGACCATCGTTCAACATCAATTGAGGAGGCATTTGACAGGGAACTCCCATCGATGCCCCCAGTTCATCGATGTTGCCGTTGGTCGGAATGAGATCCAGATCTCCGTCGAGCTCCGCGTCCAGGAATTGTGTCCCAAATCCCAGTTGCCTGAGGCTGGGCTCATGCAATCCGGAGTTCCGAGTCACGTCATCAGACAGCCCACCGTCGAGCATCTGATAGAGCGTGTTTGATTCGTCGTAGAAATTGGTCACGAACAGATCAAGACGTTGATCATGATTCGCGTCGCCAACCGCAATGCCCATACAGGCCTGGGCCAGTCCCTGGCCATCGAATGCCAGTCCCGCGAGGACTGCTGACTCAGAGAATTCCGGAGGCGCACCTGGCCCTGGTGTTTCATTGCGAAAATAAAAGTTGGGAGAGAGATCATTCGCCACAAACAGATCAAGTTTTCCCATGCCTCGAAAGTGGGCAGCCACCACTCCAAGTCCCCTGCCATCCGCGGCTTCAATGCCCGCCGCTGACGAACAATCATTGAATAGTCCGTCTCCTGCATTGAGAAACAGTTGATCGTGACTTGCGTCAAACGATGCGGGCGAACAGGTGACTTCCGTTCCGTCGGCGAGTCGGCAGATTCGGATGAACACGTCCTCGCCTTCCAGGTAGTTGGCATCGAACAATTCCGGCAGCTGGTCGCCATTCAGATCGGCAACCAGACAACTGACTGTCCAGTGGTCGCCGGATCCGATCAGCGACGACGAGGAATTTGTAAACGTTCCATCACCGTTGTTGATGTACAGGCAATTGCGACCGATATTCGTGACATAGAGGTCCGGAGCGCCATCCTGATTCACGTCCCCGACGGCGACCCACTGACTGAATCCATTCTCCTGGAGATGCGCCTCTGTCATCACATCCGCAAATTGGCCGTTTCCCTGGTTGCGGTACAACCGGTCCAGATGATTCTGGTGGCTGAAGTTGACCGGCCAGGCACATCCCTGAGTCAGATAGATATCCGGCCAGCCATCGAGATCGTAGTCAAGGATCGCGACTCCGCCGCCATTCATCTGATGGAACCATTTGAGCAGGCGACCGTCTTTCGGGTCCTGGCCGTTGAAATAGGTGAAATTGAGTCCGACCAGCGCTGCCTGGTCTTCAAAGTGAACCACCTGCGCCCTCGACCGATTTTCCTGACGCTCCGACCCCAAACTGGTCACATTGCTCGTGTCGGGAAGCGGATAAGAGGACAGATTGAGATGGACCACCGGACTCTGTTCCGGCAGCATCCGACTCAAGAGAGCGCGCTGCAACAACTCGGCCAATTGCCTGGCCCTTTGAGCGGCAACCATCAATGCCTGCTGGTCCGGCTGCTCATCTTCGATGTGGCTGAACGCGATCATCTTCCACCAGGCGAAGGCCTCCCAGCATAACCCCAGTTGATCGGCGAGCTCTGCTGCCTCCTCAGTCTTCCAACCCCTCCGACTGAATTCACAAGCCCGGATGTAATCCTCCAGCAGGCGTGAACGCTCGAGCAAGGGTTTCGACTCCTGTTCCCGGTTGAGACGACTGAGTGTCATGCCGAGTTGATAGCAAACAGTCGAATCAGTTGGATCCAGCTTAAGAGCTTCCCAATAGCAGCGCGCTGCCGCCTCTTTTTGCTCATGATCGGCTGCCCACTTTCCACGCAGTTTCCAGATGCCGGGATGTAGTGCCGCGTCTTCAGGCAAAGTGTTCATCCAGACCAGGAGCTCCGAATCCCGCTTTAACTCATACAGTGTGCGACCGATTCTGGCTGTCGTTCCAGGGAGATCCGGACGCAATGACTGCGATTGGCGCAGCAAGTCGAGAGCATCTTCAGCTGGCCCATTCTTCAGCGCGAGTTCAGCCAGTGCCAGCAGCGGCGCCGGATCCAGCGGTGCCAACTGTCGGTGTTCCTGCCAGAAAGTCACGGTCTGCTGATCGCTTTGGACTGACTGGCCGGTTGCTACCGAGTACAAGTGCTCTGCTGAGATCTCGGCCCCCATCAAATCGACCATCCGATAGGGCGTTGATTCCCAGATTCGTCCGGTCAATTCAAAGATCACTGCCAAACGTCGATTTGCGATCTGATTTCGGGGCTGAATTTCCAGCGCCTGTTGGAAGCGTTTTTCGGCCGCCGACAGGCGGCTTCAGTTTGTCCATCAGGATCCCACCTGCCATGCAGCGTGCGTGCAGCGTCTGATCTGACTGCTCTTGGGGATATCGATCATAAAACGCTACGGCCTCTCCGTATTTGCCCTGAGCCTGCAAGGCGCAGCAGCAATCATCAGAGCCTGAGTATGCTCAGGCTCGCGCTCCAATACAAAACCATTGATCAGCCTCCAAAGCACCGCGGCAGCAACGATGAGCGCGACCAGCATCCATCCTCGGATGCGGACCGAGGAAACCTGTGCAGATTGTGGTGATCGCTTCCGCCTGGACATCATTCCGATTCGAGAATGGAAGTAACTTCAGTGATCCGGCAGAAAAGGGGGCGGGAGTCAATTTCCGGAACGGCCCTTCGGGTGCTTCGCACAATTGACTCCCGACCCCTTTTCCGTCAATCGGGAAGGAATTTGACAGAATACTTGTCAATCGGAGTGACATCAGCATCCCCTTGGCGCACGACGATCTGTTTCACCGTCCCCTGGACTCCAAAGTCCTTTCCAAGGTCGCCGCCCCGAAAAAACGCGTATTCCAGGACGTCGTCCCGACCGATGTGGAATGCGTTCAGGTAAACAATCTTTCTATACATCGGTCCGCGCATCCGTTGCACGAATCCTTCGTTTCCCGCAATCAGGATCTCTTCGTCCGACTGCTGCGCTGTGATCACCAGATCGAATTGCAGGCGATTATTATACAGGAATACCGACGGTCCTGGAGATGCGACCAGCGAGTGACCAAGATTCAGCAGCGGCACGTTGAGTAACAGTTCTCCGAACGGCAGGATCAGCCCAATCAGTAACACCACGACGGTTGCAGCGATTTGCGAAAGTGACTGACATCGAATCATCAGTCCCGTGGATCGGCGTGGGAGCGCGGCATCGTCCGTTTGAACTCTTGCTGGAGCGGGACGCCACCTCATCGTCTCACATGAATTGAACTAACCGCACAGCGCCACTTAGCGCTCCGACAGTGAAAGCACTGAGATTTGAGTGAGCCGCAGCCGCCAGCCCTGGGTGTCGGCGAAACAAACATTATTCCGGCTGAAGGCCCGACGCTGGCTCACTTGGCTGAGAGGAAAATGGCTGTCCACCTAAGGAGCAACTCCCCCCGTACCATCCTCTGTGAGTTCGAAATTGATCACGTTCGTCTGACCGCTCACGACCTGGGCTGTCAGTTTCGTAGCGATCGGATCAGCATACACCAACGGAATCAAGTGCATGCCCTCCAGTTCTGATGCCGGATGAGGCAGTAGAAGTTGTCTCGGATCCTTGACGAAAGGATGCTCGGGGTTTGGCGCACTGATGGCAACGCGGTTCGAACCGCACAACGCACCTTCTCGGTCGCGCGTCTGCAATTCAAACTTGCCCTCGTCGTTCGTCTTTCCAGACGCAGGCACATAACCGACTGACACCACCGTTGGAACAAAATGCACTGTCGCACCGGCAATCGGCTCACCTTCGTACTTCACAATCCCACTCACGCGAGCCATCGGCGGACCGGATTCTTCTGATCCGCAGCCGACAAGCAGAACCACCAGTCCAGGGAACAAAACATTTATCCGAGTTAACGGCACCGTACGACTCCCGGTACGAACCAACATTACGACAGACAATAACCAATTGAGCTGGATTCCGACAACAAACAGGCCAAAACCACGGCGCCGATTATATCCATGTCCCTGTCATTGTCATAATCAGCTGCGATACAATTTAACCCACCCAGTTGATCATTCAGCCCTGATGAATCAGACACATCTTCAAAGCTCCCATTGCCTTTGTTGCGATACATAGTGATTGGCCCGCCAGGGTCATCGGTCGACGTCACGATATCGATGAAGCCATCATTATCAGAATCTTCCGTGATGACGGCACCGCAAAGGTTAAATGTATCAACGCCCAGCTCCGGTGCGACGTCCACGAATCGTTCGATCGCGTTGCCCGATCCGTTTGTTGGGACCGGAATGACAAATCTCTCCGGAATGCCATCGGGGTAATCCCCCAGGGCCATAGCAGAAATATTCAAAATCCATTGGCATTCCAGATCATCCCGATTTCCGTCAAGATGCGCCAGGAGATATTTGCGTGCCTTGAGTGCCGGACCGGTTATCGAATGTCGGCCGCCTCCGTGAAGAGAAAGATGCAGCAATCTCGATTGTGCAGGTTGATGCAGTTTGAAACTTCGGCCAGTCGCCAGTACGCAATCCCAAGCCATGCATTTGTTTCATCCGGGACCGGCAAACCATTCGACTTACAGTTCCTGATACCAGCGTCGCAATGCGCGATCACCGCTTCGGTTTCACCAACCCTTAGTAGTTGGGCTCCAAGCCTGAATTCAAGCATGGAGCGTTGATACGGCGGCAACGTCGGGTTGGTGAGTGCGCGCGAAATGTCTTGTATTAGTCGCCGGCCAGGCCACGGATTGTAACCGTTTTCCAGAGAGTCCTTAATCTTTATAAACTCGGCACGCTGAATATCGGACGTCTCACGATGTTTGTCGGACTTTTCATCGTGTCTCAATCGAAAAACCAGCCAAAAGACGACTCCCAGCAGTACAATCACACAAGAAAAGACTGCTGTTTTTCTCACCGCCCACGGTTCCCCTGTTTGAAAGAAATGGGTCTCTGACTTTGTAATGTGGCGCCGCAGCAGCTTAGCCGGTCAATTCAGGTTGGTTCGTTATTTCTGCTGCTTGAGTAATTGCTCTTCCACGAAGCGCAGATTTTCCCGCGCGCCGGGAAATTGGGGGTCATTGCGCAAAACCTCGCGGAACTGGGTGGCGGCGGCGGGCAGGTCGCCCTGAACCATTAGCAGGCGTCCCAGGTTGTTGTGCGCCTGGACTAAGTTGGAATCGAGATCGATTGCGGTGCGAAAATGTTTCTCGGCGTCCTCCAGTTTGTCTGTCGTCGCAAACATGAAGCCGAGATTGTTGTGCGACAGCGCCGACTTCGGATCAAGCCGGAGGGCGATGGTGAATTGCTCGAACGCCAGCGGGAACTGCTTATTGCGATGGTAGAACTGCCCCAGCACATCATGCGGGCGCACATCGTTCGGTTGAATCTCCATTGCGCGTTTTAAATGCTCGACCACCTTCGTGGTTTCCCCGATGTCGCGGTACGCCTGCGCGACGTTCAGGTGAGTCAGGAAGTGATCCGGCGCACGTTTGAGTGCCTTCTTAAATTGCCGGATCGCCTCGTCGGGCCTGCGCAGCTTGCGGGCAACCATGCCGAGGTTGCAATACTCATGGGCATGGTCCGGCCTGTGGCGAGCGGCCTCCTCGTACACCGCCCGCGCTTCGTCGAGTTGCTTCGTCTGGACCAGCACGCCGGCAAGGTTGTGCACCGCCAGGAAATCATCGCCGCGGACCGCTAGGGCGTCGCGATAGTAACGCTCGGCATCGGCGAGGAATCCGGACTGGCGGAACACATCGCCGAATTCGCGAAGGTCAACCGGCGTGCGCAGCGTGCGCCATCGGCCCGGCAGCGACGTCGATCGACGCATGAGCGCCGCTTCATCCGCCTGCGACAATTCCGCCACATCCGCCAGCAGGTGATCCGTGTGGACCGGCCCCTTGTAAATCACGGCCAGCTTTCCCTCGTGGTCGATCAGAAAACTCGACGGCAACGGCAGTTTCCTGTGACGGGCGAGGAACAGATCGTGAAGCAGTTGCAGCTTGTCCAGTTGGCGCGGCAGCGGCAGGGCCCAGACGAACGGCCCCGGCAACTTCTTCACCGCATTGACCGCAGCGGCTGACGGTATCGAGGCACCCGCCGTGTCCACGTTCAATGCGAGAACTCGCAATCCCGCCGCTTCGAGCGCCGCGGACTGATCGCTCATCGCTTTCAATTCCACCATGCACGGCGCGCACCAGCTCGCCCATAAGTTCACCAGCACCGGTTGTTCCCAGCGTGTGATGGTGACCTTCCGCCGGTCAAATGTCGCCACAGCGAGCGCCGGCATCGTCACACGATTGGCCAGCCGAACGCGCGCGACATCCGTGGAGGGCGGCGCATCGAGCACAGCCGACGGCAGCGGTGACGCCTGCTTTGGTGCCGACCACTCAGACAATTCACCGCCCTGAGTCACCACATAACGTCGATCGGCTGACAGCGATCGAAACACTTCGGGCTCACCGCCCGGCCAGCGCACAGTCAGCCGGTCGATCTCGGTCTGATCGCCCAGGCCGAATTGCACCCATTTCGTGCCCTGGCCAAGGAAACCTTCACCGGCGCGCAGAGTGCGAATCAACGGCTGCTGTCCGACCTCCTTGAAAACCAGCTCAAGCCTCGCACCGATCGCATCGCGATTCGACGCCCGCCCCACGAGGCGCACCGCCAGAAAGTGATTTTTCAGCGGCGAATCATTACGCAGCAGGCGCAGTTGCGGTCCGCTGCGGTTGGTGATCCACAGGTCCAGGTCGCCGTCGTGGTCCCAGTCGAGGGGCACGACCGCACGGCCGTCATCCGGAAAATCCGCGCCGCTCAGCGCCGAGATATTGGCGAACCGTCCGCCGGTCGCGCGGCTGGCGCCCCCGGTGCCCCCGGCTGCGGTATTCAGAAACATGCAGTTGCGCTCGTGCCCGCTGAATGGAAAGCCCGCCTGGATCATTTGAAACAGTGCGCTGCTCGAGGCCAGGCCGACGGCGTCCTCACTCGTTCCAACGGCTGCTACATCTTTGCGCGACACGACCTGTCGCCAGAAGAAACTTCACAAGTCGTCCGTGTTTTCGTTTTCTGTCGAGAGGTAACCGTTGGCGACGATGATGTCCTCCCAGCCGTCGTTGTTGAAATCAGCAAACACCGATCCCCATGCCCAGCGTCCCATCTCGACCGCGGCCTGCGCGCCGACGTCGGTGAACCTTTCGCCGCCCGCATTTTGAAACAGCGTGTTGCCCTTCGCGAACCGCCTGTACAGCCCGCGGACCTCCTGCGGCGCATCGGACCGGAATTGCGCCTGGCGCGTGACACGGCTGCCGGCCGCGGAAAACATGTTGCCGATATACAGGTCCATTCGTCCGTCGCGATTGAAATCGCCCCACGACACCGACATCCCCGATCCGTAATCCTCGACGCCCGCTGTGGCGGCGATGTTGACGAATCGGCGACCGTCATTGCGGTACAGGCAGTTGGGGCCGTAGTCGTTGGCGACGTACAGGTCCGGGTCGCCGTCGTTGTCAAAATCCTCCCACGAGGCGGCCAGACTGTGACGGTGGTTGTCGGCATCGAGGCCGGTCTCGGCGGTGACATCGGTGAACTTCCAGCGGCCGGCGGCGGTATCGTTGCGGAACAGCGAATTGTGTCCCCCGTCGGTGGCGTCGTGATAGATCGACTGCTGCGTCTTCGGGTCGCCGTCTGCGAACTTGTCGGCGAAATCGATGCATATGTAGAGATCCAGATCACCGTCGCTGTCATAATCAGCGGCGGAAAGGGACTGCACATCTCTATCGCGGACTGGCAGCGTCGCCACGAGTGTGAAATGCGTGCCGTCGTTGGCCATGATGAGAACGCCGTCGTCGGTCGCCAGCGCCAAGTCCTGATCGCCGTCGTTGTCGAGATCAAGCATCACCGCGCTGCTGGTGGCGTCAAGCCAGTCGACGCCGGCATCGGCCGACACGTCGCGCAGCGTGCCGGCGGCGGTCTGCAGGAGCAGCTTGTTGGGCAGGCCGCCCGGCTGGCACAGGTAAAGATCGTCAAGCAGGTCGCCGTTGACGTCGCCCACCGCCATGCCGTACCGCACCATATTACCCATGCCCAGTGTCAAGTCGACGCGGCGAAGCCAGTGATCGACGCCGTACACGAGTTGCGAACGGAAACAGTCATTGCCGGCCAGCGCCGCCTCGGTGCAGTCCCTGAACAGCGGACCAGCGGATGCGGTGAGTGTTGTCTCTTCAATGTCGACGACCTTGATCGACCGCATCAGCGGCGGGCCGTCGGCGGATCGCGACCAGCGCATGATCCACGTCGCGTGCTGCTCGACCATGCCGGCCTCTGAGCGGCCGCTGACCTCGACCAGTTGCCGCGTCGTCACCTCGTCGTTCGCCGCCTGCACGTCGATGGTCTTGAACTTGATGCGCACGTCGGACACGGCGATGAAAGGAGCAAATCCGTCGCGCAACCCGCGCGCCAGACCGGCGGCGCCGGTGAGCGAATCGTGCGCACCGGTCGCTGGCGACGTGTCTGCGCCGTCGCGCGTCGAAGCTCGCTGCACCTGCAGCAGTTCATCACGGTACACCACGGCAAGCGACGCCGGCCGCAGTGTGTCACAGGCGAAATCTACCGCCACCAGTTTCGCCGTGGCCGCGTCGTTCACGTCCGCCAGATGCGCGATCAGCCTGCCCAACGCCTTCAACTGCTTGTCGGCCGCATCGTTGAACACCTCAGCGTCCCAGCCGCCGATCGCGGGGTCCAGTTCCGGCACGGACAGCATATCGACCGGCAGCGTCGCCAGGTTCACCTGCGGTTTCGCCTTGGCGGCTTTCATCGGCGATCGATGGTCCGGGGAGGTCGACACGTTGACCGGACCTGTTTTCACGGGCCGCGGCGGTCTATCCCCGTTTCGCGATCGAACCCACCACGCAACCACCCCGCAGATCACCACCGCCAGCGCCAGCCCTACCGCCAGCAACCCGGTAGTCGCCCCACGACACCGGCGGGATCGTCGAGTTGTTTCGTCGGCCTTTTCCATGAATCGTTAACCCTATGACCCTGCGTGAAATATGCGAATCAGTCTGCCCTGATCGCGCACTACAGTCGGTCGGCGGCGTCGCCAATTCGACTGCTCAGGTACAACCCCGGTTTTCCCGGTTGAACTTTGGCTCACGGACATCGCGAGCCAAAGGTCCACAATTTACCATTCGCCCCCGCCGCCGCAAGGACCATTCCTGCGTGTCTGATGATTCTCTTTCTCGGTTCCCGTGCGCGTTTGGGGTTCGGGTAATGTGGACGTCCGTTTCACCTCACCACGACGTCAACGCCCAAATTGCCACCATCGTTGATGCCTTCCATCAGCCAGTTCACGTCGGGCATAAGAGATATTACGTCCAATCGAATACATTCGGCAGGTGTTCCATCCACCACATACTTTAAAGCGTAACTTTTGTCACGTGCAGGGGACGTTGAGTGTTGACTTGATGGCTACAACCCGAAATCGCGTCGGCAGGAGCCACAACGATGAACTCGCCATACCCGGCCATTGCTTGTTTCAGCGTGGCCAGTCCGGGCGCCTCGATGCCGTCGTCGTTCGTTAGCAAGAATTTCATCGTCAGCGTTCCAGGAGCTTTGCGAAACTAAGTTCGTGGCCATCAGGATCGGTGATGTGGAAGTAGCGCTCACCCCAGGTGGCATTACGTGGCGAACTTTGAGGATGGAGGCCCCCATCGATGGCTCGTCCGTAGAAAGCATCTACGTCGGATACGTAAAAGATCACGCGGCCCCACCACGACCAGTTTCGGTCCAGGGGCTGGGCTGTCAGGTTGAGGTAGCTTGAGCCGGCTCTCAGGCTGCAAAATGTGGCTTGTTCATCCCCGTAGCGGATACTGAAACCGAGCGCCCGATAAAACTGCAGAGCGCGTTGCATGTCGTGCGTTGCCAGGCTGACGGCAGTGATCGACTGAATCTCGGGCGGCGAAGCGAATGTGAAACCGCCATGGCTTTCAGAACCTGTCATTTGCGCACGCCTGGTATTCGGTTGAATCGCATAAGTGCCAATTCAGTGGTCGTATCCATTATCGGCAATACACCATCGCCGCTTTTCGGATGGCCGCTGATCCGCAAATCGGTGACCTGGAGACGCCTTCTGACCAGGATTCGATCTGCCATCAGAAAGTCTTCATCAGTTCATGTGGTGTCTCCTGGGTAGCCAGAGGATCAAGAACAACGGTGTGGGTGTCAATCCAAACAGCTTCGTCTTGCGTGGCCCAGACGGTCCGCTGGACACGCTGAGCTGGGAGGGCTACCGTGACGGCTGCGACGACGCTCGGTACCTGGCGACCCCGGAGGACGCGATCGCCAAGGCCAGGTCGGCCGGCATCGCCGATCCTGGTCGCCGTGGTCCAATTCAGGCCGTCCGGGCTGTAGGCGATGTACTCGGTCAGCCCAGGAGTGTTGTCGATGTACATTGCCAGGAACTTCCTGGCCGGATCGTCGGAGTAGGGGTTTCGGATCACGTACCGCGTCCGGGCCGAAGTGCCTTGCCCGCGAAGCACGATATTGTTCTGCTTGCTCCCGTCCGGCCCTTTGTGCAGTCCGAGAACGGGTTTCCGCCAGGAGATGCCGTCCGGCGAGGTGGCATAGCACGTGTAGATCGCGTCCCGGTTGATCGCCCAATAGTACATCCGAAACAGCTTCAGCTCGTCGTCCCGGAAGACGATCGGCGACTCCAGCGCCGTGCCTTCCCACGGATGCTCCGGCTTCACGATGGGATTACGCCGATGCCGTTCGGCCTGGTGCAGGATTCTCTGCACGCCGTCCATCCGCTCGATCGCGTAGTCATCGACGAACAACTGCTGTTGCAGGCCCACGGAAACGGGGCGGTCCGTTTCTTCCTCTGCCGACAGAAACTACGGCAACAGCAAGACCAACACGGCCGCGCCTCTCAGCGTCATCGTCTGCATGTCCTTTCACGTCGCGTGTATACCTTAAAGTAGCTATCACACCCCACGGCTGCCGCATGCCGAAGACGCTGATCACGCGGCCTTCGAGCACGGCGTAATGTGGATTGTGCCAAGCTCCTGCAACTATGATATCGCGAATTGGTGCGAGTTGTGTACCTTTGGACTTAAACATGCCCAAGCGCTTGAAGGTTGTACGATGTACAAACTCTGATGTCTGCCGTGATGATTCTCAGCCTCGCGTCGTGCGATCTGACGTGCGCGTTGGCAAGTGATTCGACGGAGGATACCGCCGTTAGAACGATCGGTTCGCGGCGGGAGTTGTTCGTAGGTGAATGGCTGATCGATCGACTGGCAGGAGTACGGTTGAAATTGCATCATCCCGTTCGGCGGGAGATTGTGTTGCGGATCGACCAGCCGTGCGAAAAAGCCTGGACCGAAACGCCCGACCTCGATCCGACGCCGTTCGGATACAGTACCGTCATGAAAGACGGCGACGTGTATCGGCTTTACTATTCCTGGGACCGAACAGGTGATAGCCCGACCGGTTATGCCGAAAGCCGTGACGGGATCCATTGGCAGAAGCCCAACCTGGGACTGGTTGAAATTCGAGGCTCGAAGGCCGCTTCCCAGATCATCTCGTGATCGTCGGCGTCCGTGCCCACCACCCTGCCTTCCCGCTTGATCGGGAATTCTTTGCTGTCGAAGCGCACAAAGGCGATGGCCTTTCCCGACCGCGCCTGCCATAGCCATGTCTCGCCGCCAAAGAAACCGTAGATGCTCTTAAAGCCGACGGGGTCGCACTTCCGCGACCCGTCCCACGTCTTGCCGCGATCGGTAGAGCGCCACCTGTAATCCGGCCCGCCGTTGCAGTCCACGCCGAGCAACAAAGTGCCATCGGCCAGCTCCAGCACGTTGCGTGTCGAGTGGTTGCCTGGTCCTGGGATCCAGTCGCACCGGCCCGGTGGCGACGTTGAACATGTAGGTCTTCAACTGTGTGATCTTCAACCCTGATGGCTTCGCGCGGCCGGTTCCGCTGCATTGGCTTTCGTTGCCAGGATCGCCATGGGGCCGCCCACCGCATAGCGCGTGAGAAAGTCCCGTCGAACGATGCTCGTGTTTTTGCGGCTCATCGTTCACCTCCCGGATAGAAGGATGTTTGCACGGAAACGGTGTGCAGCGTAGCCTAACGCGGCGAGCCTGCCAGTAATCAGCCACGGCCATAGGCCGTGGCTTTGGCATGCCCCGCAAAGCGGGGCGTAAGTTGCCGTTCAAAGTTGCCGTTCAAAGTTGGCGAATCACCGTGCAACAAGTTTCACAACGTGTTCGCGACTTCCCGAATCGGATCGAACATCCCGTGGCGGCACGCCAGTTGCCCGCGCAGCATGTTCAACACACCATTGTCTTTTACTTGATTTCACAACGGAACGGCAAAGCCTTAAAGCCTTTCAGGATCGCACGCCCATAGGCCGTGGGTTTAGAACGTACTAAAGAACTCGATGGTCGAGGTGCCGGTATGAAGAACACCACAATCTGTCGTGTCTGCCTGAGTACAATCCTGGCCGCCACGCGAATCGCCAGCGCCGAAGGGGTGTGACCGGGATGCCGCCGGAGGAAGACTGTTGGGTTGGGCAGCGTGAGGGATGGAGTGTGCAAAAAAACGGCTTCGATGCAAGAATTAGGGAGTTCAGAACATTCCGTTTCCTCTGGCATGGAAGCCGAATCATGAGTGTCGCGTTCGATCAGGAATCAGGCAAGAGTTCTTCGGTGGTTGAACTGGCTCAATCGTTGAGTGACACGATCAGTGAGGCCGCTCGGACGGGGCTGCCGCTGCATGAGGTGGAGCCTCTGATTCACGAGTTTGTGTTTCGCATGGGACATTCGGCCATGAGCACGTTTATCGAGGCACAAGGTGACGGTGACCTCGGAGAAACAGTGACGACCGAGGAAGGAACGGTGTTGTCTCGCAGTTCCACGCCGGTTGATCGGCCGCTGCAAACGGTGTTCGGTTTGTTCCACATTCGCGGCTATGTGTACGCTCGAGGGCGGGAAAAACGGATCGAACTGCGTCTGCTGGATGCCCGCATGTCGCTGCCGCCCGGTCATGCGTCCTATCTGTTTGAAGAGTTCGCACAGTATTTTTGTGTGGACGATGCGTTCGCGGGCGGCAGCGAAACCATCGAGCGCGTGCTGCGGCAGTCGGTGCCTGTCGACACCCTGGAGCG
>Ga0310123_10000159_pt1 | contig 58658 bp, 51 predicted proteins | sample CB6_AW_1057_MG_FD_203505 | JGI IMG/M metagenome (GOLD analysis project Ga0310123, IMG submission 203505) | Marine microbial communities from Western Arctic Ocean, Canada - CB6_AW_1057 | ecosystem: Environmental > Aquatic > Marine > Oceanic | place: Canada: Western Arctic Ocean | collected... | reverse complement strand
TCAGGCAAAAAATTGCCATCTGTCGATGCCGCGGCTGAAGAACCCGCGGATGAAGAACCCGCGGATGAAGAACCCGCGGATGAAGAACCCGCGGATGAAGAGCCCGCGGCTGAAGAACCCGCGGCTGAAGAACCCGCGGATGAAGAGCCCGCGGCTGAAGAACCCGCGGATGAAGAACCCGCGGATGAAGAGCCCGCGGCTGAAGAACCCGCGGCTGAAGAACCCGCGGATGAAGAGCCCGCGGCTGAAGAACCCGCGGCTGAAGAACCCGCGGCTGAAGAACCCGCGGCTGAAGAGCCCGCGACTGAAGAGCCCGCGGCTGAAGAACCCGCGGCTGAAGAGCCCGCGGCTGAAGAACCCGCGGATGAAGAACCCGCGGATGAAAATGCTAAGTGACCGAAAACCGATGTTGGGGCGGTTCTTGGACTTTCTAAATTGCCTGTCTGTCCTACTCGTGAGTGGTGCTAGCGTCCGACTCAAGGATTAGGTGTGCCTCCGCGACTGTGGTGCCCGTAACGGCTGTCCCGCAATCAATGGTTGACAAAACGTGACAGGGTTTGGTCAGTGGTCTCACGATGGAGAGATCAGACTTTGGCTCGAACATCTTTCGCAGTTCCCTCGACCAGGGGCTCCCTTGGGTCGACCCGGTTACGTAAAAATCAGGCTGTGACAGAGCACCAGGACGCAAATTTCTGGCGAAGTACGGCTAGGGAGCAAACTCCGGCGGCAATCGAAGTGTTGCAGCAGTTTCTTTTCCGTCTTGGGAATCCGACGGCGAAAACGGTTGTTCGCGGTCCGCTGCGTTCACGCGCGACGCCTTCCGGTTCACAGGAATCTTGGTGAATTCCGTCTGAGGGTCGTCGCGACGAGACGTCGCAACTCTGCTGAGAGCCTTGTAGCTGCTTTGGCTGATTCCGGCGGCGCGTGACAATTCCATGAGTTCAATTGCTGTTTGAGTCCGACCGAGGAAAAACTGGTAGCCAGCTGCCAACAGGAGTCGATCGGCAGAACCGGGACGGTGCTGCAGCCAGGTCCAGAGACCGACATCGGTGAGCCAGGATCGGTCTTTCGGACTGTCGTGAAGCAACTTGTCTGCGTCCAACCAGCCGGCACCAGTGTCGTTACGAATCAGCAGAGCCCGGTTCAGGGCTGCGGCTGCTTTCGGATATTCTCGCTGCGCGACGTGAACCCAGGCTGTTCGCAGCCACGGTGTCTGCCGATTTGGAGCGGCCCGCACTGCTGCCTGATAGTAAGTTCGAGCGAGCTCAGCATCCGCATTGCGAAGTGCTCGGTCTCCTTCAGTTTGCAGGCGCTGACTTTCGATCCTGTCATTCGTGGTCACATGGCGTTGGTCAGTGGCGGCAGGTGCGAATTCGTCGGCAATGGGTGCCTTTTCGATGGCTGCGCTGACGTGCGGTTTTATTGACATAAAGTCAATTATTCCAAAATGTTCCGGAGCAACCGGCCTTCCGAACGTCGGTGCGAATTCTATACGCGCCGCATCGTTGATCCGTGAGTGGCTGACCGGGGGACGATGAGCGCCAGAGCCGAACAGCGAACCAGAAATTGCACCTGGTGTGAGAGGATAGTCTATATATCCGCTGTACCCGCCGGAGTAATACGACGGCAATGCCAGGCCACTGCCAAAGTACAGCGGATCAAATCTCGCGTTCCCAGCCGAAATATGCAGGCCTGGAGTACAAAAGGCACGACCCAGCGGGTACGTGGCACTAGGGTACATAAAAGGTGCATATCCGTATCCGTAGTAGAAGGGATGGAACCCCCGACCAACTGTGATTCCACCAAAGAATCGCTTCGATGAATCGGCAGGTCGCCATTTTCCGGAAACCGCACCGCTGCCGAGAACGACCGGCCGAGAATAGGTGTTTCGAGACCATGTCGAACCCAGTGACACGCGTTCCCGGCCCGTGATCCGCTGAGCAAACCCGGTCTGCGCTGGTATGAACAGTACGCAGAACAGCGGAACCGCCAGTTGCAGATGAACAAAGCCTCCATGGTGGTCCGGTCGCATCTTCGATTCTCGCTCAGAGTGTGGTTCAGGAACGCATACCTGCATTTTCCAAAGCAGCTACAAGAGTTCAATCGAAATCCCCGTGGGTCGGAATTTCACACAAAACCATGTCAGACAGATTTTGACTTCTAGTGGAATTGCTGGTGCCAATCGACTTGCTTCTTTCAAACACAAATGCTGCAATACCACTCTACCCAGTGTTTTCGCCCGGGCCCGCCACCGACGAGGTGGAGAGACTGCGGTGACCTTCATGTGTCAACCACGTTGGAGACGACGAATGTTACGTCAAGTTGTAGCTGGATCATTGGTGCTGACCGCGGTCGTGATGCTCTTTACGGTTCAGGCGGACCGTGCTGCCGCAAAAGAAGAAGCTAAAAAGAAAGAATTTGCACAGAAGTGTCCTGTTTCGAATCGAAAAGCAGTCGAAGATCAGACTGCCGCATACAAGGGCGGTAAGGTCTATTTTTGCTGCAAAAACTGCAAGGCTGCCTTTGAGAAAGGTGTCAAGAACGAGTCTCTTTCAGAGACACATACAGAGAGAGCAAACGCTCAGCTGGTATCGACCGGACAGTATGTGCAGAAGAAGTGTCCACTCACCGGTGGCCCTCTAAAGACAAAAACGACCGTCGCAGACGTTGAAGTCAAGTTCTGCTGTGGTAATTGCAAGAAGAAGGTTGACGGTGCCGATAATCCACTGGCTTTGGTTTTCAGCGACGCCGCATTCAAAAAGGGCTTCGCAAAGAAGAAGGCAAAGAAGGCCGATGACAAGTAAAGGAAGAAGATGACAAGACGGCCGCGGAGTCTGTGGACGTCCGTGCCGTGCGTCAGCTTTCGAAAGCCCGCGAGATGTTTGTTCCGCGGGCTTTTACTATGCGCGGTCTCGGAAGTGGAATTGTCTGACCGGCTCCGATATCAAGCCTGAATCAGTCCTTCACGAATTGCCCATCGGCACAGGTCAACGCGGTCTGATGTGCCCAGGCGGTGCATAATGCGGTACTTGTGAGCTTCCACAGCCTTCCGTGAGATCTTCAGTTCATTGGCGACTTCAGGGACTCGGGCACCGGCCGCAACTCGGATCAGAACATCCCACTGACGATCCGTGAACTGTGTCATTTGGTTGCTGGCTGTGCTGTGAAAATGTCCTTCAGCGTCCAGGGTTGCCCGAGGTTCCAGCTGTGTCGACAGTACCGAGGCACCAGACGCGATGCGAGTGAGTTGATCACATATCGCGTGGGTGCCTTCACGACGTGACAATAGTCCTCTGACTCGGTTGTTTACCACCAGATCCAGTTGTCGGTCGGTCAGGCGATCAGCAAATACCGCGATCTGCGTTTCCCCCAGTTTGACGGCTAGTTCCGCTGTTACACTGCGGAGTGAGTCGACGACCATCGGTTCGGCGATCACTACCACCGACGGTCGCTGACTTCTTATGGCTGTGAGAAGTCCATCGACATTCATTACATGGTCAACAGCGCAAAATGCTCCATAGGCACTGAGGCACCAAGAAATGGCTTCGGCGTGAAGCAGGTTCGGATCCGCAATCACAATTGCAGTGGCTCGGTCCGTGTAATCAATAGCGGACGGGACAGTTTGCATGATTCACGCTCCTTTGACTCGCGACCGGCTGCCGGATCACTCAGATGCACCCAGGTGAAATTCTGCTGGAATGCGAACAAGTGTCCGCTCACGACCATACTAAAAATGGAGACATTTCCCCGTGGGGAATATGCCTTGTGGGTGATCCCTTCTGGGATGTTCCGGAGGTCAGTCCCCGGAATCGGCGAAAGCTGCTGAAGGCCCCCTGAATAGCTGCCCACTGTTCATGCAAGGTGCACCGGACTGCGGCTGAATCTGCGACTGCCGGTGTCACACATGAGATCTGCGATGCGGTGATTTTGCATGAATTGAAGAAGAACACCCGGGCAGGAAGGTTTCCCTGCTGTGTGTCATACTGTCGGGGTCGATGCGGGGCACCAATCCGGGTAGGGCATAACCCACATGTTTGACATGAACTGAAATTATGCATGAATGGACGTCTCGCACAATCTGATTCCCGTGCAGTCCGGCTGGATATTAACGTAGAGTTTTTGCAACGTATCGGGTCTGTAGTCAGCGTGCCTGATGTCTTCATTGTCCACGCATCCAGGAGAATTTGTGTCTACCACTATTCAATCAGTGACGCATGACGACGCGGTTTCGGGCGTAGGACGCGAATTACCGGATGCCCATGTCCTGGAAGACAAGACACTCAGTTGGATGCGCATGTCCAGAAACTCCGTGCTGTTCGTTCTGATGCTTGGTGTGTTGATGATCACCGTGTTTGCCAACCGACCACTCTGGCCGACCGATTTGTGGGACCACGTCAACTACGGTGACTGGATGCTCAGCCACGGTCGGTTTCCAGCCACAGAGCCACTCCTTACGCTGGCAGAAGGAGTTCCTATAGTGGGTTCTGCATGGTTGTCTCAGCTGGGGCTGGCGGCCCTGTTCTCATCTCAGGGGTATGCCGGACTTCAATGTGTGTACGGCCTGCTGGCCGTCCTTCCACTGGGAGTCGTGGCCTGGGGCGGACTGCGTCGATCCGGCTCGACCGTCTTTGGCTTCGTGGCGCTCTTTGCTTGTATGGCACTGAACTGGCAGCAGATGTTGGTTGTCCGACCACAACTGATCGGAGTGTTGTTTTTCTCTGTTGTCGTCACTTGGTTGCTGGCAGCTCGAACCTGGCACCGAGCCGGGTGGGTCCTGCTGCCGGCAATGTTTGCAGTCTGGGCCAACTGTCATGGATCATTTGTTGTAGGACTTATGGCAATGACCGTCGCCGGACTGGCTCACGCCATTACCATTTCTGCACGAACGAAAAGCCTGCCCGCGGGAATCACGAATCAGCGTTTTGTGCGATTGTTTCTGATCACTCAGTTGTGTGCGGTCGCAGCTTTGATGAATCCAGGCGGACTGGCCGCATTTGCCGAAGTGTTCCGTGTCGGTCGCCATCCGAATATTGATTCAATGTTTGAATGGAGTCCGCTGACGCTGCGAATGCGTCAGGGACAGATGGCCGCACTTCTGGGATTACTGCTCGTGGTTGTGCTTCGCTGGAGTCCACGTCGGCTGCGACTGGATGAAGTAATGCTGTTGGTGTGTACCGGGGGTATGACGCTTTGGTCGTCCCGCATGATCAACTGGCTCGCTCCGGTCATGGCGCTGACCCTGGCCGGTCATGGTGCGGCGGCATGGCGACAGATTCGGGGAAAGATACGCGAGCACACCATGACCCAGGGCGCGGGGTTGTGGACAGCTGTTAACGTCGGTCTGTGTTGGGTCTGCTTCGCTTTTACCTCATACGGTGTCCAGTTGGTCCATGGCCGAAGCGTCAGCGACACGCGCGCTGTTTCGTCACAGACGCCTGTTTCCGCGGCGAAATTTCTGAATGGGCTGGAGTCGCTGCCCGATGGTCTGGCCTTTTGTTCTGCAGAGTGGGCCGGCTATTTACAGCGATTCGGTCCCGCAGAATTCAGACCGATGGTTAATCTCCACGTGCACGTGATCCCGGAGGAGATCTGGAATCACCATCAGCGACTCTCCACAGGCCCGGCAGACTGGGAAGGTCTGACAGAGACGTATGGCATGAATCTGGTTGTGACTGACAGGTCGCGACATGAACGGTTCATTCAGAAGCTGCGCAGGAGTGAGGACTGGGTGAAGATTTTTGAGGATGTTCAAACGGTTATTTTCGAGCGAAATGATCCAACGCATCAGTTTCCTGTGACAAGTAAGTCGCAGGACCATACTGTGGGTGCGTCATACCACGACCGCAGAACTCTTTAAAGCTGGTCACACGAGGCACCATAAACGAGTTCCATTGCTTGCCGCACTGGCAGAAAGCCGGTGTCACCCTGGACCGTCCTGTGTTCAGGTCCCCTCGAAAAACAGCACTGCGTGAAGTCTTTGGGGAATCGCTGCGTGACTTTCGACGGGATGGACAGGAAACTGAATGGTCGACGCTGGTCACCGCGGGGGTATCTCAAGAGCGGAACGAAGCGTCAGAAATTTCGGTCAAAACACCACAGCGTGTTGTTCCGGTGGCGGCAGTCTCATTTGTTCCGGTGAAATTTGATCTGGCAGGGAACGCCGACCGGTTGGAACAATGGTCCCGTGAAGCGAAACGAGGTGGGGCTCAACTGGCAGTTGGGCCGGAAGGAGTGCTGGAAGGATACGTTGTGAATGAGATCATCGCTGGCGAGGAGCCGGCAGAGAAGATGAAAGGTGTCGCCGTGTCCATGGATGGCCCGCTGATCCAACGTTTTCAACGGCTGGCGGAAGAACTCGAAATGTGTCTCGCTTTTGGGTTCGCTGAACGGATCGAGGATGACGTGTTCAATTGCGAGATATTCATCGACCAGAAGGGAAGAATCTGCGGCCGGTACCACAAGATGCAACTAGCTGAAGGCTACCATCCTTCTTGGTGGTTTAACCGGCTCGGCCAAAAGCGTCGTGCGTTCGACACTCCACTTGGCCGTTGTGGATTCATGATCTGCAATGATCGCTGGAATCTGCAACCGGCGCGTATTCCTGTCCTGGATGGGGCGCAAGTTCTGGTGATTCCCGCCATGGCTTCACGCAGCAAATCCCAGGATGAGGCGGTGCTCAGCCATGGTCGATAAAACCAGGTGCCCATTGTTGAGGCGAACGTAGGTGTAACGCTTATCGTGGACAACAACCGGATCGCAGCTGTTGACCGCCAGGAGGAAGGCATCACGTTCGGAGAAATCACGGTGCCGGTTGGCAAGGTACAAGTGGAGGAACGTGACAGCGTTGAACAAGCATGTCTCGAGTTGCGTGAGGAAAGGATGCAACTCGTTACGCAGCGACCATGCAGAAATTAGCCGAAAATAAAAACAAGGGAGCGGAAAAAAACAGTAAATGTCAGATGTGCGTTCACGACACATTTCGTGTTCCTCAGAAAACGTCCATCTTTCGTGCTGCAATTTGCAAGACCCCTAGCGCTGAACCCGTCGGCCTGAGAGAGGTTGGCTGGCTGGCGAAACTCAATGCGAAACCACAGAAGTTCAAAACAAAGGAACGGGTGACAACGATGAAAACCATGACGAATCTCCTGTTACTGGGAGCCTGGTTGCTTTTAAGTCAGCAAGATGCTGTGGCGGAACCACTTTTTGAGACAAAAGACGTATTCATCGCCGGGATTGACAATGTCTGTGAGTATCGCATTCCCACCTTGGTGACCACGGGGCAAGGTACCCTGATTGCGATTTGTGACGCACGCGTTGAAAAACCCGGGGATGCAATCAATAACATCGATTTAGCGTTAAAACGCAGCCTGGACAACGGCCGGACTTGGGACCGTATGCAAGTCATTGCCGACTTTCCCGGGCAAAACGCGGCCTGTGATGCAAGTGTTCTGGTGGACGACAAAACCGATACGGTCTGGGTTCTGTATGACTACATTGTGGACGAGCCTGCCCAGTTTGTTCAGCGTCCTCGTGAGACACGGAACGTGGAGTTGCATTTGATTCAGAGTCACGACGACGGGCAAAGTTGGTCGCCGCCCAGAACCATCCTTCCCACCAACCAAGGGGGCACATGGTTGGCCTTGTGTGCTGCGCCAGGCCGTGGGATTCAAACACGGGATTCACAATTGATTTTTCCCTGTTACACGCGACGAGAAAAGTACGATCACTCACACTTGCTGGTCAGTGGCGATGGTGGTGAAACCTGGCAACTCACGTCCGACGCCGGTTCCAAGGCCAACGAGTGTCAGGTGGTTGAACTGCTGGATGGATCCTTCATTTTGAACATGCGCAGTCTTCGCGGACACGGTTGCCGGGCTGTAGCGAGGACAGAGGATGCGGGAAAAAGCTGGCTACAGATGGTGGATGATTCGGGTCTTCCCGAACCGATGTGCCAGGCTTCTTTTATCCGGTACACCGATCAACGTTCAGGGTTTCGGAAAAACCGTTTGTTGTTTTCGAATCCCGCGAACAAAGCCCAACGTAGTAATTTTATCATTCGCATGAGTTACGACGAGGGACAGACGTGGCCGGTCTCGAAGGTGCTCAATACGGGACCGTCCGCCTACTCGTGTCTGACAGTTCTGAAGGATGGGACCATCGGCTTGCTCTACGAAAACGGTGTTACCAACCCGTATGAGAAGTTGACGTTCGTGCGTTTCAATCTGGAGTGGCTCACGGAAGGTCGGGATCGTTTGGGCCAGGATCATTGACAGCATTTCAGATCAGGCGGTGTTTGTCACTGTGTTGGTGGATGACGTAACCGCTTAGTCCGATCTTGAAGAGCTGTTCCGCGGGACCAGAAAAACTTGCAATCTGCAATGCGGACAGTTGCTAGGCAATGACCTTTAGTCCCATCGCCCGCCGTGGTCCGGTTATAGAAGTTGCAGAACCAACATGCGGTTAACTCCGTCCCTCTGCCCGCATGGAGTGTGCAAAAAATTAGTAGTTAAGCTGTATAGTGATCGTGTCTTCAATCTTGTGTTGAGGACTGGTCGAAGTCCCGTTTCTATCGCCAACTCGATCGGTGACGTCCAGGGAGAACCTGTACACGAAGTCTTCTGGACCCACATTTTTCCAGGTTCGTCTGCCTTGGGTCTGTCGCACGGAAATCACTCCGACTTGGACACCGTGCAGAGGTTGCTCGTGGGAGCAGTAGTGGCGTTGATTCGGTAAACACGTCGCTGCAGTTAAAAAAATAGGTCGCTGGAAACTTACCACAGAAACGCCCGATTGACAGTCCAGGAGCCACGGGCGAGCCATGTGAAATCAGAACTGGTTACCCGGTACTCGTGACGCGTACAGCCTTCGGGTATCATGCGTTTCGTTGTGTTTCTACTAACTATTTTGGAGATGGTGTTCCATGTCACACCTAATGTCGAGTCTGCTGTTTTCTGATCGCAATGATATGTTTTACGTCTGGCATGGAACATGTTGCGGCGGGAGAGCGGGACTGGACTGCATTGATTACGGATGCCGGGCTGGCCGGTTGGCGGCCAGTGAAAGAAGAAGAACCGCACGAATGGCAGGCGGCGCAAGCAGTGCAACTGGATCCGCAGGACCAGAGACGGTTTTCCACCCGTTCCGGTAATGGTGTTCTGACCAATGCGCAGCAGGCGGGAAAGACCCAGAATCTTCTCAGTGAGAAAAATTACGGTGATCTGGAGGCCCATATCGAATTCAACTTTCCGAATGGATCGAATTCAGGAGTATTTTTTATGGCGCTCTATGAACTACAAGTCGCGGACAGTTATGGCAAACCGGAGATTGTGTTTTCCGACTGCGGAGGTTTTTATGCTCGGCCGGTTGACGGTCAGTGGGTGGGTGGAGTGGCACCGCTGACCAATGCTTGTCGCCCTGCTGGACATTGGCAGACTTATGATGTGAAGTTCCGTGCTCCTCGCTTCGATGCCGACGGTAACAAGACGGAGAATGCCAGGTTCCTCGAAGTGCTGCACAATGGTGTTTTGATTCACGAGGACGTGGAGATGGAAGGGCCCAACAGTGCTCACCTGGACATCCCTGAGGCTGCTGCGGGTCCGTTGATGTTACAGGGCGACCACGGCCCGATTGCCTACCGAAACGTTCGGATTCGGGAGGTGTCCTGGGACGATACAGAAGATTGATGGCGATGACATGCGAATGGCCAGGTGGCAGTATTTCGTGTCTTGGTTTTCTGGCCTAACCCGTCTCGCGATGAGAGAAAGGATTTCACTGTTTGACGGAGCAGGACTGCAGGTTCGAGCAATTGAATCGCGTGATTACAGTCGTTAACCGGGGGTGCCGTTCCAGCCGTCGGGGGTGTGCTCTTCACCGTAGATGATATTCAGCTGTCCAGGAAATCATTAGCCGAATCCAGGTACTTTTGCACCGCCGGTTCGATCGTTCGCAGCCGGAAGACCCTTCTGGTCATTCTGACGAACCGTTACAGTGTCAACGGCTGACCATCGTCCATGATCACTCATACGGGAAGCGGATGTGTGGCAAAGTCGGGCAAAGAATCGCAGACGGAGGATGATCGGGACCTCATCAATCGTGTGATCGACGGCGATCAGGATGCACTGGCACAATTGTTCTCAGAGAATCGAGATCGTTTGTGGCGGATGATCAGTTTTCGTCTGGACCCGCGACTGCACGGTCGGATTGACGCCGATGACATTCTGCAGGAGGCCTGGCTCGCCACCGTTCAGCGCATTGATCACTTTCTTGCCGATGCGACGCGTTCCATTTTCGTCTGGTTTCGACTCATTGTGAGCCAGACGCTCATCGATCTGCATCGTCGTCATTTGGGAACTCAAAAACGCAATGCGGCACTGGAGTTTTCGATCAATCGTGGATGGAGTTCCAGTTCGACGTCGTCAGCCCTGTCATTTCATTTGCTCGGACATCTGACGTCTCCCAGTCAGGCGGCACTTCGGGAAGAACTGTCGAATCAGCTGCAGGATTCTCTGCAGTCGATGAACGAGATTGATCGTGAGGTCCTGGCACTACGCCATTTTGAACAGTTGAGTAATAAAGAAACCGCTCAGATTTTGGGCATTTCTGACCAGGCATCGAGCGATCGTTATATGCGTGCACTGGCTCGTCTGAAAAATGTGCTCGAAGTACTGCCGGAATTCCGGGATTGAATCGCGTTAAAACGAGAGTCTCTTTTTTGCTTCTGTATTGAATTCATAAGGGCAGTAGTATGACTGTTTCCAGCGAAGGCGCGTGGCAGCCTGCATGTGAAGAAAATGCGGTGGTGATTATTGGGACTGTACACCGGGCCTTGAGCTGTGCTGAGTGACAACCGTTTTCATATGTTCGGGACGAACTGAGCTAAAATAGGAACTGAGATTGGTGAGTGATTCGGGGTTATCGGGGGGCAACCGCGATACCGGGTTTCAGCTGCAGGGATTGCCTCAGTCTGGTCGTGAAGCTGAACTGCGCGCGCGCACTCCGATCGAATTGCTGGCCAGTCAGTTTGTCGACGAACTACGACGTGGTGAGCGGCCGTCTGTTGAGACGTATGCGAAACGATATCCGCTGCATGCGGATGTGATTCGAGAATCATTTCCCGTAATGGCAATGCTCGAACAGGCGCGACTGCAGAACGAAACCAGGGCCATGGGCCGCAGTATTCCTCAGCGATTTCCGTTCACTCACCTGGGTCGATGTGAGCTCCTTTGTGAGTTGGGGCGTGGTGGTATGGGAGTTGTATTTCAGGGCCGTGATACGGACAGTGGCCATATTGTCGCGGTGAAGGTTCTGCCGTGGCGCGTATCCATGGTGCCGGACTGGCAGAATCGTTTTGAAAACGAAGCGCGCACAGCAGCAAGGCTTCGACATCGGAACATTGTTCCGGTGTATCGATTCGGGCAGGAACATGGTTACTGCTACTACACCATGCAGTTCATTAACGGTGTATCACTCGACCAGATTGTGACTCGACTGAAAGACGAGGACGGAGTTGTCTATCAGGACGAGATCGCACGGGAGCAGGAACGTCGACCTGATGGATTCATCTCCGGTGTGTCGGATCCTGAACCACCGTCGGGTCTACACAAAGATTTTGGCGGCGATTCCCGTCGTCGTCGGCTGTCACGTTTTTCGTGGCGGGCATTCACACAGATCGCCATGCAGGTTTGTGAAGCGCTGCGCTACGCTCATCAGCAGCAACTGATTCACAACGACATCAAGCCCGCCAACATATTACTCAATGAATATGGCCGAGTGTGGATTACGGACTTCGGGCTTTCGGGGTCGGTTCATGTGTCAGAGTCGGCGGATGAGCCGGCGCATCTGCATGGAACATTGCGCTATATGGCCCCGGAACGGTTTAGCGGCTCCTATGATGTCCGCAGCGATTTATATTCTTTGGGGCTCACTCTTTACGAGATGTTGACGCTTGTGCCTGCTTTTAATGCCGATTCAGAAGCGGAGTTGATTCGGAGGATTCGTGACGAGCCTTCCATCCGACCGTCAAGGCTGCAACGAAAAATCCCCAGGGATCTGGAGACGATCGTTTTGAATTGTCTCGCAAAGCGTCCGGAAGAACGTTACCAGAGTGCTGATGCACTGTATGCTGATCTGCTGTTGTGTGGTCACGGACACCGAGTGAGATCGACTCGTCGCAGAAAATTGTCCTCTCTCTGGCACCAATGGCCATCGCGTGGATAAGGCAACGGACCCAACGCTTGATGTCCGCATCTTTAGTGCTGCGGGCTTCCAGTCAGTCGTGAGGGTTCGGTCCATTTTAGAGGGTCAGGAAATACCGGAAATCCGACCAGCGCCTGATCGTGATGATGGAGTAAAGCTCTGTATTCTGTTGTAGAATCGAGTCGGTTTTGACTTCACCTGATGTGCGCATCCGCAGATTGAGTCACCAATCAACCGGGTACTTACGATAGAATCCGCATGCCTGAGAAAACTCGGACAACAGGGACCGCCGGAGACTACTTGAAGCTGCTTGCAAAAAGCGGACTGTTGTCAGCGCGTCAGATCGAAAAGGTCCGTCGCACACTTGATGTGTCACTTGATGCATCGGGAGACGGACTGGCTCGGCAATTGGTGAGAAAACGCGTATTGACACCGTTCCAGGCAGAACGATTGCTGGAAGGTCGTTACCGCGGCTTCGTGATTGATCGTTATCGCATTCGTGAGATCCTTGGGCTTGGTGGCATGGGCTGCGTGTTCATCGCTGAGGATTCCGATTCGAATCAAAAAGTGGCGTTGAAAATTTTGTCCAGCCAGTATTCCACTGATGCCGGTATGCTGACCCGGATAAAGCTGGAAGCCTGGGCTGGAATGCAGCTGCACCATCCGAACGTGGTACGGACACACAGGTTGGGATCCACAGGAGCAGTCACGTTTGTTGTGATGGATCTCGTACGCGCTATCAGTCTGCACGAAATGGTGGCTCTTGGTGGCGCAGTGCGTCCCGCAATGGCCTGCGACATGTTTCGACAGGCTGCTCTCGGGCTGCAGGCGGCGCATGATAAGAACGTTATCCATCGTGACATCAAGCCTGCCAACCTGCTGGTCGATCAGACCGGTCATACGTGGATACTGGATTTTGGATTGGCACTGGTCGGCGTTGACAGTGCCGAGGAGTTTTCTCTGGCAATGATTTTTGGCCACGATTGTCTGGGGACACCCGACTACATCGCGCCGGAGCAGACGATCGACAGCAACGCGGTTGATGCACGTGCGGATGTTTACAGTCTGGGATGTACCCTGTACGTGGCCCTCACTGGCCGCGTTCCTTTCGCTGATTGCAAAACGAATCGCGACAAACTGGAAGCACAACGGACTCGTACGGCCAGACGAGTTGATGCCTTCAACCCGGATGTCCCTGCGGCAGTTTCGGACGTTGTGGAAAAAATGATGGCCCGCGACCCGACCAATCGGTATCAAACAGCAGCCGACGTGGCTGCAGCTTTAGAACCGTTGTCAGAGCGTAAACCTGTAAAGTTTGACTTCCGCAAGCTGGTCACGATTCGAGCCCGACTGGCGCGCCAGCGGGAAGTTGCGGAAAATCGCCACCGGGCAGCTTCACATTCGTACATCACTTCATCGTTGTCATGGGTAGACCGACCGAGTCATCATCTCCAGGCAGAACGAGATACGTTCACCGGCAACGAAACCCCCGCAGTTCGTCAGCCGGATGCCCAAGAGACCGGGTCGGTTTCGGAATCGAATCGGCGCGCGGAGTTGGGTTTATTTGGCATTCGTCCGTCACCGGCGCTGCCCGCAGGCTGGTATATTGAGCCAATCAAAGGCTGTCAACGTACATCGCTCAAGGTGGTCAGTTGTCGTGTCGGGAGGGCAGACGGAAATGATGTGCTGATAGACAGTGAAGACTGTGACGAACACCAGTGTACCCTTGAGTTCGTCGGAGACGTGTGGCGTCTCAGGCAGGGGTCAAAGAGCCATCCTACATTCGTTAACGGCCAGCTGAATTCCTATGCCAGATTAAAACCCGGGGCTGAGGTCACGTTTCTGGATGGATCGGGATTCACACTGCAAAAAATGAAACGACGTCCACAGCGTTCGTTCCTGCCGCAGATTTCGGGCCGCGTGATCGCGGCATCGGTGGCGGTGGGGCTGGTCATTCTGGCCGGTCTGATGTATACCGCCTGGAAGTTCCTGGGCTGATGCGGCAACGTTGATGGTGACGTGTGAACCTGGATGTTCGTGATGGAGCAGTTTGAGCCATCACCGTGCATCTCGGTATGATGAGGGTGGCGCTTCGGATGATCAGTGTGCCCTGTTGACGCGAAACATCAGGGCCGGACCTCCGGGTTGCTTAGAAAGCCTGTCCCAACATTGGCTGAGTTCACCCAGTCTGCCAGATTAAGTGTTGCGGAGTCCCGGCAGGGTGCAAACCATGTCGATCCTGGTACTTCAACGCAACTGTTTCTGGTTACTTGAGCGAGATTCCGTTAATTTTACCAAGTAGTCCGCGAGGCCCTGTCTGAATGCCTGCTCACCGGGTCATTCGCTTCCATTGGGCACGTGCGGAAATGCCAACAGTGGAAATCAGTCACGGGGCCGGAGTACTTTGGGGCGTCAATTCGGAAGGTCGCAATTCGATGGCAAAAAAGGAAACTGCAAAAAAGAAAGCCACAAAGAAGAAGACGACAGCTTCAAGACAGACATCAACAAAGGCATCAAAACGCAGCACCACAAAAAAGAAAGTCGTCAGAAAACCGAAGGCCCGGAAAGAGGTTGTGAAAAAGAAAGCAGTCGACAAGAAACAACCGAAGAAAACAACGAAAAAAAAACCAGCATCCCGTTCCACACCGGATGCAGTTCCGGCACGAAAGTTCGTCAAGAAACGTAAAGGAGTTCGGCGCGCGACGACGACAGCCGGCCTGCGGGTCGGCAAGCCAGCTCGCAAGCTGGGTCGGTCTCAAATTCCGATTGACGCGCCGCTGGACATTGTGTTTCAGAATGATTCGTCTGCTCGGGAAGCATTCGTGTTTCTGGAAATCGATACGATTCGGGAGCTGGAGCAATTTGAACCGGATGAACTGGTTCGACGCCTCACGAGCCCCGCGAAACAGACGGTTGGTCGAATCCGCAAAATTCTGGCAATGAACAATCGCAGCCTCGAAAATGACGAAGCTTTCGCACTCGAATTCAAGGAGCGACTGTCGCAGACACAGTCGATGAAATAACGTTGTTAACTCGGGTCGCGGTCGGACCAGCGGATATGGGGTGGAGCCGGGGGCCGTAGACGAATCCCGGCCTTTTTAGCGGGTCAGGAATTCTGATCATGTCCTTCCTCTTGCAGTAAGTTTGCTTGAATTGGCCGTTGTTGTCTTCCTCTTCCTGAGTTGTGCTGCCGGAGTACTCATTGGGGGTATTCCGTTTGGCTATCTTACAGGGCACTTTGTCCTGAAGGACGATATTCGCAGTTACGGAAGCGGCAACATTGGTGCAACGAACGTTGGACGAGTGTTGGGCTGGAATTGGGGTGCCTTCGTTCTGTTGCTGGACGCACTCAAAGGACTGATTCCCACACTGGGAGCCGCCTACTACGCTGGCAAGATGGTGATCATCCCGGATGGATGGGTGAATCATGCAGCAGTGGCCGCCGGGTTGAGCTCCATTATGGGGCACATGTACCCCATCTATCTGCGACTGCGAGGCGGGAAAGGCGTCGCCACCGCTTTGGGAGTGGTGATTGTTCTGGCCCCCCGTGCGCTGGGGGTGGCCCTCATTGTGTTTGTTGTTGTGCTCGGCTTCTCACGCAGAATCGCACTGGCGTCGATGCTGGCTGCGGTGACCTTCGGTGCTGCTTGGATGTTGATCGCCGGAGATGAGGCATGGACCATGGCGACGTCTTCATTGACTGCTTTTGCAATTATTGTTCCGCTGTTGATCATCTGGCGGCATCGCAGCAATATTGAACGACTGCTGTCGGGAACAGAGCCAGAGTTTACGGAGACCGGTCACGACGCGTCTCCGGGATCAAATGGATCCGTGGGGACAGACGATGCCTGAACAGCCGGCAGCACGACTGCGTCATCTGGATGTCAGGCCGTCGGTTGGAACTTCTGCGACAGGTTCAATGCTGGCGAATGTTGGTTATGCCGAGCTGCACTGCCGAACCAATTATTCATTCCTGGAAGGTGCGTCACACCCGGACGAACTCGTGCGCACAGCCAGCAGCCTGAGTTTCCGGGCCCTGGCAGTTACTGATCGCAACACGCTCGCTGGAGTGGTTCGAGCACATACAGCAGCCAAAGAGTGTGGCCTGAAGCTGCTGATCGGAGTGGAAGTTGTGCCGGTGGATGGTTCGGCCACGGTACTGCTGGCCACCAATAGATCCGGCTACGCCAATCTCTCAACTCTGATTACGCGTGGGCGTCTGAAGGCTCCCAAGGGTGAGTGTCGGCTGACGATGGTCGATATTGCTGAACATGCTGAGCATCTTTTGAGCTGTGTCCCTCTCACCCAGGAGTCGCAGCTGCGCTACAATGGTACGTATCGACCGGGGGCGGTGACTGACGTTCCACAACGTTCGCTGGCTGTATATGCAGAAATTTTCGGTGACCGCTGTCGCGCCTTGGCAGAACTGCACTTGGGCAGCGGAGATGAGATACGGCTGCGGCGCTGGGATCGGATGTGCCAAGAGACGAAGATTCGCATGGCGGCCGCGAATGATGTGCACTATCACACGAGCGGGCGGCGCCCTCTGCATGACGTCCTGACCGCCATTCGAAATCGCGCCGCTCTTACGGAACTTGGAGTCGAACTGTTCCCGAACGGCGAACGGTGTCTGAAATCCGGAAATCAGCTGTTTTCTTTGTTTTCCGGACGACGGGAGCTGTTTGATGAAACGCTGCTGGTGGCGGATGCCTGCGATTTTTCGCTGGATGAATTACGATACGAGTATCCGGAGGAACTCGTTCCGGACGGCGAATCCCCGATTCAGTACCTGACACGACTTGCTCTGGACGGGGCCCGGTATCGTTATCCCGCTGGTGTTCCGGAAAAAATCCAGTCTCTGCTCGATCACGAGCTGACGCTGATCAGAGAACTGCGATACGAAGCATATTTTTTGACGGTGTATGACTTGGTGCGTTTCGCCCGCGAACGCGGAATTCTGTGTCAGGGCCGAGGCTCTGCAGCGAATTCTGTGGTGTGCTTTTGTATCGGTGTTACATCTGTTGACCCCGAACGCATCGATGTTTTATTCGAGCGTTTCGTCAGTCGTGAACGTGACGAAGCTCCTGACATTGATATCGACTTCGAACATGAACGCCGGGAAGAGGTATTGCAGTATCTCTATGACCGTTACGGCCGTGAGCGGGCGGGAATGACGGCGGAAGTGATCACATATCGCCCTCGTTCAGCCATCAGGGACATTGGCAGAGCCATCGGGTTGTCACCGGATCGCATCGACAAACTGGCCAGTCAGCTGGAGCATGTTGATCGTGGCGAGCAGTTGCCCCAGCGGGTTCAGGAGGGCGGTATCGATCCGGATTCAGTGTCCGGACGTCGACTGTTGCAACTCATCACGCAGATTCTGGCATTTCCCAGGCACCTGTCGCAGCACGTGGGAGGCATGGTGATGTCGCGCGGTCCGCTGCATGAGTTGGTTCCCATCGAGAACGCTGCAATGGTGAACCGTACCGTCATTCAGTGGGACAAGAACGATTTGGATGTACTGGGTTTGCTGAAGGTTGATTGTCTGTCACTGGGAATGCTGACCTGCATTCGACGGTGTTTCGATTTAATTCGGAACCATCATCACCAAACGTGGACTTTGGCGACGGTGCCTTCGGAAGACAGCGAAGTCTACAACATGATGAGCCGGGCCGACACTGTTGGTGTTTTTCAGATCGAGAGTCGGGCGCAAATGAGTATGCTGCCCCGGCTGCGTCCTCAGTGCTTCTACGACCTTGTGATCGAAGTAGCGATTGTCCGTCCCGGTCCAATTCAGGGAGACATGGTCCACCCGTATCTTCGTCGTCGTGCGGGCTTGGAGCCTGTTAAATATCCCAGTCAGGATGTGCGCCAGGTTCTGCACAAGACACTCGGTGTACCAATATTTCAGGAGCAGGCCATGAAGCTGGCGATCGTGGCGGCAGGTTTTAGCCCGGGTGAAGCCGACCAGCTTCGACGCGCTATGGGTGCGTGGAGGAAGCAGGGTGTGATCAGTCAGTTTCATAAGAAGCTTGTCAACGGGATGACTGCTAACGGATACGATGCTGAATTTTCCGAACGTGTGTTTCGTCAGATCAGCGGCTTCGGTGAGTATGGATTCCCTGAATCACACGCGGCCAGTTTTGCACTTCTGGTTTATGTATCCGCGTGGATCAAGCGATACCATCCGGCTGTATTTGCAGCCGCATTGATCAACAGTCAGCCCATGGGATTCTACGCGCCTGCGCAGCTGATTCGCGACGCGCGGGATCACGGCGTTGTCGTAGCTCCTGTGGATGTGAATGACAGTGACTGGAATTGCACTTTGGAGCCGGTGGACTCCGAGTCAGTTGCAGATACATCACGTGGTGCCCGGTATCCTGATCATCGTGACCAAACTCTGACGCTGCGTCTTGGATTTCGACTCCTGCGTGGTTTCTCGCAGGACGCTGCCGAGAAGATCGTGCAGACACGCGATCGTCTGGGACGATACCAGTCATTTGATCAGTTTGCTGGAGCAACGGGACTCCGTCGTACGCTGTTGCGGTGTTTGGCCCGCGGGGATGCGTTCGGATCGCTGGGCATTCACCGCAGAGATGCATTGTGGAAAGCGCTGCCGGAGCGTCAACCGATGCCATTATTTTCCGGCAGCTGTGAAGGTCCGGCGGATGAAGTCGATCCACAGCTGGAGGCAGCAACAATCCGGGAGGATGTAGTTCAGGACTACGCGACATTCGGATTGTCGCTGCGGCCACATCCGATCAGTTTCCTGCGAACTCAATTGCACCAATTACGAGTGATTCCGGCGGAAGACTTGGCCACACATACGGCCGCCCAGCGAGTCAAAGTTGGCGGTCTGGTCCTGATGCGTCAGCGACCAGCGACTGCAGCCGGGGTAACCTTCGTGACACTGGAAGATGAAACCGGTATTGTCAATCTGGTAGTTTTCCCCAGCCTTTGGCAACGATTTCGCCAGATAGCGCGATTTGCGACGGTCCTGGTTGCCAGCGGTCGACTTCAGCGCGAGGGGGACGTGATTCACGTCATTTGCGATCGCCTCGATGACGCGTCAGGGCTGCTTCAGAACCTCAAATCCCGCTCCCGTGATTTCCGGTAGGCTGTGCGCACCGAATGCGGAGCCAGCACGCTCGCGCTCCAAGGACAGTATAATCCTCAATGGACACGCTTTTGTCCGGCTGCCCAGCAGGAGCGTTGGGTTCGCACCACGTTGAAACGAGCAGATTTCTTCCTCCGTCGAACTTCCCGACGAATATATCTTTGGGATGGCAGATTCAGTACAGATCCAGCCCGTGATACTGAATCTGATAACCAATACACTGGACGCAATGACTTCCACAGAACCGGAATCCCGGATCCTCACTGTCAGTGCGACATCGGCCGACGATTACACACAGGTCTCTGTATCCGACGGGGCAGTGGGATTGACCTGAATCAGCTCGACCAGTTATTTGAACCCTTCCTCATCCAAAAGAAACAGGGTAGCGGACTGGGACCGGCAATTAGTTTCAGGATTGTTCGGACACACTATGGGACGATTGAGGCATGGAATAACGAGCAGGCAGGTGCCACATTTCTCTTCCGGACTTCGCAGGTCAAGGACGTCATTAGTGCGCGACATCAGGACTGAGTTGCGGGGCTCCCTGATTTCCAAGCAGCGCCCCGACCAGACGTCCACTGGTGATGGCCCATGCGATGTGCAGGCCGTGGCCCCAGAGGATCTGTCCACCCAGTCCATTCTGACCAATGGCATAGAGACCGCTGATGAGCTTGCCATCCTCATCAAGCACGCGGAACGACGTATCGATCGCGGCTCCTCCTTCGGTGGTTGTGAAGTACGACTTGACCGGGCCCAGTAACACCCACCGGCGTCCGCTTAACGGTCTTACCATTGCCGGCACGTCGTCAGATTTCCGGGTACCTGACGCAGCCCCAACGAGATCTTCCGACGGCAGATTCCGTTGAACGGCAAGCAGCTCGGGTGAGTCTGCTTCGACCGCGATATCAGGCCGCAGGCGCAGGTAATCGTTGACGTACGCGTAGGCAATTTCGGGGGCAGTGGAGATGAAGTGTGGCCATGCGCTGTAACGCTGAATGAGCGTTTCGTCGAGCAGAATGTATGCCATCTTATCCGGCTGATTCGCCACGGCGATTTCGCGGTCCGGGCAAGCCAGCTCACTGCAGAATCGGCGGCCATGTTTGTTGATCAGGATCGCCCCGTCATCCAGCAGTGCGGCCTCCGGATGCTGCCACGTCACCAGCAATCGCCTGATGAAGGCATTGATCAGGAACTTGGGGACCATTGGCAACAGAGTACCCATCAGGCGCCCAGCCACAGCATTTGACGGCAACAGCTCTGAAAAGAACCTTTGTGGCGGCGGAATAAAACGAAGTTCCGGACCATAGGTGATGGACATGTTGCGCAGCTGCCCACCAACTGACGCGACAAGTCGGTGACCATCACCGGTTGCGTTGGGATTGATACCTTCAACAGCAGCGAATGCGTCACCCTTGTATTCAGCAATCATCTGAGGGTTATTGGCATAGTCGCCGGCAGCAAGTACAACACCACGTTTCGATGTTTCGGTACGCCTAGTCCCGTTGACGTTGGCGATGACACCGGTCACACGACCATTCGTTCGAATAAGTTCTTCCACGCATGAATTTGTCACGATGTGCCCACCCAGACGCATGAAACGCATCTGCAGGGTACTGATATATGCCTTTGCGTTCGGGATCACGTTGTGCATTCTGGGAACACGATTTGGCGGTTCGGGACTGGGCCCGTGGAAACGCAGACCCATCTTTTCGAGCCAGTCCAGAGTGTCGGCTGCATTGCTGAGCAGGAATCCTCTCAATTCATAGTTGCCAGCTGCTTCAACCTCTGGTCTCGCAAATTTGCCTGCATCTTCGTTGTGATCACGTGAATTGTCTTCGATGTGGTCTCGCCGCTGATGTCTCGTTCCACCGGCCGTAAATGATCCCACGGCGATGCCCGTTGTACCTCCCGGTTGAGGCTGTTTTTCCAACAACAGGACCCTGAGACCGTGCTCGACACAACTGACACCCGCCGCTAGACCACTTCCTCCGCCGCCGACGATGATGACGTCCCAGGTGTTATTAACAGGTAGATTCACTGCACTGTTTTTCGATCGTTTGGATCAATCAGTGTGACCGGAAGTGACTTCCGTCTGTCGCGACAGAGTTACGGTTGTGACCGTTCAAGAAATCGAGTGCTTCACCGCCTTCGTTCCTGATGACTTCGTCCCTCGACTTCGTACGAGAATCACTCATTGTTTTTGGTGTTTCTTTGCCGTCCTGACCGGCGGGTAGCCCTGATGATTGAATCGGGGACCGCGCAGCAGGAGATATCTTTGCAGACCGGGCAAACTACTGGTACCAAACGGCTCCGGTGCCTTCGGCAGACCGCTGCCAAGCTGCGACGAGTCGTGTCACCACCGGTGTTGGCTCCTCCTTGTTACAGCCGTCTGTCCTGGCGTTTGGTTTCTCCACATCCAGCTGCGGAAAAGTCATTTATGGACGCCGAATATCGGCCGACTACGTCTGGATGGCTTGGCGATGCTGAGCGCACGCTCAACCCTCTCGACTCTTGGCAGGTGGAACTGGCCGATTGAAAGCGACAAGTGAATTGAGAGATGCAAACGGAGTCGAACTAAGATTTCCGGTTAGTTGGGTGACAGAATGCTCATACCGGCGAGTGGGGACGTTAGTGCCTGGATGCTGTCGTCGGAGACGGATCGGATTGTTCCTGACCTTGGTCCCATCCGTTTGAACACGGAGTGCGTCTGTGTATATCGTAGTGACACGTCCGTTGGAATGTCCATTGATGCACTCGAATGGTTTCATCCCTGCACACGCGACTGGTTTACTCAGGTGTTTCACCGGCCAACGCGTGTGCGAAAAGAGGCCTGACCAGTGCTCTCGGACGGAATTCATGCTCTGCTGCTGGCACCGATCGGCTCCGGTAAGACGCTCGCCACATTCCTGGCTGCCATCGATCAACTTGTTTTTGAGGACGGTGAATCCGGCAGTCACCGTGCGGACAGACGACGTGGAGTTCGAGTTGTTTATGTTTCGCCATTAAAGGCACTGGGAGTTGACGTCGATCGAAACCTGAGGGCTCCGATTGCCGGAGCGACGGCGTCCGCCACTCCGGACGAGTTTCCCGCTCGACGCACGTCTGAATGATTGATGTATCCGAGCCACGTTGATTTACGTTAACGATCGAGACTCTGGCAGAAGATCAGAAGGATGAACCAACAGCTGCTGCGGATGATCCCTCAGGGCTCCCTGCTGTGCTGATTATCTTGATCACATCAGCAATTGATGACATTCAGTGACCTGCTGAACAATGACACAGACTTTGGCAAAGCTTATCTGTGGTTCTGGGTGGTCTGGCTGCCCCAGGCAACCCGTTATCAGTGCGACCATCGATGGGGAAGCAGCCGATCAGTCAAGTCTATCACCCGCATTGCGGGCTACGGGATTCCGGACAGCGGTGAACGGATTGCTATACCGTGGACGAGGCTCGGGCGAATGTGATTCCGGCTCATGAAATACCAACTTAGGACCGTAACACAGCAGGTGGTCAGGATTTATGGCCACATTGACCCGTGTCTGATTCTACGCGTATCATTCCTGTGATCGTTTGCACGGTCAGGAAAGCCTCCCATACCGGATTCAAGGATGAATCGATGCTGGAAGAATCAACACCGTCCAAGGTAATTCCTCTGGCCGCCGTCGACCAGCTTCGTGCCGCGCGCCACGTCATTCATCAGGAAGCTCAGGCACTGGACGTGCTAGCGTCATTGCTGGACACCTCGTTTTGCGATGCTGTGGATTTGATTCGCCAGTCGTCCGGCAGCGTGATTGTGACGGGTGTCGGTAAGGCTGGTTTGATTGGCCAAAAGATCGTGGCGACGCTGGGAAGCATGGGGACTCATGCCAGGTTCCTGCATCCAACAGAAGCTGTCCACGGGGATCTGGGGTGTGTGCACGATGATGATGTCGTCTTGGTGCTGTCGAACAGCGGTCGATCCGAAGAAATTCTGCGACTGCTGCCGGCACTGGCTGATCGTAAGATTCCTGTGATTGCGCTGACCCGTGATACCGGCAATCCGCTCAGCGGTGCCGCCAGAATTACGATCAGCATCGGCAGCCACGAAGAGGCCGGGGAGCTAAAGCTGGCTCCAACGACCAGCACAACCGTGATGCTGGCGGCTGGAGATGCGCTGGCCCTGACACTCAGCAGAGCCAAAGGTTTCACTGCTCAAGATTTTTCAAGGTTTCATCCGGCAGGAAGCCTTGGACGTCGACTTCAATCCGTCCGGGATGTCATGCGAACCGGCAGTGAACTCCGAATGGCGAATGAAACAGAAACGATCCGTTCTGTGCTGGTCGATCAGCAACATCCCGGACGTCGAAGTGGGGCCATTCTGCTTATGGCGGATGACGGAACGCTCAGCGGGATCTTTACAGACAGCGACTTGGTGCGCTTGTTTGAGCAGCACCGTGATTACCAGTTGGATCGTCCCATCTGTGAAGTGATGACATCCAGTCCCTGCACAATCCGGCAGTCCGCGCTATTACCTGAGGCACTGGAAATACTGTCCGATCGCAAAGTCAGTGAGTTACCGGTGATCGATGAGTGCCGTCGCCCTGTCGGGCTGGTTGATATCACGGACTTGATTGATCAAGTGGATAACAACGAACAAACAGTGGGTTCAATGATGCGCCGCTCAGCGTGATTTCGGCTCGGAAGTCTGCTAGTTATGAACGTGTATTCATCAGCCGATCGAGTGACTCGATGTGTTGTTGCAGCGGCCGTCCTGTGCGGTATCTGCTTCGTCTATGTGAATCTCAGTTCGCGCTGGTTGCACGTGGACCACAACGGGCGCAAGCGGCCTAACCGAAGTGCTCCGGTGGTATTGGAGTCTGTGGCGAATCAATCGGTGCTCAAATGGTTTCCCGAGGATGCCTGGGTGCGGCAGGCAAACAAGAGCTTTCGAGATGGAAGACGGTATTTGTTCTTCAACGAAGATATGTCTAAAGAGATTCCTGCAGCGGCTGAATCGGAGATTCCTGGTCTGTCGATCGATCTGAAGCCCATTGCAATTTTTTTTGAGAATGAAGATCCTGGAATAAAGCCGGTTTTTGCGACGGCAGATTCCGCCCGCCTGACACTCTCCGAAAGATTCTCGGCACAGCAGTCAACTATTGGCCGTATCGTCAGTGTGTGGCTGACAGATAACGTCATCATCCAGGGGCCCAAGGAGTTGTATATTACCGGGCATGAGTTTTATGTGGACGAAGCGTCGATGAAACTGCGGTCTCGTTACCCGGTGACATTCACCTTTGATGGGCACTCGGGGCATGCTAAGGACGGCGTTGAAATCGAACTGGACGGAACACCAGATAACAATAGAGGGCTCATGTCAATCAGTGGGATCAAACTTATGAGATTAAACGGGTCTGTCGACTGTGACCTGAGTTTCGATGGCAGACACACGCAGGCCCCTACATATTTCAGGATTCAAGCGCCGAATGGATTCGAATTTGATCCCAGGACCAACATTGGAACGTTTCGAGGTAAGTTTGGTGGCGGTGACTTCCGGCGAACCGATGTTTTGGTCACACGATTGACCAGCGGCCGACCTGATCAAATGTGGTGTTCGGAACTCACGGTGGAATTTCATCCTGAGATCGATCCGGAAACCGGGAAGGCTAAAGACAGTCGCCTTCGACTCGGCAGATTTACCGCATTAGGCAGCGCAAGTCGTCCGATCAACTATGTTTCACCGGAACACGATGTTCGTGCACGGATGGTACGCCTGAACTATCTTGTGGGTGCACGTCGGCTTGATATGTTTGGCAGTTTGCAGGACGGTCGGTCTTCTGCGGACGACAAAAAACAACTCGTTCAGATCATTCAGCAGGACGCCGAGTTGCATGTTCCCCATTTGCGAATCCTGCACGGGGATGGAACCGGTATCGAACGTATCGAGTGCCGCGGTCGTGGCTTCGTCAGACTGACAGACACAACGTCTGATGAGACGTCCGAACACGGTCGGATTTGGGCGGTTGAAGGGTTAGTCAAATGGAAACAGCAACTGAATATACAGCGCGGGAGGGATGGGATGACCCAGACTGTGTCTATTCAAGGTGGCGGAATTTTGTCGCTCCCAAAACATCAGATGGAACTGAAGGGGCGGACTATCAACATGACGCTGCTGGCGAGGAATGCCGCGACACATCCCGAAGAGTCGAGTGCTCTTCCAGAGTTTTCACTGAGTATGACCGAGGTTCAACCGAAGAAACTAATCGCTCAGGGCGACGTCAGTATTCGATCACCGTCTGTATTCGGTGAGCTGAAAGACCAACTCACGGTATATTTCCATCAACACAAAAACAGCAGTGATAATAATGTGTCTGTGATCTCTCGGTCGAGAGTGCTGTCATCGTCAGCGAAAGATACTGTGAGTCCGGATGAAACACTGACTCAGACAAGCCAGAGTCATACGACATTCCATGGGAGGGAAATGACAGCTCACGTGGTGTTGTCCAATGAATCCGGTGCAGAGCAGAAGTGGAGTTCAGTACGGCTGACGGGAGATGTTCAGGTCGATCACCACGGGACGGAACGGGAAGACGAGTACTCGGCCGAAGGCAGTACCTTCATCGCTCAAAACGGACTTGGCGACCTGGCTGATATCAATCTGTTTGGGAATCCGGCGATCCTCAAGTCCCCGACTGGACATGTGAGCGGCTCAAGAATCGATCTGTACCAAGCCGAGGGCATGGCCGAAATCAATGGTGGTGGCGAACTGAAGATGGTCATAGATCAGGATTTTGACGGCAAGCAGTTGCCGAGCCCCATACCTATGACCGTCTATTGGACCGATCGCATGAAAGTACACGGCAAGTGGGCCCATTTTGTCGGCGGCATTCGCATTGTCATGGACGGTGTTCGATATTCGACCGGTGATGAGCAGATGCACAATACAGAAATACTGACACCGGAGCTTGAGGTGCTCTTCGTGGATCCTGTTAGCCTGACTGGTGTGCAACGCTCCAGTCAGATCATGTCAGCAATGGGCCAATCTTCACGCTCGCCCGAAGTCGATCGAATCCAATGTGTCGGTCAGACAACGATTCATCAGGAGTCCTTTACCGACGGAGAGATGGACGGATTGTTGGATGCGGAGATGGTTGATCTGAGAATCGACCCAGGCACTGGAAATTTTTCTGCGATCGGACCTGGTCAGATTGAGTCGACCACGACCAGTTCCGGTTCTGACCCTATTCAGCCGGTGAAACAGATTCGCGTCAAGGCCAATGATCCCACGGAGATTCGTGAGTCTCCATTTGCACGTATCAGAGTTACATTCATTGGGAGTTTGAAAGGTAATTTGAATAACCGCGAAGTGGACCTGCGAAATTTCGTCAACATCGCGTTTGCTGCTGTGCAGGATCTGGATGAGGAGATTGATTTGGAGTCCATTCCTGCGGAACAGATGCCGGAGGACAGTCGGATTCTGCAGGCTGAAGAAGTCCATATCATGGCAATCCCGGGACGAGACGCGGATGGATTTTCGATCACGGCTCTGGGCAACGCCCGGCTGGAATCCCGCGATCTCTCCGGCGATGCTGACAGAATTACGTATGACCATTCGAAGTCACAGATTGTATTGACCGGAGAAGAAGGTCGGCTGGTCAATGGTCGATATCGACCTGCAGGGACAGGCCAGCTTCAGAACATGAAAGGCCCGTGGTTCAAGTACAATCTTGAAACCCGCCATTTGAGTGCCCGAACTATTATCTTCGAGTCAGCGGATTAGTGTCCATGCGTGGACCGAATCAAGGCTGAAAATGCCGGCACAAGATGTTGAATCAGAAGCTCGACTCTTCTCAAAAAATCCGGGCTTCTGCTCATTCATGGCGTCCGCCTAACGTTCCGCGTATTTCACTTGACGACATGGTGAAACTGATCAAGCTCTGTGACTAACCGTCCCTGCACCATCTGTCTGGACACCTGCCCTGTTGTTTGTCTTGTGACCGGACCTCCTGAGTATGGCTGTCACTGGTGCAGACTGATGCCGACACGATCGGCGGCAGAGAGCATATTCTGCTGTCAACCATTCTGAGATCATACCGGCGGAATGGCAAAGATATCGACGTGGAGACATTGATTCGATCCATCCAGATTTCTCCGTTTGACAAGGGCGGTTTTCTGGGTCAGGAATCCTTCCATCCGGCTTCCGATCGGTTCAAACTCGCCATGTCACTGAACAATCTGCCGGCTGGCTGCCGTATACGCTTGATCCGGATGGCGACGCCGTCCGGAAGCTTTGAACCGCTGAAATCACAGAACCGACGTTTATCAAAGAGGCGCATTCCGGCTACTCCGTCGCCTTGAACTCCAGCAGCGAGAACACAAAGTGGACCATGAGAACCAGCAAAGTGGACCACAGGATTGTGTGAGTCACTCCGGTGCTGATGTCCGGACCGGAATTCTTCGGGGTGGACCCACAGTGCCATGCAATTATGCCAATCCCGATGCCGCAACACAGTAACTTGGCGATTAACCAGCCGGTGCCGTAATAGAACAAGGAATCAGGATCCCGCAGCTCTTTGTGAAAGTGGGCATCCCAAAAGGCGACGCCGTGATTGGCGTGTGTTGTCAGAAATGCAAGTGCTGATGTCAAACTCGCTGCTGCGTAACTCACCAGCGTCAGCAGAGGCGTTCCCACCAGGAATGCATATAGAATCGGTGTGCGCAAAGTCCGTCGAGGGTCCATACCGATGGTCTTCATGGCATCGATTTGGTTTCCGTAAACCTTGCTGCCGACGTCTGCGGCCACGGCGGCTCCGGATCTTGCCGCAATTAGAATTGAACACAGGACCGGTACCAGGAATCGATACAGCGAAAACCCGGTGGCATGCAGCAGATTTTCGATCAGTAATGGTTCAGTGTACTGGCGAAACGGGAGATACCGAAAAATGAAGTCCTGAACGACGAAGCCAATGATGACTCCGGCAATCATGATGTAAACGCCGGCTGAAGGACCTGCCACCAAACCCAAATAGTGCTTGGTGCTCCGCAGCCCCCAGCGCAGGCTGGTCCAGACTGGCAGCAGTGACCAGGGCAAACAGGCGATTTCTTCAATGCCTTGACCACTTCGGCTCAGAAATCTGGTCACTGTGTGAGTCAGGCGGCTCAGTCGGTTCGGTCCCGCCGGGCGATCGGTATCGACTCGGGGTGGATCACCGATTACCTGCCGCAGTTGATCCCATTGTTCGCGTGGAATCTCTTCAAGGGCGCGTGCGAGATGATCTAATACGTAGATGTGGTCCGCGATCGTTTTCAAGGCTTCAAAATCGTGAGTGACGATAATTGATGTACGCTGGAACTGTTGTTGAGTGGTATGGATCAGGCTGGCCACTCGTTCTGCCGTGGCTGCATCCAGGCCGGATGTCGGTTCGTCGTACAACACGATGTCGGTCTGCATCGCGATGGCTCTGGCAATGGCCAGACGCTGCTGCTGACCATCACTCAATACGGATGTTGGCCGATCCGTCGGGACTCTCAGCTGGTCGAGCAGTTGTTCCGCATCCTGGCGCACGCTGACGCCGGAGCCACTCTGAGATGCGGAGTGATCCAGTGCGATCTCTACATTTTCCAGTGGAGATAACTCATCGAATAATGCGAAATTCTGGAACACTACCGCGACAGACGAACTGTCAGTCAAGCCGGCAGCTGTTTGATGCAGGATTCCGCCACTCCATGTGACTGCTCCTTCTGTTGATTTGATCAAGCCTGCCAGAATCCGCAACAACAGTGACTTGCCGACTCCGCTGCAGCCCACAATCAGACTGATCTGAGCGGCAGGAAACTCCGCCGCGGTCTGCACGAGCAGCGGGCGGCCTCCTGCGCTAAGATTCAGGTCGGAAAGATGAACGGCAACTCCGGCATCTGCTGTCTTTGAGCGTTCGTGGGATGCCTTTGCGTACCTGCGGGCTTTGGTTTCAGAGTCGGGATTGGTCGTCATTGTGGGGCTGTCAGTCACATTCAACAGGACGACACCTGGGAGGTGTGATACAACGCTCAGTCTGACGGGAGTGAAATACCATCAGCGGGGCGTGATTCGGGAGTGAGCGGACTCTGACGCTCGCCGGCGAACTTTAACGGGTACAGCATTGGTTCACGGTGCACAGTAATCCTGACTGTATCAGCCAGGGCGCTGGAATCACGTGGGACCATTAGGAACCAGCGTCGATCTTTTTTCAGCACCTGCGATCTGAGAACGCGTGAGAATTCCGGTGTAATGCCTTTCTCGCGGGTGCCAAATATCAGGTCTCCGATAGCGCGGACGGTGGTTTCCATGCGGTCGGACGCAACCCGGACAGCGACCCGAGCGTCACCGCTGTTCCAGTAGTCTTTGACGTCACGGCGGAGTGCGGCATTGTCAATGGTGGCTTCGCTCACGATATCAACCACAATCCGCTGAAGCTCGGGATCTTGGATAACGTGTTGAATGCTGTTTCGAACGGTACTGCGGACACGTTCATTCTCCATGACTCGTTTGATGATCACGTTCGTGACTTCAACGAAGTCGTCCGTGTGCGCCTGCAGTTCCGGAACTGCTTCCAGATCGATAAATCGCTGGAATTCGGTACGGACTGCATTGCGCGATGGCAGTGGTGAAATATCATACAGGTAACGCCACGTGAACGACAGCAGCGACACGCGGTTCCACAATGACTTGCCGATTTCTCTGACCAGAGGCTGTACTTCTTCCTCAATGACCGGAAGGATTTCGTCGCGGACCAGTGGTACCAGATCTTCCTGCAGAATCTCTGCTTCGAAACGATCTCCCAAGTGCCGAAAGTTGTCCCGATGATTGTCGATGATTTTCGGCAACTCCGCTTCGACAGCGTTGATGGCCCGCCGAACGCTCTCTTTCAGCAGAGGCTGCAGTTGCTCCATAACGATCTGCTGCCGGTCTTCCCATTCGGTACGAATTAATTCTACAATCTCACGTCGGCGGCCTTCGGGAATCATCATCCTGACGACCCAGTCGAGATTCATTGGGGTAGTGTAGTACTCCAGACGATAGTCGTCCGGGAACGTTTCAACTGCTTTGTCGTAGACAACGATCTGAACTCGTTTTACCGCAATCGGATCGCGGTCCCTCGATCCGTCGACGCTGGAGACGTAACCGGTTTGTATGAAATGCTCATCTGCAGTAGCGATGAAGATAGGATCATTCAGAGCGATGTACAGCGGGACGGCTGATTCGGCCACGGCAGATTTGCGCGCACCAACGACCCACTGCCGGACGTCCGTTGTGAGTTCGGACAGGCTGCTGGACTGATTTTTCAGTTCAGTGCGAGTTGCGAGGTATCCGGAGACAATTGCTCCGAGCCAGCCAGCGGTTCCGAGGATGATATGGCGGAGTTTCAAACTCTGGGCCTCAGAGACTGTCGGAACTCATGCCGACGATGACTGGTCGTTGCCCACTTCATCACTGGAACCGACTCCTGCCAGTTCGGCTTCTTCGGCGGTCTCTTCTTCCGATGGTTCTTCGAAGCCGCCATCGAATTTCAACTGTTTTTGATCACCGACTTCGATGACAGAAACATTGACCACATTCTTGCCTTCGAAAGTCCCACGCAGCAGTTCTTCTGACAGTGGATCCTCGATGAACCGTTCGACGCTGCGTCGAAGTGGTCGGGCACCATAATCCAGACCGTCGTCGACTTCGCCTTTATCGATAATAAAGCCACGTGATTCGTCGTTGAGTACGAGACGCAGTCCACGTTCCACCAGACGGTCGTAGACTTTATTGAGTTCAATGTCGACGATCTCCAAAAGTTCGACACGAGTCAGTTTGCGGAAGACAACCACTTCGTCCAGACGTCCGAGAAACTCGGGCTTAAACTGTTTTTGCAGTTCGTGCATGAGACGCTTCTTCATATCGTCGTACGACTGTTCTTCGTTGGTTTCACGAAGAGTGTGGAGCCCCATGCTGCCACCATGTGCCATTTGACTGGCTCCTGCGTTGGTCGTCATGATGAGGATTGCGTTTTTGAAGTCGACCGTCCGGCCGAAGCTGTCGGTCAGATGACCCTCTTCCATGATCTGCAGGAGCATATTGAACACGTCCGGATGAGCTTTTTCGATTTCATCGAGCAGGACCACAGCATACGGACGGCGGCGAATCTTTTCGGTCAGCTGACCGCCTTCTTCGTACCCGACGTATCCCGGTGGAGCTCCAATCAGGCGACTGATGTTGTGTTTTTCCATGTACTCGGACATGTCAATTTGGATCAATGCGTCCTCATCGCCGAACATGAATTCTGCCAGGGTTTTGGCCAGCAGCGTCTTGCCGACGCCGGTGGGGCCGGAGAAGAGAAATGCCCCGGTGGGTCGTTTGGGATCCTTGAGACCACTGCGGCTGCGCCGGACGGATCTACAAACCTGACTAATCGCTTCGTCCTGACTGATCACGCGCTTGTGCAGTTCGTCTTCCATTTGCAGCAGACGGACAGCGTCTTCACTGGACAGCCGGGTCAGCGGAATGCCCGTCATTTTGGCCACGACTTCGGCGACGACTTCGGCATCGACGACACCGTCGGTCTTGCGTGATTTTTCGCGCCATTCCTCGGTCAGCTGATCTTTCTTACGTCGCAGCTTGTCAGCCTGATCTCGCAGCGAAGCAGCTTTTTCGAATTGCTGTTCGGCGACAGCGTCTTCTTTGGCCTGATTCAGCCGCTGGATTTCGTCTTCAATTTCCTTGAGGTCTGGTGGACGTACCATCGATTTCAGACGAATGCGGGCGCCCGACTCATCAATCACATCGATGGCTTTGTCCGGCAGACAGCGCGAGCTAATGTAGCGGGAAGACATTTCCACGGCCGTTTCGAGTGCGTCATCTGTGATCTGTACTCGGTGATGTTCTTCGTAACGTTCGCGTAGTCCCTTCAGGATTTCGACTGCCTGTTGAGGTGAAGGAGGCTCAACCATGACAGTCTGGAAGCGTCGTTCCAGCGCTCCGTCCTTTTCGATGTACTTGCGGTACTCGTCGAGTGTCGTGGCACCGATTACCTGGAGTTCACCACGACTGAGTGCCGGCTTCAGGACATTCGATGCGTCGATGGCACCTTCCGCACCTCCGGCACCGACAAGTGTATGCAGTTCATCGATGAACAGGATCGTATTTTTGGCGCGACGTACTTCGTTCATGACAGCTTTGATGCGTTCTTCGAACTGGCCGCGGTATTTGGTGCCGGCAACCATCATGGCCAGGTCCAGCACGATGATCCGGCGATCGGCCAGCAAATCAGGAATGTCGCCGTTGACGACCATTTGGGCAAAGCCTTCCACAATGGCGGTCTTACCTACGCCGGCTTCACCCAGCAGCACCGGATTATTTTTCTGTCGACGGCAGAGGATCTGAATGACACGTTCAATTTCGCGCTCACGGCCGATAACCGGATCGAGTTTGTTTTGGCGCGCCAGTTCACTGAGGTCACGTCCGAAGCTGTCCAGGGCTGGTGTCTTGCTCCGGTTGCCACTGCGCTGAGGGCTGGCTTCGCTGCGCTCACCGCCGCCATCTGCTTCGAGGCCGTGGCCAAGCAGGTTGAGAACTTCGTCGCGAACATCTTCGAGTTTCATTCCCAGATTCATCAGGACCTGAGCTGCAACGCCTTCCTGTTCACGCAGCAGACCAAGCAGCAGATGTTCGGTGCCAACGTAGTTATGATTGAGGTTTCGTGCTTCTTCCATCGCATACTCAATCACCTTTTTGGCGCGCGGAGTTTGTGGAAGTTTGCCCATCGTGACCATATCGGGGCCGGTCTGGACGATCTTCTCGACTTCAATTCGAATCTTGCGGAGGTCGACGTCCAGGTTCTTCAATACATTGGCGGCAACTCCGGACCCCTCTTTGACAAGTCCCAGCAGCACATGTTCGGTGCCGATATATTCGTGATTGAATCGCTGAGCTTCCTGGTTGGCCAGCTGCATCACCTTGCGGGCTCGGTCGGTGAATCGTTCGTACATTCGACTTCTCTCTCGCTGAATAATTTCGCAATGCTCAGCTCGTTGGCTGTCCGAAACGTCAAAGCTGATGATTTGATTTAGGTCTGTGAACCGACGGTTGAATCTGCAGCCGTTTACAGTCAATCTAGCGACAAAACTGGTGACCAATTCAGGAATTGCATGTTTTCAAAGAGAAATCCCGGAGGATGCATGTCGGTTACAGGGAGAGCAATAGCTTATCGTGTTGACTCTCCTATGACTCTCTGGAGGATTTTCCGTTCGAATCATTAGGTTCCACGCAATCCGACACATATGACCGCCACTCTGGCAGCCAGTCATGACGATGTTTCGTTACGCGAATTACATGCCGCATTCTATGGGTGAGTGAGAAGATCGACAAGATAGCCTGACGCAGCGGATCGATGAGTTTCCCAAGTCACTCAGCAGCCAAGGGGTTCGTCATTAGTTTTTTTTGGGCGCAATTTTGAGTTTTTGCCTTGTACCACTAACTTTTAGGGTTGCTGTGACCCGTTTTTTCGACTCTCGGCATATTCATCGCAGACTTGGCAGAGGATTTTCATTGTGACTCCCGAAGATCTGCTTTTAACGCCGTCTGCGGCCAGAACTCTGCGTCGCGCGGTGCATTCCGGCCAGACTGACAATCTCGCAGAGTTTGCTGGACAGCTGGTTATGGGTTTCTTTGATGAAGAATCCTTGGCAGGGTGTTTTTTGGAATCCGCGGGATTGTCCAGGGAGATCATCCGCTCGGTCTGCGTACTACACACTACGGACCGGCCCTCTGGGGCTGACCAGCAATTGACGAGCGACGTCCCGGCAGCCCTCATGATACAAGGGCTCGCGGATGGCCCGGGTCGCATCGTGGCAGAAGCCCGACGAATTGCTCGCCAGGACATCCGGGGTGACGGCATCTCCAGTCAGCATCTGCTCGCAGCGATGTTGCAATTCAATACACCTGTCTGTCGTCTCCTGGGGCAAAATGGGGTTACATCGGAACGGGTTTTGGAGAGCTGTATACAGACGGAGTTGTTGTCCGAGTCGATTCCGGTGCCGTTCACACTGGAGGCAGTGACCGAACGACTGAAGGATAATTTTTCAAACAGATTGATGCCAGTGGAGTCCGGTCCGGCACGTGTTTTAGACGCCTGTATGAATCGCGCAAGGGAGGGGCTTCGGGTATTGGAGGACTACGCGCGTTTCATAATGGACAATGGCGTTCTCGTATGGGCGTTGAAGGACCTGCGACACCGCCTGACGGCACTGGAACGAAAACTGGTTACGATGCCAACCGATGCTGCAGACGCTTTTTCCGTAGTGGCTGAGCGCGATATCGCAGGAGACTCTGGCACCTGCGTCACCGGGTCTCAGGAGCAGATCCGCGGAGAGTCGCTGGATATCGTGCATGCCAACGCACGACGCGTTCAGGAGTCGCTGCGCAGCCTTGAAGAATTTGGCAAATTGATTCACCCCGCCTTTTCAGCCGAAATGAAGCAATTGCGTTATCAGGCGTATGAAGTGCATCAGCGAATGCTCTTGACTGCGGCTGCTGGCCACGATGCCTTCACTGATCGCCGGGAACGGCTTCGGGCGGCACATCTCTGTGTACTCGTATCGGAGGACGGCTGCCGTCGTCCATGGAAACAGGTCGTGGAATCGTGTCTGGCGGGTGGGGCCGACATCATTCAACTTCGTGAGAAGCAACTGGATGACCGGGAAGTGCTGTTGCGAGCGCGGTGGCTGAGTCAGGCATGTCGTGCTGCCGGTGCGCTTTGTATCGTCAACGATCGTCCGGATATTACTCATCTCAGCGGAGCAGACGGAGTTCATTTGGGCCAGAATGACTGCAGCGTCAGCGATGCTCGGCGACTGATTGGTGCAGATCGGCTGATTGGGTTGTCGACCCACAACATCCGAGATATTGAGACCGCGGACGCGCAGTCTGTGGATTATCTTGGTGTTGGGCCCGTATTTCCATCGGTCACCAAAGAGTTCGATTGTCTGGCAGGTCTTGAGTTCCTGCGTCAGGCGGTGAACGCAACGAAACCGTGGTTTGCGATTGGTGGAATCGGACAGCATAATGTTCGTGAAGTTACTGACACCGGGGCAACTCGAATTGCGGTTTCATCCGCAGTGATCTCTGCAGAGCGCCCGGGTTGTGTTGTGCCTGCGCTGTTAGAACAACTCATTGCTGTCTGAAAGGAGATCAGTTGCTGCGTTCGGCGCTTCGGCAGACAACTTGCGAGGTTCTCAATTGGCTGCTGCCGTCGGAATGTTTGCTTTGCCAGGCAGCCACGGATGCCAATCCGGATCAGGTGCCACTGACAGTCTGTGTCGACTGTTTCGAAGCTCTGCTGCCGCCAGTGACAACCGTCTGTGTAGCCTGTGGTGCACAACTCGGTCCTCATGCCAGTCCTTCCGGCAGATGTCCACACTGCCGCGGACGACGATTTCGGTTCAAGTCAGTGACATGTCTGGGAATGTACAATGGACTGCTGAGAAGGTTGCTGCTGCAAGGGAAATGGTCATTGTCCTCCAACAGTATTCGGACTCTGGCCAGTGTGTACGTCGAGGCTCGTGCCGTGCAACTGCGTTCACTGAACATCGAACGCATCATTCCAATTCCGCAGATCTGGCATCTGCGAGCGCGCCGCAACTTTAATGCTGCAGTCCTACTCGCTGCGGAAATTGGTAAACTGTTGAAGCGGCCGGTGGACCTTCAGGTTCTGCAACGGTCGCGGGGCACCCGGCCCCAGAAACGAGCATCATTCTCCGATCGAGGTGCCATTCAGCGCAATTCGTATCGCATTCGGGATGCGCATGTGATCCGCGGCGAACGAATCCTGCTGGTAGACGACGTACTGACCACCGGGGCCACCTGTGATGAGGCAGCAGGAATGTTAGGTCAGGCGGGAGCTAAGCTGTGTCACGTGGCTGTACTGGCCCGCGTCTCCGCCACGAGCAGCTGACTGACTGTGACCTCTAAGCGGCGGGGCCACGGCAGCTTCCTGCTGCAGGGCCGAGTCAACGGGAGTCCAGCGAATGTGTGCAAATCCAGCGGACATTTTGTTGGCAATATCCGACATGCAGATTCCTGCAGCCAGCAGGATCAGGTGATCTCCTTCGTTCACAGGATTCCGACCATTTTGTTTAAGGACCTCGTCCAGGCGGGAAAGTACAGTCGGCACGCATGAGGAAATGGCATTTCCGTAACCCCACAAATTGCTGAGGAACTCGGCATCAGGGAATTCCGCCTGTCCAATCGCGACAAGAGCCTTTAATAGTTTTGCGCTGGGCTGGTGAGGAATAACGATCACGCGCTCACCGTGCTGCAGGTCAAAGGAGTCTACAGCGGCTCGCATGCTGGACAACATCAGTTCAATCGCATGGATGAATACCGATTCCGGATTCATTCTCATAACCGTTCGGTGACATCGCTGTCCTCGAAAACTGAATACTTCGGCGTTGTCATTGTGAAACAGCGGATTCGGATTCGGTCGTCGATCAGGCGGAATATAAAAGTCCTCCACGGCAATGCGTTCGAGCGGCAGGAAACCACCGTGTTCAATAATGGCCCCGGTCGCCCCGGCTGAGACCAATCCGCAGAATAATCGGTCAGATCCATCGTGCCAGAATTCGGGTGTTTCGATCGACATCAGAGCAATGCGACCGCCGGGTGGTACATCTTCGAACGCAGCGCTGGCGTCCTGCATCAACTTTAAAAATCCGGTACATCCATGATTAAATGGTTCAACCAGCCCTTCCGGAAGTCCCAGTTTCAATTCAATGGATTGAGCCAGTCTGCGGCACGCGTTGTTGTCGGTGTGAGAATGGCACAGCAGGATCGAATGGCAGTCACGCAGATCAATGTGCGCTTCGTCTTCAAGACGTTCACACAGCCGGACAGCAATATCTGTAACAGTGATTCCTGCCCGAAGAATACGACGCTCGCGAATCCCGGTGCATTTTCTGATACTCGACAGACCTGAAAATCCAGCAGCACCACCAAGCCGCGACAGTTGAAGCACAGCTGAATCGTCCAGCAGATCGAACAGATCGTGCTGATCAAATACATCAGTGATGACGGAAATACCCGGTATTCCGGAACGCAACCCAGCAAGATGTTCCACAGCGAACGCCTTTAATCCCGACCCAAACGTCTCATCCGTCAGATATAGTTTTCACTTTGCTGACGGGATGTCCCCAATAGAAAACCTAACACGAATTCGTCGCATCCAGTACCAACAAGAGGGCGGGAAATTATTTTTCTTCGGAACGCGACTGGTGTTGACTCCTGTGACTATTGAATTGCTGCATAGTCCACGCCGGGTTTGGCGGTGGAAATCCAGAAGTTTTCGGGCGCAGAAGCCCGGAAACATTGGGAAGTCAGTGTGTACCGTCATTACGGATTTCCATTGATAGTTGGTCCCGATGTGAGATTTCGTGACCCGTATGGCGGAGAAACTGAGCCCTGGAGCTGCAGCGATGCAGACCTGACTGCAACCGCTGTTAACGTTCGTCGCCAACTCCCCTTCTGCAAATTGTGCGACTTGGTCAGATGTGCGGCACTTCTGTGGTGAGTCGGCGGGACGAATTTGCCGACGTGACCGCATGTGTCCGGTTGTTTCTGCCGAACTCATATCGAGCCGTCAGAAAGTCAGTGTTTCCGTCTTCCATCTCTATGGACAGCCGTGAACCAGCTCAATTATCACCCGGTCGTTCGCCGGCATCACCATGCGGGGATGGTCATAACAACGGACCGTCCGGAGACCTGCCGATGAGCACCGGAGGTGTGGCTGGAATGCTCACCTGGAACAGCAGATTGTCACGAGAACTACTAAATCAGCGAATTTTGCTGAGATTGTGTCGTGGCGGAATCGAGGAGTGATTGCGGGAGAACAAAGCAGCGCCCCACATTATGGCCTTTCAGTTGGCGGTTGGCAGATCAACGGAGCTGAGCTGGGATGAGTCATTTGGGTCACATGGGGTTTTCTGGATTTGAGTTGGGCACTGGTCCGATGCTATCGGATACGAAGTGGCACCCGGATCTAGCGCTTTGTTCGTCATGGAGGAATAAATGACCAGCAAGCTCAGTGAAGATATCGTTCATGTCTGGATTAGATTCAAGAAGGACATGCGGAATCAAACGTTGCGGAACCAGCTGATGGAGCGCTACCTGCCGCTGGTCAAATACAATGCAGAGCGTGTATGGGCCAAGTTGCCAGAAGGCGTCGATCTGAATGATCTCATGTCTGCTGGTGTCTTCGGACTCATGGACGCAATCGAAGCCTACGACATGGAACGTGGTGTAAAATTCGAAACGTATTGTGTGCCGCGTATACGCGGGGCAATGCTGGACGAACTGCGCACGATGGATTGGGTCCCACGTCTGGTGCGAAGTAAAGCCAGCAAACTGGAAGTGGCCCGAAAATCAGTTGTCGCCCTGGTTGGCCGTCCGCCGACTGACAAGGAAGTCGCTGCGGAAATGGGCCTGCCAATCCAGGAATTTGAAAAGCTGAAGACTGAAGCCAGTGCTGTTAATCTGGTGAGCCTGAACAAAAAGTGGTACGAAACCGACAGCTACAAGGATGTCCGCGAAGTGGACGTCTTGGAAGACCTCAAGGGCGAAGATCCGACGAACGGCATCCAGAAGCTGGACGTGATGAAGCTGGTCACCCGCGGCCTCAATCGCAGTGAGCGACTGATCATCATTCTGTACTATTACGAAGAACTTACCATGAAGGAAATCGGCACCACACTGGGGCTCTCGGAGTCACGCGTCAGCCAGATGCACAGCAGCATTGTGGCTCGATTGAAAGAACAGCTGAGCGGCCGCCGTCCTGAGTTCAGGGAATAACCGGCTGCCCGTGGTGATCCCGCTTAAAAGGCCTGCAGATTGCCTCCCGTTTTCTCGTCCATCGACCTCGCGATTCACCGGAGCTGGTGAAACATTCCCTGAAGCGCTGCGTTCGTTTTCTGAAACGAATGCCGTCACAGAGATCAGGTCAGTCTGTAGTGTTTCTGTGGCAGAACACCACCAGATGTGTGCTGTCGACTGACAGCCGGTAAGTGACGGTAGTGTTGAAGGCACGAGTTTTCGCATGGTGACCTTGCGGAATGAATGAATCACGTAGCCGCAGGCTCGGCATTCAGCCAGCAGTTTCCGATCGCACGCAGAATTGCCGGTCGTCCTGTGTAGTCAGTGATGATTCGATCCCACCATTTCAGCCGACGGGGACTCAACAGACGAGCTCGCACGTGGTCATCGTTGGAGATGACACCAGCGACTGCCAGCTGGAATCTTGCCTGAGGGTACAGAGGGACCCCAGTGCACTGCAGACTCCAGCGATCCACTCTCACGGTACACCAGTATTGAAGAGGTCCCGGTTTTTCCACATACGGTCTCACGGACGAATGCAATTCCGGAACCGCATCAGTATGAATCTGAATCTTTAGAATTTCAGGTCGAGGGGAATAGAGTTGCCAGCCGGTCCAGTTGTCCGTTGCTCCGAACAATGCCAGTGTCGGCCAGACAAAACAGAACGCTGTCGCGCCAGTCAGGCAGAACCGATCGGGCGACGGAAGTTGCGAAGGCTTCCAAAACAGGAGAATGACCCATGCCACGAGGAAGCCATTCCAGATCACAACCGCTGCCTGCTGATTGAGTCCCATTGGTCCAAAAGCTGCCATGAGTGTGATATGCACGATGGTGGCAATGCTCATACCGATGTGCTGCACGCGGGGTACCAACAGCAGAACTCCGGCTGTTAATTCGGCTGTGGTCGCCAGAATGCAAAGCGAGGAAACCATTTGTGATTCTGTTGCCACAGCCGGAGTCCGGATATTTGCAGCAGTGCCATCATGATTTGTCGACTCATTCCCCCATCAATTTCAGGTCCGAATTGAGAGACCGCCGCAAAGATGTAGTTGCACGGCAGCAGACGGCGTAACTGCACAGGGAGCGATTCCAGCGCAAGCGTCAGGCGACACGCCATGGAGATTCAGGAACAGCCAATGCCACGGCTGAAGACAATGTTGATTACAGCACACTGATGCGCAGCCCGGAAAAAAAGTCGCTGCCGACACCAATCCATTTGGCAAACAACGCTGTCGCCAACCGGATATCGCCGCGGCAAGCAACGATACGACCAGAGCGGCGGAGACAGTCCTGATGACAGGCACCGGTACACGCAGGAAGAGTGCCAAAAGCGGTACGCGGGGAAAATCTGTGGCACAAAACCAAAGTTGCCAAGTGCTGGCGATCAAGACCAGCTCGGCCACGACTGCCAGGCGGAGAATCAGATCGATACGAGACACTACAATTCCCACCCGGTTTTTGGCATCACAGGTACCGTCTGGTTCATTAATATCTGTTCACTCAGAATCCCGCGGCGAACAACGCCGACAGTACGTTTTTCATTCAGTACGATTCCGAAGTGGGCATGTTGCCGAAACAGTTCTGAGAGTGCGACCAGCGAGTGAGTTTCTTCACAAAACTGAGGCACTGGCTCTTTCACGGCAAAGGGAGACTGTCGAGACAACAGCAAGGTGTGCAACACGGACAGTGCCGGTCCATTCATTTGGTTTTCGATCGGGATGCAGAAATATCCACGCATTGCCACCGGCGGCGGCAACTGCCAGCACCCGCTCACGGCTGCATGATTCGGGGACTCGCGAAATCAGATCCGGAGATCCCATCAGGTCAGCCAGAGTCTGGCCTCCGCAGGCCATCAGGTTGTCCGCCGTGCGTGCCTGAGTCCGAGTCAGAATGCCATCTCGCTTTCCGCTTGCAATCAGTCCAAACGTCCGCGTTCTGCCGAACATTGTGTCGACGGCAGGAATTTCCGGACCCATGACGCGAGAGATGGTGCCGGCCATCAGTGTGAGAGGGTAAGTGAATGACAGAAACAGGTAGTAGAAGAATTGAAACGTCAGACTTCCGCTGTGTAGACAGTGACAGTGGGGCCCGATAGTACAGGCTCTTGGGTATGAGCTCTCCAAACACGAAGACCACCGGGGCGAGGATCAGAGTGGCCGTAATCTCCGCACCACCGGACGGTCCGGAAAGGCCACTGACCTCGGCAACGAACAGCCCGATCGCCAGCGTGGTGAGATAGTTTGCCACGTTGTTTCCGACTCGTGTTGTGGCGACGAACCACTCCGGTCTTTCGACAAAGTCGATCAGTCGGGTCGCCCAGCTGTTTTTGCAGAGTCAATTGCAGCTGGCTCACACGGTAGAACCCTGTTTCGGATCCGCTAAAAAATGCCGACAGCTGCATTCCGGCCACAAACAGCATCAACGAAGCTGTCAGAATCAGTGCCGCGAGTGTCATTCGTGTGCCTCCTTTGAATGAACGTGGAACTCCCTGGGTTCCGCAGGCACCCGGACCAGGCCTCGATCCGTCACATCAATTGCTGCTAGGGCCCAGCTGTACCATTCAAATCGGTCTCCTCGCACCGGAATTCCTTCCAGCCGATCCTGGAATAATCCTGCCAGGGTATAGAGGGATTCGTCATACTCAGTCAAACTGAGCCTGAGCCGTCTCGCGAGATATCGCAGCGTTACAAACCCTTCCCCGTGTTAATGAACAACGACAGCAACCGCTCGGTAATGGTCTTCCAGTTGAGTCAATACCTGGGCCAGGCCGGCACGCCATCGAACAAACACGACCGGCTCTGCCAGTTCTGCAAAAATTTGTTCAGTTACAGTGTGGACATGGTCAAGTCGATGGACTCCCTGGACTCGGTGACTGTAACGGTTTGGGACCAGCAGATAATCCACATTACAGATATTAGGCAGATACACTGACTGCACACGTCCGCTCGGAGGAACGGTGAGGCAGTAGCTTCGCGGTCGCAGGACCTCTTCTGCCTGCAGCTCATTCAGATCCATCAGGTTGTGCATAACATGTTACTCCTCCTGAAGTATGTCACGTCCCAGCACGGCCGATGTATCCAACGCTCGTTTCCGGGTTGGCCGGATTCAACTGGGCTTTCCGTTTCACATGCGGCCAGAACGTGCGTCCCAGAATTCGTACCGTACGTCCAGGCAGCGGAATCAACGGATCAAGGACCAGCAAAGCAGTCGCCAGAGGCCATGCGGTCATCTGAGCCAGATTTGTCCGCGGGCGACGGCAAGACTCTTGGGAATGACCTCGCCGAAGACGATCATGCCCAGTAGATTCAACAAACCAGCAACGGCAGCGATCGTGGGATAGCCGGCCTGAGTCAGCCTTCCCACAAGGGCGATACTCAAAGCAAAGTACCCCGGATTGACCACGAGATTCCAAAACAGGACTCCAGTGAGCAATCGGTCTGGGTTACTCATGAGGCCGGCCATAATCTTTTAGCGGTCGCTAGCGGTTGAAAACCGACTGATCTGATGACGCGAGAGGAAAAAGAAGGCCGTTATCACTGGATCAGAAAAATGCCGACAACAGAATCAGAAGACTCATGGTACCGGTCCAGGGGAGCCAGATTGAGACTGATTCAATGAAATGACCTACTTCAGTGGCTGGTATGCAGGGTGTTGAAGCCAACCGCAGGGAAACGGTTGAACTTCAAGTTGGTCTCAGATATCTCCGTTCAAAGCAGAATAGCCGATCCGACTTCAGATTCCCTGACGTTTCAAAAGCTTTGTTCACCGACGGTCCACGATGAAAACTTTGTTTGTTTCCGGGACAGATACTGAGGTCGGAAAGACCTGGGTTGCATGTGAGATCCTGCGGGAGTTGCGAAGCAACGGTCACCGCGTGGGAGCGTGGAAACCAGTGTGCAGCGGGGCGATTGAGCAGAACGGGCAGCTTATCTGGAATGACGTTCAGCTACTCGCTTCTGCCATCGGTGCTGACGCCACTGATCCGATACTGATTGATCGCATCTGTTCACAGCGCTTCGTGGCACCGATGGCTCCCAACGTTGCTGCTCGCCTCGAAGGACGCAATATCTGCGACGTTGATCTTGCTGCTGGAATTAATCTCTGGCAGGACTACGCCGATCTGGTGCTGATTGAAGGTGCGGGTGGTCTATTAAGTCCGGCATCGGACAGGATGCTGGTTGCCGACCTGGTGCTCCGGCTCAGTTCTCCACTGCTGCTCGTAACGGCCAACCGATTGGGCGCAATTCATCAGACGCTGGCAACTGTCGAGTCAGCTCGAACTCGTGGTCTTGAGGTGATGGCCGTGATTTTGAATCACGTTACCGGTGATGTTGACCCGTTTTTGCGGGAAGCGAACGAGGATGAGTTGAAGCGTCTGCTGGTGGATGTTCCTTTGCTGGTCGTTCCATATGCCGGCGACACCCTCCCCTGGTCGCGGCATATCAACTTGGCGCAATGGTTCCGGCCGCTGGACCGCGACGAACCGCTGGGTGGATGATTCAATCGCGTCGGAAGCTGCATCGGTGTACAGCACCTTTCCACCACGGATTCATGTTGTCATCTGATACGTACGAGGGCAGTGAGCCATCATGGCAAACTCAGGGGACTTATTTGAATCGGTGGAGTAAAGGCTGGATGACGGCTTCAGGAACGAAATCCGCCAGACGCGTTTCCAGGTCCGCAGTGGATCCCATTTTGGCGATTTGCCTGATGAGCGAACTTGAAATGTGGTTAAAGCCTTCACTCGACATCAGAAACACCGACTCAATCTCTTCGTCGAGGACTCTGTTGGCCAGGGACATCGTAAATTCGGCGTCGATGTCCATCAGTGAACGGACTCCCCTCAACAGTACCCGGCTGTTGCAGCTGCGAACAAACTCCACGGCCAGTCCTTCGAATGTCCGCACGCGCACATTACTCAGGTGTTTCAGAGATTCCTCGCACATGGACACTCGTACGTCCGAATCAAACCACGTCGCTTTATCCGGATTGACCCCGATTCCGACCGTTAGCCGGTCATAAATGCGAGCTCCACGTTCGATGATGTCCTGATGTCCCAGGGTCAGTGGATCAAAGCTGCCAACGTAGACAGCGTGAGACGGTGCCAGTGTGTCAGCCATAAAATAATCTCAAAGACAAGGCCGCAAATCGCGCCTGCTGTTGCTCAGGCCGGCACTTCCAATCTGCCACCCTCGGAAGGCGGACATTCTGATCCCCTGGCAGCATGTGGCAACCAACTTACCCAATGGTCTGTAAAATTGGCAGCGACGGCTGCGACGGTCTACAAAAATACTGTTCGATTGTGGGGATATAAATACTTTACTGTACAGGAGTTACAGGTTCAAATCCGCCTGTGATGCGGTTGAGATTGCAGCGGTTCGGCACGAGTTGTGCATAGATGGACTAGCGGTTTGCTGTTGACCGGGGTCGGTGGAATCCCCGTTCTGGAAATTGTTTGAATCGTGACTGGATGGGTTTGACGGACGACCAGTAATTCGCGGGAGGTCGTTGTCTTCGGGCTGCTTCAGGAGTCAGACAAATGCCGGTATTTCGATGGGGACACGCTTGGGACGCGTTCCAGGATCTGGAACGTGAAGTTGACCAGCTGCTGCAGGGCGTGAATCTTTCTTTGCATGGAGTCCGGTCCACTCGCCGCTTTCCTTTGATTAATTTGATCGAGAAGACGGATCACTTTCTATTCACTGCTGAACTGCCCGGAGCGGACATAAAGGACCTGGAAGTCACATCTGCTGACGGACGCCTTATGATCAAAGGCGTTCGGCGCGCACCGGAGGAAGCCCGTGACGATACTTTTCGTCGACAGGAACGGTTCCAGGGGAACTGGCAGCGAACGATTCAGTTGCCCGATAGGGTCGAAGAAGATGGATTGAGGGCAGAATATTCCGCGGGAGTTCTCCGCATCACGTTGAAAAAGGCGCCGTCCAGTATTGCTCGCAACATTCCCGTAACCGAGGGATCCGAATGATATCTGCAGCAACAGCCCTGATTGTCTTGAACGGAAAGCAGCCGGAGTAACGTCATGAGTGGCAGCAATGAAGTCAGTATTCGGCTCTCTGTCGATGATTCCGTTGCAGCAGTGTCGGGGTCTCCGTCGGAGATGACGGATGAACAGCGTTTGCTGTTCAATCCGCCCATTGACATTTATGAGACTCCGGATGGACTGGTGCTTTATGCTGACCTGCCTGGTGTGACCAGTGAAGGACTTGATCTGCAGGTGCAGGACAACCGATTGACGCTGTTCGGTCGCATCCAGCAGCGTGACAGCGATCAAGGAGCGGTTGTTCACGAGGAATACAAGGTCGGTGATTTCCTGCGCTCATTTATCCTGAGTGATGAAGTTGATCACGATCGCATTTCGGCTCGACTTAATAACGGTGTGCTCCGAGTCGAACTACCTCGAGCCGTTCGATCTCAACCACGCACGATTAAAGTCGTGACGGACTGATCGGCGAATCACCGCAGTCCCAGCTGTTTGATCTTTTGCTGCAGACTCTGACGATGAATCCCGAGGCGGCGAGCAGCCGCGCTCACGTTACCATGCTCCAGTTCAATGGCTCGTGTGATCGTTGCGCGTTCGAAATCTTCGACCAGTAGACTGCGACCTGCCTTCAGCGACAGGTCAAGATATCGATCAAATCTGTCAGCCAGTTTGGCCGGCATTACAGGTTTCAGGCCCAGGTCGGAAGGCCCGATAACGTTCTCTTCTGCCATGGCTGTGGCAGATCGTATCATCTGTTCCAGCTCTCTGACATTTCCGGGCCAGTTGTGATTCATGAGTGATGTGATGGCTGTCCTTGAAAATTCAAATGATTCGGGCGACCTGTCATCGCGGACATCTGCACCGGAGGTCTGAAGGAATTCGTTTGCCAGCAACAGGATGTCTTCCTGACGCGATCGCAGCGGAGGTGCATGCAGTTCGATCCCCTTTAAACGGAAATAAAGGTCCTGTCGGAATGCCCCGAGGTCAATGGCCTGTTCCAGGTTCTGATGAGTTGCGCTGATGATTCGTACGTCAACGCTGATACATTCTTCTGATCCCACTGGCTGCACGACTCCTTCCTGGAGTACACGCAGCAACCGCGTTTGCACAGTGGCTGGCATGTCACCGATTTCGTCCAAAAACAGTATTCCATTATTTGCCTGGCGAAATACTCCTTCACGCGCGCGGTCCGCCCCGGTGAATGCCCCCTGGACGTGTCCAAACAACTCGCTTTCGATCAATGACTCAGCGATTGCTGCAGTGTTGACAGCAATGAACGGTCCACCGGACCGATCGCTGCGCTGGTGCAGTTCCTGGGCGATAAGTTCTTTTCCTGTCCCGCTTTCCCCTCGAATCAGGACAGGCAGCACAACCGCAGCAGCCTTGTCAATCTGGCGAAACAGTCGCTGCATTTGTGGACTGGCCCCCAGCATCGTTCCAAATCGAATCCCACTGGCGACCTGATCCTGCAGGCCAACTACCTTTTGCTGCAATCGAAAGCGTTCTTCCGATCGCCGGGCAATGGAACGCAGATGGTCAACTTCGTATGGTTTTGTCAGAAAATCTGACGCTCCGCGACGAATGCATTCCACTGCACGATCGACGGAGTCGTTGGCGGTGACAATTATGATTTCCGGAAGGCTGCCCGCCGGCGTTGCCTGCAGCGTCTGAAGGACCCCAAGACCATCCAGCACCGGCATGTTGAGGTCGAGAAAGATCAGGTCCGGGTTCTGATCGTGAATCTGTTCCAGAGCCTGCCGGCCGTCTTCAGCTTCCAGCAGAACACGGTCATCGCCACGCAGTGCTTTGACCATTCCGTACCTTGCGGCGGATTCATCATCGATGACCAGTATCTTCATGCGTTGATCTCGTTCTCTGGCCGTGCCGGGAACTGAACGCGAAATTCCGTACCTCCATCGTCGTCGCTGCTGCAGTGGATGGTACCGCCAATGTCCCGCACCCGTTCTGCAACAAGGAACAGTCCCAGCCCTGTCCCTTCAATCTTACCTGTTACAAAGGGCTCAAAGAGGTTATCCCGTAACGCCGTCGGGATTCCGGGCCCATTGTCACAGATGAAGACCGTAACCGAATTTTCCAGACTTCTGGTACGGATTGTGACCTGTGGCGACCCTGATTCCTGAGATGCGGCTTCGATCGCGTTCTTGATGAGGTTAAAAACATTTCGCTTAGCGTTGCATCATTGCCACAGATGGGGCGGCCAGATGCCTGAAACTCGGTGATCACGGAAACACCGTGTTGCCGGGCCAGGTAGCGAAGAATTCTCAGCAGCCGTTCGATGACCGTTTCGGCGCACACACCGGTGGCAGTTGCATCGGGGGGACGCGAATACTGGAGAAGGCCGTTCGCTGTTTCCGTGAGTCGATCGATTTCGGAAACGATGAGCTGCACATCCCTGTAATGTATGCTGGACTCACCCAGGTCTTCCATCAGCAGCGTGGAAATTGTTCTGATGGAAGAAAGCGGGTTCTTGAGTTCATGGGCCAGAGAACCGGACATCAAACCAAGGACGGACAGTTTTTCCTGTTGCATTGCTCGTCGTTCCGCGAGCTGACGTGCTTTATCGAGTTCACGGTTGTGGACCGTGACTGCAAACTGATCCAGCAGCAGTGTGAGGCTGTTGAGTTGTTCGGTGGAGAAGCGGTCACCGCCGTCCAGACGGCCCAGCAGCAGGCGTCCACGGATGTTCCTGAATTTGAACTGAAACGCAGCTGATGCACGCAGGTTGCGAAGCTGTTCAGTCGTACCGGTGTCGCGGCATCGGGTCTGGTCAATATACTGCTTATCGTTTGGGAAGCGAATTCCGTAGACGTCAGCTGCATCGATCGTGTGACAGGCAGCCGCATTATCACCAGTTTTCGTCGGCTGTGTTGTCGCATGGAAGAACCGGGTGCAGGAAAGGCCCAGCCACACAGAGTCGACACGCATGGCCATACGTGTGGATTCGGCGAACCATTCGAGCATTTGCTCCATACGATCATTGGACCGGACAAGGAGTTGAGACGACAGCTGTCGAGTAGCATCCCGAACCTGGGAGATATCAGTGCCAATCAGGTAGTGCAGAGATTCGCGAACTCGATTGCGCAGCGGGCGCCACGACAGCAGCAATGCCAGGAGGACCACGAACTCAATCAATACAAAGTCCAGATTGAGGTCTTCGCTAAGCTGGTCGGTTACCGGGGAAACCACTGTTCGGTGCAGCCACAGCATGGCAACCAAAATGGCACCGTATCCCAGTGTTCGTTCCATGATCAAAGGCATCAGGCGGCGATGAAAGATGCTCCAGGCAAAACATATGGCTGGAATCAGTAACGACAGCGTGACTATGGTTCGGAGCATTGGTGTCGATGTTGAAGCATCCGATATGACGACGTAAACGATCGTGAGTCCGGTGATGGCCACCAGACAGCACATGATTTGGAGCAGGAGACTGCGGCTTCCGGGCAGTTCGAGCTTGTCTCGCAGATTCCATGGCGGTCGTGCCGCTGGACCGGAATTACGAAGCCTGAGGGCACCATGCAGCATACCACTGGGCAGCAACAGCAGTCCGGCGGCCATGGCTGAGAGGGTGGTGCAGTCGGCCCAGTTGGCCAGTATTCCGACGGAGTCGCGCAGCAGTACGTGAACAAAACTGCCTGCGTGCCACGTCCATGCAGCGAGCAGAAGAATCGCAATCCACACTGGGATGAGCGGGCGATTCACCCGTTCCAGTGTTACCAGCAGCAGCACTGTATCAACGACAGAGGCAAAGCCCAGCAGTGTTAATTCAATCTGGTCAGCCATGGCGGTTATGATAGAAGAGTAGCGGGCGGAGACGTGGTGAATGCAGTCCGGAATCTTGTTTGACCGACACAATTTACGTAATGAGATGTCTCCAATTGCTGCTCAATTCCGGGTGGGAGTGATAAGCAGAGTAACTCATGAGCAAAAGCCCGGGATGTTTTTACGTTCTGCGCCCATACGTTCATCGCAGGAGTGATCAGAGATCGTGAGGCGGAGTCCGGGCCATGGGCGCGGCGGTCTGGACATGCCCGGACAATCAGGAGCGGGGACAGATGTCTTACACCTGGTTTGCAGCAAAAGAGTAGCTTTCGTTAAGCACCTGAACGTCATCGTCGAAAACATCCTGTAATCGTCCCTGGCGGTTGAGTAATCGGGCGCTGAGGGCACTTCCGTCGACTGTCCGCTGAATATTCAGCTGCGCCGGTCCCTCATCACCATCAAGGTGAATCGTGACCTCATACTTGCTGGCAGAATTTTCAGCGGCTGGACCAAAGACCACATAAATCTGCTGTCGGAGCAGAATATATTGTCCCCGCTGCAAACTCAGCAGTCGTCCTTCCACCGGCGAAATCCTTATTCGATCGACGTGGAACCATCTGTGGACCAGCGTAAAGAATGCCTTGATGGTTTCACGAACCGTCTGCATGTTTTTTTCTGACTGATTGACATCTGACGAAATATCCCGCGTTGCGGGCAGGTCCCTGTCGTACCGGTTCATTCGGCCCCCAGATTCGCTTTGAGCTTCTGGAATCCTGCTTCGACTCGCTGTTCTCGCTCCGACTGCTCGAATTTTCTGGCCAGTTCCTCGGCTTCCGGATCTCGTCCGTCCATTCGATTCCAGGCCTCTGAAAGGGCTTCCTCGCGTTCCACTCTGCCTTCAAGTCGGCTGAACTGGGCAAATGCTGACTGACTATCACACCGTTCCATTGCGGCATTGATGTTTTGCGTTGTCGAAGCCCGCGTCATTCGTGCCATCAGCAGAGTCTTCTTCCGGACCGCCTGGCGGATCTTGTCCTCCAGTTCGCGAACCGCTTCCTGCAGTCTGTTGACAGCTTCCACCTGTTTCTCATGCTCCGCGTCGTACTGTTCGGCTCGTTGCTGAGCTGACAGTTTTTGTTCCCTTGTGTGGAACGTACCGTTGGTTCGTCCTTTCTTTGCATCGCGGCCACAGCACGGTCCTGCCATGCCTGCACTTCTTCATGCTCACGGTGACAGCGATTCCGCATCTGGATTTCATCCGCGATGGCCTCCGCCACGCTGCAGCGGACCCGGTCAAGTTCTTGCTGCATATCCACAAGCAACTGATGCAGCATACGTTCGGGGTCTTCGACTTTTTCGCGAAGTGACGTAATGCTGGATCTCATGACCAGACTAAATTGATTTAACCATTTCATCATTCATTCCTTTCAGGGAAATCGAAAAAAAAGTTTCCTGACAGCAGACGACACGTCTGCCGCTACCGCCACATTGCCAGCTCAGCTGACAGAAACCGAATGCGTTGCAGCAGACGATCTCGATGGTTCTCACAGAAGGCCGCAAATGTGATGACGACGGCTCCCAAAACAACACCGCTGACCCACAGCAGGTTGGGGTGATCCACTGTCGATCGCACTACCATTCCCACCAGGTCCGCAAGCAGGAATGCGGAACCGGTGTAGAGCAGTGCTTTTAGTCGCAGGCCGATCGCCAGGAGGACCACCACCACGCTGAACACCATCAAGGTCAACAGGTGCAGCCAGCTGCCTTCTACAATCTCAAACGTTGGCGATACCAGAATCATCAATGCTCCGATGTACCGCAGCAGGTCGTGACAGGACTTGGGGAGTTGTTGTTTCATCAGCTCTACGAAACCAATGATTGAAAGGCCAATTGGCACCATATAGAACTGGGCATCGCGCAGTCCTAATGAATTGCAAAGCAGTAACAGAGACAGATTGAGTATTCCCAGAGCTCCCAGAGCAAACCGACGCTGGCGTGTCACCAGAGCCTGGTGAAAATACAAAGCGGCGGCGGAAAACATTGCCAGACTGTGAACGCCTGTTACGAGCAGTCCTGAAGTCAGCACCGTTTGTCCAGCACAGACTAGGGCGACGAGTCCAGGGAGGATCTGTCCAATGATCAGCAGTGGAAATGCGGCGATTTCATAGGGAGAGTCCTTATGGCAGTATGGCGACGCTGTCAGACAAACGCCTGCTGCTGCCAACAGCACAAATTGAATGGTGTTATTCCCGAACTCAATGAAACCGTGCTGCATCAGCCACAACACGGCTACACAGGGCATGCCCAGACTGAACCAGATGTGTCGGCTGTCCTGTCGGCGGATGCCGCATCGGAATTCAATGATCGCAGTAATCGTCAGTCCGGTCATCAAAGTGGATGAGTGTCCTGGGCCGAAGTCGGCCGGTCGGAAGGACATCAGGATCAGCACCGTACTGCCGGCACGAAGAACCAGGCTCCATTGACGGCAGATCGAACTTTGCAACACATTGGATTCCCGGTCGAACAGAGAGATACTGATGGCTGTACCGATCAACATCAGGGGGATTGCCAACATCAGATCGGCGTCCATCAGGGCAGTCATAACAAGGCCGTTGACCCCGCCGAATGCCGCGACCAGATAGAGCAACTGGATGTTAGCTGCGATGGCCAGCCAGGTTCGTTTCGACCGACTCCAGGCATCCGAGTCAATAATGAAGAATGACGCGAGAACGATTCCGGCCGCCAGCCGCACCGGAATCGAAAGCCAAAGACAGGACGCCGCGAGGACTGTCATGAGCCACAGGGCACTGGTTCGCGCAACCGACGTGGCAATCAGATTCAAGCGGTGGCTGGCTATGAAGTAACAGATGGCAGACGTTGCGGCCCAGATGATGCTGTACCAGCCCGGAGACTGAATCATCGGTGACGCTTCCACAGCCAGTCCGGACACACATACTGGAAGGACGGCGATTCCAGTCACAGCAGGCGACCACTGTTTTCCCAGAACTCCGGCAGCGATCAGCCAAATCACTGCGGCAGTGGTTGCCAGAGGATTAAAAAGTAACGGATTGGCAGGGACGGAGTCGACAAAGTTGACCAGAATCAGGATCGGCAGGTGATAGAGAACAACCAGACTCCCCAGTGTCACCAGACTCAAATCGCAGAGTGGCACAACGAAAGCCCGTGTCAGACCATCCAAAGTAGGATCGCCTAGTGTGGACTGTCGCGAGGGTTCGGTAAGGATGCGGTCTCGGAGTTCTCGAAATGAACTGTGCTGACGCAGGTATCCCAGAGAATTGAGAAACAGGAGGCCCACTGCGGATGCAGCAATGGCGGTTGTCGATGATCCAATGATGAGAACTGAATTACTGGACTCGACTCCGGAAAAATAACAAAGTGCTGCGTACCCGGCAGCAGACCAAACGATTGACCCGCCAAGGTAACTTGGGTTGCGGAGTGTATACACGATAAGTGTTGCCATCAGGATGCCGAATTGCCAAAGCCGCTCGGGTGTCAATTCAATGCCAAAACGGGCCGTGGTTTCGGCGATCCATTGTCCAAGCAGAACTGCAGCCACAACACATCCGGACAGTTGACACAGGTTGCGCTGTGTTCCATCGGACCGAATCAGCAGACTTCGGAATAACCCGCCTGGCGCCGGCAGGGAGTTAATGATTCTGTCAGGGAGCTGCGTTGCAGTCATGAGTGCCGCGACCAGTGCCAGCACGGTCCCCTGCACTGTCGGATGGACGTATTCCAGGTTGTGGGCATACCATTGACGCACGGGACAACGCTCAAGCCCGCCGTGTAGATGGCTATAATCGAACCCAATGCGTATCGGCGGTCTCGAAAAATGCCGGCCATAAGGGCAAAGGCCGGAATATTTACCACACTCACGGTCAGCATGGCTTTCACATTAGTGGCTGACAGAGTGAAGAGTCCCAGCATCACTATGGTGACGAATTGCTGCATCGGTCGACTGAATATCAGATCCCCTCGTTGCCCCAAGAACCGGCTTCCCAGGGCGACGCTTGCCAGCAACGGCAGGTATGTGAGTCCATAGAAAGCAATTGGAAGTTTTTGTTCTCCGACGGCAGCAGCAGCAGAATCTCTTAACTGAAGCGCAAATTCTCTGAATAGTGTCGGAGTGAACTGATAGGCCAACGTCGCAAATACAAGTGAAGCCCAGACGAATCCTGAGTGTTTCGTGTCACGGCCCGTCCATGCCATCAGGATCGCGGCGAGCGCAGTCGCGGGGATCAGTGCACGGGTGTGGAGGAAACCCGTTGAGCGACAGGATTACGCCTGTCGATGTCAACGCCAGGCCAACAAAGACGGGAACGACGATTGTCCACGGCCAGGGGCGTACCAGATCTCCTGTTCTCTGGCGAAAGATATCAGCAACCGTTCGGGCTGTGCTCAACAGCGTCAGAGCGACCAGCACACAGCCGAAGCCAATCCACTGCATGGGAATGGTCGGCAGGCATTTCAAGCTGACCAGCGTCAGAAACTGAAGACCGAGAAGAGCAATCGGAAAAATCCGAAGATACGCGGAGCACGTTGTTCTTCAGACAGCCAAAACGTGTGGCGATTGACTTTGATCACACCCACAGTAAAGACCAGCCAGAAGCCGATCATTATTGCAATGGCCATCAGCTGATCTGCGGGTGTTGCGGACTCTACCGACGTTGCCACGGTGTTTGGCATGATTCCTGCAACACACAACAGCTGGTAACTCAGAACAAACGTGGTCTGTCGACCGTTCAGCATGAAGGCAAGAATTCTCCTGGCAGCGAACCACGTCAGAGCAACGGTGGGTGCGAACAGCAACCAGGGTTGGGCGCTTTCCAGCACCGGTTGCGTTGCCGTGCTGGAAGACATCCAGCTGAGTGACGTGAAACAGACCGGGAGCAGGAGCAGCGTTAATGCCTGCAGCACACGGGAGGTTGTTATCAGTCCCAGGCGCTCCCGGCCAACTTCGGCGGCACAGAATGCGACGGCCGTGTAGCCCAGGACAGTGAGATACTTGAGTGTGGCCGACCAGTGTGACCACTCGCGGGTAACCAGCATCAGGGATGACCCGAAAATGATTCCTGCGCCGATGACGAGCAGCCATTTGATGTTTCGTTCTTCGAAGAAACTGCTCAGAAAACGCTGGAGAAACGAAGTGCCTGGGGTTGGTTCCTTGATTAACGATGTTGAATCGACGGGGCTAGGTTCCGGCGATGCTGGACGAGGTGCAGGTTCGCGTGTTTTCGCCGTGTTGGGAGCTTCTTCACGACTGGCAATGTCAACCCGCATTTGTTCGTCGCCGCCTGTGGAGGCGGCGACGGATACGTTTGCCATAACTCTGTCGCTCCGTTATGTCCTGGAGAATCGAGACAGAGCAGTGACTAGTCAAATTCTGTGCCAATAAAGATGCGAAGTTAGCGATTGCAGTGTAAACGTCTGTAAGCACAGACTTTGAGAATTCTTTCCGGGTTGGCCGGTGCGGTTTGTGCAGTCCATGGACTGCGGGTCGCTGCAGCGAGACTACTGCACGGCGAATTTCAGCACGGAGTCAACAGTGCGGGCGCTGATGTCATCGCGTATCTGCAGACGAATCTCGTAATCGCCTTCGGACAAATGAGCAGGAAGCGTAAAATCGTAGCTCAGATAGTAGTCCCATCGGCGGCTGGTGGAGTCGTCGTTGACCGTTGGCAGGTCCCATGATTCGATAGGTTCGTCCGATGATGCTGACCAGATCTGCAGTGTTCCGCCAAACGAAGTTCGATATGTACCGAGTGGCGACACTTCAGACTTCAGGTTGTCGACTTCTGCGTAGATCAACAGGCGTTTACCCGGTTCAAACGTGTTCGTGAGGAATGTGTCGATGGAACCGAATCCATGAATCCTGCTGCAGAAATCCAGCCGTTGAATCGACAGACTGGAAAGCGATTCCAGGTGACGAACTGCTGTACGGAACTGACCTATCGTGGCAGCCACGTGGTCGTCATATTCCATGGATTCGTCAGGGTTACGAAACCGGGAAATCGCCAGGATCAGATCCTGCCAGAACGTCTTTTCTTCCGACGTCATCGAATCAATGGCTTCGGCTGCCGCTGCAGGTTGATCGGCAGTCAAATGCAGGAGTCGCAAATTGAGCTGTCGACGACGGAACTCTTCCGGCTGGAGTGGGGAACCTTCGTCTGTCTGTGGCCACGTCCGTATTTCATTTTCCAGCTCGCTGATTAACACCTCCAGTAAATCATCGGAATTCTTAACGTTTGCAATCGACTGAGCTGACGTCGGTGGAGTCTGCTGTTTCGCGGTGACTTCCGGCGGTGGCTGGTGCGGTGGTTCGGGGTTCTCTCTGTTACCGAACAGATCCCACTGCAGCGGATTGGAAATTCGTTCCAATTGACGCACAAACTGTCGGGGACTGCGTTCCGGTGCAAAACTTCCAGGGGCTAGACTTCGCAGCCGTTCGAGTACTGACTGTTCGTGAGATTGGGGAGGTCTCTCGGATTCCACCGGGAATTCGTTCCTGACGAGATTCGGATTGACACTTTGCCTGTCTGATGGAGCGGTACCGGAACCATCTATGCTGGTTCGGTTCACCGGTCCGGCGTGGATGGCCTCAACCGACTCTGGTTCGGATGTTGCGAGTGTCCTGTCAGTGGGCGGGTCGGACAGACCGTGTACTTGAGACATTGGCTCAACTGTTGTCGGATACATCGAATCGGGATTCGATGATTCGTATACTGAAATACTGTGTCCTCCACCCGAACTGTCGGTTTGAGGCATTCCGGTCAGACTAAAGTCCGGATTCAGCAAACGTGCGGTCGGGATAGGTGATTTCTCGAAGGTCGCCGCAAATTTAGGCCCAGCCGGCTGCAGCTCATTGCTGGGGGTGGGATCATCGGCGACGTTCGTGCGTCTTGCTGCAGCGTCGGAATCGACGGTCGCAACAGTGCCAAACTCAATCAGGTTGGTGAGCGCGTGAATATCCTGAATCATTGCGCAGCCAGAACCTGTCAACGGAATCAGCGCGCAGGCCAAAATTTCCGTAAGAAATGACGGTCGTCGATGCACACAACGATTCATTGGGTTTGTGCTTCCGTGCTCAAACCACATTTCAGGGTGCCGCCGGCAGAAATTGGCAGGGTTGCCCGAATCGGTAGCCGCCGAAGATGATATGGTCGACCAACTTACTGCTACAAGACGGCTTTCACTTTGGAGCCGTAATCCACGTCGGTCAGAGAAGCTGATTAATGAGATTCCTGCTGAGACTGCCGAATCCGGCGCTGTGAGGTAGTTTCGTTCGTAACCCACCCTGTAGAACGTGTCTTATGCCGCTGACCGACCATCGTCACTTTGATCCCATTAACGCGGACAGCAAGTGCGCCAAAGTCATGTTTTGCGTCCCGGAGTTGGATCCAGGCGGCGCAGAGAAGGCACTCGTTCGAGTGGCGTCAGGTCTTCACCAACACGGGTGGTCCGTCAGTGTTGTAAGTCTGCGCGACGCAGGAAGTCTGACGTGTCAGCTGAAGTCAGCCGACATTCCTGTGACAGCTTTGCATTGTGGTGGTTTCATCGATTTCCGTGCTGTATTTCGGTTGCGGCGGGTGCTCTGTAGACAACAGCCGCAGCTCCTCGTCTGTTTTTTGCACCAGGCCAACATTGTGGGGCGCATCGCCGCCTGGCTCGCCGGAGTGCATATCGTGGTATCCGGGATTCGAGTCGCTGATCGGAGAAAGTGGGTAATCTGGACTGACTGGTTGACATGTGGACTCACCCGGAAATATGTGGCAGTGAGTCGTCATGTAGCAGATGTGCACACGAGACTCTGCCGGATTTCACCTGACAAAATGACTGTGATCCGCAACGGCGTGGACATCCCGAAACACCGTCCGATCCGTATTAAGCATGGGAATTCGCAGTTCAGAGTTCTATTTGTCGGGAGGCTTGCGAAGCAGAAGCAGCCAATGAATCTTGTGCATGCCATTGCCGCGATGCCCGATGAATTGAGGAATCGAACGATTGTTGATTTTGTGGGAGAAGGAGATCTGCGGTGCGATCTGGAACGCCAAATTTCCACAGCCGGACTCACGAACCGCATCCACCTTCGAGGATACCAGTCGAATGTGACGGACTGGATGGCGCACGCGGATGTTCTGGCCTTGCCGTCGGCTTGGGAGGGCCTGCCAAATGCTGTTTTGGAGGCAATGGCATGTGGTCTGCCAGTTGTCGCCAGCGGAGTCGATGGTGTTGCTGAGATTATCGAGTCCGGCGTGACAGGGTGGCTGGTCCCGCCGGGAGATGTAATGGCCCTCGCTGCCGTGCTCACTCAGGTTGCGAATGATTGGGAGACTCGTCGGGCAGTGGCAGATCGCGCTTTTGAGGCGGTTCAGCACCGTTTTCTCTGGGACAGCGCGATCGATGGATTCGATGAGGTGTTGACCGATTTGCTGGACCATTGACTTGGAGTGCAAAAATACAGGTGGATGACCGGAAAGTCTCTTCACGTCCAATTGGTGCCGGATCCTGATCTGTTCACGGGTGCCTCGTGATGAAGCCACTAGGCCGAGTAGCGGCTGCCGAAATCATAAAAATCTGGATTTCAGCAATCCCGTCTGTGCCAACAACCTGCGTTCAAATTCGGCGTACAGATAGGCGAGAATTCAGTCGCTCTCTCTTGACGACAGGTGGTCGAAAAGTACAGTCCGTGCTTCGTGTGGTGGCTTGTGGGGATATGTGGGAATCATGGAGAATTCGACACAAGTCATTGAGCCATAATATTTTAAGGGTAGGATTTTTTCGATACCTGCGGTTCTGTGGCAATTACGGGCACTTTTGATCGTTCAATTGACGAGAAACTCCGTCTGGCCATTCCTCGACAGCTTCGCGAGGGGTTTGGGGTTGCCGATGGAGGTGAATTATTCCTTGCACCCGGCAACGAAGGATGTGTGGCCGTTTATTCTCCGGTGGGATTTGAGAAGTTTGCTGATCGAATTGCGAATGCATCACCCGGACGGGCTGACGTTCGCAAATTTTTGAGACTCTTCTATTCCCGGGCAGAACGGGTCGTTCTTGACAAGCAATCACGGATTCGGGTTCCCGAACGGCTCCTCCAGCCCAATCGGACCGATCGTGAAATGGTGATTTTGGGAGTTCGTGATCACGCGGAGATTTGGAATCGGGATACCTGGGATTCTTATATGACTCAAAACCTGCCACGATTCGACGAACTTTCGTCACAAGCCTTGGACCCACCTCGTGCCGCGGGGATTTCCGGCGAAGGGTCTTTCTGAAGCTCCGTTGGAGCAAAAATGTCCCGATTCCCGAATGAGAACTGGCATTGAAGCATACTCCGCAGGCTTTACCGGGCTTCGCGGATTCACTGACAGGCGCATGGATGTGTCTGTCAGAGATACGGTTTCCACCGGAAGCCTACAGTCGTTCGTTTCGCTGACCTGCAGGGAAGCGGGAAGAAGCGAACGGCTGGACGTATCTTGCCCCAATTAGTCTTCGCGCAGGTTTGGCTGTTACATACCATCAAACTCCTCCTTCGGTGTGACGCTCCAGTCGCCGGCACTCTGATTGCACCTGCAGTCAGCAATCCTGTTCCTCACGTCTCTGTTCCTCACGTCTCTGTTCCTCACGTCTCTGTTCCTCACGTCTCTGTTCCTCACGTCTCTGTTCCTCACGTCTCTGTTCCTCACGTC
>Ga0310123_10000158_pt1 | contig 58846 bp, 55 predicted proteins | sample CB6_AW_1057_MG_FD_203505 | JGI IMG/M metagenome (GOLD analysis project Ga0310123, IMG submission 203505) | Marine microbial communities from Western Arctic Ocean, Canada - CB6_AW_1057 | ecosystem: Environmental > Aquatic > Marine > Oceanic | place: Canada: Western Arctic Ocean | collected... | reverse complement strand
ATTCACTTTTAACAGAACTGGTTCCTTGGATAGTTAGTTTTTTGCTTGAAAGATTAATGATTGTATCAGCATCGAGAGCTAAGGTGTCTTTGAGATGAGTGAAGTCGATGGAGTCTGCTTTAATACTGATAGTTAATTTGTCAGTATTCTCAGCTAAGGTGTCTATTCCTGTGCCACCTACGATAGTCAGTTCATTTCCATCTGTGATTTCTTGCTCATCTCCTGAATCACCAACTAAATTGAAGGAGGTGAAGCCTCCAGCTGCTTCGCCACAGAAAACCTTTCCACCATCATCTGTTTTAAGGACGCTACAGTCTTTAAGCTCATTAAAGGTAATGTTATTACCATCCAAAGTAACAGGAATCTTTCCTCCTTCGGCTGTATTTTCAAAACTTAATTTGGTGTTATAACGAATTTCTGAAGGGTTAGTATCGAATTCAAGGAAGTCAGAACCAAAATTAACTGTTGAATTACCAATTTGAAGACTATCAACAATTAATTTTCCATCGGTTTTTAATGTTTTAGCAGCTGAACGATAAAGATTAGTGTCGGAGCCAAAGGCGATGCCTCCTGAAGCAGCAGTGCTGGTAGCTAGGGATAGCTTAGATATTGGATTAGTTGTTCCAATACCAACATAACCACCTTCTCGATAAACATTATCGCCGTCAATAACCCAGTCATTATCTTCTCCGCCAACTGGATCCTTCCATTCGGCTAGGCCATCAGCATCAGAGGTTAAGACTTTGTTAGCGCCTGGAGAACCGTCGATGATAGTGATCTGTCCGCCAATAATAAGGCCATCATCGGTTCTGAGCATATCGGCAGCTGAACGATAAAGATTAGTATCGGAGCCAAAGGCGATGCCTCCTGAAGCAGCAGTGCTGGTAGCTAGGGATAGCTTAGATGTTGGATTAGTTGTTCCGATACCAACCTCATCAGTACTAGTAGCTAGATAAATATTACCATCACTACGTTTCCAGTAATTAGTACTACCATTACCACTGCTATTACCATCTCCAGCAGGTTTCCATTCAGCCTTACCATCCTCATCAATAGCAGTTAAAACGTAACCCTCTTTCATGGCTTCTGGATTGGTTGGTTTGATTGTTACATATCCATCACTGTCAATTCTCATTCTTTCTGTAACAGGTTTGTTTCCAGCAGCAGGATCACCGGTAGAGAAAATTAAGGCACCAGGAGCATTATCGTTGACAAAGTTTGCCTCAGCCACACCAGATATCTTGGCAAAGATTGTTTTATCTCCCAGCTTATCAGCCACTTCAACAATATCCTTATCATCTCCCCTAAAGGCCAAGGTGCCGATAACATCATTCTCACTTATGCTTGTGGTGCGAGCAAGATCACCTCTGGTGAGGTTTATCTGAGGCTCTTTATCTTTTTGAGCAACTTCTAGGCGGACTGTAGGGATCCAACTTCCAATACCAAGATTACCCTGATTATTAATATATAATGCTAGCTCCATAGCCTGAGTACTTGAGGAATTTTTATTTGACCTTACCCAGAACGAGAGAGAGCCTGGAACTATTCTTTTAGGATCTTCTTCAGTACCAAGATCAACCTCTCCATCTAACTGAGAAGTAACCATAGCCACATCTACCCAACTAACAGCCTCACCAGCAGGCCTGTCATTAACTTGGAACATAAATCTTCCTGGTATTTCTGGTTGTCTACCTTCATCATCAGTCTTACCAGTCACCCCTATTGGATTAGCCTCGGTACCCAATGATTTTCTGAGGATGTAGCCGGGAGCGACCCACCAGTTATTGTTGTAGCTGCTAAAAGTTGGTGCAAGTCCTTTATTAGAAACTGCCTCGATAGCGGTAGTTGGATTATCTGTACCAAAACCAATCTTTCCACCCATGCCAAGAAGGTTTTGATCGGTAATAATTGAAAAAACTGCTCTTCCATTTTTATTGTTAACAATCATTTTTTCACTTGTGCCTCCAGAGTTAACAATTAAACCACCGCTGATATCTAGATTAGCAGTTGAGCCAGTATCGATAATTTTTATTAATGAGTTCTGGCCTTCCTTATCATCCTCATTTTCAGCGTCATAAAAAGTAAAGGTCTTATCATTGCCATTACCAAAAATTATACCTGGAGCATTATCACCAAAAGAGATAGTGTCTTCCTCTGGATTTATTTTAATAGTAGCGATTCCAAACTGAGCACCTCCCTGAACTACTAATTCCTCCAATATTCTAACGCTCTTGGTGAACTCAGCTACCCCACTTGATAAAGCCTCGGTTACTACATTACCCCAAGGTTTTTTCTTGGTTCCTAAAGAGGCTATTTTTTCTTTACCTTCTTGAGGTACAACAGCTAGCCCACGAATAAAATTTTGAACACTAGGATCTCCTTCTTTAAGCTTGTCCTCAATATAATTATTTCTTTTTTCCAAAGTATCCCTTATTTTAGCTATTACATCGTCTACAACTGGTCCTGTTGTTACAGGAATATCATCTACTGATGCTATTCCATGTATCTCAACTTGTGCGTATGTTTCATAACCTATCTCTTCAACATCACCATCTCTGTAATTTACTAGTCTCAGGCAATAATTTCCCACCACTTTACCCACCAAGGCTGCACTCAACATCATTCCCTGACCAGAAGACATGCCTTCCTGCCAGGCAAAATAAAGATTATCTTCAGAACTCTCCTTGTGACTCTGATAAACGTCACTATCTGGATCGTATGTACTTGGATTAATTCCAATATTATCCCCTACACCTTTAGTACCAAAATAAGCGATAGCACTATCGACAGTAACATCCTTCCAATTAGTAGCTGCTGAGCAATTATTTCCATTATTGTTAGCGTATTGAAGAGCAAAAGAATATTTTATACCTGGTTGATCATTTGCAATCTTATACTCTCCTTCTGATGTGATGTTCTTTGTAGATTCTACTAAAAATCTTACTACAAAAGATTTGCTAGAGAAATAATCTAATTTTTCATTAATTAGAGTGAAGGGATAATCAACCCTACTCTTGCCATTAGTAACACTCCATGAGTTATCAAAAAAACGAGAGGCAGCTTGAGTAAAGATCTCAATTGTCTCATCTACCGCTGAACTCACATTCTCTAAAAACTCTGTAACAGGTCCTGAACTGCCAGAGTCACAGGTAAATGTGAATGTCTGTTCTGCATTACAACTACCAATAGCCTCTGCTGGGTAGACAGAACAACCATTAAACACCACCTGATATGTTGTATTTGCCTCAAGTGTAATCCCGCTGTAATCACACGAAATTTTTGAGGTGTCTGCAGCAAGATCATCTACAATACTTATCTCTATATCTCCTAGACTTGCACTGGAAGCACATTGACCTCCTGCTATTAGTGACCCGCCTTGCTTAAGTGCAAGAATGGGCTGGCCAGGACTATAACCACCTTCAAGAGCGTTATCAACAACAAAAGAAAATTCCACGCCATTAGTACAATTAATAACTGAAGCATCTTTGGGTGAAATACTTCCTGTAACAACCTCAATATGGCCTCCACCATGAGAAGCTAAAAATCTATTATTAATCAAAGAAAAAATACTTGGTCTGTCAGAAAAATTGGTATACAAAACCAATAAAAACAATACTGCAAAAACAGCTAGAACAATATTTTTCAATCTCTGCTTATTCAACATAAAATTGTCTTCTTGGAAGACTTATTTTCACTGCTTTAATTATATCACTAAAGGTCCTTCTATTAATGTGGAAAACAAAAACAGATTCTAAAGAGAATCTGTTCTATAAAAAGTCTTTTAAAACAAGTTTATTTAATGTAGAATTTTTTCTTGATTTTTTGCTCTAAACCACTCTCAAACTCATTCTTTCTTTTCTTAGCTTTTTCTGTCATCTTATGAAGCTCTTTTTCAGGCAATTTGTTAAGTTCTTTTATTCTCTTAGCAAGGTCTTCTTCATTATTTTTCTTTGGGTCTTCAAGAACATCTTCTAATAGCACTGCTAGGATCTGCCCAATCTTTGGCCCGGGTTCTAACTTACCTAATTTCATCACATGACTACCATCAATCTTTAACATCCGAGAGTCGATAGGGTCCTTCTCAACTTTTTCAATCATGAAGAGTAGGTGACGGATTTTATAAGGCACCGCCTTAGGAACACCAGAACCTATACGATCTGCTTCTCTAACCTTTATTAAATCTGGAATGTTTTCGGGACCTACACGACGCAAAAAGCGACGAACACCGGCTTCAGTTACCTCACCAACGTTATAATAGAAGAGATGTGAGCGAACTAGATGAGTAACCTTTTCAACAATCTTCTTTGAATAATGTAAGCGATCGAGCATTTTTAGAGTCATTCTAGCTCCCACCACCTCGTGATTATAAAAGGTACTGTCCGGCCCCTCGCCTCTTTTGGTCTTAGGCTTACCTACATCGTGTAATAAGGAGGCTAATCTAACTATGAGCGAATAGTTCTTGCCTGCTGAGTACTCTAAAGCCTTAACATTGTGCTCAAAAACCGTATAAATATGGTGCTTGTTCTGACCAACGCCAATACCCTCCTCTAATTCAGGCATCACGTGCTTCAATAAGCTAGTTTCAGCCAACAATCTAATACCATCAGCTGCTTTAGAAGCCATGATCATCTTAGACAGCTCATCTTTTATCCGTTCGTTAGCAATCATCTCTAATGATCCAGCTTGTTTTTTGAGGGCGGTGGCTGTTTTCTTTTCAATTTCAAACTCTAATTCGGTAGCTAGCCGAACAGCTCTCATTAAACGTAAGGCATCTTCACCAAATCGTTCGGTCGCCTTACCAACAGTCTTGATAACCTTAGCTTTAATGTCCTTTTGACCATCAAAAGGGTCAACAAACTCACCAGTTATATTGAGAGCAATAGCGTTGACGGTAAAGTCACGACGAGAAAGATCGTCTTCAATCTTGTTAGAGAATTTAACCTCATCAGGATGACGTTTATCAGTATACCGCCCTTCTTTTCTGTAGGTGGTAATTTCAATTATTTTTAATTTAAGGTCTTCAGAATCAGTTTTAACAGCTACCGTACCAAACTCGTTTTCATAAACACTATTAGGAAAAATCTTTTGAATCTGATCTGGTCGAGCGTTAGTGGTAATATCCCAGTCTTTAGGCTCTTTATCTAGCAACAGATCTCTCACGCAACCACCAACTAGATAGGTCTCAAAGTGATTGGCTTCTAATAATCCAGCTACTTTTTTAACCTCTTCCGGAAAGGTAAGTTTCATATGCTTAATAATTGCATTTTTACCTCCAAAAAGCTACATTATAGGGGCTTGCGCCTGTGGTGAAATGGATATCACAGCTGACTTCGGATCAGCCGTTGGGGGTTCGAATCCCTCCAGGCGCACCACTAATATACTTGACTTTTATAAAATAACGTGCTTTAATTAAGTCACGTTTTGTCATTAATGGTTAATGACGATCCCCCGTTCTTTGAAACAGTGAGGAGAAAATGGACAAAGTAGAAAATGGAGTTTTTTATGTGAATGCATTCTTGGAGAATGCTATCTTCGAAGCCTTGGGTGATCCTCGTGATTTCCCACACTTTGATCACACAAAGCTCCAGCAAGGTGATTTCGCTGTCACTGCTCGAAAAGACAACATCGGCGTTATCTACTTCAAGCGGTGTACCGATAACCAGGAACCTCACCATTACCTCAGTGGCCAGGTCATCATGACCTACTTACTACTTCGACCTGGTGAGGCGAAAAAGGCGGTCGATCGCCTTCACTATATGGTCGGGGATTCTTTCCGTTTGGAAAGACAAGAAGGGCCCGACATGGACGGTCCCACACCGCCCATCTTCATCCTCAAGTGACCCCCTCATGGGTCAAACAAGAGGGTAGTTTGATAAATTGTCAGACCGCCCTCTTTTTTTGTTGCTAATTATTTTTTGTGGTATAATATTGCAGATCAAGCCTCGTTAGCTCAACGGTAGAGCAGCTCCCTCTTAAGGAGACGGTTGTAGGTTCGAATCCTACACGAGGCACAACACCCATTAGATTAATAGAAGCTTTATATTAAAGCCCCCGGAATGGTTCAACTAAAGAATGAATTAGCAAAAATTAAAGGAATTGATAAGCGTTTTTTGGCTCGTCTAGAAAAATTAAAAATCACTTCCGTTAAAGATCTCCTCTGGCACTTTCCTTCTCGTTATGATGACTTTTCTCAGATAGCTAATATCTGTGACTTAGAAGCTGATCAGACAGCTACTATCCAAGGCCAGATAAAACACATTAGCTCTCGCAGAACCTGGCGAAGAAAAATGATTATTGTTGAAGCTGTGGTAGCAGATGACACCGGCTCAATTAAAGCTATCTGGTTCAACCAACCCTATCTAACCAAAGTCTTAGCACCAGGTCGCATAGTTAACTTTGCAGGCAAGATATCAGCCTCTCAAAATGATATTTATTTTTCTAATCCAGTTTATGAATTCTCAGATGATGGTGAGAAAGAGGAAGGTCATACCACTGGTCTGGTTCCTATCTACCCAGAAACAAAAGGCTTAACCTCCAGGGGTTTAAGATATCTGATTAAGATTATTCTTAAGAACCTAAATCCTGTTGATGAATTCATTCCTTTAAAGGCTCTTGAAGAGAATGACCTGCCAGAAATCAATGAGGCCTTAGCTACCGTTCATTTTCCTGAGTCTTTGGAAGAAGCGAGTAGGTGTAAAAAACGTTTTGCTTTTGAAGACCTCTTCCTCTTACAGCTCAACAACTTGAAAGTACGTTCTCAATTAGCCAAAGAGAAGGCGGCTCCTATTAATTTTTCCAAAATAGATCTTGGTGAAGCGATCACCTCCATACCTTTTGAACTCACTGGCCCTCAGCAAAAAAGTCTGACAGAGATTTTGAATGATTTGAGCAAGGGACAGCCAATGAACCGCCTACTTCAAGGTGACGTGGGATCGGGTAAGACGGTGGTAGTAGCTATCGCCGCTCTCTTGGCAGCTAAACAAGGCTACCAAGTAGTCTTCATGGCACCAACCGAGGTACTAGCCAAACAACATTACAAAACAATGACCAAAATCTTTGCTCCTCTGATCAGTAGCTGGGAATTGAATGTTGGTATTTTGACTGGTAACGAAGCGCGCTGTTTCTTTGATAAAGATCTAGAAACAGAAAAGAAAAAGGTTGAGCTAGTTAAAGAGATTGCTAATGGAGCTGTCAAAATTATTATCGGTACTCACGCTGTTATTCAAAAAGACATTAAATTTAAAAACTTGGCGTTAGCCATTATTGATGAACAACATCGTTTTGGTGTGAAACAACGAGCCAAGTTTGCAGCCGATAAAAAAAAGCTCTTTCCTCACTTTCTCTCCATGAGCGCTACTCCTATTCCCCGAACCTTGTCACTGACTATCTTTGGTGACTTGGACTTATCAATTATCAACGAACTACCCAAAGGCCGCCAAGAAATCACCACCAAAATAGTGGCACCGGCTAATAGAAAAAAAGCGTACGACTTTATCCGCAAACAAGTTAAGGAAGGTCGGCAAGCTTTCGTCATCTGCCCTCGAATTGAAGCTAGCGAAAAAGAAGACGGCACAGCTCATCAAATGATGTGGAAAGATGTGAAGGCGGTAAAAGATGAGTTTGAAAAACTAGCCACTAAGATTTTTCCTGACTTGGTAGTGGGCATGCTACACGGAAAAATGAAAAGTGCTGAGAAGAGTGAGATCATGAACGACCTTGCTAAAAATAAAATCAATATCTTGGTTTCAACTTCAGTGATTGAGATTGGTGTTGATGTACCTAACGCAACCATCATGATGATTGAAGGAGCTGAGAGATTTGGTCTAGCTCAACTCTACCAATTCAGAGGTCGTGTTGGTAGAGATAAATACAAGTCTTATTGTTTTCTCTTTACCAGTTCCTCATCGACTAATGCCAAGCAAAGATTAAAGTCTCTGGTAGAAGCCAAGAATGGTTTTGAGTTGGCAGAAAAAGATTTAGAGATTAGAGGACCCGGAGAATTCTTGGGTCACAGCCAAACTGGACTACCTGACCTAGCAATGAATGCTCTTAATAATATGGAGTTAACAAAAGCCGCTCGTGACACCGCAGAAAAAATTATTAAAAAAGATCCAGAGTTAGAAGAAGACGAATTGCTCAAAGAAAAACTAGAGCACTTCCAAAACCAGATCCATTTGGAGTAAAGACTATTTGGGTAGTAGGTAGTAATCAAGAGAGTAGTAACCACCAATTGGAGAAGTTATCAAGAAGATAGCTACGGCTAAAAGAATTAGATCTAATTCAAAACCTCCAGCCAATCCTTGTCCTCGACTCATCTTCCAAACTAAAGCTACAAACATAACAGCTGCTATTGCTAGCGCACCCCACTGAGTATACCAGCCAAGAGCAACAGAAAGTCCACCAAGTGTTTCAGCAATTGCTACTACAGTTCCCCAAAACATTCCTGGTTGAAAACCCATAGCCGAAAAACTCTCTCCAGTCTTTTTTAAATCTTTTAATTTAGACAAACCGTGAACCAAAAAGATAAGACCGAGAGCTAAGCGCAAAATCAGCAGAGCTACATCTTGATATCCGTATAAGAATTCCATAATTTTTAAAAATATTCTTTACGACCTTTACAACTATTATGATAAGTGGTTATTATATGAAAAGCCATTTGGCCCCATCGTCTAGTGGTTAGGACACCAGGTTTTCATCCTGGAAACAGGGGTTCGATTCCCCTTGGGGCTACCAATATAAAATAGCGACTAACGTCGCTATTTTTTTTACTCCATAAAAAAAGCCCCACTGTAAAAAATGTGGGGCTAGTTTGCAAGGAGTTTTTAAATTTGTTTTGGAAGGGATTAGGTTAGGCCTTTGGTTGGGTGGCGAGCCTCATTGAAATTAATCTGCTCGTCATCTTTTAGTTACCAAGGTGTAACTACCTTTTGTCTGATGATCAGAAATCAACACTATCAGTTAACCCTCTTCCGGAATTTGAGGTGTTCGACCTTAATTTGAGACAGTGAATCTTGATGACAGCTACAAACAAACTTTCTCCTTGAAAGTAAAGTAGTGTATCAAGGTGCTGATTTAATTAGAGAACATTTATTATATAGTGTCAACAATCTTATCCACAGTAAGGTAAAAAATTGAAAAAAATAACTAAAGCGGATAGAATAAGGCTGTTCAGAGCACTTTAAAAGAAGGAGTTTAATAATGTTGTTGTCTAGAAATGACATCCTTCAACGTATGGAGGGGGGAACGATTATTATCGATCCATTTGATGAGAGAAATCTCGGCAATTCCAGTTATGATGTGACACTTGGCTCTTACTATTACCGAGAAGTTCAACCTGATTATGTCATGCATAGATCTAACAATCCTATATACAACATGTACGACAAAAAAGATGTTGATCGCGTCTGGGGAGGTGAGCACTTTAAGGCCAAGTCACTAGACAGTTACAATATGCAACTGGAAAATATCAAGTCAGACGATAAAGTGATCTGGCTTGACCCTGGTGAATCTGTTTTAGGTCACACACGAGAATTTATCGGTGGCCTAGTGAATGTGAATACGGAAATGAAAGCTCGCTCTTCAATGGGAAGAAATTTCATGACCGTTTGTCGCTGTGCTGGTTGGGGTGATGTTGGATACATCAATCGTTGGACGATGGAGATCACCAACAACTCTCGTTTTCACCGCATACCTTTAGTGGTAGGGAGACGAGTAGCTCAAATCACTTTTTCTGAAGTAACTGAGGTCACTAATGATTACAGTTATGAAAAAAAAGCTGGCAGTAAATATCAGGCAGAGACCAGCCTTGATGAACTCAAAAAAAAATGGACTCCCAAGCAAATGATCCCCCGCATGTGGTTGGATCGAGAGGTTGGAGAAAGTTAACAAAAGAGCCAGGGATGGCTCTTTTTTATTTTGACGGCCATCATTTCTTGTGGCATAACTAATGCAATGAAGATACTAGCCATAGAAACTAGTTGTGATGAAACTGCTCTAGCCTTAGTTGAAACAAAAGGTGCGGGAGAAAAAACTCAGTTTAAAATTCTTGCTGAAGTAATAGCGTCACAAATTAAAATCCATAGACCTTTTGGTGGGGTTGTGCCACACCTAGCTAAAAGAGAGCATGAAAAAAATCTACCTGTTATGTTAGAGGAAATAAAAAGTCAGGTTAAAGATTTTTCTCCTGACCAGATTGCGGTAACGGTTGGTCCAGGATTAGAACCTGCTCTATGGGCTGGTGTTAATTTTGCTCAAGAGCTAGCTGAAAAAATGAACCTGCCTTTAGTAGGTGTTAACCACCTTGAGGGTCATGTCTTTTCTAATTGGTTAGAAAACTCCAAACAGATAAAGTTTCCTGCAATAGTTTTAGTTATTAGTGGTGGTCACACAATACTTTTATTAATGGAAGGAATTAATAAATGGAAAAAGTTGGGTGAGACTCGAGACGATGCTGTGGGAGAGGCTTTTGATAAGGTGGCTCGAATGCTTGACCTCCCCTATCCCGGTGGTCCTGAAATTGAAAAGATGGCTCATGAAGGAAATCCTAAAGCAATTAAATTTCCTCGACCAATGATTTATGATAAAAATTACGACTTCAGTTTTTCTGGATTAAAAACCTCTGTTCTCTATCACCTAAGAGATAATAAAAAAGATGTGGCTGATGTTTCGGCTAGTTTCCAAGAAGCAGCCTTTGATGTTTTAGCTAAAAAAACTTTAAAAGCGGTTGAGGAGTTTAACGCAAAATCCATTCTTCTTTGTGGTGGAGTGGCAGCTAACAAAACTTTGCAAAATCGTTTTGCAAAAATAGCTGAGGAAGAGGGTTTAAACTTTTCTGTTCCTCAACTTAAATATAATACTGACAATGGAGTAATGATTGCCGTGGCCGCTCATTTAGGAAAGAACTTTCCTATCAAAGCAGACTCCAGCTTAAATCTCTAATTTTTGCTACCATATAGGTAGATCTAGTTAATATTATGGCTAAACCAAAAAAGAAACCTTATAACCCAGCAGAAGTTGAGGATAAGATATACAAACTTTGGATGAAATCAGGATACTTTAATCCTGATAAGCTGAAAAAGACTGGGGCTAAAAAACCATTTGTTATTTTACTTCCCCCGCCCAATGTTACCGGTTCTCTACACATGGGTCATGCACTTAATGCTACTGGTAGTGATATTTTAATTCGTTGGCAAAGAATGAAAGGGTCTCTAACTGCTTGGTTACCAGGCATCGACCACGCTGGTATTGCCACTCAACGAGTGGTAGAAAAAAAGTTACGTAAAAAAGGTATTAATAAGTTAGAGCTAGGCAGAGAGAAGTTTTTGAAAGAGGTTTGGTCTTGGAAAGAGGAGCACGGTGATATTATCTCAGGCCAATTAAAAAAATTAGGTGCTTCTTGTGACTGGTCTCGCAACCGCTTCACCATGGATCCTCAGTATAGTAAGGATGTTCTAGAGACCTTCGTTCATTATCATAAAAAAGGTTTGATCTATCGCGGTCTACGAACTATTAACTGGTGCGTTCGTTGTCACACCAGCCTCTCTGACTTAGAGGTTGAGTATCGAGAAGAGGGCAGCTCCCTTTATCACATCAAGTATGGGCCTTTTGTGGTAGCTACTACGCGACCGGAAACAAAATTTGGTGACACTGCTCTAGCAGTGAGTCCGAAGGATAAAAGATATAAGAAATATATTGGTAAAGAAATAGAGATTGAGACATTAGCCACCGATGGTGATCTAGCTAAGCCTAGAAAAATAAAAATGAAGTTAAAAGTAGTTGGTGATACGGCAGTTGATCCTGAGTTTGGCACAGGTGTTTTGAAGGTTACTCCTGCCCATGATATTTTAGACTTTGAAATTTCTCAACGTCATGACTTACCAATCGTTCAAGTGATTGATAGGCGTGGCAAGATGAGTGAGGGAGCTGGTAAGTATGAGGGAATGAAAGTTGATGAGGCGCGTAAAAAAGTTGTGGAAGATTTGAAAGCCATAGATCTTCTTATAAAGGAAGAACCTTATCACCACAGAACAGCAGTTTGCTATCGCTGCAATTCAACCATCGAACCACTACCTTCTAAACAGTGGTTTATGAAGATGGATAAGTTGGCTAAGGTAGCTGCTGAAATAGTTAAGAAAAAGAAGACTGTTATTATACCTAAGAATTTTGAGAAGGGTTATTTCAGTTGGCTAAATAATATTCGTGATTGGTGCATCTCTCGGCAACTATGGTGGGGTCATCAGTTACCAGTTTGGTTCTGTAAAAATAATGAGGATGAGTTTATCGTCTCAGTTAAACAACCAGCCAAGTGTTCTGTTTGTAAGAAATGTAAACCTCAACAATCAGAGGATGTTTTGGACACTTGGTTCTCCTCTGCTCTCTGGCCTTTTGCTGGTTTAAATAAAAAAGATCAAAAGACATTCTACCCTTCATCTGTTTTAACAACTGCTAGAGATATTATTAATCTTTGGGTGGGAAGAATGATTTTCTCTGGCATAGAATTTAAAAAGAAAACTCCTTTTAGCACCGTTCTTATTCACGGAACTATTCTGGCTAAGAACGGACAAAGAATGTCTAAGAGCTTAGGTACGGGAATAGATCCTCTTGATCTGATTAATCAGTACGGAGCTGATGCTACTCGTTTTGGAATCATTTGGCAGTCTATGGGCACGCAAGATATTCGCTGGGACGAGTCAGCGGTTGTGGCTGGTAAGAAATTTACCAATAAGATTTGGAATGCAACTAGATTTGTTATGGGGCAAATTGATAAAAAAGAAACTTTTAATGCCAACTTAAAAAAACCTCGAGCTACTAAACCATTTAATAAAAAAATTCTTGCTCAACTAGAGAAAACTAAGAAAGGCGTTGAAAAAAATATAAGCAATTATCAGTTTGGTCAGGCGCTGCATAAGTTTTATGAATTTTTCTGGCATAATTATTGTGACGTCTGTTTAGAGAAGGCAAAAAACAATCCTAGTAAAGAAACTAGCAATGTTCTCTTCTATGTGTTGGTTGAGTCTCTTAAATTAGCTCATCCATTCATGCCCTTTGTTACGGAGGAGATTTATCAATCTCTACCCCTTAAAGATAAAAAGTTATTAATGATTAAAAAATGGTAAATTGGTTTTCTGTTGCTTTAGGCTTACTACCAGCAATTATCTGGATGGCTTTCTTTTTACAAGAAGATAAAAAAAGACCTGAGCCAAAAAGATTAATTATCTCTACTTTTTTATTAGGTGGAGCGATAGCTTTTGTAACTCTACAATTTCAAACGGTCTTTAGTGATATATTCACATCAATAGGAGTTAGGGCTTATAGCCCCTTCTCTGTTTTCTGGTTAGCTGGTATTGAAGAGTTCTTTAAATTCTTGGTTGTTTTTTTATGGGTGAGTAAACGCAAAGATTTTGATGAGCCTATTGATGCAATGATTTATATGATCATTGCAGCGCTTGGTTTTGCTACTGTTGAAAATATTGCTTCGGTAGCAAGAGCCACAAACGGCTTTGAGCTAGTTACTCTTAGATTCTTGGGGGCCACCTTCTTACATACCCTAAGTTCTGGATTACTTGGTTATTACTGGGCACTAGGATTATTACGTAAAACAGTGATTAGCTTTCTAGCTGCTGGTTGGTTTGTTGCCACTCTACTTCACAGCATCTTTAATGCTCTAATCTTAATTTACGGACCAGTGTATCAAGTAACAATCTTCTTAGTCTTCATAGCTTTATTTGTACTTAGTGATTTTGAAAAACTAAAACGAGATAGTCCAACTCTTGCATAAATAAAAATCCCCTTGTGGGGAATTTTTATTTTAAGACGATAATTTCTAACTTTTTAATACCAAACTTTATAGCTTGATAACGTCCTTCCATCCACAAGTCTATTCTAGGAGGAATTACGTCAGTATATCGTCTATTCATTCTATCCTCTACAGTAAAGATCTTTTCACCGTACAACGAAGGTATCTGAATTTTTGTATACATCTTCAAAAAGTTAGCGGCCACAATACCATCACGAACATGAGTGTTAGCAGCGGTAATAAATGGAGTGCTATCAGTCTGATCGGGAGTAGAGGAGTAGGCGGTTGCAATAACCTCAACTCTCTCATGTTTAATCTCTTCAGTTTTTAAGTTTATTGCCTTAACAATATCATCTCCTATACCAACCCACTGTAAAGTAGAGGAAATGGTAGTAAGAGCTGGTATTAAATTAGAGGTAATAGCTATGAAAAAGAAGCCATGGGCCAAAAATCGACTCAAGTTGGATATGTGATCGTCTGAATGATTGTTGTTTTTCATATTTTTTTACAATAAAAAATATCCCTTTCGGGATATATCTTCTTATTTGATTTAATATGAGTATATATTATTTTTTATTTTTTGTCAAGGAGATGAGTTAAAAACCCTTATTTTTTCTTCTTTTTGAGCTTTTTAACAATCTCTACATCAACTTCAGATGGTCTGACAACAAACTCTTCCTTTTGAGAAATGGCTATGCCTTTGATGCCCTTAACAAGTACCTGCTCTCTCAGGATAGCTTCTTTGTCTACCTCCTTCTTGATGCGAATAAATTGGTTAAGACCCAGTTTTTCAAAAATTTCAATCGTCGCCTGAATTCCTCGCACGCTAACTGATGGTGGAGTGGTTCGCCACAACAACTCGCCGTTAGGCAACTTAACCGTTTTGGTTTTACCACTATTAGTCAGATCATCACGATTGGCTTCTGCATAAGCGAAGAGGCCTTCAACATCTTCATTGATCTCATCACTGATGAACCCAGCTTTTTCTGCGGCTTCAACCTTGATCTTCTCAATGCGCTGATTAACACGCTGATTGATTGCTTCAATCTTTCTTTGATTGACGCCAATGCTTGTAACCAGCTTGTTAGCCTCGTTCTGATTCTTCGGAACTACTACTACATTCTTTTTCAGACTTGTCTTTACCATTATACTCCCTCTTTCAAACAAATTTTAAGGTACCACTTCAAAAAATTAAGACTCCTTAATTTAAAGTCTTAATATATTACAACATTTAACTAAAAATGTCTATACTGTGCCCGGGGTGGGAGTCGAACCCACACACTCTTGCGAGTAACGGATCTTAAGTCCGTCGCGTCTGCCAATTCCGCCACCCGGGCATTTGGAGGCGCCGGTGGGAATCGAACCCACGTATAAGAGTTTTGCAGACTCCTGCCTTACCACTTGGCTACAGCGCCTATTCTTCGTCTAATATATTCTTATCTTTCATTAAAGATTTTTCAATACCTGCAGCATCTTCATAACCAGAATCATTCTCAAACTTTATTTCAGGAACATGTCTGATGGATAGCTTCTTAACTAGTAAATATTGTAACTCTGGTCGAGCTTTTTGTAATGTCTTTAGCGCTGCCTCTGATTTATCTGAAGGAATTACACTAACCCCTACTCGAACAGTCTCCATCTTAACTGAGATGTCAGCATAGGTTAAGGTTACTAATATTTCATCAAATTCTAACTCTCGAGCAATGAGCTTGCTAAGTTCTTCCAGAATAAGATTACTTAATCTTTCCTTACGAAATGTCTTCATTAATGATTAAATGATCACCGGCTCTGATCTCGGTCTCAGTATTAATTAATAGACCACACTCATTACCAACTTCTACTTTATTAGCATCTTCCTTATTTCTTTGCAAATTGATGATTCGTCCTGTATCAATATCCTTTCCTCGTCTCATAATGAGACAATCGGAGTTATTGGTAATTTCACCTTCCACCACCTTACCACCAATAACCTGACGACTTTTAGAACGCTTATCAAAGACCGCTAAAATCTCTAAGTCTCCTAATATTTTAGCCTGTTTAAACTTTTTAAGAAAATCTTCAAAGTCTTTAGTGAGCTCATAAATAATACTTGAAGTTAATACCTGGACTTTCTCACCACCACCACTTTTCATAATACTCTCACCAGCCCTACTAATCTTGATGTTGAATCCTAAGACTAATGCACCAGTACTAGCTGCTAGTTTGATATCACCATCTGTAATGTCACCTACGCCCTGGTTAATAATATTCAGCTTATGGTCTTCTGGAAGTGGTAAGGCGCTGATTACACCAGAAAGAGCCTCCAAGGAACCACTGTCATTAGCTTTTAGAATAAGATTGATAACATTAATGTCATCCACTTTAGCTAAAGGAGATGATAAGTGATGAGCTATCTTCTCTACCTCTTCATGACCAGCTTTAATTGAGCCAGCTATTTTTTGAAAAAGAGTAGAGGTACCAACAATAAACTCTGTACCAATAGTTGGTACTTCTGGAAAGCCTAGGATAAGAACAGGAGCTGATGGTTCAGCTGCTTTAATCCTCTTACCTGCAGAGTCTTCCATAGAACGAATCTTGGCTTGCATGTTATGAGTTGCAATCTCATCACCTTCTTTTAAATTACCATCCTTAACAATGATTGAGGCCACAACCCCCCGACGACTATCCATGTGAGACTCAAGAATGAATCCCTGACCATGACTTTTTGTGTCGCACTGAAGATCTTCAACTTCTGCTACCAAGAGAATTAAGTCTAACAGCTCATTAACACCCTCTCCTGTTTGAGCAGAAATAGCTTGCCAACTGATGTCACCACCTGCTCCTTCCAAAAGAATAGATTCTTGAGCTAGGTCGTTCTTAACACGATTGAGATCAGCATTAGGCTTATCAATTTTATTAACCGCAACAACAAAAGGTGTCTTGCTCTCTTTAATAATCTTATAAGCCTCCTTAGTTTGCTGCTTCACACTCTCGTCAGCTGCCACAATTAGAATAGCGATGTCAGCGATCTGACTACCCCGCTCTCTCATTTGAGAAAAAGCTTCGTGACCAGGAGTGTCTATAAAGGTAATTTTATTGTCCTGATGCTTAATTTCATAAGCACCAATTGATTGCGTAATTTGACCGGCCTCTTTGGCGGCTAAATTAGTTTTTCTAACATAATCTAATAAGGTGGTCTTACCATGATCAACATGGCCCATGACCACCACAATTGGTGGACGCTTCATAATAGGAACAATTTTACCACAAAATAAGGATTTCGGCAATAAAGCATTGAAAATATCAATAAAAATGCTATCGTGTAAGGGCTCTAGGAGAGGTGCCGGAGCGGTCGAACGGAGCGGATTGCTAATCCGCGACTCTTTATGGGTCTCGTGGGTTCGAATCCCACCCTCTCCGCCAAATATTTTTTATAATTTATAACATGAAAAAGCTGGTACTAATCATTGTCATAATCCTACTATTAATTGTGGTTGGAATTGCATATCTACCCACAAAACAAGAAGAGGCTATTAAACTTACTCAGCCAATCGAAAAAACCGTTACGTGGGAAGAGGCTGTTAATATTTTGAATACAGGACAAGTGGCATATGTTATGCAAGCTCATAATCTCGATGTTATATTGTATCTTAAAGATAATGCGACTCTAAAGACCAAGGAGCCTCATATAGATGATATTATATTTGCTGTAGAAAAATGCGGGGAACCCTGCAAAGATCTACCGATAGCAACAGAGTAATATTTAAAATACTTGAAATATGTATCAGGAACTACTTAAGTGGGATATTTACGAAATTAAAACTAAATCAACTCCAATAACTGGGGTTATGCTTCGTGGAAGAATCAGAAAATTTTGTTTAGAAAATAAAAGAAATGTTCTTGTAGAGAATGCGCAAGATATTAAGGAGTCTGTAAGATTTGCAATACCTGCTGGTGAAGACTCTGCTGCAATTCAAAAATATATAAATAAAATTTTATCTGATGCATCAATTAACTTAGTTGAAGAAGATGTTCCTAATCCAGTTCTATCAAAGCTAAAAGTAAACATTGAAGATAGGTATACGTTATAATATCTTATGAAAAAATAAAGAGGAGGGTCTGGCCCGAGTATTTCGAGGCTATTTTAATTTGAAATAAATTTAGATTTTTTTCAAAACAAGTTAAAATCTAATTATTATGAATAAAAAATTAACAACTTTCTTGATATTTTTTTTATTATTAATAACCTCTCTTGCTCAAGCTCATCAACCTAGGCTAGTTAAGGAAAATATTATTAATGTTAAAAACCCTGAAGCCTCACAAGCCTTCTATGGCAAGCTTACAAACACTCCTCATATATATAATCTAAAATCAGAAAATTCTTTTAATTTGTATGTAGGAATTTTAGTTCCTGACGTGCCAAATATTGATAAAGATGTTTCTGTTCTAATTACCAAAGATCACGATCCTCATGATCACGATGATCATAATCATGAAGAGTTTAAAGTTTTATTGGATGGGACCACTCATAAATGGACTCCTTATTATGAACAACATGCTGGTGACGAATACTTCACTGGCCCAGCCCTTCAATCAAAAGACAGTGATCCTGAACTACATCCAAAAGGAGTGCAAGCTGAGGCGGGATCGTATACCATTAAAGTTTTTAGCTCGGACAATGAAGGAAAGTACGTTTTAGTTATTGGGACCAAAGAACGATTCCCTTTAAACGAGATAATAAATACTATAGTGACCATGCCTCAACTTAAAATTTATTTTGAAAAATCTCCTTTTACAGCATTCTCTACCCCAACCATGCTAGTCTTCTTACTTATAGCTCTCTTGTTCTTTGCAGTATTAATTATCTTTCTAGTTTGGCTTATGAAAAAGATTATTAATAAGAAGTAATTCTATACATTTTTTTCAAAAATTAGAATATCCTGATCCCAAAATCCTGGCTTTCTTTTCCATTGACCAGGATATTTTTTTACAAGAGTTAATCCTGCTAGATCGGCCATTTTTTGAATACCATCGGTTGTAATAGCAATAAAATTTTCGGGCACTTTAATATTAGACATGGTAAACCAGTTCTGAGAGTTATAAATTAGCTTGTTGTAGTTAAACCAGGGCTTGTTAATGGTACTAGCTTGTCGATAATAGTCTTCATCTAATAAACAGAAGGTTATTAAAGCCTTTCCACCTGACTTAAGAACTCTACCAACCTCACCAAAGTAATAAATAGCGTCTTGTTCATTAAGATGAGTCCAGATGGATTTAGAAACAACTAGATCAATGCTCTCATCAAGAATATCCCAGGGCTGATGCTTTGAATCTTGATGAGGAGCATAGGCCGCATTTCTTACTGGATGATATATAAAGGAATGGCTGGGAATTTTTTCAAAATGTTTTCGACAATATTTGATGTCTTCTTCCCTAACATCTAATCCAATATATTCTCCCCCGTCTTTGACTAAGGACTCGCTGGCAATGGCTAATAGACCCGTACCGCAACCTATATCAAGAATCTTGGGCCTAGCCACATCCTTCACAAGACCATTTATTAATACTTTAAAAACACCCATCGACTCAGCATAAGAGATGACAGAACTAGTGCCACCTGATCTTTTCAAAAAGCTAGGTACTAGTTTCATTATTTTCAAATCTTCTCTGACTCCTAAAGATAAAAGTGGGGCGATAAGCTTTCTATCAACCTTCATAAAGATGAGATCAACTAAAACAAATATATAGCGAAATAAGTATTTCCAGCATATCCGTCGTAATCTTTTCATTGCTCCGATAATACTTCTTTTATTTTTATAAATCAATTTTGACTATATAGGTAAACGGTTTATAATATTCGCATGCAAAACAATCTATCATCCTTAAAAAACCAGGGGCGTATTAACGTGTTTAAAACATGGTCTCTATTTTTTTACTTCTCCCTTATAGTTATTGGTGCTGGTTATATTTTTTCCCAATATTTTGGTAATTCTAATATATTATATTTTGCTGTTGGTTTTAGTGTTTTAATGAGTTTCTTCAGTTATTGGTTTTCTGACAAATTAGTCTTAAAAATGACTAAAGCTAAGCCACTTAATAAGGCGGAGTATCCGGAGATTCATGAAATAATAGTTAATCTTTGTCAGAAAGCAGACTTGCCTCTACCAAAGATATATATAATAGATGAATCAGCTCCGAATGCTTTTGCTACCGGAAGAGATTATAAGCACTCAGTAATAGCAGTTACAAAAGGACTGGTGCAAGTACTTAATAAAAAAGAACTGGAAGGGGTATTAGCTCACGAACTCTCTCATATTAAAAATAAGGACATGTTGGTCTCCACTATGGCGGTAGTTCTAGCTGGTTTTATTACCATCCTCTCTGACATCTTCCTACACTCATTGATTTGGGGTAGTTTTAGCCGAGATGATCGTAACAGTGCAGGGGGAGTTGTCTTAATACTTGCTCTTGCTGGAGCTATCTTGGCTCCTATCGGTGCTACTTTAATGAGATTAGCGGTTTCTAGAAAAAGAGAGTTTCTAGCTGACTCTTCAGGAGCTTTGATTAGTGGCAATCCAGAAGGTTTGGCCTCTGCATTAGAAAAAATCTCGTCTCACGCCACACCAATGAGAGCGGCTAACAATGCCTCAGCTCATCTTTGGATTAGTGACCCTTTCAAAGGGATGCGTAAGAAAAATCTAGCCACTAATATTCATAAACTGTTTCTTACTCACCCACCAACAAGGGAAAGGGTTAGGATCTTACGTGGCCGATAGCTTATAGAGTGGCGCGAAGGCCAGAAAAAGGTAATAATTTAAGTATTACATTATGACTTACACTTTAGATAAACTAAAGAAAAAATTAGCGTTACCAGAATCATTACAAATTAAATTTCCTCCTGCAGAGATTGAGGCTGATTTAGCCATTCCCTGTTTTAGAGAGGATCCAAAAAAAATAGCTAGTAAGATTAAAGGCCTTAAACTTCCTCTAATTGAAGAAATAAAGATCGAAGGACGTTATGTTAATCTAATTCTCAATAAAAACTTGTTAGCCAAACAAGTATTAAGTGATATTGAGAAGTCGGGTGATAAATATGGTTGGGCTAAAGATGGAAAAAAGATTTTAATCGAATATTCTAGCCCTAACATTGCTAAGCCAATGCACATTGGTCACTTAAGAAACAATGTGATTGGTCACTCTCTGGAAAAAATATATGAAGCTAGGGGTAATAAGGTAACTAGCATTAATCACATTGGTGATTGGGGTACTCAATTTGGAAAATTAATTCTTGCTTGGCAAAAATGGGGGCCCAAACCAATCACTACCGAAAATCTTTATAAGTTGTATGTCAGAATTAATAAGCAAACTGCTAAAAATAAGGAGCTAGAGCAAGAAGCTCGAGATACTTTTACTAAATTAGAGAAGGGTGACAAGAAGCTACTTAAGATCTGGGAGAGATTTAAAAATCACAGTATTAAAGAGTTTAAAAAAACCTATAAAGAATTTGATATTAATTTTGATCTTTGGTTGGGAGAGAGTTTTTATAAAGAGGCGGCTGAAAAGATAATTAAGGAAGCGCTCAAAAAAGGAGTGGCCCATAAAGAGGAGGATGGGGCTATAGTAGTTGATCTAGAAAAACACAAACTTCCCTCCTACATTCTACAAAAAGCTGATGGCTCAACTCTTTATGCGGGTAGAGATCTAGCCGCTGCCAAATGGCGCTTGCAAAAATATAAGCCAACAAAGATATTGTATGTTGTTGGTCATGAACAAGAGCTATACTTCAAACAAATTTTTAAAACTTTAGAACTTCTGGGTTATGACTCTAGTAAGTTGGAGCATATAAACTATAACCTTATAACAATAGGGGGTAAGAAGGCTTCTACTAGAGCAGGGAGGACTGTTTTTCTTGATGAGGTTATCAAGGAAGCTCTCCGTCGTACAAAAAATAACAAGATTATTGGTCTTGGGGCAGTAGTTTACAACACTCTATCTCAAAAACGTAATAGAGCAATTGATTTTGATTGGAAGAAGATACTCAATCTAGAGGGTAACAGCGCTCCATACATTCAATACGTATATGTTAGAGCTCAAAGCATTCTTAAAAAAGCGGGCAAAAAGAAAGTTGGTGGTAAGATAGTAATTGAGACTGAGAGAGAGGTTCGATTGATTAAATTAATGGCTCATTATCCAGAAATAATTAAACAGGCTCAATTATTAAACGAGCCTTATTTGATTGCTAGCTATCTCAATGATCTAGCTCAAGAATTCAATCGCTTCTATAACTCTGATCCTGTATTAGCAGCTAATGATTCTTCTAAAGTAAAAACTCGGTTGTTAATTGTTTCTGGGGTTGCTAAAATTATAAAAAATGGTCTAGTATTGCTGGGAATTAAAACACCAAAGAAAATGTAATTATGATTAAATCTTTATCCAATATTTTTGGGAGAAAAAAGAAAATCGTTGTTTTGATGGGAGGACCCTCTTCTGAACATGAGGTTTCTTTGTGGACTGGAAAAATGGTGGTTAAACATCTTGATAAGAGAGCTTATCAAGTAGAGCCAATTATTATTACCAAAGATAATGAGTGGCCTATTAAACCAAAAGATTTAGATTGTGATGTCGCATTTATTGCTATGCATGGTGAATATGGCGAGGATGGTCGTATTCAATCTTTATTAGGGAAACATAATATCCCTTATACCGGATCTGGTCAGAAGGCTAGTAAGTTAGCTATGGACAAAGCGCTAGCGTCTAAGGCTTTAGAGAAGGTTGGTTTAACCTCTCCATCCTTCGTTACCTTTAAAAAAGGTAATATGAAAGTTAGTTGGAATAATTTATTAAAGCTAGGTTTACCAGTAGTGGTTAAGCCTGTTGATCTTGGCTCAAGTGTTGGCACTACCATTGTAAGAACTATTGGTAAGCTAGCGCCAGCTATTAACGACTCTCTTCAATACAGTAATAAGGTCATGGTTCAAAAGTATATTAAAGGTAGAGAGTTTACTTGTAGTGTCATAGAGCAAGGAGGTAAAACAAGTGCCCTGCCTCCAACTGAGATCATTCCTAAGAAACAAAAGTTTTTCGACTTCAAGGCTAAATACACTCCAGGAGCTTCAAGAGAGATTACCCCTCCTAACTTACCCAAGGAGTTAATACAGCTTATTCAAGACAAAGCCGTGCTAGCTCATAAGTCTCTTGGTTGTTCTAGTTACTCTAGAGTTGATTTTCTTATGGATAAAGATAATAGAGTTTACTTCCTTGAGGTTAATACTCTTCCCGGCCTAACAAAGACTAGCCTTCTACCTCAAGCTGCTAAAAAGGCTGGCATTGATTTCCCAAAACTTCTTGATATTATTATTGGTAATGTCAGAAATTAAATGGAAATCCTTAGAGTTTGAACACCGAGAGAAAAATTTTTCTTGGTATTTTATAGCTGTACTAATAGGAGCTAGTATCACTATAATTGCTCTCTGGCAAAAGAACCTACTACTAGCTATCTTTACTATCATCGCTACCACTATGATGATCTATTGGGCTAGTCAGAAACCTCGCACAATTAACTACAGCCTAACTGATAACCATTTTATGGTTGATGAGACAACTTATGATCTAGAGACCTTTTCTGAATTTTATGTTGACAATCATCTTCTAGTCTTGAAGAATAATAATCGACTTGATAGTTATGTCAAAGCAATGATTGAGAGCAGTCAAAAGAATGAGATTAAAGAACATTTAGAACATATCTTGCCAGATTTTGATTATGAAGAGTCTCTTTCAGAAACTATTAGCAGAAAAATAGGTTTTTAAGCACCCGTAGTTCAACGGATAGAATATAGGATTGCGGATCCTAAGATCGAGGTTCGATTCCTCGCGGGTGCACAAGTGTTGTTTCTCATATTGTTTATTGTCAAAAGTAATAATTTATATATAATAGAGTAGTATGAAGAAAAAGGAGGTGTTCAGAATAACAGTAGTTGTCTTTTTAATTTTAGTTTTTATCTTAAGCTATACTGTATTTTTCTTCCCTTTCTCTTCTGCACCTCAACCAACTCAAGAATCAAATTTTCAAGGGCCTGAAAGTGCACCAAAAGACTTCAAAGGACCTACTGGCCTCCCTAATGTTCAGGAGCCAACTGAGGCACCGCCTCAAAACTAGAAGCAGGAGTAGTTCAGTGGCAGAACATCTCGTTGCCAACGAGAAGGTCGCGGGTTCGATCCCCGTCTCCTGCTCAAATTAAAAACCCCTTCATTGAGGGGTTTTTTAATTCTAGTCTACTAAAAATTCTTTCTATCGCTCATGAAATCAAAAACCAAAAAGACTATAGCCGTCATAGTAACGGCCAAAATGATCCATTGGCCTGTCATCATATTATACTCCTACAATTCAAAGAACTTTCGCTTCCCAATCTGAAGGACAGATCCTCCTTTGATTGAAATCTTAGTGTTATGCCCTTTTTTAACTTCCTTGTCGATTCTAATACCTCCCTGATCAATCAAGCGCCTAGCCTCACTCTTGCTCTTAACACCCGCCTTGATCAATAAATCTACCAAATTAATTTTCTTAGCTTTTATTTTTAACTTAACAATATCGGTTGGTTGTTCTTTTTTGGAAAAGACTTTAATAAAATAATCTTCGGCTTTCTGAGCTAATTTTTTATTGTGCAAGTCAGCAACAATAGTCTTGGCTAGTAACAACTTGTTCTTTCTCTGGTCTTTAGAGCGTGGCTTTTTAAGATCAGTTAACAAGTCAAAGTATTTTGATATTAAAGCATCGGGGATAGACATAATCTTACCAAACATATCATTAGGCTTATCATTTAAACTAATGTAGTTATTAAAGCTTTTACTCATCTTCCGTTTTCCATCTGTACCCTCTAATAATGGAAGAGTAAGAACGTTTTGTGGTTTCATGCCTGACTTACTCATCAAGTCTCTTCCAGCCAAGATGTTTAGTCTTTGGTCTCGTCCACCAATTTCTAAATCAGCCTTGATTATCACTGAGTCATAAGCCTGCATAATTGGATAAATCAGTTCATGGTAACCAACCGGCTTACCCTCCTTAATTCTTTTAGAAAAGTCATCTCTTTCTATTAACTGTTGAACCGTAAAGGAGGCCATGAGGTCTAATAATTTATTAAAATCTAACTTTTTAAACCATTGGCTATTATATTTTATCTCAACTTTTTTTAAATTGAGGATCTTGCCCGCTTGATCAAGATATTCCCTCATATTTTTCTTTACCTGAGCTGTGGTTAAAGATTCACGAGCACCAACACGATCAGTTGGATCACCTATCATGGCTGTGAAATCACCTATTATTAAAATAACCGTGTGACCAGCATCTTGAAATTGCTTAAGTTTCCTTAAAGCAACAGCGTGACCAAGGTGAAGATCGGGAGCGGTAGGGTCTATTCCTAATTTAACTCTTATCTTCTTAGACTTAAGCTGTTTTTGTAGATCGTTTTTATTAATCACCTCCTCGACACCTCGAGAAAGAAGTTCTTTATTATAGATGGGCATGACTATATTTTAGCCCTTACTAACAATCTCGTCTATAAGGCCATACTTTTTAGCCTCTTCAGCGGAAAGATAGAAATCTCTATCAGTATCTTTTTCTATCTTAGAAAGTGTCTGACCAGTATGATTAACTAAAATATGATTGAGTTTGTCCTTGATCTTTAAAATATGCCGAGCAGCAATATCAATATCAACTGCCTGACCCTCAGCACCACCCATTACCTGGTGCAGCATGACCTCAGAGTTAGGAAGAGCGCTTCTTTTACCTTTGGTACCAGAGGCTAGTAAAACAGCTCCCATAGAGGCAGCTAGGCCGACACAGATAGTATGAACGTCTGGCTTCACATACTGTATGGTATCGTAGATAGCCATACCAGCACTAACAGAGCCACCAGGAGTATTGATATAAAGTTTGATATCCTTTTTTTGATCTTGGTGTTCAAGAAATAAAAGTTGGGCAATCACTGTATTAGCCAAAGCATCAGTCACTGGACCGCTTAGAAAAATTATTCGTTCTTTGAGTAGTCGAGAGTAGATATCATAAGCTCTCTCACCGTATGCTGATTTCTCAACGACTGTAGGAATAAGATAGTTTTGAGTTTCTTTATTCATGATTATTGATTATCGAAAAATTCAAAAACTTTTTTGTTTTGTATTACACCATAAATGTAATCATAAAATTTCTGATTATCAAGAGAAGCTTGATCATGATTGTATTTTTGAATCTCTTGCTTCAAATCTTCCTCGGTTGGATTAAGACTTTCTTGTTCAGCAATCTTATAAATTACTAAATGCGATAAGACTCTTCTCTTAGCTGTTGGTTCAAAATCTTTTTTAACCTCCTCTTCAGACTTACCACTATTCTTCCAAGTTGCTTCTGACTCTTTGACCAAGTCATCAAGAGTACGATCGATCATAACTTGAGGCATCTCGATTTTAGAGGCTTTAACCACATCATCTATTATCTTAAGATGAGCTTTCTCTTTCTCTCTCGCCTGCTTCTCTTCAAAAATTCCTTTTTTAATATCTTCCTTTAGATCAGTAATGTTTTTAAATTTACCCAAAGCTCCAGCGAACTCATCATTCATCTCAGGAAGTTTTCTCTCAAAGACTTCTTTGAGGTTAACTTTGAAATCTAGCTTTTTACCACGCATATCTTCTTTCCAGTAGTCCTCTGGAATAGTTAATTGAAAAGATTCTTCGTCACCAGCTTTATGATCTATAATCTTTGCCTCAAAACCTGGTAAGAACTTCCCCTCTCCTAAGATAAACTGGTCAGAACTTTTTTCACCATTAACTTCGTAGTCGATTTTAACAACGTCTCCTTTTTTAGCCTCTCTACTAACAGCTATAATCTGAGCTCTAGAGTTACGCAACCATTCAAGAGATTTTTCAACCTCATCTTCATCAACTTTAATATCTTCTAACTTGCCCTTAATCTCCTTCATCTCTTTAGAAGCTATTTTTTTGTAATCACCAATCTTTATCTCAGGAAAGATTGTGATAGTTCCTGTATATTTTAAGCCATCAACACTTGAGGTTATTTCAATCTCTGGTTGAGATACCAGAGTCCAATCATTCTCCTTAACTAAACTATTTAAACTTGAACGAATCGCCTCTTGAGCAGCTACTTCAAAGACCTTCTCTTTATCAATTGATTGTTCAGCTAATTCTTTAGGAACATTACCTTTACGAAAACCTTTAAGCTCTACCTGTGAGGTAGCCTGATCGGAAGCCTTCTGCCAATATTCCTGAAACTCATCCTTAGTTAGTTCAACGCCCAGCTCAATGATTGAGCCAGGCTTTTTGTTAATTGTATTTTTCATATTAGAGTAACGGAGCGATTATCAGCGCCACAATACTGACTATCTTAATTAGAATGTTAAGACTTGGCCCAGAGGTGTCTTTAAAAGGGTCACCTACTGTGTCACCAACAACAGCCGCTTTATGGGTAGCAGAACCCTTACCTCCAAGATTTCCTTCTTCAATATACTTCTTAGCATTGTCCCAAGCACCACCAGCGTTGGCCATCATAATAGCCATCAAGAAACCGGTAATAAGCGCACCAACGAGCAAGCCAACTAAAGCTTCTGCTCCTTTGTCACCAAAACCGAAACCAACAGCGACAGGAATGATAACAGCTAGTAAGCCGGGCAAGATCATCTCCCAAAGAGCTGCCTCGGTAGCGATAGAAACAACTTTTTCATAATCTGGTTTAGCTTTACCCTCTATCAAACCAGGAATCTCTTTAAATTGACGGCGAACTTCATGAACAATCTTCATAGCTGCTTTACCAACAGCTTTCATTGTCATAGCAGAGAACAGAAAGGGCATCGCACCACCGATGAATAAACCGGAGATCACCACTGGATCACCTAAGTTAACAACCTCTAAGCCAACCACCTTAAAGAAAGATACCAATAAGGCTAGTGATGTAAGAGCGGCAGATCCGATAGCGAAACCTTTACCGATAGCAGCGGTAGTATTACCAACCGCATCTAAAGTCTCCGCTGTTTTTCTAACATCCTCACCCATACCAGCCATTTCAGCAATACCAGCGGCGTTATCCGCTACTGGTCCGTAAGTGTCTGAAGCTAAAGTAATACCAAGAGTTGCGAGCATACCTACAGCAGCAATAGCAATGCCGTAAACACCTGCTAACCAAGTAGTTAAAAGAATAGTAGTTACCACAATTGCTACTGGAGCAATGGTAGACATCATACCGTAAGAGAGACCACTAATAATGTTAGTGGCTGCACCAGTTTTGGAAGCTTCAGCAATCTCTCGAGTAGGACTAAACTCACTAGAAGTGTAGTAGTTAGTAATCAAACCAATTAAGAGGCCGGCTACTAAACCAGCAATAACTGACCAGAAAACATTAAGAGGATTTCCTTCGATAAACTTGTTAGCTAAGAAGTAAGCGCCTCCGGCAAAAAGAAGAGCGGAAGCAAAGATGCCATTATGCATAGCAGCGCCAATCTTATCAGGATTAGAAGTTCTAACCAAAAAGACTCCTAAGATGCTAGCAGCAATACCTAAGCCAGCTAACATAAGAGGAAAGACCACAACGTTAGCGCCAAAAGTTGCTACCGCCATAGAACCTAAAATCATAGCTGCTATTAAAGAGCCTACGTATGATTCAAAAAGATCCGCTCCCATACCAGCAACATCACCAACATTGTCACCAACGTTATCAGCGATAACAGCTGGGTTACGAGGGTCATCTTCTGGAATACCAGCCTCTACCTTACCAACTAAGTCAGCACCAACATCAGCGGCTTTGGTAAAAATACCACCACCAACACGAGCAAAAATAGAAATTAAACTGGCACCAAAACCTAAACCAATGATTGAACTAATGCTATTAGTGGCTAGATAAAATCCTGTTACAGATAGCAATCCTAGAGCAACTACAAGAAATCCCGTTACTGAACCAGATCTAAAAGCAATTGCTAACGAAGGGCTAATACCCTTTCGAGCAGCTTCTGCTGTACGAGTGTTGGCGCGTACTGCTACATTCATACCAATATATCCTGTAACAGATGAGGCGATTGCACCTAATAGAAAACCTGCCGCTGTAAGTGGATCAATAAAGGCATAAATTAATGCACCAAGAGCAACGATCACTACTGCTAAGGTACGATATTGTTTATTAAGATAAGCTTTAGCACCAGCTTGAATAGCTCTACCAATCTCTTGAACCTTATCGTTACCAGTTGGTTTATTCATCAACCAGAAAATAGTGTAAATACTGTAAACAATAGCGGCAACGATTGGAGTGAAAATTAAATAGTTTATTATACTCATATTTTATTCTCCTTTTTCTTCTTTTTTATCTTCTACTTCTTCAGATGGAGATTCTTCAACTTTAACCTCTTCCTCTTTTTCTTCTTCGGATGGAGATTCTTCAACTTTAGCCTCTTCCTCTTTTTCAGATTCAGATTCAGAAGCTTTTTCTTCTGTTTTTACTTCTACATTATCTTCAGCTGATTTTTCATCTGCCTCTTTAGCTTCAGCCTCCTCTTTAGCATTAGCTATACCACTTTCCTGAACTTCGTCAGGATTACTCTGAGAACGAACATCTATTTTCCATCCGGTTATTTTAGCTGCCAAACGAACGTTTTGTCCACCCTTTCCGATAGCTAGGCTAAGCTGATCATCAGCAACAAAAGCTTGAGCTTCTCTTTTTGGTAATATCTCTACCATTTTTACCTTAGCTGGCGATAGGGAGTTAGCTATAAAGGTAGCTGGGTCTTCAGACCATTCAATAATGTCTAATTTTTCTTGACCCAACTCGTTACTAACAGCCATAACTCTCATTCCTCGTTGACCAACACAAGAACCAACTGGATCGATACCATCTACATTAGAGAAGACTGCAAATTTAGTTCGACTACCAGCCTCTCGGGCGATAGCTTTGATCTCAACAGTTTCATCAGCTATTTCTGGCACCTCCATAGCAAAAATTTTACTAACAAATTTAGGATGTGCACGAGAAAGAACAATGCCTGGAGATCGAGAGTCTTCCTGAATAGCAGTCACATAAAACTTAAGTCGGTCACCGGAACGATAATGTTCGCCAGGAATAGATTCGTTATAGAACATAATACCGGTAGCTCGACCAAGATCAATGTAAACATTACCTCGCTCGAAACGTTGAACTGTGCCGTTAATTATTTCTCCTTCCTTATCTTTAAATTCTTGTAAAATAGAATCTCTTTCTGCTTCTCTTAGTTTTTGTAGGATGACCTGCTTAGCTGTTTGAGCAGCAATTCTACCAAAATCACTGTGAGTCTCTAAGGGAAAGGTTATTTCACCATCTACCTTAGCATCAGCCTCAATCTTTTTAGCTTCTTCTAAAAGAATGTGACGATCTTCATTGTATCGAGGTAGTCTCTCTTCCTCATTATCTACTGAAGTCTCTTTCCCATCTTCAACTGGATCGCTCATATCAACGGTTGTTTCATCAACAATTGTTTTAACTTGCCAAAACTTTACATCACCACTTTTGTTATCAAATTTAGCCTTCACAATCTCCCCCTTCTTTTCATACTCACGTTTGTAAGCAGCAGCAATAGAATCCTCAATAGCCTCAATGACTTTTTTAGGATCAATGTTCTTTTCTTCAGAAATTTGCTGAACGGCATTGTTAAGAGTTTTTAAATCAAACATATTTTTAGAATTAAAGGCCGCGTAAGCGACCTTTATAGTTGTCTTCATTATATAGAAATAAATTAGATTTGTCAAAAAAAGCGCCTTTGTTTAATAAACGAAGGCGCTTAGTGATCTTTATGCAAATCTGAATTCGCTAGACCAAGAATGACAGAGTTCATCAGTGCAATTATCTTCATAAAGAAGAACTATCACCCTTCCTCCATCAGCTGTTTCCCGTAAGGACGCTTTTGTCCCTTGAAGATGATCTTTTCTATTAAAAGGTAAAAATTTGATATCATCCACACAAAGAAGTTGGGAAAAGGCTCCTAACAAGCCATGGAAAGAATCTTTGAACATGACAATTCTGTCGTTAGGGGTAAGTACTTCTTTTTTTGAAGAGTCAGCCACTCTGATGGTAACTAGGTCTTCTAGAAAAAGGGGCAAGGCTCCTCCCGATGAGAAGTGTAACCGAGCTGCACCATCTTCCCTAAAATACTCGTAAGGAACTGTGGTTGTATAAACCTCTAGCTCCTTACTATCAGCCTCTTCTTTATAGACAAGAATAGGCTCACCGATATTAGGGTCGGTTATTTGAAGTGCTAACTCTTCATCTACTTCTCTAGCTAACGCCTCTAAAAATGTTTCGCTGGAGTCAACTCCACCATGAACTGTTGGTTGAGATCCACCTGGAAAACTTTCTGGCTTGGCATTGTGCCAATTAAACAATCCTCGCAGCTGAACAATCATGACCAATCTTCCATCAGGAAGCGTTGTAGAGAGCCAAAGACCAACCATTCTCTTCCTAGTCTTTTCTTGAGACATAACCGCCTCCTTTCATATTAGGTTTTAAAACTTGCTGTACCATAGAATAGCTAATTATTTTATTTTTGTCAATTGAGATAAAAATTGTAGTTTTAAATACGTCTTGTCAAGAGAAGAAGATACTGATACAAAGAAGGTATGAATACCTTAAAGGGCTGGATAGATCATAGTCCCGTAGTAAAAAAAGCTTATTATTTTGCTCAAAAGGTTCACTCCGGCCAAAAGAAATATAATGATCAGCATTTTTTTGATCATGTTGTTAAGACAGCTAAGACTTTAGCTGAGTGGCGATTAGATGGTACGGCTATAGCAGCCGCACTACTACATGATGCAGTTGATAATACTCCAGTTACTATAGAAGAAATAAAAAAGGAATTTGGTGATGATATCGCCTTTCTTGTTAGCGGTGCTAGCAATCTGAGATCTGTGGATTATAGAGGTGAGGAGGGTGAGTTGGAGAATATCAGAAAATTTGTTTTGGCGACTAGTAAGGACATTAGAGTTTTATTAATTAAGTTGGCTGATCTTTTAGATAACTTGAGATCTATTGGTAACAAACTGACTACCCGAGAAGAGCGGCACGCCATAATAGCAATTGAGATATATGCTCCCCTAGCTTATAGATTGGGTATGTTTAGATTAGCGGGAGAGTTAGAGGATCTATCCTTCCCTTACGTCTACCCTCGAGAGTATGAGTGGTTAATGAACAACATTAAGGAGTATTACAACGAAAGAGAGCATTATGCTCAAATGATTAAGCCTCTAATTGAAGCAAAGCTGAGTAAAAATAAGATAAAGCTTCAAAAGATAGACTCTAGAGCAAAACGTTATTACAGTCTTTATAAAAAATTGAAGAAGCTGGATATGGATTTAGAAAATGTCTATGACCTAGTAGCTATTCGTTGCATTGTTCCTACTATAGAAGACTGTTATGCGGCTTTGGGAATAATTCACAAAGCATGGCAACCCGTACCGGGAAGGATCAAAGACTATATCGCTCTACCTAAAGATAATAACTATCAAAGCTTGCACACAACTATTTATGGTCCGGATAATAAGATAACTGAGATTCAGATTAGAACCCCTGCTATGCATGACTTGGCAGAGAATGGTATTGCTGCTCACTGGTTATACAAACAGTTCCCAAAAGACAGCTACTTGGGAAAGAGAATTGAGGAAAAAGAGTCTGGTTGGATTGGTCAGCTAAAGAACTGGCGTAAAGGCTTAACCAGTTCTAACAATTTTGTTGAGTCATTTAAAATAGATTTCTTAATTAATAGAACTCTTGTACTAACTCCAAAGGGAATGGTAGTTGACCTTCCTCAAGACTCTACGCCTGTAGACTTTGCTTATCGCATTCACTCAGAAATTGGTCATAGTTGTATAGGCTCAAAAATTAATGGGGAAAACAAGCCTCTAAATACAAAGCTGCAGACGGGAGATGTTATTGAGATTCTTATTCAGAAAAATAAGAAGCCTTCTGAAAAATGGTTGGGGTTTGTCAAAACTGATTTTGCCCGTAATCATATTAAGTCAAAGATTCGTCAACAAAATAAAAAACTCTTGCCAGAAATAAAAGAGGTTGAGTTAAGATTGACTGTTGAAGACAGGATCGGCTTGTTAAAAGATGTTTCGGAAGCAATATCCAGATCTCATATTAATATTACCGATCACAGAGTTTCTACAGTTGGTAAAAACAATCTAATTAAGAGTATTAAAATAAGTTGCTTACTAACTGATAAGAATAAGATTGAAAAATTAGTTACCAAGCTAGAGTCTCTAAATAATGTTAAATCAGTTTCCTATCGTCTGATTCGTTAGAAGAGGAAAGGATCTGATTAATGATTGATTGGAACTCTTCGGGAGAGAAAAAACTGATCATTATCTTCCCCCCATCAGTTGTTTTTTGTAAGGATACTTTTGTTCCTAACACTTCTTGTAAGCGCTCTTCAAAAATAGCAAATTCGGGATTCTGAACTGATGAAGAGCTCTGTGCGTTGTTACTAGTAGATCTCCTAAGATTACCAATACGATTTTTTAATTCACGAACGCTAAGATTATTTCTAGTAATCTCATTGAATAAATTCTGTTGTTGTTGAGAGTCACTAACAGCTAATAATAAACGCCCCTGACTATCGCTTATTTTTTTTGCAGAAATAGCATCTTGAATATATGAAGGTAAATTGAGAAGGCGAAGGATGTTAGAAATTGTTTCTCTGCTCTTACCCACCCTTGCTGCAACCTCTCTTTGAGTTAGACCAAACTCTTCCTGAAGCTTGGCATATGATCGAGCACTCTCAATGGGATTAAGGTCGGATCGCTGAACATTCTCAACAATAGCTATCTCTAACTTATCCTTTTCATCAATAATTCTTCTGACAATAGCTGGCACTCTTTCTAGCCCAGCTATTTTAGAAGCCTTTAGACGTCGCTCTCCAGCAATCAATTGATATTCTACCTGAGTTCCAAGATCAGTCTCTGTCTCTACCTTAGAAACAATTAGAGGTTGAATAACACCTAGCTCTCTAATGGAAGCAGCTAGCTCATTCAATGATTCTTCATTAAAATCTTTTCGAGGTTGATGAGGGTTGGGCTTTATTTTATTAACCTCAATTTGATAAACAGAGGACTCTGAATTAACCGGCGGCTTAGGCTGAGGTTTAGGGGTTGGAGTATTATTTGATTCCTGACTCTTATCAGGAATTAATGATTCAAGACCACGACCGAGCATATTTTTGATTAGATTGATTTATTTCTTGGATAATGATCTCTCGTGCAAGACGCTCGTAAGCTTTAGCACCACCAGACTCAGGATCATAAAGGCAAATCGGCTTAGAAAAGCTAGGTGCCTCAGCTAAAGCTACTGCTCGAGGTATTTCAACATCATATACATGACCAACAAAATGACGCCTTAACTCTCGAGCTACCTCACGGGAGAGATGCTCTCTATTATCATACATAGTTAACAGAGCCCCAGCAACTTTAAGATTTTTACCTAGATTATGATTTATTAAATCAACCGTTTCCAGAATCTGACCTAAGCCTTCTAAACCGTAATACTCACACTGAACTGGGATAAGAATTTCTTTAGACGCTACTAGGCCATTGATGGTCAGCAAGCTAACACTTGGAGGAAGATCGATAAGAATATAATCATATAAATTAGCAATGGGTTTTAAAAAGTTGCTTAAGTAGTATTCTCGATTAGGTTTATCAAGTAGCTCTACAGTAACGCCAGCTAAATTAGGGTGAGCCGGAATATAGTAGTAGTTAGTAATAGCTGAGGCGCGAGCCAATTCAAAAGCTAACCGCTGACCTAGGACACCTTCGTAAACACTTCTTCCCTCACCTTCTTTGATATTAAAACCTAGGCCGGAGCTAGCATTAGCCTGAGGATCAAAATCTACCAAAAGAACCTTTTTACCATTGATAGCAAGGTAAGCTCCTAAGTTGGTGGCGGTGGTAGTTTTTCCTACTCCACCTTTCTGATTACAAACAGCAATAATACGTGTCATCTTAATTTGATTTTACTACTATTTTGTGGCATTTTTCAAACACGCCCGGGTGGCGGAATTGGCAGACGCGCGTGACTCAAAATCACGTGAGAGAAATCTCGTGTGGGTTCAACTCCCACCCCGGGCACCAAGATTAAAAATAAAATGAATTTAAAAGCCACCTTAACTAGGTGGCTTTTATTTGGAGTAATTATTCAGAGTCTTGTTTTAGCTCAATAGTTTTTCCATCAAGAATTATTTTAGAAATATAACCACCGTCTCGATCACCATCACTACCTAAAGTAATTGAACCTGAAGCACCTTGCCAATCTTTAACTGACCTGAGCCAATCCGCAATTTTGTCAGCCTCATAACCAACCTCTTTAATAGCATCCTTCAACATGAAAACCGTATCATACTCAACTTGAGCATAACTTTGAAAAGATATCTCTTCTTTGTATTTAAGTTCATAGTTTTTAGATAACTGTTCAAATCTTTCATTATTAGTACTAACACTTAGCTCGACTGTTAGAGCCCCTTCTAATAGCTCAAAGTTTTTTTCTACTATCTCAATATCATTACCAATTACATCGGTAACTAATAGTGGTAACTCCCATTTAAGATCTCTAATCTGCTTAAGAATTATTTCAATAATAGGTAGTGTCTCTATGTTAATGAAGATGGCGTCGGGATCCTCATTTTTCAGCCTGGTGAGAGAGAGGCTGAAGTCACTGGTTTCAACAGGGAATTCTTCTTTAATCACTTCTCCGCCCATTGACTCAAAACTTTTTTGAAAAGCTTCAAAAATACTAACCGGGTAATCTAATTGCTCTTGAATAAAAGCTACCTTCTTCCATTGCTTGTCTTTATAAGCAATCTTAGAGAGAACCTCCCCTTGGATGCTATCGCTAGGATAAGTTCTAATAAAGTATTCACTACTATTAGTTAGATCGGAGCTGCTAGATCCAGGAGAAAGAAGGAGGATTTTATTTTCTTCAGCAACTGATACTATCGCTAAAGATTCACTACTACACAAACCACCAATAACAACTTTAATCTTCTCATTCTTAATTAGTCTCTGCATGGCCTTAGCAGCATCTTTACCATTACACCCACCGTCCTCATAAATGACTTCTATTTTTTTTCCATCAATTCCACCAGCGTTATTAATCTCTTCGAAAGCCAAGTTAATAACCTTCTTAGCTGACTCACCTCTATCAGACACCTCTCCTGAAAAGGGACCTATAAAACCAATCTGGATAGAACCATCTTCGACTGGACGACTGAATAGTTGATAAGCGAACAATAAAATTATGAGAGCAACAATTAACCAAATAATAATTTTTATTGTTTTATTCATATTTAAAATAACTTTTTATTAAGATCTTTTTATTTGTCGCCATTATATCAATTGATAATAAAAATTCAAGTTGTGTTTTAAATATAATATTGTATTGAAATAAAAAACTACCCTTCTTCAGGGCAGTTTTTAATAGCAGGGGTGGAAGGAATCGAACCCTCAGTAACGGTTTTGGAGACCGTTGGTTTACCATTAACCGACACCCCCTACTTCTTGTACTCATTGTGAGTGATATGCTTACGACACCACTTACAATACTTCTTTAATTCCAGCTTTCTTTCAACTGATTTTCTATTCTTAGTGGTGTAATAATTGAAACGAGCGCAATCAGAGCACTTCATTCTTATTAAATTTTCTGAATATCTTGATTTTGCCATAATTTAAGGTTGTTGCTTATTATACAGTTTTTTAGTAAAAAAGGCAATTAAATTGGAGCCAGCGAGAGGGATCGAACCTCCGACCTTTCCCTTACCATGGGAGTGCTCTACCACTGAGCTACACTGGCAATAGTTTAGAGTTAAAATATTTACGAACTTCTTGATCAATATCTCCCGCTCCCATAAAAACAATTACTAATTTCTCTTGTTTAAATTCTTGCCGTAATTCTTTAATAAGACTAAGGACATCTTCGAAATTTTGCAAGTAGTAAGCACGTTTTTTCTTACTCAAACTATTAAAAAGATCTTGAGCTGTCTTACCACCCCTAAGCTCTCTTCCAGCAACTTCGTAAGTAGGTAATATACCAACAATATCAAAGTCTGAAAAACTTTTTCTAAAGTCATCATATAGATTAGTTAATCTTTCAATCTGATGAGGTTGAAAAATGACCACGATTTTCTTTTTAGGATAGAATTCTTTAATACCCTCTCCAACAACTTTTATTTCATTAGGATGGTGGGCATAATCATTGATATAGACGCAGCGCTTACAAAGCTTTGTTGCTGGTTTTGGAAGAAGAAACTCCATACGACGCCAGGAACCGGCAAATTTTTTAACCGCTGTCCGAGCATCTTTTTTAGAGACGCCCAAGCTCTCAGCTATTTGCCAAGCAGCTTCAGAGTTTAATTGATTAAACTCCCCTGGTATTTGCAACGGCCATTTAGAAAATGATTTTTTATTATAAAGAAAAATTTCTGCGCCAATATTTTTAGCGGCCTGTAAGGAGTTTTTATCCTTGGCATTAATAAACACCTTTCCTTGAGGAGTTACGTTATTGAGATATTTATTAAAACCACTAATAACGCCTTGGAGATTTCCAAAAGTATCTAAATGTTCTTTATCTACATTAGTAATAGTAACAATTGTTGGCTTATATTGATGAAAAGAATTATTCCACTCATCAGCTTCAATGATCAAATAACGACTCTTACCCAAACGAAAGTTACTCCCCTTAAATTCTTTTAAACGTGTCCCTACTATAACGGTAGGATCGAGACCAGCTTCGATCATCATCAATGATAACAATGCAGTGGTAGTAGATTTACCATGACTACCAGAAACAGCGAGGGTAATATATTGCTTGGTTAGCTCACCTAGAGCTTCAGCGTAAGTTGAGGATGGAATTTTCAGTTTCTGTGCTTCTTTTAGTTCTGAATTATTTTTTTTAACTGCAGCTGAATAAATAACTCTATCTAAATTATTTTTAATGTTCTTAGACTTCTGACCAATAAATATATTAACCCCTTCTTTTTCTAAGGAGTCGGTAATATCTGAACTAACTAAGTCAGACCCACTAACTTTGTAGCCCTGAGAAAGATAGTAACGGGCTAGAGAACTAACCCCTATTCCACCAATACCAATAAAATGAATTTTATTCATAAATTTTTGAGCCACCCGTCGGATTCGAACCGACGACCTGCTGTTTACAAAACAGCTGCTCTGCCGCTGAGCTAGGGTGGCTGATGCAAGTAATTAATAACACGATTTTAACTATTTGTAAAAGGTTGTTGAAATGATTTACTGTTATCTTTATACTCTTGATATGACACAAGAAGAACTTAAAAAATATAAAGAGAGTTTAGAGGTTAATAAGAAAGAGATCGAAGAGCTAATTGCTAAGACTCCCCTTGTTGAAGACATGGGAAGTGACACTGAGGGCACTTCATTTGATCAAGAGGCAGATGAGGCTGAGGCGATGGTTAATAACAATGCTATTAGAACCACCCTTAAAGAAAAGCTTACTGCAATTAATAAAGCGCTAGAGAAGATTGACCAAGGGCAGTACGGAAAGTGTGATAAGTGTGATGGTGAGATTGATAAGGAAACAACAGAAGCTGCTCCTGAATCGTGTATCTGTAAAAATTGTAAGTAGATAAATAAAAATCCCCGCTTGATACGGGGTTTTTTTAATTCATGGATGGAGGATTGTTATCCCAGTAAGATGCTGCGAAGTCTTTATCCTCATCTATATTAAATAAACAGAGAGTAGGTTCCTCTTCGCCACTCTCGCTATCTATTATATTGAATGTGCCAATATTAATTTGATTTAAAGGAACGTCTTCAAACTCTTCTTCAATAATTTCAAACAAGGCAGAGATCGTAAATTCTTCACCTTCTCCTATATCAGCTTTAATGAATACTATTTGAGCACTATTAATATGCTCTACACCCACCAGCTCCTTCATGTTTTTTAACATCTCCTCTCTGTTAAAAGCACTAGGTATCATTTAGTTCCTCCTTAATTAAGTAATCTTAATAGTTTAAGGTGCTTCATTAACCTTATACAAAGGAATCAGATAAAACAACCTCCTATAAAATTTATAATATATAATATATAATTAAAATGTTTCACAGTGAAACATTTTTTAAACTACGCAGCGATGGTAGACGTCAAACACTCTTGCGTAAATGAAATTATCAAAAGACTACATATTAGGAATTGCCGAAAGTAAGGCGGTTTTTACTTTTTCTGGAAATGGATCTAAAAAGACTCCTGCTTTTTATTTTATAATGGAGGCTAAAGATAAAGAGTTAGTTAAAGAAGTTAAGCAATTTCTGGGTTTAAGAAACAAAATATACGTTTTTGAACCTTATAAAAAAGATGGTGCAAAAAGAAAGAGTTCGGCAAAAATAGCGGTAAGAGATTTTAATCAATTGAAAAACATTATAATTCCTTTCTTTTATGACCAACTAAAGGGGAGTAAGAGAAAGGAATTTAATAGTTGGCTTAATAAAATAGGTAGTGATCCAAAGGTTTCTAAGCTCTATAAGCTATTTTATAGACTTCACAAGTCAGGTTATTGGAAAAAGTAGGAATTTTTTTATTTTTTTTACGCAAGGATGGTAGACGTCTACCACCGAAAATCACTGTTTTTGGCAAAATCGCGAATTCTTATAGGCTTTATGGTCTTATCGGGTTTTCCAAAAAAGACCAAAAAAAGACCCATGTTTGACATTAAAGATTGATATTTGTCAATCTTTGAAAACCCGGTAATGCCATGAAATATGCCTTATATTGAAAAAAGGGGGGTGTCTACCATCTGTCTACCAAGCGTCTACCATTTAGGGGTGGTAGACGCTTTAAAATAAAAAAGGCCCTGATTAGGGTCTAAATTTACGAGGGCTCAACAATAATGCAAGCTCTTTTTTTATAAAAGTACTTCTGAACAATCTCTCTTAATCTAGATCTACCACCTCTTTTAAGGTAACTGGGGAGCTTATCACCTCTATTATGTAGTTTATCTAGGCCCAAGTCTCCATTAGAGACGTTATCAATGGTCATGTCAGCAAGACCAGAGGGGTATTTTTTAAAGTAATCCAGTCTTCAGCCTCTGCTCTAGTAATAAGATTCTCGCATAAGTAGTTACTGTTTTACTAGTAGTGATCAAGGCTGATTCACTACCTAAGGTTCTAGCCATGATTGACTCAACCTGCTGAGCAGTATGTGCTTTAGACTCAGCACAGATAACATGCTCGGTTAAATGAGAAAGTCCTCGACGATTAGGAGGATTATGAATGGAACCTACCATCACTACAATCAAAGCTAACTCTCTTGAATCACTCCTATCATATTGAGTATAGAATCTTAAACCATTTGACCTGAGACGACCGCAATGAACTTTGTAATAGTCTTTCATTAACCAATTCCTTTATTTGGCTTGTTAACGAGCTCTAACAAAAGATTATAAAAGAATATGCTTGGGTTAGTCAATCCATAAAAAAAAGCGCCCGCTATTAAGCGAGGCACTAGAGAACTATTCAATGTTCATAGAACTTTTTGAGATTCAGTTTGCGAGGCTCTGAAAATACTTTATCAAAGCCTCAACCTCTTCGCCAAACTCATCTTCCATCACCTGATGGCTCTTGACCATTATCCAGATGCTATAGCCTTTGTGATTCGGCACTTTGATAAACCTAAAAAGATTCATCATGGTTGCATCCAAATGACTGTCATTATCTCCTACCCACATTCTCCTGTTCTGAGAGTCGATATGGAGAGCAATCTTGCTCTGATTTACATCCAATACCAGAGCTCTTCCTCCTGGTGTTAAAACATCCTCGTCAGATTCCGTTCTAGTTAGCATCCTAGACAGATCCCCTTCCTTGTAAAAGAACTAAAAAACACCCCCGCCAACATCAGCAAAGATGTCTTTCTATTATAAAACAATACATTTTAATGTCAAGTTTGTTTGTGGGTATAAATAATAAAATAGTATATACCATAGTATATACTATAGACTATACTATTTTTAGTTGTGGGCGCTGAGGGTATCGAACCCCCGACCTACTCGGTGTAAACGAGTCGCTCTACCACTGAGCTAAGCGCCCTGTGGGCCTGCCTGGATTCGAACCAGGAACCACCAAGGTATAAGCTTGGCGCTCTAACCATTGAGCTACAGGCCCTTGCGGCATTTATTATACCGCAAGCTTGTTTAATTGGAAAGGTTCCAATATGCCATAAAACTCTTCTTGTTCAAGTACCTCCTTCTGAAGAAGAGCGTCAGTAATAGCTTGAAGAACATCTTTGCGATCTTCTAAAACCTTCTTAGCAGTTTCGTAAGCGCGAGTTATAAAAGCCTTAACCTCCGCATCAATCTTAGCTGCTACATCTTCAGAGTAATTCTTATTAGACGTTATGTCTCTACCCAAGAAGACCATGTCATTATCTCCACCATAAGCGACTGGCCCTAGCTTTTCGCTCATACCATACTTAGTAACTAGTTTTCGGGCTAAGCTAGAAGCCTGCTTAAGATCATTAGAAGCACCAGTACTCATCTCACCAAAAATTATCTTTTCAGCGGCATAACCACCCATCATAGTAGCTAGATCGGCTAAGAATTGAGAACGTGTTTTCAGATTGGTTTCTTCAATAGGAAGTTTCAAAGTATAACCACCAGCAAAACCACGGCTAATTATAGATACTTTATGAACTGGATCAGAGCCTTCTAAGCTAGCAGCTACTAAAGCATGGCCAGCTTCATGGTAAGCGGTGATCTTACGCTCCTTATCAGTAATAACTCGACTACGACGCTCCGGACCAAGTAGTACCTTTTCTACTGATTCAAGAAAGTCTTGTTCAGAAACAACCTTTTTATCATTACGAGCAGCTAGAATAGCAGCTTCATTAACCAAATTGGCTAGATCAGCACCAGAGAAGCCCGGTGTTCTAATAGCAATCTTTTTAACATCAATATTTTCTTCTACTGGCTTGTCTTGCATGTGAATTTTTAAGATAGCCTGACGATCTCTAATATCAGGAAGATCTAAAACAACCTGTCGATCAAAACGTCCTGGGCGCAAAAGAGCCTTATCAAGAACATCTGGTCGGTTGGTAGCAGCCAGGACAATAACCTGAGTATCTCTTTCAAAACCATCTAACTCAACTAGGATCTGATTAAGAGTCTGCTCCCTCTCATCATTACCACCTCCTAGACCAGTACCACGCTGACGTCCGATAGCATCAATCTCATCAATAAAGAGGATAGCTGGAGAAGCTTTCTTGGCTGTAGCAAAGGCATCACGAGTTCGAGAGGCACCAACACCAACAAACATCTCAACAAACTCTGAAGCAGAGATAGAAAAGAATGGTACGTTACCCTCACCAGCAACAGCTCTAGCTAATAGAGTCTTACCAGTTCCTGGAGATCCCATTAATAGAACTCCTCGAGGAATCTTAGCTCCCATGTCTAAAAACTTCTTAGGACTCTTTAAGAACTGAACCACCTCTTGTAGCTCTTGCTTAGCCTCTTCTAAACCAGCAACGTCTTTAAAGGTAATCTTGTCTTTCTTTTTAGGAGAAAAGAGGCGAATGTTAGCCTTACCAAAAGAGAAGGCCTGAGAAGCTCCTTGTTTAGCATTCTTGAAAACTAACCAGAAGACAAAAAGGATGATCAGGATAGGCAAAAGCGAAGGGATAAGGATTTTGGCCCAGAATTTAAAACCAGACTCATCCTTAATCTCTAAAGAAATACCTCCTAGTTGACTTGCTTCAACACCATAGTTCTTTAAGGTTTCACTTAAACCTAAGCCAGCCTCCTTACGAGTCACAGCTTTTTCACCACCTTTTAATTCAATCTCCAAACTCTCACCGGCGACAATGATCTTAGAGACCTCTTGTTCACTAATTTTAGCAACCAACTCATCTAAAGTTAGAGAGGTTGGCTTAACAAATGAACCAGAGACTGCGGAAAAGGCGATCGCAACTACCAAAAGAGTAGCGATTGCCCAAATAATATTCTTATACAACATTTTCATAATAATATATAATAAAATAAAATTGGTATTTAGTCAACTCCTACCATATATATGATAGACTTATGATATGACTATTAACCAGTTACTGCAAGAATATCTGGATTATATAGAGATTGAGCGTGGACGCTCACCTAAAACTCGTAATAATTATGAGCAATATCTTAAAACCTTCTTTAAGTTTGGTAAAATAAAAAATTACCAAGATATCACTTTAGATAACATAAAAAAGTTCCGCCTTCACTTAGCCCGAACTGATTTAAAGAAGGTAACTCAAAGCTATTACATTATAGCTCTGCGCAACTTTCTTAAATATTTAATTAAAAAAGATTATGAGGCTATCTCACCAGACAAGGTTGAATTACCAAAGATTCCTCAACGACAGATAGAGATTATTGATCATAATGATCTAGAAAGACTCATGAGCGCCCCGGAAGGCAAGGACCTGAGAACTTTACGTGATAAAGCTATCTTAGAAACACTATTTTCTACCGGCCTTCGTCTTTCAGAGCTTTGCGCTCTCGATCGTTATATTGATTTAGAAAAAAAGGAGGTGACTATAAGAGGAAAGGGAGAAAAGCTGCGTCTTGTTTTTATCTCTGACAAAGCAAAGGAGGCTATAGAAGAATATCTGTCTAAAAGAGGTGATACTTTGGAGGCTCTCTTTATCAGCTTGATGAGAGAAAAAGTTATTGGCAGAATAACTCCTCGCTCAGTACAAAGATTAATAAATTTTTATGCTCGTAAAGCAGGTATTGTTCAAAAGAAAGTTTCCCCTCACACTTTACGCCACCAGTTTGCCACTGATCTCTTAATGAACGGGGCTGATATAAGATCGGTTCAAGAAATGTTAGGTCACAGTAACATCTCCACTACCCAGGTCTATACCCACATCACTAACAGACAACTAAAAGAGGTTCATAAGACCTTTCATCACAAGAAAGGATAATATGCAATAGGATTATGTTTTCCTTCTTCAAAGATAAAGAATTCTGGAAGGTTCTAATATTTTTCACACCTTTTTATTATTTTAGTTTTGTCTTTACTATACCTTTCATGGAGGTCTATGGTCGGTATGCTATTGATAAATTATTAAGCGTTCCTCCTGGATGGGAATACTTGAATGGCGTGCATATATTTTTATTTCTTATATTTTTTATCTCTTACAAAGCCAGAAAAATTTATCTATCAAATATCAAACCCTCAGCTTTTCAGACTTTCAAAAAAATGTTTGTTCCCACCTTAATAATTACTCTTATAATTCTGGCCTTCTATGTAGTATTTTCTTACGTTGGCTGCCCTAGTCATGGTGGCAAGTTTTGCGCGGCGAGTGGTTGGTTGTTGCCCGGTGGTATAGATTCAACAGTTGATTTTGCAAGAACTTTATTGCCGTTAATAATTGTCTATCCACTTCTGGCGACCTTGGTTATCGAAACAAAAAAGACCGGCAAGGTTTACAGAATTCTCTTCTGGTTGATTGCCGCTATTCTATACGCTTGGATTCCTTTTATCTACTACGCCATGTCACGCATGTATAACTAATTGTGGGCGAGGGGAGAGTCGAACTCCCACGAGCGTAAGCTCAATAGGTCCTAAACCTATCGCGTCTGCCAATTCCGCCACTCGCCCTTTACGAGTTCCTTTTTTTATAATATAATATCACAAATCAGAACTTTGACAAGTATCTAATCAGGAGAACTGCCGTGGTCAAACGTAGCCCTCATGGAAAAGAGCAGAGCTCGGAGAGAGCTATCAGAAAGAAGAAGCGAAAAGAGAAGCGGAAACGGAAACGAATAGTAAAAAAACTCAATAAGAAAGGGGTTTGAAATGAATGACATAAAAAATCGTTATCGGTTGAGGACTTGGTTGCTGGATAATTTTTTAAAAGTCGGGCTAGTCAGCTTCTTAACTGTGTTACTTGTAGTAACAGGCTATCTCTATCCCTCCTTAACACCTTTTGTAGCATCAATTCTACTAACACTCTTTATCATCAAAACATCGATTGTCAGGGTGCCTTCTATTCATTTTGGTGAGTATAGGGTCTTTGATGAAAGAACTGGTGATACTGTTGGGGAAGGGCTTCATTGGTGTTGGTTGTGGCAACGCATCCATCTTCATGATGCTTCTGTAAAGAATATTGAGATCAAAGAAAGTTTTACTACTCTCGATGAAGTGGAAGCTAAACTCAAGGGAACTGTTCAGTATAGGGTCGATGATAAGAATGCTGCTAAGTTTGCAGATTTTTCTGAAGACACTATCAAGAAAGGTTTGAGTGATTTGGTTAGTAGTGAGCTTGGTATTATCGCTGGTCTACATGAATACAAATCATTCATTAAAGACCGCGAGACTATTCAGCTCATTATCGACTGCATCCTGTGCCTTAAAAAAGTTCCTCATCATGATTTTGATGAAGTAAGAGAAAGAGAAGCTCTTGATGAGCCAGATTTTCAAAACTTGCTAGCAGATGAAAAGATCGAATTTACTGGTAAGAGTATTAAACCCAAAAGCAGAATAGAATTCTACAATCTCTTCTCTGAGGAGATAAAAGCTCTTCTCAAAGAAGAGCTTTCCAATAGAAATAAAAATTCTGCGGTTGAAAGTAAATACGCTATCGACATTGATCACTTTGCTTTAGCCGATGTTGGATGGACCGATGAGTTCAAAAAGGCTATGGAAGAGGACAAGAAAGCAGAGGCCAAGGTTAAGGCAGCTAAACAAACTCTTGAGCTTATTAAAAAGATAGGAGATCTTTCTGACATTCCTCCGACAACAGCCCTTCATGCGGCTATGGCGATAACTAACAATACTAGTCATCAAACGATAGCGGTTGAAGGAGAGTCCGGGGGAGTGATGCCTATCATCAGACCAAGCATTGCTGCAGCTGATGACGATGATTGACAAATATGGCAAAGTATGCTATATTAAGGACAGTAACTTAATAGTTCTGTCCTTTTTTTTATCAGAAAGGAGGCTCTCATGGCCGACGATAAAAAGGATGCTTCTGTTGGTGGATTTACTACTGGTTCCATTAAGGTTTTGCTTGGTATCACAGGCTTGCTAATCGCCTTTTATGTCTATGACTATATGTGGGTATCTTCTAGCTTAGCTGAGTTAGAAGAAGAGCAAGCTCATATAGCATCAACAACCGCCTCTTCAGCTTCGGGTCAATTAAATGATCAGAAACCGCAAGAGAAAGTGATCTGGATTGGATCAGAGAATCAACCAACCTCTATCAGAGTAACGTTGAGTCCTCATGAATGGTCGGATAGAATTGAGTTTCTACCCGGTGCCCATAATGAAGCTTGGATCATTCCTCCTACCGGAGGAATGGTGGAGATTCAAAATGATGACTACGGAACCCATCAATTACGATGGGAAGATGTTCAACATGGTAATGATGTTGAACTTGGTAGTCTTATCTCTTTCCGCTTACGAGGAGAGGGTGTGGCAACTGTTCAAACGAGGCCAATGCGACGATGGTAAAGGCAAAGCCCCTGCTAGTTAATAGCAGGGGCTTTTTTATACTACGATAAAGAAGCTTTTTATCCAGCTTGTAATAGCTGCGCAATAATAGGAGTTATAGAATTAGCTAGTAACACAATAGCAATACCTATCACTGCATAAAGCAAAGCCTTTTTAGCTGTTCCTACCTTACCCTCGTCTCCTGCGGAGGTGATGTAAAGAAAAGCTGCGTACAATATCAAGATAACAGCTAGAACTAAAACGATGTTTTGGATCCAGCCTATGGCTGTCTCCAGTACTGTTTTAACACCCTCTATAGTCCGAATATTAGACCCTGACTGTCCAGACTGACCCGGTTGGAATTGACCAAATGCCAACAAAGGCAAAGAGGTTGTGGCAATAATAGACCACTTCATTAATTTATTCATTGATTTAATGCAATAAGAGTTTCTTGACGACCTTTCATTCTTATTTTAACTGATTAATATCTTTCAACAATTATTATCCTGTTAATAACTGCTGAACTATAAAGGTAATTCCTCTTGCCAAAAGAAGAATACCATAACCAACAGCAGCCCATAAGATAGTTTGACGGGCTTTAGTGATTTTATCTGGACTACCGCCAGAAACTATAAATTGATAACCAGCCCAAAGAATCATAATTACTACCACTGGGGTAGCCAGAATGAGCAAGCCGTCAATTACCCTATTTAAAATATCCTGAAAATTAGCATAATTTCCGAGAGGACTATCAAACCTTATATCACTACTACCACGACCACCACCAGGCTGAGTAACACGAAAACCACCAGACTGAGTAGCACTACCACCACCATCATCAAACATCATATTATGATTTCCGGCAAAAGCTGTTTGAATTTGTAAGAGTTTTAGTAAAATTCCTTCCATTATATTGATTATAACAGATTAATTTAATAAATACCTGATTTTTATTTTATCGCAGTTGAGTGCAGCGAATAGCATGCCAGGGCAGAGGACTGCCATAGAACTTATTACTACCAGTAATGACAAGGAAGACTGTGCTCACTATAATCCATGCTCCTAGTACAATAGCTAGGCCTATAACAGCGGCTTGAATAACTTTTTTACCAGTAGACAATCTATCAGGAGACCCGCCGGCTGTAATGATAAGGAAAGCTCCCCAAATAATAAGTAAGATTGCTAGAAAAGGAGCTAGACCAGCCATAAACTTAACTATGTTATCAAGTAGTCTAATTAGATCGCAAAAAGTACATAGTCTTTCTATCTTGTTAGGAAATAGTCTTCCTGTGCACTGAGGAACTATTTGTGATAAAAATTGGGGCATTTAAAAATTAGCGACGAGACATTAATTGAGTAATCTCTGATTCAGCTTGTCTCAAAGCTTGATCAGTTCTTAATCTACCTTCCATTACTGATTCTACCATTCTAGAAAATGAGATCTCAACTGCTCGATTATCTATCTGAGGCCAAGAGCGAGCGGTTAAAGCTTGTTTAGCAAATACTCCTAACTCAAGGTCGTTAAGTTTCTCTTTAATAATAGAGCGCAGAGCCGGGGGATTGCCTGTGCTAGATAGATAGATGTTAGCTGCTTTGGTGTTGGTGGTGGTGTGAATAACAAACTCCCAAGCAGCCTGAGAGTTAAATGAAGAGTTAGAGACTGCTAGGCCGTAGTAATTAGCATAACTAACATCTGGCCCAGGACTGGCTGGTCGAGGAGCACTTGAGACACCAAAGCTCAAGAAAGGAGAGCGCTGTTGGATGTCAAAAGCTTGAGTTCTGTAATGAAGCATCATTGGCAGCTTGCCTTCAGCAAATAGATCTGTGGAAAGAGGCTGAAACTTGTTCCAAGTATAGAAGTCATCGTTAGGATTACTAAACCTTAGATAATAGTTAAAGGTTTGTAGTCCTTTGGTAGCAAAGCTAGCTCGAGTAAACCCCTTATCAACCATTAGATTGCCAGTTTGTAAGAAAAGAAGGTTTAAAATATCACTAGCTCTACTAATATTTCTAGATGAACCACCAATAGCTGCTCCTGGTCTAAACAAATTACCAGCCCTGTCTTTCTGACGAGTCTTTAGAACGGTTTCTTGAAACTCTAACCAGGTTCGAGGAGGAACCGCTATACCCGCGGAGTCAAAAATGTCTTTGTTATAGTAGAGTGCAAGCGTATCTATGTATAGAGGAAGAGCAAAAATAAAATCGCTAGGAGCAAAATCCTGCCTTACAACAGTAGGAAAGAGCTTATCTACCTCACTAATGTTAAATTGTTCGGTGCTAACAGGGGCTATTTTATCAAAATGCTTCGGTAGCCAGGTATTGTGAAACATAAAAACATCCGGACCAGTACCAGCAGCTAAGGCATTAACTAGAATGTCTTCGTAATTATTAAAATCAACCTGCTGATATTTAACTTTGATGTGAGGGAACTTATCATTGAAGTTCTTAATTACTGGAGAAAAGACCCGACTATCCTCAAAACCCATCATCTTCAAAGTCACCTTATTTTGATCCTCTTTAAAAATGCCTGGAATGATTCCAACAAAAGCAAAGACTGAAATAACAACTAGTAGTAATACTAGGCTAACTATTATTATTTGGTTACGAGATAAATTTAGAGGCATATTGCACCGATGATCTTATCACCAGCCCGTAAGCTCATAATCTTAACTCCTTGAGTTGCACGACTAGCAGAACGAATAGAACTAATCTTTGTTCTAATCATCTGACCCTTTGCAGAGAGGACGAAGAGGTCTTCTTCGCCATTGATTAAGTGAGCTGAAATCAATTGGCCGGTCTTACTAGTTATTCTAGCAGTTTTTATACCAAGACCGCCACGTTTCTGTGTCTTATACTGTGTAATACTCGTTTGCTTACCATAACCCTTATCCATTACTACCAATAACTTACCCTTCTTAGCTTGCTCCTCACTAATAATATTAAGAGAGCTAACCTCATCACCTTCTTTGAGTCGTAGAGCAGTTACTCCAGCAGCTGTTCTACCCATAGCTCTAACTTGAGATTCTTTGAATCGGATAGCTTGACCATCTCTAGTGGTCAAAACAACATTATCTTTTCCAGAGGATAAACGAACCCAACACAGAAGGTCATCTTTCTTTAAAGTGATAGCAATAATTCCAGTACGCCTTACCTTATTAAAGTCTTTAATGGATGTCTTTTTAATAACACCATTTTTAGTAGCCATAATTAGATAACCGTCTGAGTTATCTTGATAAGTAATCATTGCGCTAACCTTTTCTGTAGCAGGAATCTCTAGGAAATTTTGAATTAATTTACCTTTAGCAATCCTACTCGAAGAAGGAAGTTCCCAAACCTTAGTTTGAAAAACTCGTCCTTTGTCTGTGAAGAAGAGGATGTTGTCATGAGTGTTGGCAATAAGGAGGTGTTCAATAAAATCTTCCTCTGCTACGTCAGAGCCAATCAATCCTTTACCACCTCGATGTTGAGCCTTGTATACAGTTGGTGAAACTCGCTTGATGTAACTACCTCGAGAGCGAGTAATGATGGTTTCCTCAGATCTAATTAGATCAGCGTCGCCCAAGGACTTCAGACCGGTGGCAACAACTCTAGTTCTTCGCTCACCACCATACTTTGCTTTAAGATCTTTTAGATCATCCTTAATAATCTTCAAGATTTTTTTAGGGTCTCCAAGAATGATCTCCAACTCTTTAATAAGTTTCTTCTTTTCTTTTAGCTCGTCCTCAATTCTCTTGTTTTCAAGAGCAGCTAAGCTCTGCAGTCTCATATCAAGAATGGCGTTGGTCTGAATTTCAGAGAATTTGAACTTAGCAATCAAGTTCTTGCGAGCATCATCTCTGTTTTTAGACTTCTTAATGGTAGCAATAACTTTATCAATTGCTGACAGGGCTTTAGAAAGACCTTCTAAGATATGAGCTCGCTCTTGAGCCTTGCGTAAATTAAACTCTGTTCGTCTGCGAATAACAATCTGACGATGCTCTAGATAATATTTAAGAATATCGATCACTGACATGACTTGTGGCTGTAAACCGTTAGCTAAAGCGATCATGTTAAGATGGAAATCTTTTTGTAATTCAGTAAATTTGAATAACTGATTAAGTACTCGCTGGGGGATAGTGTCTTTTTTAAGTTCAATAACAATACTTAAACCATCCTTGTCTGATTCATTACGAACATCTCTAATGCCATCAATCCTTTTTTCTATTACTAAGTTAGCAATCTTAACCAAGAGGTCGGAAACATTAACTTGGTAGGGAACTTCAGTGATCTCAATACGATCCTCCTTAATTTCAGTCTTAGCTCTACAAGTAATACCACCCCGACCGGAAAGATAGGCGGCGGTAATAGCTTTTTTATCATAAATAATTCCACCAGTTGGAAAATCAGGGCCTTTGATAAAGTCCATTAAATCTTCACCAGTAGCTTTTGGCTTTTCAATCAAATGAATAACTGCATCTGCTACCTCGTCTAGACTGTGAGGAGGGATGTTGGTAGCCATACCAACAGCAATACCCATAGCACCGTTTAATAGAAGGTGGGGTAGTCTAGCTGGCAAACAAACCGGCTCTTTTCGACTGGAGTCGTAGTTCTCCTGCCAATCAACAGTTTCTTTTTCAACATCAAACAACAGCTCTTCAGAAATTTTAGCCATCCTACACTCGGTATAACGCATAGCAGCCTGAGAATCACCCTCGATAGAACCCCAGTTACCCTGTCCATTGATAAGAGGGTAGCGAAGAGAGAACTCTTGAGCCATTCGAGCCATCGCATCATAAATAGAATTATCACCGTGAGGGTGATAGTTTCCTAAAACCTCACCAACAACATTAGCTGATTTTCTTAACTTAGCACTAGAGCTCAAACCACTGCTCCACATAGCCCAGAGGATACGCCTCTGTACTGGTTTAAGACCATCACGTACATCGGGTAGTGCTCGAGAAACAATAACTGACATCGCATAATCTAAATAAGACTCACGTAATTCGTCAGTAATCTCTACCTCTTCAATCTCTGCTTTTTTTATTTCTTTTTCTTTTTCTTTTTTCTTAGCCATATTATGGTAGTTGTCTACTAGGTAATGGTTTTATCTCCTGATAAATGAAATTGTGATCTTCTTTATTAATTAAAAACTTATTTTGAGACTTAGCTTTGTCACTAAAATACACATAACTATTAGCTAACCCCGTTGCTGTCTTACCACTTACTACTGATGCGCCGGTAGAAAAGATTTTAAAAAATCCGGGCTTCTTATTATTCATAGAGTTAGCTGTGATTGCACTGGTGGTAGTGAAATTAAGATACACCGCCCAGAGACCGATGACAATAATTGAGCTTACACTTGATAGAATAATTAACCACCTTCTCTTTGTGTCCTCATCAGACTCTTGGATTCTATAGATAAAACCTTTTATACCTTTATTCATTTCAATTGAATGAGTTGTAGTTCTTGATTAACTAAATCTTTCTTTTTTAAAGTGACTTTATCTTGCTTACTAGATTTCAAGCCCAACTCCCTTCCAATCTCTTCAGCCTCACCGCTAATCACAATCACTATCTTTGGCTCCATCTGCCTGATGATCTTAGCTTTTTCACTATTACCATCAACAAATAGGATGTCGATTCTAGCTAACTCCTCCGAACTATGTTCGCCTAAAAATCCAAGGTAGATATCTTCAGCCTTGAGACGATAAATGAAAGGGTGAAAGCCAACAATCTCGACCCCCTGAATTTCATACTCGCCTGGACCCTTAATCAAGTGATCGGCAGTCACTTTAGTTTCATTAGAAGTTGTTTTAATAAAGATATCTGCCTTAACACGAGCGGGAACCTTATCCTTGTATGGTTCGATTATAATTGTAGTTCCAGAGGTTTGAATTTTAACCCCTCCTTCACCAAGGGAGTTGATAATCATAATTAATTTATGCTTCATTCTAGCACTTTTTTTGATGTAAAACAAGTTGCTTTTTTTATTGTTTTGTTCTATTATATACAAACCCTCCTATTCAGGAGTTTATAGTATTTTGCAGTAGAAAGGATTCTTAAATGGTAGAGAAGGAATCGCCATCTCAGGAAGAAATTGAACGGATTTGTTCGAAAATTAGATCAGAATGGAGTCCCGCAAAGGAAAGGCAAAGAAGATTAGTGCCAAATCCTGAAACCTGGACCGTGCCTTTTGTTATTTTAAAACCGTATGCTGGCAAAAAGGGAATTGTTGAGGATTCCTACTAGCGTAGAGAAGACCCTGAAACGGGTCTTTATTTTATCATTTAAACAAAAGCTTGCTTTTTTTAAATAAAACCACTATAGTTTTGATATATTTTCTGATTATTATGTCAATTAATATTTCTAAAAAGGCCAGGTCTCCACTGGCTAATATTTTAAAGAATGATCCAACAGCTATTGCTGTCTTAAAACAGAATGAGTTGGTAGAGGCTACTTTTATTGGTAAGACCAATAAAGCGGCTTTCTTTGATCTTGGTCGTCGAGGTACTGGAATCATTTATGGTCTAGAGCTTATTAATGCTCAGGGCACTATTAAAGAACTTACTCAAGGTGGTACTACCTTAGCTAAAGTTGTTGAGGTAGAAAATGATGAAGGTTACGCTGAACTATCTCTTAAAGAAACTCACAAGCAAAAAGCTTGGGAGGAGATGAAGGAGTTAAAGGACAGCGAGGAAACTATCGAGATAAAGATGACCTTAGCAAACTCTGGTGGCTTGGTAGGTGATATTAATAATCTAAAGGCCTTTTTACCTGTTTCTCAATTAAGTCCTGAGAACTATCCTCAAGTTAGCGAGGGTGACCGGTCAAAAATACAAGAAGAATTAGAAAAACTTGTTGGCGAAACTTTGAAGGTCAAGGTTATCGATGTTAATTCTCGTGCCAACAAGCTGATTATTTCTGAGAAAGCCTTAACAACAGAGAATATAAAGGCAAAGTTGGTTAATTATAAAGAAGGGGCCATCATTGATGGCATTATTACCGGTGTAGCCGACTTCGGAGTTTTCATGAAGTTTGCTAATGATCCAGATATTGAAGGATTGATCCATATTTCTGAGCTTGATCATCGTTTAATTGAAAATCCAAAAGAGATTATCAAGATTAATGATGTGGTAAAGGCAAAGATTGTTGAGATTAAAGATGGTCGCGTCTCTCTTTCTCTTAAGGCTTTGAAAGAAAATCCTTGGGATGAGGTGGAGAAAAACTATAAAGCTGGCCAGGATGTAAGTGGTAAGGTTAGTCGCTTCAATCCTTTTGGTGCTTTTATTAGCTTAGATCAAGATATTCAAGGACTTATCCATGTTTCTGAGTTTGGTAGTGTTGAAGAAATGAAAAATCAATTAAAAGTCGACGGAGAATATAATTTTACTATTGAATTAATAAAACCTGATGAGAAAAGAATTTTTCTTAAATTAAAAAAATAAAAATATGCTTACACCACGTAAAAAGAAAAATATTATAAAAGAACATGGTACTCATAAAACTGATACTGGTTCGGCTAAGATTCAAATTAGCTTATTAACTAAACAAATTGAGGAATTGGTATCTCATTTAAAAAAACACCCTAAAGATGTTCACTCTCGTCGAGGCTTATTAAAAATGGTTGGTAAGCGTCGTCGCTTACTCCGCTATCTAGCAAAGACTGATAGCAAAGCCCATGGTTCTTTAGTAAAGAAGTTAGGTTTATAAACTATGATTAGAAATAAAGAGCAGCGAGTTGGTATTTTCATTGATATTCAAAACTTATACCACTCGTCTAAAAACCTCTTTCAAGCTCGAGTTAATTACAAAGAGTTAATGAGGGAGTTAATTGCTGGCCGAAAATTGATTCGTGCTATTGGTTATGTAGTTAAGACAGAAAGTACTGCTGGAGAATCTTCTTTCTTTGATGCTTTAGAAAAAAGCGGCATTGAATTAAGAATGAAAGATATTCAAATCTTTCCCGGTGGTATGAAGAAGGCTGATTGGGATGTTGGAATGGCTGTCGATGCCGTCCGAATGGCTGACTCTCTAGATGTCATCATTTTAGTAACTGGTGATGGAGACTTTGTTCCCTTAGTTGACTATCTCAAGTGGGGATTAGGTAAAGGAGTTGAGGTGGCTGCCTTTGGTAGAAGCGCCTCTGGTCGTTTGAAAGAAGTAGCTGAAGAATTTATTGATTTAGACAACAATCCAAAAGTGATTTTAAAAAAGAAACTCGGTAAGATAAATAAAACTAGAACAAGAAAAAAAGATGAATCTAAATAGAAAAGAATTTTCTACTGACGTAGCAGGGAAGCCTCTAACTTTTGAGGTTTCTCGACTAGCTGAACAAGCAAATGCAGCAGTGATTGGTAAATATGGCGGAACCACTGTTTTAGTAACAGCGGTAATGAGTAATCGAGATAAAGATATCAACTACATGCCATTAATCGTTGATTATGAAGAGAAGTTTTATGCTACCGGTAAGATTCTTGGTAGTCGCTACATGCGTAGAGAAGGAAGGTCTTCTGATGAGGCTACTTTGACTGGACGAATGATTGATAGAACCATTCGTCCTTTGTTTGATAATAATATTCGTCGAGATATGCAGATTATTGTCACCATCCTATCCTTTGATGGAGAGAATGATCCAGACTTTGTAGCACTAGCTACCACCTCCGTGGCTTTAGCTATCTCAGACATTCCTTGGAAAGGTCCTATTGGTGGAATTCGTGTAGCTAAGATTGGTGATAAGTACGTGATTAACCCAACCATCTCACAACTAGCTGAAGGATTTGATCTAGAGTGTGTTGTGACTGGCCCTAAAAACACCATCAACATGATTGAGTTAGAAGGGAAGCAAGTTCAAGAAGATGAAATTCAAAAAGCTTTTGATCTAGGTCAGAAAGAAATCAATAAATTAATTAAATTCCAGGAAAGCGTAGTTGAGGAGATTGGTAAAGAAAAGGCTGATGTTGAAATAAGCCAACCTGATCCTGAGCTAGTTAAAAAAGTAGAGAGTTTTCTAGAAGGTAAGCTAGAAAAAGCTATGTACGTAGCTGATAAAGACAAAAGTAAAAATAATTTGTCTGTTCTTCATAAAGAAATGACCGACATGTTAGAAGGTGATGATCATAAAGAAAAGGACGTTGCTTTTGCTGGTAATATTTTTGAAGAATCTTTGAATAATCTCTTTCATAAAAATATTGTTGAAAATGACAAACGACCTGATGGTAGAAAAATTGATGAGGTAAGGGATCTGTACTCTGAAGTTGGATTATTTGAGAGACATCATGGTTCGGCCTTGTTTGCTCGAGGTAGCACTCAATCATTAGGAGTCACCACTCTAGCAGCACCAAGTGAATCTCAACAAATTGATAGCATGGAATTTCAAGGTAAAAAGCACTTCTTCCTTCACTACAACTTTCCACCTTACTCCACTGGTGAAACCGGTTGGATGCGTGGCCCTGGAAGAAGAGAGATTGGTCATGGTGCTTTAGCAGAGAAAGCTTTGAAGAATATTATTCCTGATCAGTCAGAATTTCCTTACACTATTCGATTAGTGTCAGAAATTCTTTCTTCTAATGGATCTTCCTCAATGGCTTCTGTGTGTGCGTCATCCATGTCCTTAATGGATGCTGGAGTACCAATCAAAAACCAAGTAGCTGGTATTGCGATGGGATTAGCTATTAATGAAAAGGGTGCCTATAAGGTTTTAACTGATATTCAGGGACCGGAAGATCATCATGGTGGCATGGACTTTAAGGTAGCTGGTACTAAAGATGGTGTAACCGCTGTTCAATTAGATGTAAAAGTTGATGGTATAACTTCTGAAATCATTAAAGACACTCTTGAACAAGCTAAGAAAGCGCGTCTTCATATATTAGATGCTCTAAACAAAGCTATTAAAGAGCCTCGTAAAGAAATCTCTAAATATGCACCAACTATTACTATTACTAAAATAGATCCTGATAAAATCGGTGCTGTTGTTGGCTCTGGAGGAAAGATGATTAATAAAATTGTTGAAGATACTGGAGTTACTAGCATTGATATTGACCAAAGTGGTGAGATTTATATAACCGCTGACACTGCTGAAGCAGCAGAGGAGGCTAAGAAGATCGTTGAGGATATAACTCATGACTATAAAGTAGGGGAGATTATTGAAGGAAAGATCGTTAAGATCCTAGAATTTGGAGCGATCGTTGAATTTGGCTATAACTCTGACGGAATGATTCATGTTTCTGAGTTAAAAGACGGCTTTGTTGAAAAAGTAGAAGATGTTGTTAAAGAAGGTGAGTCTGTAAGAGCTAAAATCATTAAAACAGAACGCGGTAAGATCAGTCTTTCTCTTAAGGGGGTATAATAATATCCACATTGACTAGTTGTTTATTGTGTTACAATAAACAACATGAATGGAGAACAACAAAAGGATCCTTTACAAGATTCTTCACAAGGTGGTCCACCTCCACCACCTCAACCCGAGATAAAAATGAGGTCTTTAGAGTCTGATATAAAATCAGTCGAAGAAACTGGTGGTGGAATGCCTGAACCAGAGATTATCCAGCCTTCTGAGATAGATGAGGCAGGTGGTCCTATTACTCCTCCAGAAACGACTTCCCCTAATGAACTTTCTGCACCTGGTGTTGTAGAGATAGAGACCAAGGGAGGTGGTCGACGTTGGTTTATTTGGTTGTTAGTAATCGCTCTAGTAATTGGTGTAACTTTTCTTGGTTATAAGTATGCTGGACCACTTCTATTTCCTGAAGAAACCGCTACTGAAGACTCTGTCACTGAAACAACTCCCGAAGAGCCAGTTGTACCGGCTGCAACTCATGTTTCAGCTCTAGGCAACTCAACTGATAACATTACTTCACTTAGTATTAATGATTACAGCTTAGTAGCTATTTTGACCGCCTTACAAAATGAAGGTAGTAATATTCTGGCTAATAATGCAGGTGAAGGATTGAGAGAAGTAACTTTCTCTGTTGGTGGTAACTTAGCTACCAGCCATGACTTTTTAACTACTGTATTACCAGAACTCAAAGACTCTGAGGCTGGTAACATGATTAGGGATTCTTTTGAAAAAGACTTCACTAGTTTTCTTTACTACAACACCTCAAAGATAGGTTACGGAACGTGGCCTGGTTATATAGTAAAACTAAAGAATCCAGAATCTATCGATTATGACTACGCTAGCATGAAAAAGATCCTGGAAGAGATTGAAGGAGCTTCTATTAAGAATGTTTTCCTTACCCCTCCAGTTGCTGATCCTAGCGCCTTTAAGACTGGTCCAATAGGAGATGATAATACTAGTCGTTATGCTTCTTTTGGTAGTGGGACGATAGCTTCTTTCAACTATGGGCTGATTGGTGACTATCTAGTAATATCTACTACTTACAAAGGATTATTACAGGCAACTGAGCTGATAAATAAATAGTTTAGTTCATATAAAAAAAGACGCTTTATCTTAAGCGTCTTTTTTCTTTTCTTTCTTCTCTTCTTTTTCTTGGGTTGGATCTTCCCATGTAGCATACTCACACTCGGGATATTTAGAACAACCCCAGAATTTTCTCTTACCTTTTCTAGTGAAGCGCATAATAACATCACCCTCCTTACAGTCTGGGCACTTTAATCCTGTTGATTGGGGTCCTGAGTCATCTCCTTCAACCTTCTTAGTATTTTTACAATCAGGAAAACCTGAGCAGGCCATGAACTTGCCGTAACGACCGGCACGGATAATCATTGGCTTACTACACTTGTCACAGACCTCGTCAGTTTTTTCTGGTTCTGGTTTTTCGCTTTTCACTTCGTCGTATTTAATTTCTAAATTTTTAATAAAGGGCTCGTAGAAAGTAGCAATAATTTTATGCCAATCCTTTTTACCCTCGGCGACATCATCTAAGTTATCTTCCATAGTAGCAGTAAAACTAATATCTACAATACGAGGGAAGTGATTAACTAACATTTTATTAACTACCTCTCCTATTTGAGTAGGTGTAAATCGGCGATTTTCTTTCTCAACATAATTACGTTCTTGAATGACAGAAATGATTGGTGCGTAAGTTGAAGGTCTTCCAATACCATGCTCTTCCAGAGTTTTCACTAAGCTAGCCTCATTATATCGAGGTGGTGGTTCGGTAAAGTGTTGATCAGCATCAATCTTTTTAAGAGCTGGCTTATCTTTTTCCTTAAGAATTGGTAGGTCTTTTTCTTCAAACTTTTGTGGCCAAACTTTTAAGAAACCGTCGAACTGCAAAGTACTGCCTGTGGTTCTGAAGCCATATTTACCAGCCTCAATCTCAATAGTAGTACTGGCAAAAATAGCTTGCGGCATTTGAGAGCCAGTAAACCTTTGCCAAATTAATTGATAGACTCTCTTTTCATCACCACTCAACTTAATTGATTCTGGGTCTTTAGTGATATTAGTTGGTCGTATTGCTTCATGAGCCTCTTGAGCAGACTTGGCCTTAGTTTTAAAAACACGAGGTGCTTGTGTAGCATACTCTTTACCAAATTTTTCTAACAAGTACTGTTTGGCAGCGGTTGTTGATTCTTGAGAAAGATTAACTGAGTCAGTACGCATATATGTGATATGACCCTTTTCATAAAGCT
>Ga0310123_10000157_pt1 | contig 59068 bp, 53 predicted proteins | sample CB6_AW_1057_MG_FD_203505 | JGI IMG/M metagenome (GOLD analysis project Ga0310123, IMG submission 203505) | Marine microbial communities from Western Arctic Ocean, Canada - CB6_AW_1057 | ecosystem: Environmental > Aquatic > Marine > Oceanic | place: Canada: Western Arctic Ocean | collected... | reverse complement strand
TTCCGGGATCATCTCCTGCAGACGCAGCATATCGCTGACGCCCTCGACCTTGTAAATGGTCTGCGCATCTGCCCAATGCGTCATTGCATGGCGATTCATGATGCCACTGGTGCCCATGGAGTGGGTTCGCAGCAAATCGATTGGCACGCCGGGGCCACTATATTTTCTTACCGTGCCGCCGGCAGAATTCATCAGGACGATACCGGATTGCAGACGCTCAAACGGGCCTAGCATGTCATACACAGGAAACACCACCACCACCTGATCGAGTGTGTTCAGCGCCAGAGACCCACCAACCAGCTGCAGCGTCTCAGGCGTGACACCGATCTCTTTGCAGAGTCCGGATGTGGAAACCGGCACCCACTTTTTTTCCCGGATCTTTGACCAGAACGAACGGCCAGCAGTACTGACGGGAGCCTTGACCTTGTACTTTTTTGCCAGTTCCCGCTGCGCAGCAAAAAAGTTGGAATACGGACCATGCTCCACAGCAAACCGGAAGAACGGCATGGAAGCGCCCGGCCCCAGATCCTTGTAATAGCCCGTCTGAAGATTCACGGCCGCTGAGGGTTTGCGATCCGCCCGGTCCACCGCACGGCACTCAGCAAATCCCTGCGACGAAACGGATCCCGTGAATTCCAGCCCCCATTCTTTGCATTCCGCTTCAATATCGATCGCATCGAGCAGATCTTCGGTGTACTTCTGCCATTTCTCCTTCTCGGATCGCTGTCCCATTTTGTGACTCCCGTCCGTGCCTGCTTCGGCCACTTTTGAATAAGCAAAATGATTTCAATTGCAATGAACGCGCGCTAGGTGCGGTCCTTCGACTCTTCAAGACTGCTTAGGAAGGCATTGAAGTCATCACCCCGGACGTAGGCCCTGCCGCCGACTCGGCAGACCTTCAGGCCCTTTCTGCGAGCCTGTCGCAGGGCATGTCGTCCGAGACCGCTGCGTCGCTCGAATTCCGTTCAACGCATGTCCAGTCACTGCGAAGTACTGAGCCTGCGAATAAGCTTCGACGCCTGGCGTTTTGTTCGACACTCGCTCTGCTCCGATGGTTTTCTTTTTGCCCCCTGGCAATTGTCGCTCGGACCGGCAGAACAGTTTGACGCCAGTCCCAGATGGACTCACTTCGAAATATGTGGCGAAGGTTTCGACGATCGAGTCAGCCCAGGGTTCCAGCGTTCCAGTCTCTGAATTTCTGCAGCCATCCAAGTCGATGCCGAACAAGTTATCGTCGGGAGTGAACACAAACCCGATTCCCGAATCCTGTGATTCGTCGAATGTTGTTACGACACTTTCGAAACCCGCCCATGTAGCGGGATTGGTGCTACTGGCAGCCGTGCGATAGAAGCTGAACGGCATTTGTGTTGAGCGACCATCACGTTTGATCTCTTGCCACAGCACCCACTGGTCCAGGCTCGTGAGATCGCCAGGGACTGACGCGAAATCGATGCCCTGTGTCATCGCAACCCCGCTTTTGCCAGCTCGGTATTTGTGGCCGATGTTGCGGTGGGGATGGACGGCTTGACCGTTCTTCGAGCTGCTGTGACGCGGGTAAAGAATCGTTCCAGCGCGTCAGGGGTGACATACGGCCGGCTGCCGACGTACACCACGTCCAGCCGGATTCGTTCGTCATCCGGGCCGGCCAGACCGTGTCGGATCCAGCGAAATAAGGTAGACGGGGTGACGGCCCGACCATCGGGCCGGGGTGGAATCAGATTCCGCCGCGCCTCGTTGAGATTGACGAGTTCACCATTTGCAGTGTACATAAAAAACTCCGTTTCCCAGTGATTGGCGATAGATGCCTGTCAATGCAACGGAGTGTCTGTGATTGCGCGACATTCTCAGGTACACGCGATGTGCTTTATTTTGTACCCGCACCGTCAGCAGATTTCAGAAGAGCAGCATTGCTCGTTAAAATGAGTTCCCACTCATCGAACTGCTTATCAGTGAGGAATGTTTGCAGCTCCTTGAAGCCTCGCTTCATGTAGGCGTCGTTTCTCCCGTCGGGACCAAGCTGCCACAACTCGTCGACGTCTGCCATCGACGAGAACATCACTGGATACTTGTACTGTTTCAGGAACCTGTATCGCGCCAGGAGCTTCTGCTTGCGGAAGAGTGCCTCTTCCACGGGGTCGGCCGGTATCCTGAGGGTCCGGTCCTTGAAGCAGAGCCAGTTCAGGACACGCGTCCTCTGATATTGCCATTTTGAGTGAGCATCTTCGAGTTCGATTAAATCGAAAAGGGGTTGGCAGTCCGGGTGTGTCAAGCTGACAAGTGCAGCCGACACCCGCAATGCAGCTTCGGCGTTGAATGGGAACGCTTCACTTGATGCCAGCACGTCCAGCGCATCACACGTGACATCTATTTTGAATGCAATCTCTTTCATCTCATCGGACAATCGCACTAATTCGGGTGGACGATCAATCCGATACTTAAATTTTTCTACGACTTCGGCCGACCATCGCAGATTGGCCATGGTCTCACGATTCGCCCATCGTTCATAAAAGAATCCCCTTCCGACCGTATCAGGGTTCTCCGGGACCAGTTGTGATCTGCGGATGCTAAGCGGGATCCCCCTTTCGCGCAGTCCAGTTTCGTAATGGTCGCGTTCAGCGTCAGTCATCGTTGAGCCGTTGTTGAAAAACTTCGCTGGGTCTTCGATGCTAATACTGGCGAGGTCTTCTTCGCTCGCCTTCTGAAAGCTGTTGATGAAGGCTGCACAGATTCTGCTAACAAGCTGGCTGCTCTTTTTTGACAGTTCGTGTACATGCTCGAAGCACGCCCGAGGGCTCTTTTGCCACTCTGTCGCTAGTTCAATGCATTCGTGTTTGAGTTCCACAAAATCGACTCCCAAATCAGTCAACACGTGAAAATAAAAAGCACCAGGTCAGGTGGTTTCGGGTTTCCGCTTTTCCGTGATCAGCGTAGACCTGGTGCCGTTGATTCTATCCCAGCTCAGCAGCCACCACACGTGCGCGGGACTGATCCAGCTCAGCATAGTATCGCTCCGTCGTCGTCTTCGATGAATGACCCAGCACCTGTTGTGCAGCTTCCAGGTCACTGTGTTGCCGCACCAGTGTGGCCGTGGTATGCCGAAGTTGACCAGGGCACCAACAATTGTCTTTCCGCCATTCGGCGGCCTGTTGTCGACGTTTTTTGTGTTGTCGCGCTGATTCACCGGGAAGTCGTTTTATCAGCGACCGCAGCCGCAGCTCCGGTGGACAGTCGAACGCACGTTCACAGCCCGTCCGCACGGCCGACAACAGACTGGCAACAGAATAATGCTCACCAACTTTACGTGGTCTGGCGTGTTCTCCGTAGGCACGGCGCGAAAATTCATCAACGGCCATCTGTGGATCAAACACGAAGTCTGACCGCGACAGCTCCCGCAGATTGTTGAGGACCTGTTGCGCTTTTGGTCCAACCTGAATCACCCGGCCCTTGCCCTTATGCTTCGTTTTGTGTCGCTCCGGCCGATACTCCCAGACATCGCCATCGGTGTTGATCTCTGACCAGCGAGTCTGCACAGCTTCCCCCGGCCGGCAGCCGGTGTGCAGCATGAAATCCACCAGACCACACACAGCGCGGCTCAGAAATGGCCTGACGGCTTCCACACGTTGTACGTCGACCATCGACCGACCCTCGCTCTCCCGGGCCGTTGTGCGTCCCTGTTTGAGTGGTTCCACTGATCGGAGAGCTTCCAGCACAGCCGGTACCGTTAGTTCCTGACTGACGCCCCACTTAACCACCTGGCGGATACGCCGGACATGGGCGTTGATTGTCTGCCGGCTCAGCCCGGCGTCGATCATCACAGACCGAAGTTGTTGGAGCTTCTTTGGCCCGAAGTGTCGCAGCTTGAGCGTTGGCATTTCACGACAAACATACTTTAAAGCGCACCGGAAGTTGTCCGCTTCGTTGGTCGGCTCGCCATCTGGCCTGCGGTAGTATGCGTGGGCGTGGTCCATAAACAGCAGCGACAAGCGGCCCAGCGTTATGTCGCTTTCGTTCGGGGCCTGCGCTTCCAGCTCAGCACAGATGCGCTCATACGCGGCGAGCGATTCCGCAGAATTGTACCTGCCCAGGAAAACGTGTTTCCCGTGGACAATAACGCGCGCTAAACCGGAGTTCTTGTGCAGCGAATACTTTGGGTTTGGCATGAGACCAGACTTCCTGAAGCAGTGGTTAAATTGGATCTGCTACCACTCCCGAAGTGGTAGCAAACCAACTTTTGACCACAGCCCGTGAAAGGCTGGTTTCCGCATGTGCGGAATGTCGCTGAGTTTGTGTCGACTAGTTTTTACTGCCGTGGTTGTTCAACTTCCCGATTGGGAAGCTGGCGTGTTACCACTACACCACAGCCGCGAAAAACCAGTCAATCCATGGCTTCACCGAGCATACATCGGCTCAAATGCCATTGCCAGTCCATGCAATCAGACGCATTCATGCGCAGTCGTGTTGATCACAAAAGTGGTCAAAAGTGGTCAGCTGGCGTGTTGCCGTTGAGACGGATGGAAGGCGAACGCCTGGCCGCTGCCTCGTTGTGGAAATACTCCGGTGGGTTTGAACGCGGGGCCTCTCTTTGTAAGCACCCGTAGTTCAGCCGGTAAGCCAGACCAAAAACTCACACCCTGGGGATCATTCGAAGGGGGGACTTCGATCGTCCGTAATGCTGTCGTTTGGGCGGGCATGCCGGATCCCGGGCTAACCCGTCACGCCGTCCAGGACGGCGATGAGGACACTGCCGCCCTGCGTGAATTGATCCGCGCCCTCAACCTGGTCGATCCACAGCAGAAAGGTCTGCAGGTGGCAGAAATGGTCCGGATAGCTCAACAAAGTGACTACGGGATTCCCGGTGAGCATTCAGAGGTTCTGAGGGACGCCATAGAAGAGTTTACGCAGTTGGCGATTCAAAATGCTGGGAACCGACTGGCGTATCGATTGAAGTCCGTTCGGCGTCGAATCGTTGGTGCACATTACCTCGACAGGAAAACGGTAAACGGGCAAAGACTTTGGGTTGTGTGTGGACCCGAGATCCACACAGCCAGTGGAGATTCCGTCCAGGGTGCACATGGGGAGGCCAGAGTGCACATAGAAAACGGGTATGTGCCCCATACAAAACCAGGTTTTTCCAGACTTTTATCTCCACATGGGCGATTCGATGGACACAGTGCAATCGTCAGTTCAATCTATGGTCTGTACAGCACTAAATTGATCGCCCTACGTGAAGAAGAGGCACGGTGTTGACCATAAACGTACCTACACCGATCGCCGAATCTCTTCTGGATTCCGTCCTGTCAGCTCAGATCATCGTCGGCTGGGCTGGTGAATCAGGCGAAGAGAAGCGAATGGGGTGGTGGCGGACGGATTTCTGCAGCGAATTTGGGGGCGAAGACCTGCTGCAACAGCTGCTGCCACACACGTGGCAGTGGGCCACACTGCAAAGCGTCCGCGAAGCCGGCATGAGAGCTGACTCTCAATTGCGAACGGAGGCACACGACGCGGACGTCGTCCTCTCACTTTATAACCTGGGTTTCACGGTCAATGAGCGACTGGATGAGCGGTTTCAGGCCCTGAAAAAGTCCGGCCAGCCGCCAACAGAGGCTCTGCCCGCCCTCAAAGACGTGATCTCAGCAGAATGGAATCAAGACAACTTCCAGAACTGGGTCAAAGGGCATGGAGAGGTCACATTCGAAAAGCTGCCGACCGCCGACGTACGATCGAGGCGGCCGGGTTCACGAGCCGTTCAGGGAATTGGTCCAAGCGATTTGGTCTCGCAATACGGACCAACCTGGCCCGGATCTTCCAACAGTCGAAACTTTGCTGTCGAGTACCTGTCCGGATCCAAAATTGCAGGACCTTCAAGCCAGGGCCAAAGGCATGGTTTGCGACATCCTGTATTGCAAGGCGCCGAAATCAAGAAGCTGCAAGAATTGCTTTGCTGAGCTTGAAGCACTGCGGTGTTTTGCTAACGACGCCAAGATAGTGATGGCCACAATCTATGAGGAGGACATGCTGTTTCGGAAGTCATTCGTTCTAGAGGCTGCTGAAGTGCTTGATCCAAATCTGGAGGAGATAGGACAAGGCTTCATTGACTATGCCAGGCAAACCGGCAAGAAAACGGTCGACTTTTGAACAGCGTACTCAGAGGCAGGCAACTCAAGGCAATGTCAACAAGCCGGATGCAGACGAGGGCTTACTGCCGCGACTGATCCGCAACGTCGCGCCCTACGGCCAGAGCAACAAAACAGATTCCAGGCACTACGCGGACCAGGCATCGCTTTACAGTGCTGAGCGCATGCGCAAGGTTGCGTGGACACGCCAGCAGCTTGACGGCAGAATCGAATCGCAAACCCGACTGGAATACAAGCCGTGCGCAGCATCCCAGTAGATCCGACACTGCAGAGTCCCCTTTGCAACCATAGCTTTCGGAAGGGCTGTCGGATTGTTCGCGCCAGGTCCGTGACAGATTCGATGCCTCAGGGCTCGGGAGCCTGGGCGTTGTCTCGATCGTTCAGATCCTTCAGCACTTGCTCCAACTCTTTCATCTGTTGGCCGAATTTGGCCCAGTCATCGCCGTAACTTTCCTTGGCCTGTTGCAGGTGCTGCCAGGCCCGGCGTGCCAGCTCCGGTGATGGCCGGGTACTGGTTGGCTCGGCACCCCCCTGGTCGGCCCCGATGTCTGGGGAAACTGGCTGGCTCGCCTTGGCGAGAGCCGATTCACGGCCGAACAGTTTGTCCAGGCTAAGCTCGAGGTTGCGCTCCATTACGATCCGGTCGCCGTAGACCACAATGACCCGCTTCAGCTCAGGAATCTCCCCGCGGGCGGCCTGCAGGAACACCGGCTCGACATACAGCAGGTTTCCCTTAGTCTCAATTGGCGATTCAGGTGCACCGCGCTCGAGTTGAGACGGTATGGGAACGACGAGCAAGTTGCCGCGGATGACCACATCGCCTCCTTGAATCCACAGGGCCAATTGTTCCCGAATCTTTTCGTTCTGGCTGATCCTGGCTTCGATCTGGTAGGGGCCATCGACTTGCTCTCCTTTCGGAAAGTTGTACACCAGCAACTTGCCGTACTGGTCGCCGTCGTTGCGCGCACACATCCATGCGCGCAACACGTGCTTCCCCTGCGGAGTGAAGGGGAGCATGAGCACGAACTCCTCCTGCTCCCGAGCCTCGCCTGGCAGACGCATGATATTGTGATACGGCTCCATCTCCCGTTCGTCCTGTCGGTACGTTTCCTTGGGAAACTCCCAAAGATCTTCGTTCTGATAAAAGATCTGGGGATCGGTCATGTGATATTTCGCATAAATCCGCGCCTGGATCTCAAACAGGGTCTTCGGTACCCGGATATGCCGCCGCAGGTCCGCACTCATCTCATCCAATGGCTTAAACGTGTCGGGGAAAACTTTTTGGTAACTCTGAATGATTGGGTCGGTCGACTCGGCGACGTAAAGGTCAACGGTCCCGTCATAGGCGTCGACGACGGCCTTGACCGAGTTGCGGAGGTAGTTGCCGAAGTTGCCTATGGACTCGGAATACGGGTAGTAAGCCGTGCGCGTGTAGGCGTCGCAGATCCAATACAGCTTTCCCTCACTCAAGACGATGTACGGGTCTTGGTCGAAGAGCAGGAAAGGAGCGATTCGCTCGAGGCGGTCAAGCACTCGACGGTAGAGCATGATGCGGCTTTCGGCGTGCACATCAGTGTTCAGGAAAATGGACATGCTTTTGAAACGGAAGGCCCACAGCAGCCGTTTCATCCAGTCGCCCACCGGGACACCCCCGTCGCCCTCGTAGTCGGTGTATTTGTTCTCATCACCGACTGGGTAATCGAATTCTTGCGCCTTGGTTCGGACGAAGACGTAAGGGTTAACGGTTTCGCCGTAATAGATTTCCGGGCGGTCGAGTTGTAGATCGGCATGACCTTCGGGCGGGATGTCCTTGAGCAAGAAATCGGGCTCCCCTTCCCGGAGAATGCGGTTCACCGGACTCAGAACGACTCCGTAGCCATGGGTATAGGTGAGTTGTTCGTTCACCCAGGTTCGGCTCGGTAGTGCCTCGTAGTTGAGTTCGCGTGCCGAGAGCATGACCTGACGATACTTGCCGCCGATCGTGTAACGGTCGTTATCGACATCGTGGAAGTCATAGTAAGTACGAATTGCCTGTAACTGCGAATAGGTACTCAGCAGGGGGCGGTGGTCCCACAGGCGAATGTTTTCGACCGTTCGTTGGTTGGCCTCGAGCAGTTCGGGCGTCAGCGAGTCCTCGGCGGAGAAGTCCCTCTCCTCCACGTCGTCCACGTTGTAGGCTTTACGGGTAAATTCGATGTTCCGCTCGATATACGGCCGTTCGGCGCTCAGCTCGTTGGGAGTCACTTTGAGTACTTGGCCCGCGAATGGCAGGCCCTTGGTCCCGAGGACTGACAGTCCGAGCCAGACAGCCACAAGCCCCGCCGCCAATTTCCATCCCTTGCGGAAGCCCAACCAGATGACGCCGATCCCGACCACACCGGCGGAGACCATCAGCGTCCACAGGACAGGCAGCAGGATATGCACATCGGTGTAGCTGGCCCCCGCAGCCACGCCGCTCGGCGAATTCAGCAGATCATACATGTTTAGGCGATAGCTCAAAGCCTTGGCTAAGAGCATAATGCCCAGTAAAGTCAGCAAGTGCCGCTTCACTCTGGGAAGGCTGCTGAACTGTCCATGTTCGGTCACGGCGACCCTTTGGTCGAAGATGTATACCGCTGCGCTCAGGACCATGCACAAACCCATCGCCAACATGAAGAATCGATAAAGCGACTTCAGCAAGGGAAACTGAAAGACGTAGAAGCCCAGATCGTTGTTGAACAAGGGGTCCTGCAGGCCGAACTCAGTCGGGTGCAGATAAAGCAGCACCGATTGCCAGTGGGAATTCCCAACGGCCACACCGACGAACAGAGAGATCAGCACAATCGCGACGGGGAGCAGACGGTTCACCCAGGGTTCCACGAGGTGCCGGTTGGAAATTTCCAGGACGTTCTGGCCCTGGAACACCAGAGTGGCGTGTGTCGGCCGGCGCGCGACGCGCAGATTGACCCATAACAAGAAGCACAAAAGTGCCGCCTCCCCCGCCCCAAGCCACAGTTTCGTGGTGAGCACGGTGAGGAAGATCCCCGAGTACTGCACCTGCTCAAACCAGAGCCAGTCGGTGTACAGCTCGCTGAGACTGCCCCCGAGGAGGAACAACAGCAGCAGCGCGATTACGATCAGAACCATACGATTCATGCGTCACCGTCCATTCCTGACTTGGGTGATTACGTTAGTGTCGTCGTTCAAAGATGGTGTCGAGATCACAGAATTCAAAGACGGTCGTATTAAGGTGAGGGTCAAAACGGATGTGAAGCAACGTCCCGAGCGTTATTCAACCTCAACGGTCATATCGCGAGTTAGGTCCTCGCTTTCACCTGCCAACACAATCCGAAATCGGACAACGCCTTTGGGAACGTGCAGTTTCCCTTGCGCATAGTGCGCCGGTTCGTTTTCGCTCTCGGGTTCGTAGACCGTCGCGACCTCTTCGTCAATGACTGCGTTTCCATCTGCGGACACCAGGCAATTGAACACCTGCGCGTCGGCCACCGGTTCGCCCTCGTGCATAATCATGACGGACGGTTCAAGCATACTGGCCGCATGCACGTGCTCGCCATGATGTCCTAGCGAGATCGACGCACCCGCGTGCTCAAAATCCTTTTCAACCCACACCAGGGCATCGTCGCCTTCATGCGGATGAGGATGAGGATCGGCATCGGTTTCTTGGGGGGCGGGCACGGTCGCCCCCCGTGCACAACCAATGGCAAAGACCTGGACGATTAAGAGCAGAGCCGTGTAATTCATAATTTGTTTCATGTTGGTCATCATGCAAATGGAATGCAGGCTGTCCGTGCGCGCGACCTCGGATTTCAATTGGCGGGCACTGCCCACCCTAAGGACGTTCGCCGCCGACCATATCTTCACTAACAATCGTCATTTTCACATCGACCGGTACTCGGCCGGCTTACAGCAACGCTACCATTAGACCCGCCTCATCGTGTGTGAATCTGCCAGTGATCCGGCCATGATAGGTAATCGTGCTTTGAATCCTAGGCGCTGAGACGAGCTTATCGTCAAACACAGTGCCAGCACAGGCGACCGTCAAATCTGAGTCGGCTACTTCTCTTCGTTGTCCCCTTGCTGCTTGGTTTGCTCTGTCTTTTCCTTCATATAATCGCCGATGACAGTCTTGAGTGGGCAGACTGAGAATGCCGGGCATTTCTTACAGCTGGCAACTATGGCGATTGGGCATAAGGTCATCGCACTTCTCCTTCGTTGGCTGTTTTGCACACCGAGCGGATCATGACGTGCTCCCGCTGAACCATGCGATCCACCTGCAGACGAAGCACCGGCCGAACTCACGGATAAGGTGGTCAGGATCATCGACGGGGACACCATTGATGTCCTGACCGACAAGAAGGAAACAACGCGGATTCGACTGAACGGGATTGACTGTCCGGAGCGCGGTCAGCCATTCAGGACTAACGCCACCGAGTTTGTTGACGCGCCAGTCTAAGAAAGTTTGAAGCCCTCTCAATCTGTTTTACACGTCAACCTGCAACAGCCGACACGCTTCTTCGTAACCTGGCGCACGGTAGCCGGCTTCGTCTTCGCGGTTGTAGCCGTAACAACTCATGGTGACACGGGCGAGCGCGACCATCTGGCGCCAGCGAAACGCGGGCCGCGTCGTCGCGAACTCCTCGGTAACCGTGCAATAGTATTTCTCCCCGTGCAGGCGACCGCCTTCGCTGACCGCGTAGCGGAGCATTAAATCGAACACCGGACGCGGGGCGTAACCCTGCTCACCGTAAATCTGTATCGCGGCAGCGACGCGACCCTGATCGTTGTCGCGGATGGCCGCATCGGCCTCGCGCAACAGCAGGTTAGCGCCTGTGGTCTTTATCGCTTCGCGATGAGCATCGTGCGGATATAGCTCTCCTTCTGGAAAATTCCTCTTGTCGGCCGCGTAATACGCACAAACCAGCAGCCCGACCACGGCGTTGCGCCGGTTGCTTAGGCGCACCATGTTCCGCCACGCATTGGTGGCATCGGACGTGTGAACGCCGAAACTATCGCCGTGACAGCGCCGGCCGTCATCCAGCCGGAGGACGAATGCGTTGCACGCCAGCGAGATCGACTGGCCGACCGCTTCATAAGAAATACCCTCAGCGAGCGCCGCGGCAACCGCATCCATTGCCGTCTCCGGGCCGCGCGCATATATGAGCCGTGACATTTCCTCAAACCACGCGTCGTCCGGCTCGCGGGTGCCGGGTTCCTTGCTCAGCAGTCGATATTGATCAAGCAGCTTCGGAACCAGCCGGCGGGTTGGTGACACGGGAAGATTCCGCTGTTTATGAGACTGCTCCACACTGACGCAAAAACGTACGCACTGTCGCAGCAATGTGTGTGCGTGTTGCTCGAGCGCGTCGCCTCCAGCAGGAGTTTGCCATCCTGAGCGCCGTCGGGCAGATCGCCTTGAGATATGGGCCTGAGCATCTTTTTCTTTGCCAGGCCACTTTCTTGAATGCGGTGCGTGTTTCGATACAACACCTTTAGTACCGGCAACGGCCTGCGCTCCTGCGGCAATTCTCTGGCCATTTGATAGGCTGGCAGCAAGGCCATTTCCGTGTGGAAACCCACGTAGTCCACACCACCGAACGTCTCGGCGTTGGCCAGCGCCGCGGCTGAGATCAGTTGTCGCAAATCGGTGCTGCCTTCCTTCAGTCTTTTGACGAGCACCGGTTGCAGCTTGTCCACCGGAGTTTCCTGCAGAAGTCCCACCAATGGGTGCAACTTACCGAAGTCAAGTGTATCCGATCCGTCGTCGGCAAACGCGGACGAGATTCCGAAGTCACTCGCCAATGACGCCCCCAAACCGGCGATCAGCATTCCGCTGCCAACGTCCTCAAAAAAGCCACGACGAGTGTTGCGGGACATGACGGCCCTCCTAGTCACGAGCATGGAACGACAGAACAGGCTTCGATCTATGATAACGGACTGGCATTACACTTCCATGAAAAGATCGCACCGCTGGCTCGGTTCCCGACTTAAGAACTTCGTGCGAGCGATGGCAGAGCCCGCTAAGGGTCGCCTGTTGCCGATCAGCATCGAGGCGCCCGCACCGCTGCGTTCACCGAGGTCAGTCAATACGTCCCATACTACAATTTCAAACACAGACACTCCCGGCCGGGATACCTCACGCCGGCCGAATTTGAAGACCGCCGCAACCTGCCAGGATAAGCGCAAGACCGGTATGTCAGACTGTAGCCACCTCACCAGTCTTCGCGGTTCGCGTGGTCCAGGGCAGAACCTTCAGCGAAATGCTGCAGCAGGCGATGCGGTCCTGCCACAACCGGGCCATCGCCACGCACGAGATCATCGATGAGCTGCTCAACCTGGCCAAGGAGATCCGAGACTTGGGTAAGCGCCACACTGAGCTGGGACTCACCGAGGACGAACTCTGTTTCTATGATGCGCTGGCGCTGAACAACTCGGCGATCGAGGCGATGGGGATCGACGAGCTCAAAGTGATCGCCGCCGAGCTGGTCACCAAAGTCCGCAAGAGCGTGACAATCGACTGGACGCTGCGCGAATCGGCCCGCTCGAAGATCCGGGTGATGGCCGCCCGTATCGTCCCAGCCGTGGCTACGCACCCGACCTGCAGATGGAGGCGGTCAAGCTGGTCCTGGAACAGGCGGAGACCTTATGCGAGGACTGGGCCGCCCGTGATGAGCTTTGCGGCTGTAAACTTTGTGCCGTTCTCCCGATGGCTTAGGCGGCGGCGGAGTTTTGTTTGCGACGGCGGTACCCCACACTGCCCCGCGTTAGCTGGCAGCGTCTGCAATGGCAGTGAATGCCAGTAGCAACATTCTCCTTCCCACCACAGACTCAGGAGCGCACCTTGTTAGCTTCATTGAGACAACCACCAATTACTGAGGAATCATCGGCACTCGCTATGTTGCCAGCGCCTCCGCTTACCGCTGAACGGGCCGGCGCAAAGACTCCGTCAGGGCTCGGCAGCGATTCTCACTTCCACTTTGGGGCTGGCCCTCTCGCCCGTTGCGTCCCGGTAGGTTACGTGGTTGAGCCTGGCGGGTTTAAGCAGAGGGACCTTTCCCTCTAAACTGTCGGAAACGTCCTTAACCCCTGCGACAGGAGCGAGACTGAAGTTCCCATAGGATATCATGCCCTTCTTGTGGTACCTGTAAAAGTATAACGTGTAAAGCCCGGCGCCCCCCTCCGGCAGGGTGAAGGTATGGCTTACCTTCGACCACTTATCGGTGAACCTGTCGTGCAGGCCGAGCCAGAGCCTGTACCGCTTGTCCCCGTGATAATCCTTCTCGAACTGGCCAGAAAAGCGCAGGCCCACCTGGCTGTTGGCGCCGCCGGTGGCCATGCCCTCGAACTCCAGCAGGTACTCCCTCCCGCTTTCAAGAGGAAGGTTTGGAGTGTAGGCGCCTACCCCGTATCCGTCCTCGAATATCCTGAATCCGGTGGGCGACTTCTCGTACCGGAGTACATCATTCATTGGACCAATCATATTGGCTGGCCTGATTTGGGCCCTATCGTCCGGGAAGATGACCAGTTGCTGGCCCAGTTGCACCTCGCCGGCGTAGGTTATCGCTTCACCATCAATGCTCAGCGACGGCCTCTCGATAACCGGGATGAGCGGCCTGACGGTTATCTTCGGCTTTACCGCCTCTTGGAGCCGGAAACCAGACTCGACCCACTTTTCAACAGCATGTTCCAGCCTGTGCATCTGGAAGCGAGGAATAAAGGTCTCTTCAGCGATCTTTGCCACCGCAGCGGGCGACTTGCTGCATTCGACCTTAATGGCAATGGCTTGGGAAAGCGGCAGCTTGACGCGCCGCCCGCTCAGGACAAAATCATACCGTTCGTACGCACCCGGAGCGACGCTATTCCCGCGGCTGCCGCCGACTCTTTCCACCCGCACGGACGCCGGCACATCCAGCGTGACAAAAACGTCCCGCATCGTCTGAGCTTCTTTCAGGTACTCCGGCCAGAATTCGATATCGCGTGGATTGTGCACCAACATCGTCAGAGGCGCGCGTCCTTTCTCTTTCAGTTGCGACAGCGGCGCATGGAGCAACACCTTGGGGCGCAGATAGCTTAGCAGAGTGTCAATGCCCACACGGTGGCGGTTCTGGAATATCCTCTGGTGCACGGCTACGTCCATGTACCCCGCAAACTCCTTTTGCCGGCCCCCGTCCCGGTCGTTTGGTATGCTGGGGTCGTCACCACTTCTATGGCCCAGACAGTGCCCCATGCAGAAAAAGAAGCTTCCCCAGTTCAGCGGATCTCGCGTCATGGCCATTTTCTCGCACTCTTTCCATCCCGTTATGCGCATGCCCCGCGGATGTGATAGCTGAGAGAAGAACGGCCAGTTGTGCTTTCTGACCAGCTGCATGTATTGTTCCCATTCCCCCTCAATTCTCGTATAGGTGAAAAGCCCGTCTGCACCCCCGGGGCCGATCACATCAGAGAGTTTATGGAGAAGATAACCGGGCTGCATCGGGTCATCTACGGGGCCGGATCGGTCTGTTGTCCATATGCCGCAGTGCTGCCAGTGGAAGACCTTCTTATCCGGCGCGAGTGACTTGATATAGCTGTAGATGTCCTTCAGCGTGTTCGCATAAATGCCGCAAACGTGTTTCTTGGTCTGGGCATTCCACTCGAACCTGTCCTGGCCCATCTCCCCGGCGATCTGTGCTGCGTAGTGCTTGAGGTCGACGCCCACCTCGCGTGCGCGGATGCTCTGCGCCCAGTGCCCCGAGAGTTCCTCCAGGAAGGTAAACCCCAGTATGTTCTCAGGCTTATCTATGCCGTTGAGGACGGCGTCCACTTCCGACTTAATTTCTTTCCTGACGCCGGCTCGAACCTCCGGTTCAAAATGATACTCGAGGAAGGTGGCCACGCCCTCGTATTTCCGGAACCGGCCCAGGCCGCCAATCGGCCAGAGGCGAACCAGGTATTTCTGATCGGGGTTGTATTTCAACGCCTCGTTGATCGCGTGGTTGCTTTCTTCCACGGCGGCGCCACCATGGCAGATCATTATCCAGTCCCATCGCATCCGTTCCAGCTTCGCGTGTTCTCCGCCCACGCCGTAGCCGCCCCAGCCGAGCTGCCAGTGCTTCGCCCGTGCATGGTCCATACAGCCGAACACCACAAAGACTGCAGCCAACCAAGTTCCGATGGACAATTTCCCGCTCACCTGAAACTCCTTTCCAATTAGCTGATAGACTGACAGGAAATTTGATTTTCGCCAGGAGTTTACTGGGAAACAACAGGGAAAATCATAGCCCAGGGCCGCCGTCGCGGAATTGCTCCGCACCGAATACAGTTTTTCCGATGTCCAGGTGGGTCGTATTCTCGAAGCAGCCAAACAGGCGGCAGTGGAATTAAGCACCTGATTCGCTACAGCCGGTTCGTCAGCAGACAGTTGCTGAAACTCGGGCAGTGCGTCATCACTGGCCCGCATGATGTGCCGGACTGCAGTTCTGTGCTGCCTTCCAGGCTTTCGATGATCACCTCGAGCATGCTGTCCGCTTTGGCCTGAATAGCTTGCAGCTGTTCGGTTGTGAGGTGAGTCATGGATTCAGTGATGCGGTTAGTGCTCGATCTGACAACTCGGCAATGCCTTTGTAAACAAGGTGGGGCAGATCAGTGCTGCGCACGCGGTACAAACCCGGCTGATCGGAAATAAATTCGCGGTATCTGTCGGCAGCAGCATTTAACGGAATCCATTCCGACCAGGACAGCCGACCCCACTCCTTGCTGACCACTTTTACGCTATCACTCACCGATACAAGTCCCGTTCTTCTGTGCTCATCCTCCGCCAGTCCGGGCGACCACTTTCACATTGGATGCCCCGCTCATGATGTCCTCGGTAATCTGTGCTTCCTCGCGAACAATCACGGCATCGACAATCATGGCTTTAAGTGTCGCGGAGCTCATGTCAGGACAGATTTCAACCGTGCCATATTCAGCAAGCATGTCGTGACAAGCGGGAAATACGGGAGCAGTGGAGATAATCGTGGCCATGGTGTATTAGCTTCTTGAGTAAGAGAAAATACAGGTCGCCAGACGTGTGATCAGAGAAGGGAATTGCGGTTCACTCGATTGCAGCTGCTCGTCATAGCCGGTCTGGAAAGGTTAGAGACAGGTAATACCTGATTTCAATAGAATTTTTTATCCGAAACCGTAACCTTAAGTCTTACTTTACCGCTGTACCCAAGGCACATGAGCACACATCATCGCTCGGAGCACCGCCTGAGAGAACTTCATTTTATGACTACGAACTATCAAACCTCACGCCGTCAGTTTCTGGGAGGCATAGCTGCCGGTTCCGCCGGTCTGCTGCTCTCATCGGGCAACCGGGTAGCCGGCTATCAGTCACCAAACGAACGTCCCGTTTTCGCCACCATCGGTCTACGAAATCAGGGGTGGGCGATTACGAGCAAATCCACCAAGTTTGCCGATTTCGCGGCGTTAGCAGACGTGGATGCGAATGTCCTGGGAGCGAACGTGGAAAAAGTCGAGAGCCGACAGGGCAAAAAACCGGATTCCTGCAAAGACTACCGCAAAGTTCTCGACCGCAAAGATATCGATGCCGTGATGATTGCCACTCCCGATCACTGGCATACCAAAATTGCTGTTGAGGCGATGCTCGCCGGTAAAGACGTCTATTGCGAAAAACCGCTCACGCTGACCATCGACGAAGGAAAGCTCATTGAAAAAGTGGTCAAACAGACCGGGCGCGTTTTCCAGGTCGGTACGATGCAGAGGACAGAATCGGGGCAACGCTTCCTGCAAGCTATTGCCCTTGTCCGTGCTGGTCGCATCGGAACGGTCAAAAAAGTAACCTGCGGGATCGGTGGCTTTGGTCCCTCGCCGAAGATTCCCGTCACTCCAGTTCCCGAGGCTCTTGATTGGGACTTCTGGCTCGGCCCGGCTCCCAAGGTTCCCTATCGAGCCTTGCCCGAAATACGGAAAGGTTACGGCGGAGGCGTGCCACTATACAGCAATTGCCATTATTCATTCCGTAACTGGCACGAATACTCGGGCGGAAAACTTACCGACTGGGGCGCGCATCACGTTGATATTGCCTGCTGGGCGACCGGCACAAGCGATACTGGGCCAAGCAAAGTGACCCCGATCAATTACGAAATGGCCGTCGAGTACAAGGACGGTCATCCGCTGGTAGACGATCAATACAACATCGCAACGAAGTTCAATGTTCGGGCTGACATGCCCAGCGACATTGAGCTGTTGATTACCAACGAAGGAGATAACGGTATTTTGTTTGAGGGAACAAAGGGACGCTTCTTCGTGAATCGCGGTAAGATCGTCGGAAAGCCGGTCGACGATCTCAAAGACAATCCGCTCCCGGGAGACGCCATCGAAGAAGTTTACGGTGGGCTGGTGGCCGAGAACCACACCGCTAATTTCATCGACGGCATGAAATCCCGGAAACAACCGATTTCCGATGTCTGGTCTCACAACCGAATGCTGGAAATCTGCCACCTGTCGAATATTGCCATGCGACTGAACCGTGAGCTTGAGTGGGATCCGGTCAAACGCGAGATTGTCGGTGATTCGGAGGCGAACTCGTTCCTGTCAAGGGAAAACCGCAAAGGGTACGAGATCAACATGTGATCTGGTTGTGGACCTGTTTCCATCAACTTCGCGGGTGGTGGATACGAACTAGTTGAGTTGTTCGACCACCCAGACCGCGTGTGTGCTGTTGCCGCCGCTGGTCTCGATGTTGTCCAGGTTGCCGCCGTTCAAGGCCGAGAGGTAAGTGTGGATGTAGTCGGGATTTTCGGACAACTGACCGGCAAAAGCCACAACGTCACTGAAGTAGAACCCCGAACCTCCGTAACCCATGCCCTCGGTCAACGTGTCGTAGAGCCGGTCGGGATTGTCCTGGGGTGGCATTCCGTCTACGGATGTCGTCTCTTTGCTGCGGAACGTGGCGGCCGCCCGCTGGCCAGTCCGAAATAGCCACCACAGTTGACCTGCCTTTCCGTTATCGTACCATCCCGAGCGAGAAGATTTGGGATCAGTTGATCTCGGCCTCCAATCGCCGCGTCGTGGCGAGGGCGGATGGTTTTTTGAGCGACCCGATCCTCGAGTGCATGAGGACGCTGCCAGGAGTCGCTGGAAAGGAGGGGCGTGGGCGAGGATCAGCGTGCTTGCACGGCCGATTGGGTCTGACGATGATCACAGCCGAATCTCCCGCGCGTCGCCGTGGTCTGCGTTCACCCGTTCCGTTCGAGGAAGCTAATATCATGTCACGCAAGTCCTCAGACCCGATTAGCCGCCGCGCGGCCTTGGCTTCGCTGGGTGCCGGAGCCGCCGGCCTGGCCATGCTCGAGGAGGCCGTTGGTGAACAGAAGAACCCGGCCGCACAGGTCATCGACCGGGGGTGAAACCTCAAGATCACCGGTTGGGGCGAGACCTTCGGGCTCAACGTCCGAGTCGCCATGGCGCTGGTTGCGGCGATGGCCGAGGGGCTCACGGGGGAAAACCCCACGCGGATCGAACATCTCTGGCAACGGCTCTACCGCGGACCGCGGGACGCTTGCGGTGGCCCCTACATGACCAACGTCATCTCGGCCATCGCCATGGCACTTTGGGACATCGCCGGCAAGGCGTGGGGCGTACCGGTCTACTGGCTGCTGGGTGGCCCTCGCGACTTTCGCCGCCACGCCGCAGACGGTCAAGGGCTACGTCGATCACATCAAGGAGTTCCGCAGGCGGCTGGGACCCAACGGCGCCATCATGCTTGATGCCCACTGCGCCATGCCGCTGGCGTTTCTGATTCAGTTGGCCAGCGCCATCGAACCCTATGATGTTCTGTTCATCGAAGAACCGGCCGTGCCGGGCAACATCGAGGTCTTCAAGCGGCTCAAGGACGCTATCAAGGTCCCGCTGGCCACCGGCGAACGCGATCGGACGATCTGGGAGTTCATCCCGTACCTGCACGAGGGGTGTATCGACATCCTGCAGCCGGATATCGGAGCCTGCGGCGGGATCAGCCAGATGAAGAAGATCGCCACGCTGGCCGAGGCGTACCACGTCTCACTGGCGCCGCACAACGCGAGCACCGTACTGGGCATGACCGCCAGTTTCCACGCGATCGCCTCGATCCCGTTCTTCCTGATCCACGAGGGTGGCACCGGGTTCAGTCCCGAGAACGTCACGCGGGTGTCATGGACGATCGACAAGCAGGGCTTCGCCTCGTTGCCTCAGGGACCGGGGCTGGGTGTCGAAGTCGACCAGGGCATCCTGGACAAGCTGCACGCGAAGATGCCCAAAAACGGTGGCTGGCCCAATCCCCGGCTCGAGAAAGATGGCGGGATCGCCGACTATTGAGCGTGCCGATCGTCATCACACCGGTCACATTCGACTCCCCACGCTGTTCGCCGTTCAATCAACCAATTGGTAACAAGTTCAGAACCGCTTCCGATGATTGACTGCTCTGGGTGCGAACTCCCGTTGAATGAGGTGTTGGCGCGAACACGCCTTATCTCTCTCCACCCGACCGAGCGAGGCCGGCGGGCGTGGTTCGGATCCAGCGGGTTGAACGCTGGGGCTGAGGTGGAGAGACTGGGGACTTGTTGAGCCAGATCCTGGAGAGATTCGATGAGAGTTCTGCTGCCGTTGCTCCAGTGATTGATGACCTGCTGTTATTCCGATCCCTTAACATTACCGTCGGGTGGAAGTAGGGGTGACAGTGACACGTTGTCAAGGAAAATTGGGTTTCCACCAGCAAATCCATAAGTAAAAACCAGGGTGATCGTGGTACAGCCGGCCGGGGTTGTGATCACCCAGGGGTCGGGACCATAGTCATAGTGGGTGACATGGGTCCAGTGATGTTCCGGACTGGGATGTTGCGGATCGTGATACCATTCCCAGAAGCAATTCCTGTCCACAAATTTAGAACGACCGTTCAACATGGAGACTTTGACCAGAGGTCCTTTGAACCAGAAATCAAAGACATAATCCGTCTCTGATGTCAGGCCTGAGATCGTTTGGGACAACGTCGGAGTACCATCGGTGACCCTTGCCAACGTAGCGCTCCGCAAGCCACCGCCAGGCAGGGCGCCAGTAGAAGATCCGGCGGCAGCGTTGCCGTTTGGCGCCCAACCATCCGGCGGAGTGGTCGCGTTTGTTTCGCCTATCTCCATATCCCCGTTGTAGACCAAATTGGTCTGAGCATCGTGAGGGACGTAGGGGCCGGAGACGAAGGTGCCGCCGTTGTTGAACTTGAACAGGTCCCCCGTCCCACCATCGAGAGTCAAATCCAGATGATAGAGCGAGCCACCGTCGTGAATGAGGCTGACTTCTTCGACCTGGCCCGTTTTCCGGCTAAGCCGCAGAAGGCTATCAATATGACTGTCGCCAAAATCAAATTCGAGGCGGATTTTCTGGATACAGTCGGCAGCCGAGCCGTTTCGGTCACTCAGGCCGTTGACGATCATGAAGTAGATGTCTTTCTCGTGACCGTGGTTGGTGAAAGATGCGTCCAGCGGCTCAAAGTATCCCACGATCACGTCGCCGGGTAAGCTATCTTGTTGAGTGCCCAGGTTGGTGGCCTTGATGGCCGTCATGTAGGGGTCTGCAGAGGACTCCCAGAAAAAAAGTCGGTTCTTCTCAGACGATTCGCCAGGGGCCTGCGGCTGACCGGATCTGCCGTTCAGGATTACGTGCACGTCGGTACTGATCAGTCGTACCAGGGTCGGTCCGAGGTTCAAGCTCTGTCGGTTGGTCTCGGCAACATAGTAAAACTGTGGTGTGGGGTTTTTCGTGCCGTCTCCCTTGAACATCGCTGGCAAGGGACCGGTGCCATTGTTGCTGTCGTAGATGAAGCTTTGTACGAGTTTAAAACCGAATGCCCATGACGAGAAATTGTTCAGCCGAATCTCCGACTCGGAAACGATGTGCCCCGGCACATAGGTCTGGGTGTACTGTCCGACAGGGATTGGACGGTTTCCGGTACCATCGTTACCTTCCAGTCCCAGCATGCGATACTTCGCCATGGCCCCATAGATCCAGGGCGGGATGCCAAAAGGATGGATGTCCAGGGTAAAAGGATAGTCATCGAACATGAGCATGTCCGGCTGGGTCTGCTGCATATAAGTTCGTAAATCTCCGATGGAAAACTGCCTGCCCGACTGATTGGTGTGCATAATGACATCCGGATAGAGGCTGCGCATGTTCGCGAATATCTTCGCCAGTTGTGCCAGTTCGGCCGGGTCATTGATGTCCTGCTCGTCGTTGACTTGCAAATTTATCAGGTTGGACAGATGAGGGTGTTCTCCTGAGGAAATATCAACATCATCAAGATCAGCAGGATACCCACCTCCAAGATACATGATGCGGGTCCAGGGTATTCCAGGTGGTCCGGGCAGTACGCCACCATAGCCCCCACCCGATAAACCAACCGTTGTAAAATTCGACTCGTCCCAGCGGACAAGATCAAAATAACCCGTTGCACCCGGATAGGCCCAGGCCTGGAGCTGCAAGCCCCTATCCACCAGAACCCGATGCCCGCGATCCAGGCCTCGGGCCTGGGCAATGGAATACCCACCCAACAAAACCATCGTAAGAAGGACAAGACGCCTAAGCTTTAGCTTCTGTTGCATGGATTCTGTTCTCCTATTGGAAATGCTGCCGCCGGCGGAGGAACGTCTCCGGGCCAGCCAGAGCCAGTTGATTCGTCATGGCCGGTGCCGGGATGACTTGGCATGATTTTGAAGACACAGGCCACAATGCGCAACTCGATTCCTCGGCTGTGAGCACCGCCATTGGCTTCAGAAGAACAAAGGTGAAAAACATGAAAGAGCCCGTTGTACTTGCGGCATTCATTGTCGCAGCAGCCACCATCAGCACCACCCAAAACGGTCCGTGTTTCCAAATCAGAATGAATGCGCATCACGCATTCATCATTGACACGACCACAGGCAATACACGGGAGAAGCTCTTAAGTGACAATGAAGGATCGTCGGACGGTTATTGCGCATTTTTTTAACCCAAAACGAAAGGACACCCATGACAACCCCAGTCTACATCTATTATCGCCTACACGATCATCAGCATCACCATGACTATTTGGGTGGCGCGCACGCTGCACAAGAACGGACGTATCTTTCTATTGGATGACTTCAATGGCAAAGAGGAGATGACCGACTCTGTGAACCATCTGCCTGTCGTCGGATTTTACCTCACCAATATCGGCTTCATCCTGCTGTTCCTTCGCTTTGGCACCAAGCCGGACAGGCTGGTGGAAGGAATCGAGTACATCACCACCAAGCTTGGAGTGGTGCTACTGGTTCTGGGAACCATGCATTTTTTCAATATGTTCAACTTCGACCGCATGCGGAAAAAAGGAATGAATCACAATTCTCCTCCGCACCCATCAGCAGAGGGTCTGCATCAGCCGATTTTGAACAAATAAGAGGCAGATATGAAAGAGGCATTATACACCGCCGCGGACTAAGGCATCGACAGAACCGAACGAAGCTCACAATCACGAATGTTCATCACGGGCGGCCATCTGGCCGCCCGTTTTTCGTGGGCAGTGCTGTCGCCAGGGTTCACCTGCGCCGTTGAATTGCGAAAGGTGGAATGAAGCCCGCACGTTGAAAGCGGCCCTGTGGTTCTTTGGCTAACAAGTGCATCTGCAAGTTGCGACCACTGGCGATGTTGCTTCTCTTGCGTTGTTCAAAATACGGACAGCGCTCACAACAGGTTCTGCCGGCCGACGAAGTACAGTGGCGGAAACGGAAACGATGAGCGTTTTAAAAGGTTGACCCAATCAAAAGGCGCTGGAAAAGGCGCCAGCACATTAAGAGAAACATGAAGACAACAGGAATGCCGAAAAAAACTGCGACGGCTCACGCCAGAGTAATGAGTGGGTCTTCGGAAATCCCTTTTGTAAGGTGGTAACGCTGTACGCGTGTAAACCAATGCACCCAAAGTCCCCAGGCACTGCACAGCGCTGGCCACATAAACTGGTAGTACATACCAGCCTGCGGGGTCCAGTAGGTAGAGGATGATGGAGACGCCGTCGGGAGAGGTTTTGGCAGACGCAAGTTCCGCAACGCGGAGAAAGAATTGAGCTAAGAAAAACCAATCGGTAAATACAACATCAGAAAAAGGACACGTATGCCAGACACAAATACTTTCTGGTTCTTCGTCCCGTGTTTTTTGAACCGGGGCAGAATGAGTCTCATCCAAACGACCGGCGACATTACGTGCCCCAAAAAGACACCTCCGAGAATGACGAACGCCACGATAATTCCCATGATTTGAACCTCGTCCGGACTCTTCCTGATCACACCGGTTTCGCGTGAAGCAGCGACATCCGCTTAAGCAAACAGGTTCTGTGCAGCATACAGCAACACCACGATCATTGCGGCAGTTTGCAAAAGCGAATTAGCACCATGAAAACACAACGTCCGTTAACTGCGTTGCTGATGCTGTTCGGCTGTGCTGCACCGGCGCCCGGGACGCAGGCACTGCCGGTATGTGACACAACTCACTAACCGCTGCGGCGAATCCATGACTCACTTCACAACCGAACCGCTGCAAAATATTCAGGCCAAAGCGGACAACACACGAAAAACATTGATCTGGGGTATTCGTCGCTGCGGTTATTTAACAGGAGAGTAACTCATTGATCGCCCAGCCTCAGAGCACAACTGTAAAAGAAACAACAGAAGCGTCGCCTTATGCGGAACCAGTAGTGGCATGCCGGAATCGATCATCGCCTGTGCTGCGAGACGGCTGCAGAACTCAGCGATCACGGCTTATGAAAGCCCCAGGAAGCCGCAAGCGCATCGGCCGCTTCTTCCACATCAGTGATTTCACCCCAACCGCCGTTTCGCAGAAACGCATGAGCGAACTCATGTGCGATGATGTATTTCGCGAACGATTCAGACGCCACTTCCAGTTTGGGTCTCAGCACCACGAGACGACTTCCCTCTCCGGGGGGCCCAGGTGTCGGCATGAACAGTGTCCACCCCTTCCCGGGTTCGTAGTTGTCAATCGCGGTTCCGAATCGAGGATCATCCAAAAAATCACGCTGCACATCTTCAGGCAATGCCTGCAGGACAAATAGAACTCGTTCCTGCAGGAGCGGATGATCAGCAAAGGGCTCGATAAAGGCGGCGAAGGTCATATTTGGAATGCGTCACATCAATGGAAAAGAACCCAGGAGTCGTGATCCAGTGCAGGGCTGGTACAGCCTAACCTTCAGCGATTCCCACTCCGTCGGCAACAGCTCCTGAGTCACCTGGTGATGATTGCCGGCGCTGTCGTAGGAGAATCATCTTAATCCTGGGATTCTTTGATGAAAGGTCTTACGCATCATTTTTTAATCGAACAGACCAGGTCGTCTGGGACAGGCGCCACACTTTCTCACCGCCGTTTACAGTTCAGCGACGGTGACATTCAGAAACTGACGGAATCGTCGCTGGAACGAGCGCAAACAGACTTCAGGTTCGTGACAGAATCACCGTTTGAGCTCTTCGTGAGGGCTGGCATCATGTGCGCCAGTTGGTAACTCTGTCGGATACGTCTGGTTCCCGCATACGGTCCACAGATTACCGAAACAAACCTGTGACAACCTCGGCGTGGGTCACTTCTGAGTCGGTCAGAGTGGTGTCGCGGCCATCATAGGGCACCGTCAGTCGAGTATGGTCGAGGCCGAGTGATGCGAGCAGCGTGGCGTGCAGATCCGGAACTTCAACCACATTCTCGACGGACGCATAACCAAAGGGATCCGTCGAACCGTGGACGTATCCCTGTTTGAATCCACCTCCGGCCAGCCAAAGCGAAAAGGCGTGCCGGTTGTGATCGCGGCCGTCTGGTCCCTGGGAAATCGGAAGTCGTCCGAATTCTCCGGTCCAGATCACGATTGTCGAATCCAGCAGACCTCGCTGTTTCAGGTCTTTAACCAGTGCTGCCGACGGCTGATCCGTTCGTGCACAAAGTCCTTTGAGACTTTGCGCGTTGCGACTGTGCGTATCCCATGGCTGGCCACTCATATACACGCCGACAAACCGCACGCCCTGTTCCACCAGCTTACGAGCGGTCAGACACCGAGCTCCGTATTCTCCGATGGCAGGATTGTCCAGGCCGTAATTGCAACGCGTGTCTTCGGTTTCATCGGACAGATCCAGGAGCTTCGGGACGGACGTCTGCATGCGCGCGGCGGTTTCGAAGTTGGCGATGCGGGCGGTCAGTTCCGTGTTTTCAGGATAACGCGCCGCCTGTCGACGATTGAGTCGTTCAAGATACTGCAGCTGATTCTTTCGAGCTCTTGCGTCAACTCCATCGGGACTCTTCAGATTCAGCACGGGCGACGGTCCGGAACGAAACACGGTTCCCTGGTACACGGCCGGTAACCACCCTGAACTCCAGTTCTTTTCTCCGTCAATCGGCAGGCCACCGGGATCCGACAGAACGACGTAAGCCGGCAGATCCCGATTTTCGGTACCGAGTGCATAGGTGACCCATGAACCCCACGATGGCATTCCAGCGAATAGTCGACCGGAATGAATTGCACGCAGTGCGGCTTCGTGGTCCACCGAACCGGTCTTCATTGACCGGACCAGAGTGATTTCGTCGGCAATCGAACCGGTATGCGGCAGCAGTTCACACAGTTCCATTCCGGACTGCCCGCAACGGCGAAACTGATATGGTGATTCCAGCACGTTGCCTTTCTGTTTGTCGAAATGTGTTTCCAGTTCGCCGGCCGGATACGGCCTGCCGTGCCAGCGACTCAGTTCCGGCTTGGGGTCAAACAGATCCACCTGACTTGGCCCGCCATTCTGAAACAGACAAATGACGGATTTTGCCCGCGGTTGAAAGTGATGGCCCAGCGACCGGGCTGCCTCTGCCGCAGCGCCCTGATTCTGATCACTCAGCAGCGTGGCAAGAGCCAGCAATCCCACGTTGCCCGCGTGCTGTCCGAGAAACGTACGGCGGTTCACACCGTACACAGACGGTGAGTTCAACAGCGTCGAATTCCTGGAATCGAATCGAAAAGGCATTAGCTGACTCTCACGATGATCTGTGACAAAACACAGTGCCGTTCCTCAGTTGAACGTCCTACTCCAAATACAAACACGCATTACTCGACATCAGTAACTGACAGAAATCTGACCACGCACGCAGGTGGGCCTCTTCCTGATCAGTCTCTGACCAGCGAGCATAGGTTTCCTGCTGAACAGTCAAGAACCGCATTGTGTCTTCCAGCTCATCGTCGTTGCAGACGCAGCCTGTCGCAAGTTCGAACGCCATGCGGATCCGAGCCTTTGCCGAATCGCCGGCTTCATTCATGATGCGTTTGGCGAAACTCCGTCCGCGTCTCACGGCAAAGTCAGAATTCAGCAGACTCAACGACTGCAGCGGCATTGTTGTGACCGGTCGGCGAGCGCAATTGATGATCATGGTGGGTGCGTCAAACACATTCAGCAGACTGAGTCCCTGAGTTCGCCGCTGCTGCAGATAGACGGAACGACGAAACGCCCCCGGACGATCTTCCGGTAAAATTACCTCGGCCGCATCGTTGCGACTTGTCGGTATGTAAGGACCTTCCTGAGTCGGATCGAGCTCGCCACTGATCGCCAGCTGAGTGTCACGAATGGCCTCGGCATCCAGCCGGCGGATCGGATAGCGCCACCACAGTTTGTTATACGGATCAGTCCTCAGCCCTTCATCATGGGCTAAACCGGACTGCCGGAAGACGGTCGATTTCAGAATCAGACGATGCAGCGACTTCAAGCTCCAGCCGGACCGGATGAACTCCGCCGCCAGCCAGTCCAGCAATGTCTGGTTGGACGGATCGGAACCGCTCATTCCGAGGTTCTCAGATGTACTGACAAATCCTGTTCCGAAGTGATGCTGCCAGACACGATTCACCTGCACCCGAGCCATCAGAGAAGCCGCCCGGGAACCTGGTTTCGTCACCCAATTGGCCCACGCCAGTCGTCGGCCACTGGACGGGAAACCGTTGGCAGGCCGTACAACTGTCAAGGGGTTATCGTCATCATGCAGAACGGCAATCGAAGCCGGCTGAACTTTAACTTTTGGCAGCGAATACTCACCACGGTCCAGTAGAAAGACATCGGGCGGTTCCGCCGTGGAATCGGTCATCCACGAAATGCGCCCCGGTTCCCGGGTCTGCAGTTCAGTCTGTTTTTTAGTCAGCGTTTTAATTTCATCCTGCCGTCGCTGCAACTCAGCCTGGTACGCCTTCAGGGCAGAACTGTTACCTCCATCCGAAGATGTGGTATACGACGCTTCAAGAACCACGTCATCCACCTGAAAACTCCGGCCACAACAAAATTCGAAACCGAAGCTGCCGTTGGGAAGATCCTCTTCTCTCAAATCAATGTGCCGCCCTTCGGGCAGCCCATCCACCAGATGCTCCAGGCGGTACTTGCTTTCGGGCAGATGCGTGATACGAACACCAAAAGTGTGTCCCGCCGCATACCCAACCGACCCGATACTTCCCGCGCCGGTCGATGACGGCCCTGGATAGTCCAGATGCACGGTGGCTCCTCCGGCTGGATTTCCGTCGATCAGCAGATTGCCACCGGGTGTCGGGCTGTTGTTGTTGAAATCATGCAACGCTATGCCATAACCAATTCTGGCGGCCGCCGCTTCGTCCTGACGGACTTTCGTATCCAGCAAAGCGAAGGTCACCTGAATCCACTGACCTTCGGTATCGGGCGTCCAGTCGAAAGACTGCTTCGTCGACAGCCACTTGTCACCGGAGACACCGCCTTCGATGATTTTCAAACGTCCCTCGGACGCCAGCGCCGCCGGCAAACTCGGAGACTTTGAGTTCTCATCGAGCAGCGTGACGGGTGTGACACCGGCAGGTCCGTCATCACCGGGAATGGTGCTGGACCAGTCGTTTGTTAACTGTGTCGGGCTGGTGAAATCGTCTGAAACACGGACCAGGTCAGCCGGTCGGTTCTGCCTGGTCCAGTCGCCAAACTGGCTCTTCAAATTCGTCAGCTCGGTCTTTGTATCGCTTAACTGTGCTTCCCATTTTTCATATACGCCAGGCAGGCTTGCGTAGGTGAAACGATCGTTGGGGCTGATCCACTTGTTAAGGTTGAAGGCGGGAAACAGTACCGATTGCAACTGATAGAAGTCCGCCTGAGTCAGTGGTTCAAACTTGTGGTCGTGGCACTTAGCACACTGCAGCGTTAACCCCAGAAGGGATGAAGTGACAATGTGCTGTGCTGATTCCAGTGCCGTGTAGCGGTCGATGCGGACTTCGTCAGGATTACCATCACTTTCACCGGATCCATCCTGCCCGTTTCGTAGGAAGTGCGTGGCCACCAGCATGTCGATCATTTCCGGAGTGGCCGCTTTGCGATGCTGGTCAGGGAGGAAACCCGACAGTTCGTCGCCGGCAATCTGTTCGCAGACAAACTGATCGAACGGCTTGTCCGCATTCATGGAACGGACGACATAGTCACGATAACGATAAGCCAGTGGACGATTGGTATCCGCGTTGAAGTACCCGTTGGAATCTGCGTAGCCGGCCGCATCCAGCCAGTGACGTCCCCAGCGAACTCCGTACTGATCGGATGCCAGATAACGATCAATCAGAGATTCAACGGCGTCCGCGCCCTCGTCTGCCAGAAACGCGTCAATCTCGGTCGGAGTCGGCGGCAATCCTGTTAGCGTGAAACTGATGCGACGAATCAGCCTGCGTCCATCGGTCTCAGGACAGGGCTGCAATCCGATCTTCTCCAGTTCTGACTGAATGAAGTGGTCGACCGGCGTTCGGCACGTTTCCGGGTGTCGGACGTTCGGTATGGCGGGCGTTATCAAACGAGTGAACGCCCAGTGCTCGTCCTGCGCCATGGCCTCCGCCTCGGCTGCGTCCGCGGGAAACCCCGGAGCACCCTGTGCTATCCAATCGTGCAGGATCCGCGATTCGTGGTCCGTCAACGGCCGCTCAGGTGGCATTTCATGGTCACGCACGCGAGTCCATAACGGGCTGTCTTCGGGGTTCGAAGGAACCACGACCGTACCGGATTCCCCTCCCTTCCAAATACGGATGGACGAATGCAGTTGCAGACTGCCTTCTTTCTTCACAACGCCGTGACACCTGAAACAGTTGCGTTTCAGAACAGGCAGAACTCCGGAACGAAAATCCACTTGCGAAGCATTCGGCGATTGAGCAGAAACACACAGCTCGCTGACAACCGCCGCAAGAATGCAAAGACTGTTCAGGCAGATTTGCCGACAGAGAGTTAATGCCGCATCAATGTCCCGCATGCGTTTTCTCCATCGTTCCGTGTTAACCAATCATGTCCCGCAGAAACCAGAGTCGTAACAGGTCACCCCAGTCTAACGTATCAAATCACCCAAAACAGCGTTGACAACGGCAACTCCGGCTTCACGGCATGGACTGTCTGGAACGCGGCCAGCCATTCGGCAACGATGTAACCCAGGCATGGCGAATCGACTGCGTTCTGAAGAGGCATTGAGAGAATTGCAGCAGGTACGCACGCCGCTTTGTTGTAAGATTAGTCGACTTCAGATCCATCTGAGGTTGGCTAACGGAAAGACATCAATTGATTGAATTAGCGGGAAGACAATCATGGTTCGTCATTGTCTGGCTTCGATGGGTCTGTGCATCTGCCTGACTTCTGTGCTGCGTGCGGAAGAGAATTCGCCAGCAACACCCAACAAGGATTTGAAACCACTTCAAGGCTTGTGGGAAAGTTCCTGGGGTGGCGGTGATCAAGGGGATGGAACTGTCTTCCTGCCGGTTCTGACGAAAATGGTAATTAGCGGAGAACAAATGCAGTGGTTAGGTTCTCCATTCGGAGCAGACGGTAGTGGCAAGATCAACCTCGGTACGAATGGCAAACGCAAATGGATCCGATGGACCTGCAACGTCAAAGTTAAGGGGCAGCCTGAAACGAAAACCGTGGAGTTCACTTACCAGATTAAGAGAGACGATCTCACACTCTACCTCGATGAAGGTGATAAGCCCTTCACGCTCCCGAGAGTCGCAGGTATTCAGAAGCCTCTGGCGAACGCCGTCGTTGAGTTTGTAGAAGCAAACGGGATCCGTGACGGAGAGTTGCTCATCACGAGCTACCGTATTTTGAAGAGTGCTCACCGTGGCCCCGGGTTTGTTACGGCGGCGGAACATTCAGTTCCAATGCAAGGGGCATCCATCTTTCACGTGCAGGAATGTGAGTTGGAAAAGATCACTGTGGATCAAGTCCGTGGGTTACTCAATAAGAAGACATCGGTTGTCCTGGCTTACCGGCAAGATGAAGAAACACTGGCTCTTGAACCTGACGAATTATGGCAAGACGTGGGACCAGCACAACAGGACATCGAGCTTGTTGCCAGTATGCTCAGGCCGGGGACGCTTGTTTTCGTCATCCCTTCAAGTCCTTGGCTTCCGGGGCCTCCATCTCCATAACGTGCCTGACCATCTGCTCACTCGTCACGAACCCCTTCGAATGACAGATGATTTCACCAGGCATTGAAGGCTTCCATCCTGGGCAACATTGTGAATGGCTTGCAGCTGTTCGGTTGTGAGGTGAGTCATGGATTCACCGCAGTGGTATGTCAAATGAGTGGACGACATCACACTCCGGCAGTGTCTCCTTGAGTTTGGCAACGCCCGCGTCAGTGATTTGGGTGTCGTTGAGGTAGAGCATATGCAGACTGGTGAGCTCTTTAAGATGCACCAGCCCCGCGTCGGTGATCTGGGTGATGGTGAGGCTGAGCGTCTCCAGACTGGTTAGTCCTGCAAGATGCACCAGTCCCGCGTCGGTGATCCGGGTTTGGTTAAGGCCGAGCGTCCGCAGACTGGTCAGCCCCTTAAGATGCACCAAGCCCGCGTTGGTGATTCGGGCTTTGTCGAGCTCAAGCGTGTGCAGACTGGTCAGTCCCTTCAGATGTACCAGCCCCGCGTCGGTGATCTGGGTGTCGCTGAGGTCGACCCTCACAATCTCGCCCTGCTCATTGACCTCGACAGCAGCCCCCAGTTTCTTCAGCTGTACCTTCACGCTGCCGGTACCTTCGGTGGGTTCTTTGTCGGATTCCTCAGGTGGAGGTGGCGTCTCTTGTGGCGATGTACAACCACTGCAGAACATCACACCCAGTGCTGTTAATAAAAGTCTGTTGCTGTTCATGATCACTTTCCGTTTGTGTTCTTTGGTCGTGCTTTCACGTCTCCATCCTGGACTGTGTCTCGATTCATTCGACAGGCGGTGAGTCATGGGTTCGCCGCAGCCCTTAGTGAATGATGTCACAATTCGGCAATGCCTCCTTGAGTTTGGTGACGCCCGAATCGGTGATCTGCGTGCCGATGAGGTAGAGGTACAGCAGACTGCTCAACCCCTTAAGATGCACCAGCCCCGCGTCTGTGATCCCGGTGGCGCTGAGGTTGATCTCCGTCAGTTTGGTCATCCCCTTGAGATGTACCAGGGCAGCGTCGGTGATCTGGGTCTTGACGAGGTCGAGCGCCCGCAGAATTGGTCAGCTCTTTAAGATGCACCAGCCCCGCGTCTGTGATTTCGGTGCCGTCGAGGCTGAGAAACAGCAGACTGGTCAGCCCCTCAAGATGCACCAGTCCTGCATCGGTGATCTTGGTGCTGTCGAGGTGGACCCTAACAATCTCACCCTGTTCATTCACCTCGACCTTGGCTCCCAGTTTTTGCAACTGTCGTTGTTGTTCTGTCATACAACCACTGCAAACATCAGACCAAGCGCTGTTAATAAAAGTGTGTTACTGTTCATGATCACTTTCCGGTTGTGTTCTTTGGTCGTGCTTTCACGTCTCCATTCTGGACGGTATGTCTTCGCATCATGCCAGGCTATCCCGGCAGCGACAAGCGGACGGTTAATCAGAATGCCAGGCGAATCATGTGGCTTTCCAGCAGCCCCGCGATTGATGCGTGTGGCAGTGAGAAAAAACGCTGAATCGGGCGACCGGGACGTCGGGGATCAGGGTAGGCTTTAGCGACGGTGATGCTGCCATTCTGAAACCGCTGCCAGGCGGCATCCGTGATGGATCAATGCGAAAGAGATACCGCCGGAACGCGGGTTGATTGCGGAACGACATTTGTCCGGACGATCATGAGCGGTGCCACTCTGAGGCTTAACAGACTTTGTCGATGTTTGCGTGGCGGGATTCCATTACCCATTCGGGATTGGAGTTGCTGTTGATGTGGTCGCAACCGTCGGAGATCGAATGGTTCCACCAAACAATCGAGGATGCCGAATTAAAACTGATCTATCTGGTCAGTATCAATGCCGGCACCTGTTCGTTCGTGATGCACATTCAGTATGGAAAAGCCTGTTCCGGGGTCAGGTGGGATCGCTGGTTCCCGTAAAGATACTCGGGCTGTTCTGTACGGATCGATTCCTCTCCAGGCGCTGAGCACATGGTGCCACCAACCAAACCCAGGGCATTGTCTTCGCCCATTACCATTTCAACCAGATCAAAGGCTTCGTCTTCGGTGTATCCGGCATCCACTAATTCAAACCACAGGTCCACGATGTCCTCACCTTCCTGTCCACCGAGTCTCGGACAGTCGTCGGGGTCGATGATTCCGATTTCTGTTGCGGCGAACCGTAGGACCATACCGCTGATGTCAGTCAAACCACTTTCCGCAGTGAACCAGAGCGGTGGCAGGCCATCCCCATAATCGGGCTCACTAGAGATAGAGATGACGGAGTGGGTGTGGGCGGCAATGGCAATGCCGTCTTGTGCAGACGCTTTGCCAGCAGACATGCCGGTGAACAGGGCCAGGATCAACATTGTTGCGATGAGACGTTTCATGATTGTCTCTCTGAAAAAGAGGGGGTGTTTGCGAGGTGTGAACCTGCGTGTGGCTTCAGAGAGTCGCCCCATTTCTAAGAAAAATAACCGGATCAACCAAGTCGCGCCAAAACAATACAGCTGGTGCAAAATAGCGCAGAAAAATGCCGCAGAAAAAGTGCCATGAAAACATGAACCGATGAACTTGAATTGATTCAGTCACTTCCGTCTTTTCCGGTATCCTCATCCCATGAAATCAATACTCCCGTTAACTGTCCTGCTGCTGCTGACCTGCCCCCCTTAACCGCGACCGGACCTTGAGTGGTATACTCTCAGGCATTGTCTCCCTGAATGAACAGAGAAAAATTGTTGAGGTCAACCTCTTCAGCACCCAGATCACGGACGCAGGGCTGGTGCATCTTGAGGGACTGACCAGTCTGGAGAGGCTCTTCCTCTACAACACCCAAGTCACCGACGCGGGCGTGGCCAAGCTCTAGGAGGCATTGCCGAATTGTGACATCATTCACTAACGGCTGCGGCGAACCCATGACTCACCGCCTGTCGAATGACGGGTAAGCCCGCGATCGGACTCTCACCCGGTCGCGGATCGTTTTTCGCGTCGATTCCCTGAAACCACATAGCCCCCGGTATTTGCTGGGTCAAAATTTACGTCGAACAGACGAGGACAGATGAACGAGCGGCAGCAACTGATCCTAAACTGTATTTCCGTGCGAATTGAATGGCTTGCAGCTTGGTATCCGGCCTGGCAATCCGACCGCCGAGGTATGGCCGATCTGCACGGCTTCTCGCTATTCCGGGAAGTCATGGACGTCCATGATCGCGGCTGCCGGCCAGTGGCAACTCCGTCCGCCTGCCGGTCGAATGGACAGGATCTGACTCCGACGTCAGCCTACTCGCGGGCAAACCGGTCAAGATTCGTTTCCAGTTGCGAGATTGCAAGTTGTACGCGTTTCAATTTGTGAATTGACGCATGCGTAAATTACCATCTAACGCTAAAACGTCGCCTCACAAATAAAATCAACCCACGCAGCGACTTCTTTGGTTCCCTCTCGCGGCCAAGGGAGAAGGCCGTTGAAGTTTTGCCATAAGTGTTAGTAAGGACTTACGGATCACAAGAAATACGGAGGGAAAGTTGATGAACTTATTACCTGTTCGAAGACACTGGATCACCATCGGCTTACTGATCTTCGTCCGCTCGGTTGTTGCTGCTGACCAGGATTCGTTGAAGTTGTCCGTAGACTCTCAGCCGCAGAAAGGTGTTCCGCAGGGCAAGATCGAAGGGCCTTTGAAGTGGACCAGCCAGGTCTTTCCAGGAACCGTACGGGACTACTGGATCTACGTGCCGGCACAATACGACGCGACGACTCCTGCCTGCACGATGGTCGTACAAGACGGACTGCCGCTGGCCGCGCACTGGAAATTGCCGACGCTGCTCGACAACCTGATCCACAAAAAAGAAGTGCCCGTGACGATTGGTGTTTTTATCAGTCCCGGCGTCGTGCCGGCACCACACCAGAACACTCAACCTCGGTTTAACCGCAGCGTTGAATACGATTCGCTCGGTGACGACTACGCACGCTTCCTGCTGGAAGAAATCCTGCCGGAAGTCGGCAAGCGCTACAATCTAAGCTCGGATCCCAATGACCGTCTCATTGCCGGTTCCAGTTCCGGAGCCATCTGTGCCTTTAACGTGGCCTGGGAACGCCCGGACGCGTTTCGCCGTGTGTTCAGTGCGGTCGGTTCCTACACGGGACTTCGCGGTGGCAATGTGTTTCCGGTACTGGTTCGCAAGATGGAACCTAAACCGGTGCGAGTTTTCCTGCAGGACGGGAGCCAGGATCTGAATCTTTTTGGCGGTAGCTGGTGGGTTGCCAATCAAGACATGCTGTCGTCGCTGCAGTACGCAGGCTACGACGTCAATCACGTGTGGGACGAAGGTGGACACGACAACCGATATGCGGCTGCCATTTTGCCCCAGGCACTTCGCTGGATGTGGCGCGATTACCCTGAACCGATCCGTGTCCAGCAGGGTGCCGAGCGCTGGACCGACGTTCTGATTCCCGAAGAAGATTGGCAACTGGTCAGCCAAGGCCACAAGTTTACCGAAGGACCGGCAGTCAACAGACAAGGCGAAGTGTTCTTTAGTGACATTCCCAACAGCCGTATTTACAAAATAGGACTGGACGACCAGGTGACCCTGTTTGCTGAAAACACGGGCAAAGCCAACGGTCTGATGTTCGACAGTCAGGGACGCTTGCTGGCCTGTGCCGCGAAAAAGAAACAGATTGTCGCCTATCAAGCGGATGGAAGTTCAGCTCCGCTGGTCCAAAATGTGACCAGCAATGATCTGGTGGTGGGACAGAACGGTATCTATTTCAGTGACCCGCTTCATCACCGGGTCTACCACCTGGACAGGGACTCGAAACTGCGGGTTCTCGATTCAGAAATTCAAGTTCCCAATGGCATCCTTCTCTCCCCTGACCAGTCGTTGCTGTACGTGGCCGACTCACGCAGCCAGTTTGTCTACTCGTTTCAAATCCAATCCGATGGCTCGTTGACTCACAAGCAGCCGTTCCATCACCTGCATGTGCCCTGGGGACAGGACTCCAGCGGCGCTGATGGCCTGACCGTGGATACGGCAGGCCGACTGTATGTTGCTTCGCGCATGGGATTACAGATCTGCGATCAGGCAGGACGTGTCCAGTTGATCCTTTCCACGCCGCAAAACACTGGCTTGTCAAATGTTGTCTTCGGAGGACCCGAGCTGGACACCTTGTATGTCACCTGCCGTGACAAGGTATTCAAGCGGAAAATTCGAGCCCAGGGAGTGGTGCCTTCGCGCGGAGCGTTAAAGCCTCCGCAGGCGAAGCTCTAGTGGACGGACAGCTGCGCACACAGCCGGTGACGTGGCCCGTCTTGAGTTCCGGCCGAAAGGAGTGCACGAGTGCGTTTTGTCCTCTGCGGAGCCCTGTCTTCGGGCCCGATGCAGAACAATTGACTGCTCGTGCGAGTGAACAGGTTGCCCTGAAAGACAGCTGGCGAGGCAAAGATCGGTTCTTCAGGAAGGTTACGTGCTACTCGTTCATGCCTTTTCTGATTCGTACGCACCACGATGGTCTCGCCGTCTTCATTGAAGAAGTTTAAATGTTTGACAGTGGCAATCGGCGAAGCGGTGTATTTCCCCGGGAAACGTCTCCGCCACACCTGGCTCCCATCCTGCGCATCCAGGTACGTTGCGATTCCCGCATCATCGATGAGGTAATAAAAATCCCCTCTCCGCCACCGTGTTTCTCTGCTACCCTTATCCTATGAAAACACAACTTCTGTTAACTGCGTTGCTGGTACTGTTCGGCTGCGGGCACCTGTGCCGCAAACGCAGTCACAAGTCAGGTTGTTGAACCATCAGCTATTACAGCAGCCAGTGAGCGCACGGGCAAAGTGATCAAGGTCGTCGACGATGACACGATTGATGTCCTGACGGACGAGAAAGAAACAATTCGCATCCGGCTTCACGGCATTGACTGTCCGGAACGTGGCCAGCCATTCGGTAACAATGCAACCCAGGCATTGAAGGCTTCCATCCTGGGCAACACCGTGAAGGTCGTCTCACATGGTCAGGACAGATACGACCGTACGATCGGTGAAATTTATCACGACGGAACTCAGATCAACCATTCGCTGGTCGCTGCAGGTCTGGCCTGGCACCATGTGAAGTACGCGCCCGACGACACCGCGTTGGCGGAAGCCGAGACACAGGCACGCCAACTGAAGACAGGACTGTGGTCGGGCAGTCACAAAATCATTGCACCGTGGGACTGATGGAAGATGAGCACAGAAGAGCGGGACTTGCATCGGTGATCTGAGACTGCTGCACGATTCAACAATCATTGGAATCGTCCGAGATGGATCATTTAACCACTGACCACTCAACGACGAAGGGCTCATTGGAGTTCACTGAAGCGAAAATCCATCGCGATGCTGAAGGAAACTCGTTCGGCTTCGATTTCGAGCGGTTGTGCAAATGATTCCTTGAGAACACGCCACGATATCGCGGTAAATTCAAGAACGTGTGGCTTTGGTGTGACTGGCCGGATCGCTGGGGACGAGAGTGCGGAATCGATATTGTTGCTCGAACACGGGCAGCTGAATTATGGGCCGTCCAGGCGAAGGCCTGGCGATCAACAAAGGAGAAATTAACAAGTTCCTGGCTGGCTCAAACCGTCGAGAGTTTAGGTTCCGTCTGCTTATAGCGACGACCGACAAAATTGGACGCAATGCGAGAAACACACTCAACGGCCAGGAAAAACCGGTTGGCGAACTACTGCGTGGCGGTCTTTTGACTGAGGAGATTAAATGGCCAACAAAGATTGGGGGGTAGCAGTTTCGCCGCCGCGCTGGCGACCAAAGCCCCACCAGGCTAATGCCATAAAGGCCGTGACCGACGGATTCGACAAACATGCCCGAGGCCAGCTAATTATGGCTTGTGGCACAGGCAAGACTCTGGCAGCGATGTGGATCGCTGAACAGATAAAGAGTTCTTTGACACTCGTCCTTGCTCCGTCTTTGTCGCTGGTTAGTCAGAACCTCGGGGAGATGGGCCGATGGGGATTGAAATTTCTATCAGATAAGGCACTCGAACTAAATCGCGAGGTCCTGACTCGGCCCAAGGGAATTACCGGCGAACTGCTCGGAGAAAAACTACAACTGGAGTCGCTATGCTCATCGATGATGTGTTTCCTTTTCCCCCTGTTCTCCAGGATAACTGCGACAGTTTCAAACGACACGCCCGGCTGTTGGTGCCAACGCTCGTACTGATCTCGCTCATGTCGTCCTGCACCTCTGGCGGTCGGCACGAAGTGACGCCGCAGGTGCCCATTCGGGAGCTCAAGTTCGATAAGATCCGCGGACCGACGGAAAGCGGCGCCGTCTTGGACGTCGGGCGCAAGGGCGCCTTCGATGAATACTGCGTGACGTGTCCGAGCGTCGTCTTCGATGGCGCGCTCTACCGCATGTGGTATTCCTCCGTTTACGATCCGCGCATGGGCTACGGAGGGATCGGATTGGCGACAAGTCCGGACGGCGTCCATTGGACACGCACCAACGATGGTGAGCCCGTGCTTCGTGTTGCAGCGGCTGGGGCGTTCGATGACGGACAACTCATTGCACCTGACGTCCACTACGATGGCCACATCTACCGCATGTGGTACACGGGCTCGTCGTTGGAAATAAGCCCCTTCAATGTCTGTTACTACCGAGTCGGCCTGGCGACAAGCGACGACGGCATCCACTGGCAGCGTGCCAACGATGGCAAGCCAGTTCTCGAACTCGGCCCTCCCGGATCGTACGACGACGTGCAAGCAGCAACGCCGTCGGTGCTTCGTGAAGGCACTGGGTACCGAATGTGGTATGCAGCGTGGGCGAAGGAGCCAGACCACACCATCTGCGTGGCGCGCAGCAGTGACGGCATCCACTGGGAGCGCGAAAACGGAGGGAAACCGATCACCGGCCTCTTTCCGACCCGAGCGTACGGCCCGAAAGTGTGTCGGATCGGCAACACGTATCTGATGCTCTTCGCGGGCAGTCTCAACCCATTGACCCTGTCATACGGCGCGATCAGTGACGACGGAATCCACTGGGAGATGCTCGGCGACGGTCAACCGATCATCCCGCCCGGTGTCGCGCCTGACTTCGACGAAACGACCACTTACCACCCGACGATTCTCTTGATGGATGATCGTATCCGCATGTGGTACACGGGCACCGTCGACGGAGGCGAGCTCCCACCCGGCTCGAACCCCTGGACTGCGTGGCAAGGAAAATCGGTACTCCGCATCGGGCTCGCGGAAGCACGCCTCAGGTAATCCTGGAGACAAGACGAGAATCATGATTGATATGACGAAAACCAATAAAGACCACTCGATGGCCAAGTCAGTTCGCCGCTAGCTAGAGTGTGCTGATGTGAAGACGTTGTTTATCGCCAAGGGCAGCCCTGGGGAAAATGGCTATGTCGAGTCGGCGGGCGAATCAAGCTCCCGGACAACATTCATCTGGACGTTCCCAGAAACCAGTCCTTCCGGATGATGCCAGGCAATCCCTGATCGCTCAGGGGGATGCAGCGGCAGATAGGGGATCGAATCCCAGGGAGCCTGGGCCGTAGAACCACCACGCACATGATTTGGGGGGGGCAGGTCTGATTTTGGAGGAGACATCATGGGAAGCCGGGGACCACTGCCGCAGGCGGAGAGCACTGCGACGAAATACGGATACAACACCGCCGGCCGTACCTTGAAGTGTGACCCGGCAGAACCGCAGCCGGCCATGCCCAGGGCGACGCACCGGTCGTCGTGCCGGGACGCTGAGCGGTCGAAGCGCCGGCCCGAAGGGTAAAAAAGTCAGCCCGCCGACTCGTGTCGCGGCTCTCCGCCCTCACACCATAATGTCCGTGACCACCTGCCCATACACGTCCGTGAGACGAAAATCGCGTCCCGCGTGTCGGTACGTGAGCTTCTCGTGGTCGAGTCCCAAAAGGTGAAGCAGCGTCGCGTGCAGATCGTGAATATGCACCTTGTCCTTTACCGCGTAGAAGCCGTAGTCGTCCGTCTCGCCGTACGACGTGCCGCCCTTCACGCCGCCGCCTGCCATCCACATGGTGTAGCCCCAGGGATTGTGGTCGCGACCATCCGTGCCGCCCTGGCCGGTGGGCGTGCGACCAAACTCGGCCCCCCAGAGGACAAGCGTGTCTTCTAAGAGGCCTCGCGATTTGAGGTCCCTCAGGAGCCCGGCGATCGGCTTATCAATTTCCAGTGCATTGCGTCCGTGACCATCCCGGAGATTACTGTGCTGATCCCATTTGTAACTGTGAGAGCACTGCACGAAGCGTACGCCTTTTTCGCAAAACCGCCGGGCAAGAAGGCACTGTTGGCCGAAGTCCGCCGTTACCGGGTCGTTGATTCCGTAGAGTTCGTGCGTTGCTTTGGACTCGCCGGAGATGTCGATAAGGTTGCCCGCCTCCGTCTGCATGCGGAAGGCCAACTCAAAGGACTGAATGCGACCTTCGAGCCGCGCGTCGGGTCCGAGGCTCTCGAGCCGCCTCTGATTCATCTCGCGGACAAAGTCAAGCTGCGCCCGCTGCAGCGCACGCGGCAGGAAGTGGTTCTCAAGGTACCGAATCGACGAGTTCTTCACCGGCACCTGATCGTTCCCGATCGGCGTTCCCTGATGCGCCGGCGGCAGGAAGCCCGCGCCGAAGTTCGTCGTGCCGCCCTGCATGTACGTGGGGGAGATCGTGATGAACCCCGGCAGGTCTTTGTTCTCGGTCCCAAGTCCATAGGTAATCCACGCCCCCATGCTTGGCCGCACGAACACATCCGAGCCCGTGTGAAGCTGAAGAGAAGCGTTCCCGTGGACCACGTTGTCCGAGTTCAGTGATTTGATGAAGCACATCTCATCGGCCAGTTGACCCAGATGCGGAAAAAGGTCGCTGATCCACTGACCACTCTCCCCGTAGCGCCGGAATTCCCAGAGTGGCCGGAGCAGTTTGCTGGTTGGCGCGAACGTGATCCGCGGTTTGGCAAAGGGGAGCGGTTTGCCGTGATCGCGAACGAGGAGCGGCTTGTAGTCGAACGTGTCGACCTGGGACGGCGCTCCGTGCATGAAGAGGAAGATGACCCGCTTGGCGCGTGCCGGAATGTGCGGCTCTCGTTCCCCTGTGCCAGTGAGCCGTGCGGCCGCCGTGTCTGCCTTCTTCGCTTTCGCTCCCTCCTGCAGAAGCGCCGAGAGTGCAAGGGAACCGAACCCGATGCTCGTCCATCGTAGCATCTGGCGCCGCATCCACAGGGCTGGCTGGGTGGGTGGGTTCATCCGCCTGACCTCGTGAAGAATCGTACCAGAAACCGCCCCTTACTCGACGAAAGCATATTCGTTCGCTGCCAAAAATCCCATACATAATGTCTCCCAAACCTGCGCGCGACGCTTTCCAGGCTCCGCCGGCTGGTCTGTGATCTTGGTGGCGATCCGGTCCCGGTGCCGCACCGTAAGCTCGATCTCGCCCTGGGTCGGTTCCCTGCTGAACACGAGCCGATAGAGATGCCGGACCCGCTCCGTGGTGTCGAGATCAGGCTTTGTCAAAAGCTCCTTGGCCATCTTCTGCGCAGCGGCGAAGGCCAACTGGCTGTTCAACAGGAAAAGAGCCTGGGTTGCCACCGTCGTCCGGGAGCGCTGACCGTTTACCGTTTGGGCGTCGCCGAAGTCGAAGAGCTGAAACACGTCGTAGAGGGCGTTCCGGACCACGGGCAAGTAGACCGAACGGCATTTGAAGTCGTAGTCGACCTTCTTATAGTTGTCGACATGTTGTGCGCGGTTCTCATGGTTGAGAAGTCCGCCGCCCATCGTCCGGTCCAGCTGACCGCTGACGGCGAGAATCGCGTCACGAATTTCCTCCGCCGCCAAACGCCGGCGCTCGAAGCGCCCGTGAAGCCGGTTCTCGGGATCGACCATCGCGCCCGCGTCGTTGTGCGTGCCGCTCATCTGGTACGTACTCGAGAGGAGGATCAGGCGATGCATAGCCTTGATCGACCAGCCATTCTCAACCAGGCGGTGCGCCAGCCAGTCGAGAAGAGGCCGGTGCGTTGGTTTGTCACCGCGCGTACCGAAGTCGTCCGGCGTCCGGCACAGTCCTTCGCCGAAGTGCCAGAGCCAAAGCCGATTCACAAGGACGCGGCTCGTCAGCGGGTGGTCTGGCCGAGTCAGCCACTCGGCGAGCTGGAGGCGCCCGCTTTGGTCACGGTTCACATGCGGGGGATCCGCGACCGACACGGCTTGGAGAAATCCTCGCGGCACGACCTCGCCGAGATTGAGATGATTGCCCCGAACGTGGATGCGCGCGTCAGCGACGGTACCGTCCCGGACGCTGATAGCCATCGGCGGCGTCGGAGGCGCCGCCTTCTTCAGAACTTCGCCCTCGGTCTCAAGTTTCGCAAGCTGTTTCTCAACGTTGTCCGGGTAAAGGGCACGTGCGTTCTCGGGCAGTCGAAAGATTCCCTGATCACCGTAGAGGATCTGGCGAATCTTCTCCTGAGGGTAATGACCCAGCTGCGTGATGGGATTTTCATTCTTCGCCATTTCCTGTGTCTCTGCCCACTCCTGATCGATGGCGCTGAACATCCCGTCGTACCGCGCCGCGACGTCATCGAGGAAACGGGGCGTGAGATCATCGAACCAGCTCGCGACATACCGCGATATCTCCGTCGGTTTTGGATTCTCCAGTGAGAACGCGATCTTCTTCCGAGCCTCCTTCAGGAACCGGGTTGCAGGGAGAGTCGCGACCGCGTGCCACGGCGCCAGGAGGTCGTTGATGTGCTGGCCCGGCGTCTGGGAATCGCGCAGAAGTTTCACCCAACGCTCAAGCACGTCTGCGCGAAGGCGATGCTCGGTGGCCGTTTCTTCAACCGAAGACGTCTGGCCGTTGCCGGACCGCGCAATACGGCTCGCCACGTGAATATATCGTTTGGTGTCCTTTCTCCATGCTCGTACGATCGTGTTGTTCGCTGCCTGCGTGTGCTCCGCAATCTCTTTCTCATTCTTCTTGACCGTCTCGGTGTGTGCGGTGAATTTCGCGACCGTGGGCGCATCAGCCAGTGGCACGTCGAGCCACCACGAGACGAAGGTCATCTCATCCATCACGTGCGTGCTGCCGAAAATGCCGGCCAGCGCGTAATAGTCACGAGTGGGAATCGGATCGAACTTGTGGTCGTGGCAGCGTGCACAGTTCACGCTCAGGCCGAGCAGCCCCTGGCCGACGACCTCGATCTGCTCATCGACGATATCCATGAGGAGCTTGGGCTTGTCCTGCTCGGCCAGCGCCTTTGGTCCCAGTTGAAGAAAGCCGGCAGCGGTAATCAGCTCGTAGCGCTCGACCTCAGAGCGCGCGGGCAGAAGATCACCGGCGAGCTGCTCGTGGACGAAACGGTCAAACGGTTTGTCCTGATTGAACGCGGCAATCACGTAGTCGCGGTACCGATACGCAAAGCCATAGGCAGCGTTCTCATCTTTACCGCTCGTGTCGGAGTAGCGCGCGACATCCAACCAGTGTCGCGCCCAGCGTTCGCCATAAGCAGGCGAGGCGAGCAGTCGATCGACAAGCCCTGAAATCGCCGCAGGAGACTGGTCGGCGAGGAACGCATCGACTTCGTCCGGCGTGGGAGGAAGGCCTGTCAGGTCGAAGGTAATCCGGCGGATGAGCGAGTGTCGGTCCGCCGGGGGCGCCGGCTGGAGATCCTTCGCCTCAAGGCCGGCGAGGATAAAATGATCGATCGGTGACTGCGGCCAGGTGGTGCCGCGAACCGCGGGCACCGGGGCATCCTCGGGAGGGCGAAACGCCCAGTGCTTGTCGGCGGCTGAGACGTCCAGCGCGCGAGACTCCACCGCAGTTCCGACGTTCCGCGGGTCGGGAACGCCCAGTTCGACCCAGGTCACGAGGTCACGGACCTGCGCGGCCGAGAGCTTGCCGTCCGGCGGCATCTGGAGCGATTCGTCGTCGTAGCGCACCGCCTGGATAAGAAGGCTCTGGTCGGGCACGCCGGGAACGATCACCTCTCCCGAATCACCGCCCTGCTGAATCCCGGGGCGTGAGTCGAGGACCAGGCCGCCGTGCACGGTCTTGCTGATCGCACTGTGGCACTTGTAGCAATGTTCGACGAGGAGCGGGCGGATGCGTGTTTCGAAAAACGCGACGGCTTCCGGGCGAAGCTCATCGCCGGCCGCCAGCGAAGCGGGTGTGAGAATGAACAGTGCCAGAGTCAAGCCCAGACACCTTGCTGTCCGACGAGAATCCGTGCGTGTGACTCGGCGGAGTCTCAATCGTCTCACTGGTGGTTCCTTTCACTCGCACAACCTCATTAAATTCATCGTATCGAACGAGTTGAGCAGGATCAACAGACTCACAGGGTCACACCAAACCAGAGCCAACGAGAGGCGTTTTGATGATTGCGCCAACACCGCAGTCCGATATTTCGCCCGTCGCCGGGCGACCGTGACTCCCAACAGACCAGACGATTCTCCCTCATGCGGCTCGGTGGTGGTGGTATCACAATATTCCGCGAACGCGCACATCGATAGGTTCGTCAGATACCGTACTGACCACAGCCGCTGGTCACTCGCTGGTTAACGACTGTATCCCTGCCGGGCAGAGAGTCCGAGAGTTCTGGCCGGGTTCGGACTGGCAGCGCGATGGGTGCTCCGTGTCGGAAAGCTCTCCTGGGATAGAAGAGCACGCCCGTCGCCTTGTCCTCATTTTTCTGACTCTGTACCGCACAAGGATGGAACGCCAAACGCTGTGAGCCGAAGCCTGTTAACCACTGTGCTTTGGTCGTTTTGGGGCGTCCTGATTGGCTCTCCCGGTAGGGGAAGAACACCCCCCGAAAAACCCTGCGGAAACAGCACTTTCGCAAATCGGTGGCCACTCAGGTGACCTACTTCAGCTGGATTTGGTGGCTGGCTTCAGCGAACTGCTTCAGACAGACTACGGTTTTTCGGCCGATGACGTGGCTCGAATTCTCGAAGCTTTGCAGCGGGCGCGGGTGGAAATGCACTACTGATTCTGCGAAGAAATTCTCCGGCCTGGTCTGACGGGACGAAAAGCGGCACTCAGATCACCGACGCGGGCGCCTCCAAACTTAATAGAGCATTGCCGAATTGTAGAATGCGTCGGTAACCGCTGCGGCGAATCCATGACTCACCGCCTGTCGAATAACCGGACGACCGGGCATGATGTGAAGACACAGTCCCGAATTGAGACGTGAAAGCACGATCAAAGAACACAACCGGAGAGTGATTATGAACAGCAACGCACTTTTGTTAACAGCGCTTGGTGTGATGTTCTGCAGCGGTTGTATGACAGAACAACAACGACAGCTGGAGAAACTGGGAGCTGTCGTCGAGGTGAATGAACAGGGTGAGATTGTCGTGGTCGACCTCGACTCCACCCAAATTACGGACGCCGGGCTGGTGCATCTTGAGGGACTGACCAGCCTGAAAAGTCTTAGCCTCACCAGCACGAAGGTTACCGACACGGGACTGGCGCATCTTAAGGAGCTGACAAATCTGCAGCAGCTCGACCTCGCCGCCACCGGGATCACCAACACGGGGCTGGTACATCTGAAAGGGCTGAGCAATCTGCTGCAGCTCTACCTCGACAACACGCAGACCAGCGATGCGGATCTGGTGCATCTTAAGGAACTGACCAGTCTGCAGGAGCTCTGGCTCACCGGCACCCGGGTCACCAACGCGGGCGTCGCCAAACTCAAGGAGGCATTACCGAATTGTGACATCGTTCAATAACCGCTGCGGCAAATCCATGACTCACTTCACAACTGAACAGCATGCTCGAGGCGATCATCGAACGCCTGGAAGGCACCACAGACCTGCGGTCTGCAGTCCGGCACACTGATAGGAAATTTGATTTCCGCCGACAGATCTGAGCCTACAGGGAGGAAATAGTGAATTCAAGGGGGACTCCTTTCGCGCGGCGCGTGTTTGCAGCGACTGCGTGAGGTTGCGGCCTGTCAGGCCGCAAAATACGGGTGGACCTCGCAGCTCAGACGCAACGTCCCCAGGCCAACGTGCATCGGTGATGATTATAAGGTGGCCAGGAACGTGTCCCTGTCCACACAGGTCAGTTCCTGGAGCTGGTCGGAAGGAGCGGAATCGAGCTCCTGGACCAAACCATCTGCGTGCGGTGGTGCTCTCGCTGCCGACGCCGATCCAGTGACACGTGACACTTAAAGCCCAGATTGCGGCAACAGGAAAGGCAAAGAACATGATGACACAAACGAGTACCGTCAAACAACTGAGCACGGGTTGCCCCGGGAAATGGATGTACGCCAGCGGGTTGTCGGAATCGTCGAATACTTCGAGCGGGTGACGTTCCCATCCGCCAGGCTGTTGACAAAACAGGAATGTGTCGCGTTTAAAGCAATCTGATTGCATCGCCCTTGTGTCTGCCATGCGACGATGTCGTGCATAACGACCAAGATTGCCGGGCGGGCGGACCTAGGCGAGTAGTCTTAAACGAAGCGAACGACGTCCGAAAACGTAGCCCACTCCGGCTGGCATCAGCTCGGCCGCCGGATGATCAAGGCATTCGCCATGCTGGACGTACGGACAGGTACCAACAAAGCTATTAGAACCAAAGGCAATAAGAAAGGTATACCATGAAGATTCCATGGCCACCTCCACGTCTGACGGGTTTTTCTCTTGGTGTTGTCTTGTTGGGCTTCACAGCAGTATCTTTTGGTGAGGAAGCCAAACAAGAGCAAGCCTACGTCCCGCAGCCGGGCAGGTTCGCACCGTTGGGAAAGGGAAAGTATATTTCCGGCGAACTGGTCTATCTCGACCCGATCAATCGACGCGGCGGCATTCGGCTGGACGGTAATGCGGCGGGCCGATACTCGGAGGGACCATTGCATTATTTCGCGCTGTTGCCCTACGCCACCGTCTGGCATAACGGATCGCGGGCCGAAATTCGCGACATTTCGATCGGCACCCACGTCCATGGTTACTTCTTCGTTCCACCCCAAGGCGACGAACACACGATCCCGCCGTTACCAAAAGAACACAAGCGATACACAATTGCGCACAATCATGCAGTGACGCTGGAAGATGATTTCAGTTATTACCAACGACGTGGTCAGTTCTGGGAAGTGGTGTCGATTAACGCCAGGAACGAAAAACTCAATGTGAAACCAGCCGGCAGAAAAAACAATGATGGTATTACAACGCCGTACACATTTGATATCGACGACCGAACACGAGTCTGGTTGTCTCGAAGGCTGGTCGATGTGCATGATATCTCGCCGGATATGACAGTGCAGTTCAATCTCGCCTGGTCGCAGGGCTGGGGCCAGGGAGAATTCTGGATTCGTGATATCTGGCTTGACGATGAGAGCCGCAGATTCGCTACTGAGTTACAGCGACGAAAGCATATTCGATACCAGCGCCAGCGCTGGGCCCCAGGCTGGATCGATCACGTCGAGATCTACGATTTTGGCGGCGGCATTGTTACGCTGACGCTTTTCGAAGTCGACCATGAGATCATCGATGACTTCCGGAAGGAAAGGAACGACCGCATCGCAGTCGCGTGCGCCGAGAAGACACTTCGCACATGGTTTCATCGCGCCGACCGAAAGTTTGGTAAACTGGTTGAATGGAATGAACTCGAAACTCCGCCACTGGGCAGCAGCGGTATTCAGCTGCGTTTAAAATTTTCTGAGCTGCTCGACGGATACCAGCCCGGTGCATGCGTACGAGTAAAATGTGACAGCTGGAAATTCGTCTCGATGCCGCCGGAAGAACGGCTTAGTTCACAGGAGGAACAGCAGCGAGGCGCGAAACTCACTCCGATTGATTAACAACCACTGGTCAGAACAACAAGGCTGCCGGAGAACCCAATGCCTAAGAACAAAGTCTCACAAATTACTCGAAGACGAATGGCATTTGGTGCCGCAGCTGGTCTGGCGGCGCCGATGTTCGTGCCAAGATCGGTCCTTGGCGGAAATGGCAAACCTGGTGCAAATGACACAATCAACATCGGGACAATCGGCGTTGGGTTCCGGTCCACACTGCTGATGGATCAGTTGCCCGAGGGTGGACGGATTGTCGCACTCAGCGACTGCGATCTGCCGCGGGCCACAGCGTTCCGAGACAAGAAAAAAGCGTCCTGGGAAATCTACCAGGATTACCGCAAACTTCTTGAGCGAAAAGATATCGACGCAGTGATCGTGGCGACTCAGGCGTTCCAGCGTGTGTTGCCGTGCATTCATGCTTGTCAGGCTGGCAAGGATATCTACGCGGAAAAACCGCTTTCACTGGATATTCACGAAGGCCGCGTGCTGGTCAGCATGGCTCGCAAATACAAGCGTATCCTGCAGGTTGGGACGCAGCAGCGGTCAATGGAAATGAACCGCGTGGCCTGCGAATTTGTTCGCACCGGCGGTCTCGGAACGATTCGTGAAGTTCGGGCCGTCAATTACAGCGGACCAGTGCCGCTGCCGACACAGGGATACTCCTATTACTCGCCCCAGCCGGTGCCTGATGGCCTCGACTGGGACATATGGCTCAACCAGGCACCGTGGCGACCGCATAATAAAGTCTGGCGCAACGCGTGGCGTGATACCCACAACGGTGAGATGACCAACTGGGGTGCCCACGGGATAGATCAAGTGCAGTGGGCCCTGGGGACCGACGATACCGGCCCGGTCGAGATGTGGCCGATCGAAGACGGGTACACTGGCGACAGCTTCAACGGCAAAGTCGGCATGCGTTACGCCAACGGAGTCGAACTGAATTTTGTCCAGCCAGGCAACGGACCGATCGGCGGCGCAATCTTCATCGGCGATAAGGGCAAGATCGAAATCAATCGCAACAAATTTGTTTCCAACCCCAAAGAAATCGCCGCCGAACTGCTCAAGCAGGTGGACGTAACCGAAGAAGAGCGAAAATGGAGTGACAAGTTAGCGCTTTGGCAGGCCCGATGGCACATGCAGAACTGGCTGGACTGCATCCGCAGCCGCAAAACACCGAAGTCAGACGTCGAGATCGCACATCGCTCGGTAACGGTTTGCCATTTAGCCAATATCACGCGTTTTGTGAACCGTCGTCTGCGGTGGGATCCCGAGCAGGAGCAATTCGCTGGCGACCAGGAAGCCAATTTCTGGGTGGCACGACGCCGACGGAAGAAGTTTGATCTGCCGGAGATAGTTTAATGTCGGTGCGAACCGACGGTGCTGCCAGCCTGACCCTGGCCGCGTCAGTCGCGGTCACGACGTGGTGCTTGTCTCTCGGCGCCGCAGCGGAACCGACTTTGCAGTTCCAGACATGGCAACTCAGCAGTCGATTCTACTGCGAAGGTGCGGACTTCGGCGACTTCAATGACGACGGCCATCAGGACATCGCGGCCGGGCCGTTCATCTACCTGGGCCGGCAGTTCAAGATCAGGATGGCTTTTCGTGAGGTTCACGAGTTTAGTCCGACCGCGTATAGCGATACATTTTTTACATTCACCTGCGACATCAGCGGCGACGACTGGCCCGATCTGGTGCAGATTGGCGGGCCCGGCAGTAAGGCAGTTTGGTATGAGAACCCGCGGCAGCGAAAATTACTTCGGCAGGGTACAAACCGGCTCCACACATGGAAGAAACATCCGTTATATGACTTCGTGAGCTCCGAATCGCCTCAGCTTGCAGACATGACCGGCGACGGGAAACCGGAATTGCTTTGCATCGACAGCGAATTATTCGAGGACAACATCGGCTACGCCGAAGCGGACTGGAACAACCCGACAAAGCCGTGGACCTTTCGCAAAGTGTCGCCGGCGCAGCGGTGGTTACCCTCGGAAGACCCCTTACGGATCAATAACCACGGCATCGGCGCCGGGGATATGAACGGCGACGGGCGGCGCGACATTCTGGAAGCCCGCGGCTGGTGGGAGCAACCGAAAAAGTGGGACGGCGCCACGCCGTGGGCGTTTCACCCGACTAATTTCGGTAAGGGCGGTGCACAGATGTTTGCCTACGACGTGGATGGCGACGGCGACAACGACGTCATTAGCAGCATCTGGGCTCACGGCTACGGACTGTCCTGGTTTGAGCAGCATCACGACGACAACGAAGCCATTTGTTTCACGGAACATCGCTTTATTGATGACAAAGCGCAAAAGAATCCCTACGGCGTGAAATTCAGTCAGCTTCATGCACTCGACCTGATCGACATGAATGGCGATGGTTTGAAAGACATCATCACTGGCAAACGCTTTTGGGCGCATGGCCCGCACGGCGACGTCGAACCGAATGCTGCCGCCGTACTCTACTGCTTCGAGCTCCGACGCGGTGTCCAGGAACGGCCCGGAGGAGTCGACTTTGTACCGCACCTGGTGCACAACGATTCCGGTGTCGGCACGCAGGTGATTGCGGGTGACGTCAGCGGCGATGGCCTGCCCGATATTGTTGTCGGAAACAAAAAAGGCACGTTCGTTCACATCCACCAGCCACGGCAGGATTAATTTTTCGTGGGACGTTCGTCCGGCTCTTAGCAGCGGCCGGAGCCGACTAAAAGAAAGAGGTTGGTTGAATTTCCTGATGACCGTTTATCTGCGTTGGTTAGTGCCACCCGTTCTTTGCGCCGCGTCACTGCCAGCTTTGGCCCAGCATAACCCTGCAATCGACGGGTATGTCGTCGCGGCGCAGTCGAACAGACGCCAAATCAGTCATTTGAAACAGGCGAGCGATGACCCGTCGATGTTCAGAAACATTAATTTAAAATTGTTACAATGATCCGCCGTACTACTCCATAAGACGAATCAGTTTCCGGTGACATTAACGCTGATGAGCGGTTCCGGAAAAACGATTAAACTCAATCCCCTTGGAAGTTAAAATGAACCGAAACAAATCAACAGTTTTTACGGTTCTGGCCATTCTGACCGCAAACGTCATTCAAGCTGAAGATAATCCATTACTTGTTCAGCCGGGCGAGAAGGTAATGAAACTCGCCGGCGGCATGAAATTCACTGAGGGACCGGTTTGGCTGCCCGGGCAAAAGAAGCTGGTCTTTTCGGACATTCCAAACAGCAAGTTGATGCAGTGGGACAAGGAAAACGGTCTGGCTGAATTTCGCGACAGCGAACAGTCCAATGGCAACATTCTTGATCTGCAAGGTCGACTGGTTTCGTGCCAGCATCGCGCCCGCAATATCGTCCGCACTGAAATGGACGGGACCGTTAAGGTGCTGGCCGACAAATTCGATGGCAAGCGATTTAATTCGCCAAATGACGTTGCGGTGCGGTCAGACGGAACGCTGTGGTTTACCGACCCGCCGTGGGGCCTGAAAGGTCCGCACGAAATCCCAGGACACTGGGTTTTCAGGCTTGATCCAAAGTCCGGCAGGGTCGAGGCGCTGATCAAAGACCTGGCCATGCCCAACGGTATCGTATTTTCACCGGACGAAACGCGCATATACGTTGCGGACACCGGCGGTCATCCGCGGCATCCGGATTCGAAGTTCCACAACTACCCTGATGGCGTTCACTGCTACGAAGTGAACAAAGACGGCCAGCTCGGCAAAAAGCTGTTCACGATCGGCGAAGGCAGCGACGGCATGGCCGTCGATGTAAAAGGAAATCTCTTCACAACGCATGGGGGCAAAGTGAACATCTTCAATGCGGACGGCAAAGAACTGGAACGAATTGACGTACCGGAAGGGCCCGCGAATGTCTGCTTCGGCGATAACGATTTCAGGACATTGTTTATTACCGCACGGACGTCGCTTTACAGCGTTCGAATGAAGCACGCAGGCGCAAAACCACTCAGGGTCTGGAAAGCCCCGAACGGGAAACCATTTCCGGTGCGCTGGGGCGAGCCGCCTAGGGTCCAAACACGCGACCTGCGTCCGCTGCCGGGTGGATACGGTCGCGGCAGCAGCACGCTGGCAGCATGGATTGCAAAGAATCTGCAGCGCGATTCGGGAGAAAAGGACAAGTAATGATCCGACCGATTTCTTTCCTGACGCTGATCCTGTTCGCATCGACGGCCAGGCCGCACGACGAGCTGGCAGGATTTTCCGAAACAATGCAGCCGTTTTTAAAGAAATACTGCCTGCGGTGTCACGGCGCAAAAAAACAGGAAGGCAGGTTTCGGCTTGATACGCTGTCGCGTGATTTTGGTACTGAATCCATCGCCGGGCAGTGGGACGAAGTGATGTTTCGGATCAACTCCGGTGAAATGCCGCCGGACGACGAGCTCCAGCCATCAGCGCCGGCGGTAGGCGATGTTGCCGAATGGATTTCAGCGAGGATCACCGAAGGGCGAGCGGCGCGGATGGCCAGGCGCGGACCGGTTGCTCACTACCGACTCAGTCGTGATGAATATGCTTACGCCGTTTACGATCTGCTTGGCGTGTATTTCGACGCCAGGATGCCGGGCGCGCTGAATGAAGATCCACGGTGGCACGGTTTCGACCGCATCGGTTCGATGCTCTCGCTTGCGCCGTCACACGTCGACCTTTACTTTAAGGTGGCACAGACAGTACTCAATCAGGCCTTTCCCGCGCAAGAGCCAAAAACGACAAAAGGCCGCAGTGATTCAGACAGAGGACGCTGGTTTATCTTCCCAGGTCAGCGGCAGGGCAATATCAGTGTCCGCCATCCGGGTTTGTACCGCATTCGAATACAGCTGAGCGCAATTCCATCATTTAAAGGCCGCATACCCCGTATTTCCATTTGGAACAGTAACCTGAAACGCTCTGAAATCGGCCGCGAAGTCATCGCGCCCGAAGACAAACCCACGGTCGTGGAAATCGAAGCCTTTCTGCCGCAGGGCGGATTCCAGCTCACGAACGAATCGCCGGGCAAGCTGGACGACGGACACACTCTGTCTTTCACCCCACGAACTGTCACATCCCTCAAGACCTATAAGACCACTCGGCCCACTGGCTACAAATTTTTTACCGGGGACGGTCAGTCGATCTTTCCGCTGCTGCTTGTGGACTGGGTGGAGCATGAAGGACCGGTTCTCACAGAAAAGGATGAGAACAAAAGGCATGGTCTGTTTCCCGATACTGACGGTGATGTGGTACAGGCCCGCGCCTGTCTTGCGCGCTTAATCAGCCGCGCGTGGCGGCGGCCCCCCACGCAGGCGGAGATCAATCGCTGTATGAAAGTTTTCGAAAGCGAGATCGCCGCTGGCGAAACCTTCCGCACGGCTTACCTGGGGGCAATGACTGCTGTGCTGACTTCAAAGAATTTTTACTACCTTGTGGAAGGTACGCCGGGGCAACAGCGCCAGCACATCAACGACTGGGAACTTGCCTCACGCCTGTCATTTTTCCTCTGGAGTTCAATACCGGATGAAGACCTTTTTGTGGCCGCTCGCGAGGGCACATTACACAACCCTGAAATGCTGCGCCCACAACTTAAACGAATGCTGGCGGATCCAAAGATCGCGCGTTTCACAAATTCCTTCCCGCAGCAGTGGCTCCAGCTTCACAAAGTTGGCATGTTTTCCCCCGATCCCGAACTTTATCCCGATTACGATCTCTGGCTGGAAAAAAGTATGGTTCACGAATCGACTCGTTTCTTTAACGAGGTCTTTTCCAGAAACCTGTCGATTCGTGATTTCCTCATCTCTGACTGGACTATGATAAACTCGCGACTCGCATTGCATTACGGTTTGCCGCGGGTACGGAAAAGCGGTTTCCAGCGTGTGGCTTTAAAGCCGGCAGACCACCGCGGCGGCCTGCTTACGCAGGCCGCAGTCCTGTCGCTCACCTCGGACGGCACACGGCACCGACCGGTGCACCGCGGCGTGTGGGTTTCCGAAGCAATCTTTGGTAAAACTCCGCCGCCCCCTCCGCCGAACGTAGAGCCACTCGAACCGGCTCCGAGCGACAAGCCAAAGGCGACAATACGGCAACAACTCGAAGCCCACGCGACACACATCACCTGCGCGTCGTGCCACCACAAAATCGATCCACTGGGGTTCGCCTTTGACAATTACGATGCCGTCGGCCGCTGGCGGACTGAAGAGCACATCATCGGCGGACAGGGTGACAACCCCGCGATTAACGCCGGCGGCACGTTGCCCGATGGTCGTTCATACAAAAATCCTGCAGAGTTCAAACAGCTTTTGTCACAGGATATTGACCGTTTCGCTGAAGCATTCATCGAACAACTGGCAACATTTGCTCTGCGTCGCGTGATGACCACTGACGATACCGCCCAGATTAAAGTAATCGCTCAGGCCGGCAAACAGGACAACTACCGGCTGCGCACCCTGCTTGAGAACTTCGTGATGTCAGACCTGTTTCAGAAGCGATGAAAACCCCTGTGATCGCCTGTTTCAGCCATCATCAGCCGGGAGAACCACAAATCCGATTCCGTGGTGAAAGTGGTCGAGTCGACCAGTGGCGGCAGGAGTTTTCATTTTTCTGGGCATACTGCTGAACCGCTGTGCGTTGTTCGGTGATCGACTTTTCCTGCTTTGTGCTGGAGCGTCTGTTGCTGTTGGCTGGAGGGCTGCGGATTGTCCTCCGGCGGCATCTCGTCGGTTTCCAGCATGTGGTCGACCTTCTGCCAGGCCTGTGGGTCGAGCCGCACCTGTTCCAGCCCGGCAAATTGCTGCAGATCAAAATCGCCTTCTTGCTGTTGCGTCGAATGACAGTCCAGGCAGAAGCGTTCCAGCAAGGGCCGAATGTCGCGCTGGTAGGCCAGGCCCAGTGTGGCCAAGGAGTCGGGTTCTTCCGCGCCGGCGGGCAAGTCCGAGTCCTGCCAGCGCCATGCAAATCAGTGTGCAGCTCAGCCGCGAAATGAGCGACAGGCAGCGGGTGCGGACCGGCATCCGGCAGTCGTCGCGCGTGTGGCAGAAAACATCTGATCTCATGGCTGAAGTTTCGTTCAAACGGGTGCAGTTGGCCGGGTGGGCAAGCGGAACGCGAAAGGCCTGCCGGTCAGAATACTATTGTACACGCGCCGGGCGGCAGAGCCACGGGGGGTTCGACGTCACGCATCTCATCAGTCCATTGGTAACAGGTTTTCCACGCCTGGGCGTGACCCCACGATACTCGCAACCGGTGTGGTCACAACGGATTGCGGACAGGCCTGTCTTGCCTCCCTTTGATAGTGTCCATAAGTACACATTCTTCAGCTACACTGGCCGTTTTCTGTCTCGCGGCGATCGGACCTCCACCCGTGCGTTTGCTGCGCGCCCGTGCGCGAGGAGCGTCATCCGCCGCCTGCCTGGATGGGACTGGTCATGGCCGCCAACCGTTGCCACTGTACCGCCCACGCGATCCCCATGCCTCCGACCTGTGGCGACTGATCGATCAGCATTTTGACTCCTTCCGGCAAGTCGATGATGAGCGGTTTCAGGCCAAGTACGGCTTCTGGCGACCGGTCGTCGACCGCTCCGTGGCTGCCTTTCTCAAGTGCGGTGATCTGGAAGAAGGTTTTGCTCGTGTTCGCTGTCCCGACTGCCGCCATGAGATATTTGTCGCCTATTCCTGCAAGCAGCGCTGTACGTGTCCCTCCTGCCACCAGAAACGCACGCTGCTGACCGCACTGCATGTGGCCGAAGAAGTTTGTGCCCCGGTCGCGCACCGCCAGGTCGTGCTGACGATTCCCAAACGGCTGAGACTGCACGCCCGCTTCCACCGCAACCTGCTGGGAAAACTGGCTCACTGCGCCTGGACCTGCATTCAGAAAGAAGTCCGGCGCCACTTGGGCCGTGACGACCTCGTGCCCGGCATGGTCGCGGCCATCCAGACGCACGGAGAACTGCTGCATTGGCACCCACATCTCCATGCGTTGGTCATCTGTGGCGCTTTTACCCCGGAGGGCGACTTCGCTTGATTGCCCCGGTTCGACAGGGACCGACTGCTGGTGGCCTGGCAGGAAGCGGTCTTCGCCCTGTATCTGGCCGAGGGCAGGATCGAACCGGAAGTCGTCGAGAACATGCGCACTTGGAACCACAACGGGTTGAGCGTGGATCAGTCAGTGCTGTTACGCGCGGGGGACCGGACAGGAATCGAGCGTCTGGTGCAGTACATGACCCGGTGCCCCTTTAGTTTGTCCCGGCTGGTGAAGATCAGCGAATCGGGGCAGGCGTTCGAACGTGCATTGCGCGATCTAGGCAAACACGAGACGATTCAAAAGGCCACAAAGATCAGAGAACGCGATGTTCGCGTCCGATGTCCCACGCAAGAGCACATCCATGATCTTGTCGCGGTTCGCCATAAACTCAATTGTACCATATTGGCGTGGGGACATCGAGTACGGTAGCCACGAACACCGAGGGAATCAAAGGGGACAGGACTCTTTTTCGGAGATCACGACATCACTCTGAAAGGTCCAATCGCGGCTATCAACCGAGCTCTGAACGGTGCTTTCGCCGCGGCCTGACGCCAGACGACTTTGTCGTGGCGTTTACCGAGCCCGGCGCGTTCGATCCCGACGAGGAATTCGAGGTGACATCGGACGTCTGAGAAAGGATGCTCACTACGAAAGGCGCGGATCAATGCGAGGGCAGCCCCGGGGGCTCTTGATTTTGAGGCGAGTTGTCGAGACTTGGAGCCCGCACTGGGCCCGCCTATTCGTTCCGTTCCGAGATAAGATAAACAGAAATAAACCCGCTAAGACGCCTCTTGAAAGATGCGGGTGAAGTCCTCAAATCGCACGCAATTATCTATGTTCTGGCATTCAATGGCCGTGAGCGGGGTATCCGCATCGGTAAAAACCCAGTTGATGGGCTGGGGGTTGTCTCGCCAACGACGCAGGGTGGTGTATTTGGGTGCGAGGATGTCGTCGGAGGATTGGCTTCGGGAACCACTGGGATAGGCAAAGTGGGCCGGGGCAAGGCCCGCACCCTGTTCAAAAAGTTGGTTTGATATCTCAACTTCTTCGATGATGGCGTCGGCGCCCTGTTCTTCCAATTTTACCTGAATCTGGCAATGGGTGTGGGTGTGGGCACCAATTTCGCAGCCGGCCTCCACGAGCCGTTTTACTCCATCCCAGGTAAGAAAGGGCTTTACAATCACACCTTCGGACCGGGTTCGGGTTGAGGATTCCTTGCCTTCCGTTGCGGCCTGTACCCCCTGGGTGATGGCATAACAGATGCTGGTATATCCAAATTCCGCCAATAGGGGCACGGCCGTGTTCAGGGTATCCAACCACCCGTTATCAAACTGCAACACTACCGACATTTCAGGGATGGACGTCTTCTTTTTCAGCCAATCCGAGAGCTGGGTGGTAGAAATTACCGTCCAACCTTCGTCTTTTATAAATTGGAGCTGCTTGCGAAGGGTGGACACCGAGATAATGCCGGTGACCGTCTGGCCCTCTTCCGCCCGCTCAACATTAGGCGTGTCGTCGGGGTAAACATGATGATAGACAAGAATGGGTACTTTCTGCTTTTCCATGCCCCCAGTATACCAAGGGCGCAAAAAGATACCGACACACAATATTCTTTAGGTTATGTGCCCTTTTTTATATAATCCGCCCGCATGCGTGAACCACGAACCAACCCGATCTTCCTTTTTCTTGTTGTGATCTGCGTGCTCACCAGCACGCCGTTTTTCTTTTATCTTTGCCCCACCACCGCAACCCTATGGGGCATACCGGTATGGCTTTTGGTAACCTTGGTAGCCAGTTTTGGCCTGGCCGCTGTCACCGCTTGGGGCATGTTATGCCTTTGGAATGATGACGATCATGACTGAGGTAGGCCAGGATGTAATTCTCTGGAGCTTCATTTATATCGGTGTGCTTCTGTTCATTGGGTGGATGGGTCTCCGCGCCAAAAAAGAAGACACCCTTTCCGACCATTTCTTGGGGGGGCGCTCCCTGGGATTTCTGGTACTCCTGCTGACTCTGTTTGCCACCCAATACAGCGGGAACTCGCTCTCCGCCTTTCCAGGCCGAGCCTACGCGAGAGGATTCACCTTCTTCGTGTGTGTGCCTTACATGGTAGGCATTGTCATGGGGTACGTGTTTTTTGCACCCAAGTTGTTTCGCCTTTCAAGAACCCACAAATTTGTGACCCCATCCGATTTCATACGACATAGATTTCAAAGCAAAGGACTGCACATCCTTTCTCTGGTTATCTTCATCTTTGTCCTTTGCAATTTTCTGCTGGCCCAACTCAAGGCCATGGGCAACGCCTTCGCGGGAATTGCCGGAGACAATGTTGAAAATGTGTACGTTTACGCCGTAATCATTTCCGCAGCGGTCATACTGGTCTATGAACTTTTGGGAGGCATGCGCGCGGTGTCCTGGACGGACGCCCTGCAAGGCATGGTCATGTTTGTCGGCTTTGCGGCCCTGGTGGTGGTGATTCACCATTCTGTGGGAAGCCCCAAGGCCATATTGACCCAAGTGGCCAAGATTTCCCCGGAAAAGATTGCCTCTCCCGATTTGCAGGGCTGCCTTAAATGGCTGAGCACATTTTTGCTGCTTACCTTTGGCGCTCCCCTGTACCCCCAGGCTATTCAACGCATCTATGCCGCTCAAAGTGGCAAGTCCCTAAGAAAAGCCATGGCCGTCATGGCTTTTCTACCGCTTTTTGCGGTAACCGCCGTGGTTTGGATTGGTGTTACCGGCATCATGTTGATTCCCAATATGGAAAGGCCGGACGAGGTTACCTTCAGAGTCCTGGCCCACCTTATTGGCCTCAATGAATCGGCCTACATTCCCGTGGTCATTGTTATGTTGGCCGCCATTTCGGCCATCATGTCCACCGCTGACTCCTGCCTGCTCTCCCTTACCTCCATTATTGCCAAGGACGTTCAGCCCCAGCAGGGCGGTGACGAAAGCGCAGAAAAGAACACCAAGTGGGTCCCCCTGTACAGTGTGGGCATCATGGTCCTTCTGTGCACCGGAGCCATATTGATGCAAGACGTTACCCTGTGGAGCATTTTGGAATTGAAATTTGAGACCCTCATCCAAATTTCTCCGGCCTTTGTACTGGGTACCCTTCACAACAGTGACCACCCCCGGGCATTTAACGCCCAGGACATCCTACGCGGCCTTGTCACCGGTTTGGTGATTGCTGTTGGCCTCTATGTCCTAGGCTACAAATTTGTAGGTGGCGCCGTACATGCCGGCCTAATTGGCGTAATGGCCAACTACGCTGTGGTTACGGTAAGTCGGCATCTAAGACTATCCCAAGTTTCATCCCAGCCCTTTTATTGATTGGAATTTTAAATTGAGCGAGTCCACGGCCCATTGCGACTCCGCACCAATGCGGCAACCGAGGAGAACTGACCAGAATGGCGCCCGGACATGGAAGGAACCTGATAGAGTCACTAACTAAATGCCGGAGGAATGCGTTCTGGACGTGATATTCCGAGTCCGAATCCGCCTGTGAAGACAGCACGATGCAATCCAGCATGCGGGAGAACCACATGAGCGCAGAGCAGCAAGCAGCTCGCCGGGATCAACACTGTCAGGCAATCGGAGCGAGGAGAGGTGCATGACTCGGAAATTGAACAACCTCGTTCGCTGGCAACCAAGGCGTCTTGGGCTGCTCTCGGTCTGGCTCTCGGGTGCGCATACATTTTTCTCATCTTTGAGGTAGTGGACGGAGCCTCGCCA
>Ga0310123_10000156_pt1 | contig 59147 bp, 45 predicted proteins | sample CB6_AW_1057_MG_FD_203505 | JGI IMG/M metagenome (GOLD analysis project Ga0310123, IMG submission 203505) | Marine microbial communities from Western Arctic Ocean, Canada - CB6_AW_1057 | ecosystem: Environmental > Aquatic > Marine > Oceanic | place: Canada: Western Arctic Ocean | collected... | reverse complement strand
GCGCCCTGTGTCGAGGGGTCGGGACTGTTGAAATAGGTGAAATCGACCCCCGCGGCGGTGGCCCGGTCTTCAAACCTGATCTCGCCGGCCCCCGTTTCGTCCGGCCCGGCAATCACCTCCGCCGGCTGCAACTGCCGGAAGTCGAGACGGGGAAATCCCGAGAGATCGACGGAGTGGGCGGGGTTGAGTTCGTCCAGCGTCTGCGGGGCATCCCGGTCGGCAGCCAGCCTCTGCTTGACCCGGCCGACCAGTTCGCGGGCCCACGGCACCTGGGAATCATGCACCTGGGCCTCGCTGGCCCAACCGAACGCCTCCCACAACCGCCCCATCCGCTCGCACTGCTCGGCCGCGTTCCGCAGCAGGCCCAGGTCGTCCCAGTCCGACTCCAGGTTCAGGCGGGTCTCGATCAACCCGAGCGTCCGTTCGAACGCGGCCAGTTGACGGGCCCGTTTGCGGAATCGCTCGGCGTCGTCGGACCTGTCGAGTTGCACCAGGATCTGGGCAAGCTGGTAATTGGCCGCCCGCTGGTCGGGTTCCAGGCGGATCGCCTCCCACAGGCAACGGGCCGCCTGGCGGTCCAGCCCGTTCAGCCGTGCCCACCGCGCGTCGGCCAGCCACAACCCTGGATGTTCCAGCAACCGCTCGTCAACCAGCAATTTTCGTCGACCGGCGTAGTCGTCGGCCGCGTCGGGGCTGCCGCGCTCCAACACGGTCACCAGTACCCGTGCGTGGGCTTCGGCAAGGCCGCGCCGCGCCGCAGTCACCGACTCGAATCTCCCCAGGGCTCCCGCGAAGTCCCGCCGCTCCACGTCGATCAACCCCAGCCCCAAGTTGGCCAGGTGCTCGTTCGGATCCTGACGCAGGCAGGCCTCCAGCATCACCGGATCGGCCAGCACGTTCTCAAATTCGCCCAGCAGCACCAGGTGCCGCTTGGTGAAGCGGCCGCGCTGCAACAGCCGCAACAGCGGTCGACGGGCCTCCCAGCGGCGACCCGAGATGGTCAGGATGAAGGCCAGGTGATCATTGGCCATCGCGTGCCCGGGCTCCTCGACAATCCGCTCTTCCAGTTGTTTGGCCAACCGGGACAGCGATCGGAGGCTGTCCATCCGGTCACCCGGTCCCAGCATCCCGGTGAGCCGTTCGGGTTGATCGGCATCAGGCAGTTCGCACAGGTACGCCACGCTGCGGTCGTAGTCACCAAGCTCGATCGACAACTCGCCGGCCAGTCTCAGGGCCTCACGATGGCCGGGTGACCGGGCGATCACGCGGTCGGCCAGGTCGAGTGCCGTATCGAGATGCCGCAACCGATAGGCCCGCTGAGCCTGATTCAGCAACTCCTCGTCGGATTCACCACCCAGCCCCAGCCACCGCCAACCGACCGCCACCACGACCACCAGAATCACCAGGACGGCCAGCCTCGACAACAGCAATCCTTGCGACTTCACCGTCATCCTATCGCCCCGCCCGACCGGTCGATTCGACGTGGCCGATCATCTTCACAGGCCGCCACCGCGTCTCGACCAATTCCGGCTGTCCCTCGCGGCACTCAACCAACCGATCGACACCAACCCCGGTGAATCGATCGGTTGTTCCCGATGTCGGCCAGTGGACCTCGATCCGGTCCACGCGGGTGGCCGACCCCAGTCCAACATGGGCGGTGAAGGGGTTGCCGCCGAAGCTGCCGCCACTGCCGATCCGCTGGTGCACAACCCGCCGGCGGTCTCCCTCGTGAAACTCGACCCGCAGCCGTGCCCCGACACCCAGCCGATTGGAGGATTCGCCGCGCAGCCGCACCGCCAGCCAGTGCCGATCAAAACCCGGATTCTCGAAGAGAGCGTTGCCGAAGGCGTCGCCGGGATACCACCCGCCGATCTGCTGGAACACGTCCAGGTCACCATCGTGGTCGAAATCGGCCAGCGACACGCCGTGCCCCTTCTGCAGATGGCCAAAGCCGGCCGCGAATGTCACGTCGGCAAACTGAGTCCCGCCCTGGTTGTGGAACAGCAGGTTGGGCATGATCCCGGCGTACTCGGGGTACCCTGTCCCCAGGTAGAAGTCGGGCCAGCCGTCGTTGTCGAGATCGCCGAAGTTGCACCCCATTGGCTGGGTCACGCGGACCAGCCCGAACTCGGCTGAGACCTCGCGGAATCCCCCGCGGCCGTCACCCAGGTACAACGCATCGGATTCGGACCGGTGGGCCTGCCCCAGGTAGTCGCGGGCAACCTCCTCAACCCCCTCGCGGTAGCTGGCCACGTACAGGTCCAGGGCGCCGTCGTTGTTGCAGTCCCAGAACCAGACCGGAAAGCTCCGCTCGGGTCCCGCAACGCCCAGCTTCTCGGCCACGTCTTCGAAGCGACCGCGGCCGTCGTTGCGGTACAACCGGTTGGCTCCGCCGCGAACCGACACGTACAGGTCCTCGTCACCATCGTTGTCGTAGTCACCCCAGGCGGTGCCCTTGACCACGCCCGCCCCGTCGACACCGGCCTCGGCCGCAACATCGGTGAACCGACCGTTCTCGTTCCGGAACAGCTGTGCGGCAAAGCCCTCGTTCCCGACGTAGAGATCCAGGTCCCCATCGTTGTCGTAGTCGGCCCAGGCGGCCGTCTGGGTCGGAAAGTCCAGCCCCCCGCCGGCCAGCCCGACCTCGAAGGTCACGTCGCGGAAATTCCCCGCGCCGTCGTTCTGCAGCAACGAGTTGGGATGGTCGAGACCGTCGGTCTGCAACCACCCGCCACGGAGCACCAGCAGGTCGACATCACCGTCGTCGTCGTAGTCTGCCGGCACCAGGTTCAGCCCGCCCAGGATCCCCGAAAGCCCCGCCCGCTCGGTCCGCTCGACAAACGTCCCATCGCCGTTGTTGCGATACAGGCGGACCGGGCCGGCCGTGTCCCAGGTGCTGGTGGCGATGTCGACCCACCCGTCGCCATCGAAATCCTCGGACACGCTTCCGCCACTGAGATTGACCTCGTTGAGTCCCAGCCCGGCGGCGATGTTGGTGAACCGCGGAAACTCGGTCGACGAACGGAACACCTCGGGCGCGATCCGGAACCGCTCGGGCACCTCGTCGGGGTACCCGCCGACGGCCATCGTCGAGATGTTCAGCAGCCAGCGGCCGGCGGCGTGATCGGGATTGGCTCCGAGCAACTGCTCGAGCACCGCGATCGCCCGGCGGGCCGATTCGGGATGTTCGTGCACGCCGCCATCCTTGATCGGCAGCAGACAACTCTCGGCCGTGTGACACTCGATGCAGTTCTCCGTCTCGCCACGCCGCAACCAGGCCACCGCCACCTGGAACAGCACGTCGTCCCGCTCGTCGGCCGACAGCGGTGGCTCGAGTCGAGACACCAACCCGATCGCTTCGCTGAGCCGCTCGGTCGCCAACCGGTTCTCGCCCAGCCGCAGGTGGTGGTGCCCGACCGACCACAGCAGACCGAAACGGGTCCGCGGAGACGCATCCGGTGACAGCGATTCGAGTTCTCGTCGAGCCGTCTCCAGTGGCCGACGACCCAGGTACGGATCGTCCTCGGCCATCCGGTCTCTGAGTGCCGCCAGCACGGCGACCATTCTCGAAGCCCCGGGGACGCCGGCGCCCTCGGGCACGACATCGACGAGCGAAGGTGGCCAGCCCCACCAGGTGGCGGCAACCGCCACGGCGATGACCGCGAAAACGACCGGCGGCCGGCGGATTCCCTCGGCCGGACTGGCCCCGAGCTCAGTCACCAGCTCCCCCGTACCCACCGTGTTGGCCCCCCGCTCCGGGAACTTCCCGTCCCAGCAACTCGTTGAACGCTCCGCCGGTGTCGCGGAACCAATCGAAGAGAATGCTGACATCGGTGCCGACACAGAAGTGCTTGACGCCCATCTCGAGGTATTTCTCGGCCTGTTCAGGCGTGTTGATTTCGGCCCGCGGAGCAATTCCCATCTTCAGGGAGGTCTCGATCACGTGCTTCTCGGCCTCGACCACCTCGGGGTGCTGCCACTCGCCGGGACGGTCGATGCTGTTGGAGAAGTCGGCCGGGCCGAACTGGGTCATGTCGACGCCGGGAACCGAGAGCAGGGCTTCGAGATCATCGACAGCCGACTTCTTTTCGATCATCAGCGCCACCACCGACTGGTCCAGCGCCTCGGCAAATGCCGGCGACCCGCCCTCGAGCACAAACCGCACGTCCCGACGCATCCCCACACCGTGGATGCCACGGTTGGAGGGGGTCTCGGCCCGCACCGCCTTGACGCATTCCTGGACATCCTCGACCGTCCGAGGATCGGCGAACAGTACGTTCTGGATTCCCGAGCCGATGGCACGAATGGTGAGGTAGGTCCGCGGCTCCTGCTCGATCTTCATCATCCCGCTCATGTGCGGGAACAGGTCGATCGCCCGGCCGATGTTCTCCAGGGCGTAGAGGTCGTAGGGAGCGTACTCGGCGACGAATTCGACGTAGTCGAACATCCCGCTGTGACCGACCAGTTCGGTGATCGATGGCCAGGACGAGTGCAGGTGTGTGCCGAGGCTGGGGAGGTCGGCGTCGAGGAGTTGCCGCAGTCGGTTGTGCCGCATCGTGTGGAGACTTTCCTGGTTGTGGGTGACGGGAAAACGGCTCTCGCCCAGCGGCGGATGCCTGTCCCTGCGATTCTACGTCAACAGGTAGATCACGACCACCAGCACCGCTGCGAGGCCGTACACGATCGCCCAGGCCCGACCGGTGGCCAACCGCCTGGCCAGCCAACTGCGTTCGATCGGCGTCTCCTCCCCGACATCCTCCTCGGGCACCGGCAACAGGGCATCGGAGGCGAAGATCATGCCGGCGACGAACAGGGTCAGCACGGCCAGGTATCCGACCACGTTCCAGGGCCGAAACGAATCGGGCAGGCGGTGATCCAGGAAACCAAACCCGATCATCGCGACCAGCCCGATCGCCGCGACCACGGCCCCGGCTGAACTGGCCGGTGTCCAACCGGCACGACGGAACCCCATTTTCCCGAACAGATCCCGGGTCTCGCCGGTTTCGCCACGTCCGGTGACCAGGCTGAAGGCGATCAGCACGGCGGCCGAAAGCGGCATGCCGACCAGCGCACGAACCGGGGCCGACCCGTGGTCCCAGGCAAAGAACTTCGACACCAGCGGGACGTTTTCGAGCCCGGTCTCGGTGCCGATATAAGCCACTCCACCGCTGGCGGCCAGCGAGGTGTACCCGATCCCCATCAACAGGCAGGCGATGCCCCCGGCCCGCGTCGCCCGCCGGAAGAACAACGCCCCGGCGACGACGATGAACAGCGTCGGCTGAAAGACACTGCCGATCTTCCACGCCGAATCGAGCAGGGTCGACTCGATCCGGTGGCTGTAGACGGCGTACCCCAATCCGACCAGTCCGGCAGCGACGGTCACCATGCGACCCACCTGCAACGACCGCCGGTCATCGCTCTCGGGCCGCAACGGCCGGTGGATGTCCTGTCGGAAGAGCGTGGCGATGCTGTTCAGGTAGCTGCTGGCCGTCGAATTGGACGCGGCAACCAGCGCGGCCAGAAACAGGCCGCCGAGTCCGACAGGCATCACCGTCTGGGCCAGGTAGGGCAGGATCGAGTCGGGACCACCGGGCAGATCCTGGAAATCCGGGTTCATTCCCGCCGCCATCGCGGGCACGATGTAGCACAGGGTCAGCGGCCCGGTCAGCACCGCCGCCCACAGCAGTCCCTTGCTCGCCTCGTGCACCGTCTTCCCGGCGAAACTCCGCTGCAGCATGTACTGCGAGGTGAACCAGTAGGGGAGTCCGAGCACAAACAGCATCAGTATCGTCAGGTAGTCGGTCCCCGCATCAGGCCCGCTGGGCCGCCACATCACCCACTTGTCGGGCGACATCCGCTCGGGATCGAACAGGGCTTCGATCCCGCCGCCGGCCTGGATCCCCAGCGGCAGCAGGATCACCGCGCCGCCGATGATCAGGAAACTCTGCAACAGGTCGGTGTAGACGACCGCCAGCAACCCGCTGGCCAGGCAATACAGCACCACCACCGCGGCCACCACCACGGTGACCGTTTCGAAGGTGTCCAACCCCGGCAGGTGAAACGAGTCGGGGACGCCGAAGGCCCCGGTGATGATCGTCGCACAGGTCATCATCGTCACGCCCGAGAACAGGGCATAGAAGATGATCCACAGCAGCGAGACGCAGACCGAAACGACCGATCCGTACCGCTGCTGGATCAACTCGGTGATCGTCGTCAGCCCCAGCCGCCGGAACCGCGGCAGGAAGGTGACCGCGGCGATCGCCGCCAGCATGTTCCCGCTCCAGGCCATCAGCAGCAGCGGGGCGCCCACCTCGAACGCGCTGCCCGCCGGGCCGACCAGGTACAGCGCCGCCACGTTGGTGGCCATGATGCTGCCGCAGATCACCCAGCGGTTCAACGACCGGCCGGCGATGAAGTAGTCGTCCCCGCTGCGGATGAACCGAGCCAGCCACAGGCCCAGCCCGAGCATACCGACCATGTAGACGATGACTATGCCCAGGTTGATCCAGCTGGCCGGTGTCATGGCATGGGACTCGTGGTTGGGGATCGCTGCTGGAAGCAGCCTACCAGCGCTGCTGGGAATCTCGTACCCAGCCCCTTATTCTGACCGACTCACCCCGCCACCCGATCCCACCATCCCGGTTCGATGACCCGCACCGCCTTTCGCCTGATCCTGCTCGTTTCGTGCGCCCACGCCCTGGTGCACGTCTTCGAACTGGCGTTGCCCAGCGTCGAACAGATGATCGGCGAGGACCTGGTGGGAAAGACGGCGGCCGAGAACAAGGCGGCCACCGGGAGACTGGGAATGGCCTGGCGGCTGCCGTTCGGCCTGTTGGCGATGGTGGCCGGATGGATGGCCGACCGCTACGGATCCAGGCGACTGCTGATCGTCTACCTGGGTGGCTGCATCATCACGGCGATCACCGCCGCGAATTCTTACAGCATGCCGCCGCTGTTCATCTCGATGCTCGTCATGGGTTGCTTCGCCAGCATCTACCACCCCGCCGGACTTTCGTTGATCTCCCGGGTGACCACGCCCGAATCCCGCGGCCGGGCCCTGGGCTGGCATGGCATCTTCGGTTCGATCGGCATCACCGCAGCACCGATGGGAGCCGCCGTGCTGTTCGGAACCGGGTGGCTGGGCTGGCGAGGCTACTACATGGCACTGTGCGTTCCGGCGGTGGTGATCGCATTGCTGATCCTGGTGTCGATCCGCCGAATCGGCTCGACCCGCGAACCCGGTTCGCAGGTGGGTCCGGTCGCCGAAGAGGACGGGCCGTTCCAGCGAGGCCTCTACATCCTGCTGATCGCCTCGGGGGCTCTCTCGGGATTCGTCTACGGAGCATTCCTGCACTTCCTGCAGAGGTACCTCGACGGCGCCGGCATTCGCCCCGAGTCGGTTTCGGCCGAGAGTTTCCGCAACCTGCTGGCGGCGGTGACGCTGTCGTTCGCCGTCGGGGGCCAGTGGCTGGCCGGCCGGCTGGCTCGACCGGGTCGACTCGAATGGCTGCAGGTGGCCATCCTCTCGGCCAGCGCCCCCTGCCTGGTCCTGATGGGACTGGCCACCGGCTGGTTCTGCCTGGCCGCCGCCTGTTCGTTCGCCTTCATCCACTTCATGACCCAACCGGTCTACAACAGCCTGATCGCCCAGCTGGTGCCGTCCCGCCACAGGAGCACCGGGTACGGGTTCAGCAACATGATCTGCTTCGGCATCGGTGGACTGGGTCCCCTGATCGTCGGGCAGTCGACCGACAACCTGTTGATCTACTGTGGCCTGGCCGCCGTGGTCGGTCTCTCGGCACTGCTGGCCGCGGCCCTGTGGTGGACCACTCGCCGCATGTCCACCGACGGCCCACCCCCTCCACCCGAGAACGAATGATGACGAGCCTCGTCCCCGAGAACCCGACGACCCTGGTCGAGGCGGCCGCGGCCGTGCGAACCGGGAAAACCACCGCCACCGAACTGGTCTCGGAGTGCCTGGAGCGAATCGAGACCTCCGACGGAGACCTGCAGGCGTTCGTCTCGGTGCAGGCTTCCGACGCCCTGGCGCGAGCGGCCGAATTGGACGCCTGTGCCGAGACAGGACGCTTCGCGGGGCCGCTGCACGGGATCCCGGTGGCGATCAAGGACATCGTTGATGTGGCGGGACTGCCGACGGCAGCCGGGATGTCGGTCGAGGCGGTCGAGGCGACGACCGGGCGTCCACAACCGGCAGCCTGCGACGCCCCGCTTGTCTCGAGACTCAGGCAGGCCGGCGCGGTGCTGATCGGCAAGACGGTCACCACGGCATTCGCCTGCTTCGACCCCCCGCCAACCCGGAATCCCCACGACCTGGAATGCACACCGGGGGGATCGTCGAGCGGTTCCGCCGCGGCGGTCGCCGCGGGCATGTGCCTGGCCGCCATCGGCTCGCAGACCGGCGGATCGATCACCCGACCGGCCGCCTTCTGCGGAGTGGCCGGGGCCAAACCGTCCCTGGGTCGAGTGCCCTGTGCGGGCGTGGTGCCGATCAGCGAGCACCTGGACCACCCCGGCCCGATCGCCGGCTGCGTGGCCGACCTGGCCGTGATGCTCGATGTGCTCATCTCGTACCACCCCGCCGATTTCACCTCCCGAAACACTCCCGCGCCGGGACTGGTCTCCTCGCTGGCCAATCCCGGGCACGGGCCCCAGCTGGGTCGGTTGGGAGGGATTTTCGCCGAACGAGCCGATTCCGAGGCGATCTCGGCCATCGACGCCGCGATGGCCGCCTGGGAATCGGCCGGGGCGGGAGTCGGTCAACCCCAACTGCCCGCGAGTTTCGAGGAGGTGCTGGACCATCACCGGATCGTGCTGGTCTCCGGCCTGGCAGCCAACCACCAGGACCACTATCCCGACCACGCCGACCGGTACCCCGAGGGACTGAGCGGGCTGATCGCCGAGGGACTGGATTTCCGGATGAGCCGCTTCATCGAGGCCCGCCGTCACCAGATGAGGTTGAAGGCCGAGATCCTGGACTGCTTTGGCGAATGCGACGTGCTGGTCTGCCCGGCGGCAGTCGGTGGAGCCCCCGACACGTCGACCACCGGCGACCCGTCGATGAACGCTCCCTGGAGCTACACCGGCCTGCCGACGGTTTCGTTCCCGATCGGCCGCACCGCCGACGGCCTGCCGCTGTCGGTGCAATTGGTCGGTCGGCCGGACGGTGAAACGGGGTTGTTCCGAGCCGCGGCATGGTGCGAGGACAGCTGGTCGGCCACACAAACCTCTTGACCCGTCGGCCACTGTTTCCGATGATCCCGCCCCGCTCGTGTCGCCCGCCGGGGCGACGCCGCGGTGGGCTGGCAGAGACTTCGGGAGAGACGACCGCGTGGGCAGTTTTGCGCGACTGTTGCCCTACGTCCTGCCGCACCGTCGGCTGTTCATTGTCAGCGCCATCTTCGGCCTCGGCGTGGCCCTGCTGTGGGGCACGAACCTCTCGGTCGCCTTCCCCATCGTCAAGGTCCTGCTGCAGGGTCAGTCGCTGCAGCAGTACGCCGACCAGGAAGCCGACTGGTACCACGACGGGATCGCGGCCACCACCAGCGAACTGGACAGCCTGCCGGCCAACAAGCTCAAGGAGCGAGCACGCCTCCAGGGAAAGATCGCCGAAAAGACCAGCAAACTCAGGCGACTCAACTGGGCCCGCGAACAACTGCTGCCCCATCTGCCCGGTGATGCCTTCGACACCATGGCACTGGTGCTGGGACTGCTGATGGTCGGCACGCTGCTGAAGGGGGTCGGTATCTTCATCCAAGACGTGCTGGTCGGCAGCGCGGTCGAGAAGTCGGTGCGAGGTGTCCGCGAGGCCTGTTTTGAACACTGCCTGTCGCTGGACTACCAGACGCTGGCCCAGGACGGCACCGCGCCGTTGATGGCCCGCTTCACCAACGACATCAACGTGATGTCCAGTGGGCTGAAACTGATGGGCGGCAAGGTGATCCGCGAACCGCTCAAGGCCGTCACCTGTGTCGCGATGGCCTTCTTGGTCAACTGGCAGTTGACCATGTTGTCTCTCCTGTTCATCCCGATCTTCGGACTGGTCTTCTACCGATACGGCAAGGCACTCAAGGCGGCCAGCCACCGGATGATGGAGAGCATGTCGAGGATCTACGAGACGCTCGAGGAGTCATTCCATGCCATTAAGGTGATCATCGTTTTCAACGGCACCGTTCGCCAGCAGGAGAAATTCCGCCGCGATAACCGCGAGTACTACCAGAAGGCGATGCAGGTGGTGAAGGTCGACTCGCTGACCAATCCGACCACCGAGTTGCTGGGACTGGCAGCCGTCTGCGTGGCGTTGTTGCCCGGGGCGTACCTGGTCCTGAGAGGCACTCGAGAGATCTGGAGCATCCGGTTGACGACCGAGGTGATGGACGTGGCGAGACTGTCGCTGCTGTACGCGTTCCTGGCCGGCACCATCGACCCCATCCGGAAACTCTCCAGCGTCTACGCGCGACTGAAGCGGGCCTCCGCCGCCACCGATCGCATCTTCGAGCTCGTCGATCGTGTCCCAAAGGTCACCACCCCCGAGTTGCCTCAGCAGATCGAACGACACCACCGCTCGATCGAGTTCCACAACGTCTCGTTCCGTTACGACGGCCAGGTCGTCGAGACCCCCGAGGCCCTCTCGAAAGTCAACCTGCTGGTCGAAGCGGGCGAGGTGCTGGCGCTGGTGGGTGCAAACGGTTCGGGCAAATCCACGCTGGTCCACATGCTGCCCCGGCTGTTTGATCCCACCGAGGGAACCGTGAGAATCGACGGGATCGACATCCGCGAGGTCAACCCGCTCGAGTTGCGGAAGCAGATCGGGATCGTCACCCAGGAACCACTGCTGTTCAACGACACGGTGTTCGAGAACATCCAGTTCGGACGACTCGACGCGACTCCGGACGAGGTTCACGCGGCGGCACGCCAGGCGCTGGTGACCGAATTCGTGGAACAGTTCCCCGACGGGTTCGAGACCGTCGTCGGAGAACGAGGTGGACGACTCTCCGGCGGGCAGCGACAGAGGGTCACCCTGGCCAGAGCAATCCTCCGCGACCCGGCCATCCTGGTGCTCGACGAGGCCACCTCGTCGATCGATGCCAGCAGCGAGGACAAGATCCACGAGGTGCTGAAAGATTTTGTCTGCGACCGCACGGTGCTGATGATCACCCACTCGATGGCCCCCAGCGTGCTCGAACTGGTCACCCGCGTGGTGGTGATGGACAACGGCCGCATCATCGCCACCGGCCGCCACGAGGAGCTGCTGCAGTCGTGCCCGATCTACCGGCAGGCGTACTACGCCCGCATCCACGTCGACACCGACGCCGCCTAAGCCGCCTCCCCACCCTCTTCGTCGGCGCGGTACAGTGGACCGACGCCCATGAGTTCCCTTCAGACTTCCCCCGCACCCGGATCTCCCCCCGCTTCGCCACGGCGGGCAGTCCTCGTCGTGATTCCCGTCGTGGTCATCGCGGTGCTGGTGTTGATGTTCGCCTTCGGACGCGTCAAGCGGCGTGAGCCGGGGTTGACCGAAAAGCAGGCCCGTTACCTGCAGGACGTCGAACACCTCGGAGGGTTCGTCCTGGGAGACCTCTGCCTGCCGAAGCTGGCCGAGGCGATCGCCGCTGATGACACCGACGTGCTTTCGGCCGCTTTCGCCGCCATCGACGGAGCCTGGGTCCCACCCCGAATCGACCGGATGACCTCACGGCAGCACGGTGCGGTGACGGTGACCGCCTGGCAACGGATCGAGCAGAAGCGCGAGGACGCCCTGGACGGAGAGGAACTGGTGTCGTGGTTGCGAGACCAGCGGCACCGGTTTGCCTCGATCGATGCGGTGAGGCTGAAGGTCAAGCGGATGCAGCCGGAAACCGCCGGCCGACTGGACGGTCCCTGGGTCGGCACCCTGCAGTTGAACATCACCGGGCAAGCGGCCGAGGGACGACCTCGGTCAACCACCTTCGAACTGTCCTGCCGACTCGGCTCGCTCGACGACCAACTGCCCGAACGCGACGACTGGTTTCTCGAACTTGTGGTCAACCGGGTCGACACCACCGAGAGCTCCCGGCAGTTGATGGAGGAAATGACCGACGAGACGGGCATCGACGTGGCGCGACTGCACGACAACTGGCGGGACGTCAGCGGCCCGCGAACACCCGCCTTCACCGGAGGCATCTACCTGGCCGATTACGACGGCGACCGGCACGTCGACTGCCTGGTGACCGACATCTCGGGACCGGTCCTCTACCGCGGGACCGGCGGCGGCCGGTTCAAGGAGGTGACCGAGGCGGTGGGATTGCCGAAGTCGTTCAACGAGTTGCCGGCCGCCTGGGGCGACTTCGACAACGACGGCGACCCCGACCTGGTGCTCGGCCGACGTTTCTACCGCAACGATCTCGTTGAAGCGGACGGCAGATCCGGTCGCCTGTTCAATCGCCTGGCCAGCCTCGACACCGGCCTCGAACTCGAAGACGCCGTCGGCTACGCCGTGGCCGATGTCGATCTCGACGGACGACTCGATCTCTACGTCGTCGGCATCGGTGAGCGAACCAGCGGACAGAAGTGGATCGGCCGAAACGACACCAACCGCAACCAGTTGTGGCACAACGACGGCCAGTTGCGGTTCACCGACATCACCGCATCCAGTGGCACCGCGGGTCGCGGGACCAGCACCTTGGCAGCGGTCTTCTTCGACGCCGACAACGACGGAGACCCCGACCTGATGACCGCCTGCGAGTTCGGCAAGAACGACTTCTGGCTGGGCCAGGGTGACGGGTCGTTCGTGCCGACACCGCTGCCTGAGATTTACGGGGGATTTTCGATGGGGCTGACCGTCGGAGACATCGACAACGACGGCTACGCCGATCCCTACCTGGCCAACATGTACTCGAAGGCCGGAGAACGGGTCGTCGCCAACCTGCCCCCCGACATCTACGCCCCGGATGTCGACAGACAACTCCGCGACTTCGTCGCCGGCAGCGACCTGTACCGGAACACCGGTGACGGCAGATTCGAGCGTATCGGGCGCAAAGCGGGCGTGGCGGACGTGGGATGGGCCTACGGACCCGCCTACATCGATTTCGACAACGACGGCCGGCTCGATCTCTACGCCCCGTGTGGTTTCCAGAGCGTCAGCAGGAAGCGACCCGACGGGTGACGTTGTGTCTGGCTGGCTGTCGTGTCACAGCCGTTCGACTGCCACGCGGTGACACCGGCATTGCGCGAGGTGGATCGCAAGAATGGCGAGTTCTGGGTGCCCAACCCGTGGGATTTCGCCGACCGGCGAGAAAACCTCTCGGCCTACGAACGCAACGGCGTCTTCCTCAATCTCGGTGACAGCCGGTTCGCCAACATCGGCCACGCCTCCGCGGCCGACAGTGACGGCGACGGCCGCAGCGCGGTCGGGTGCGATGTCACCGGCGACGGACGGCCCGAGTTGTTCGTCCGGCAGGCCGGCGGCGGACCGCTGCGGGTCTACCGGAACCGCTTCCCCAACGCCGGCTGGCTGACCGTGTCGTTGGTGGGCTCGGCAAGCAACCGGCAGGGAATCGGAGCACGCGTGATCGCTCACGTCGGCAACCGCACCGTCCGCCGGGAACTCTACCCGGTCATCAACTTCCTCTCGCAGGCCCCCGCACGGGTGACGCTGGGACTGGGCAAGGCAAAGACGATCGAGCGGCTGGAGATTCGCTGGCCGTCGGGGAAGGTGACCGAGTTGGCCGACGTCGAGATCAACCGTCACCTGGTGGTGCGGGAACCGTAGGCTTGCCCCGCTCGGTGTGCTTGTTGAAGAACTCGAAGATCGCGGGCAACCCGTCGAACGCCGGGGAAATGTGGCCGCCGTTCTTGTACTCGATGTACTTGTGCGTCATCTCCAGTTCCTTCATCTTCTTGACCCACCGGCGGGTCGCCGACGCGCGGACCAGGCGGTCTCTGGCTCCCTGCACGACGATCACCGGCATGTCACGAATCGCCGCCAGGCCCTGGGGCGAACGGTAGATGGCCGGAGCAATCGGGGCCAGGGCTGCCCATTTCTTCGGGTACTTCATTCCCAGGTACAACGTTCCACCCCCGCCCATCGAATGGCCCATCAGGTAGATCCGTTTCGGGTTCACCCGGTAAGCCACCTCGGTCAGCTTCAGCACGTTCAACACGTCCTTCTCGCTCAACTCGCCCAGGTTCGACGGCCTCGAGAACCGGGACCGCTGCCCCTGAACGCCGTACCAGCCGCTTGAGTTGTAGCCCATCGGAGCAACGACGATGTAACCGTACTTCTCGGCCAGCCCCACCAGGCCACGGTAACGGAGAATCTGCTGCGGATTACTGCCCAGACCGTGCAGCGCAACGACCAGCGGATATTTCTTCTCCTTGTTCGCCTCGTCCTTGTAATTCGACGGGACAAACAGCCCGTACTCCATTTTCTTTCCTGCCTCCTTGAAGTCGTAACTCAGCTTCTGGATCCGCCTGGTGGGTGAAACCGGCCTGGATGCCGGCTTCTTCCCGGCTGCCTTTTCGGGCTCTCCGGCGGCCAGCGGGGCCGGGAGCGAGGCCGCCAGGACGAACAGCTTCAGGAACAGACGTGGCGAACAGGACATGTCTTGCTTCTCCTGCGTGACTTGCCGGGATTCTAGCAGGTGCGTCGCCTGCGGGGTCACTCCAGCCCCAGTTCACCCCGAATTGCCCGCCACGGCACCAGGTAGTCGTCGATCGACAGCCCGTCGACACCGACAACCGCCCGTCCCGAAGGGCCGTCAACGCCCGGTCCCTCGGCCACCATCCGCGCCACCAGTTCGTGCTGCCACTCGACCGACATCGGATCGATCAACTCGACCCGTCCGGCTGCCAACGCCACCGCCGCCGCCAACGCCCATGCGCCCCAGTTGCTGATCCCCGCCAGCAGGTTCCAGTCGGTGGCGATCCGGCAGGGGATCCGCACCGAGTGCTCGCCCGGCAGTCTCACCACCAGTTCCTCCCACGGCACCGCCCCCATCCCGACCTCGTTCCCCCCGTCGCCGATCCCCACCGTCACGGCCTCGGCACAGAACTCGTGCAACCGGTCAAACAGCGCCGACACATCGGCGGTCCATTCGTCGATCACCCGAGCCCGCATGTTGTGGCAACATCCCCACGACTGCTCGGGCACGCATTCACCGAAGTCCGCCTCGGGCGGTTCGCCGGCACGGGACTGGGCCAGCATCGAATCGAGTCCGTGGCTGGGGCCGACCCGCTCGATCGCGACCAGGTGATCCAACCCGCCCGCATCGCGGCGTCGAGACAGAAAATCCAGGCACCAGCGGTCCGCGTCGACCAGCGGGGCGATCGCCAGTTCAAGGTCTTCCAGTCCGGCCGCGGCGGCGGTGGCCCGCAGGGCTCCCCCACACGGTTCGTCTGTCACCAGCACCACCTCGCGACCCAGTCCCGCCAGGACCCGGGCCAGCGTGACGGCTCCCGGCGGTCCATCGGTCTCGGCCGCGGGCGGGTCTCCATGAGGAATGAAGAACCCGGTCAGGATCGCCACCGGACCCCGCTTGGCCGACAGGCTCAACGCCGCTCCGGCCAGATGGCCCTCGCACAACACGCCGCGTTCGGTTTCCGAGGAGATCAACCCGCGTTCGGCCGGATCACGCCGCACCAACGACTCGAGTCTCCTGACCCGATCCTCCCACTCAGCTGACCTGATCGACTCACTCACCATCAACCAATTCACCCCCGTTTCACGGTCTTGCTTGGTTGCGATTCGAACGCCATAACTCAAGAATACTCACTCGTCACTCAATTCCCTATTCGCCTTTCCCCTCCCGCAACCCCCCATCGAAATTCTCGTCCCCGGAAATCACGGAACGGGTTTGGTGGACGTGGTTGTCGAGACCTGATCGACGTGACAGAATTGCCTCGACACGTAGTGGTGTCGCCGCTCGGTGCGGTTGATTGCCCTGCGTCACGCGGCGGGCGTCCTGCCGGACGGGTCGCTGCTACCGGAAGCTGACGATGGCGGAAGAACGACCTTCGATCGATGACATCTTGGCAAAGGCCCGGTCACAGGACAGTGGCTCGGGTGAGCCTGAGGCTGCGCCCCCGTCTGCCGAAGATGCGGAGACTCCAGAGGAAACGCCCACAGCCCAGCCCTCGAAACCGGCTGCTCCGGCTGCCGAAGATGCGGAGGCTCCAGAGGAAACGCCCACAGCCCAGCCCTCGAAACCGGCTGCTCCGGCTGCCAAACCCTCGGGAGCATCCGACATCCTGGCGATGGCACGTGCCCAGGACAGCGGTGACAGCGATGCTCCCGACGCACCGGCGGCCGAGCCGCCGGCCAAAAAAGCGGCTGCGGGTGACGACAAACCTGCCGCCGAGAGTGCTGAGAGCGGGGACGACGGAACCCGACCGAGCGTCCAGGAGATGCTCCAGCAACTGAGACAGACCGACGGTGCCGGCCGTGGGACGGCACCGGTTTCCGAGACTCCGTCAGAAAAACCGATGCCGGTCCGGCCGGCGGCCCCTGAAGCTCCGGTGGCACCGCCGACGCCCGGACGCCGAAGCGTGCTGGTCGCCCTGCTGCTGGCCCCGACACAACTGCTCGCCTCGCCGTTCGCCATGGCCTGGACCGCGTTGACGGCCGCCTGCGGCGCCATGGTCCTGGGGCTGGCCCGGTTCATGTTCCCCAACACGCTGGTCGAGCCGCCGATGACCTTCAAGATCGGGCCGCCCAGCGACTATCCCCCCGAATCGGTCTCAGCCAAGTTCAAGGCCGAACGAGCCGTGTGGATCGTCCGCTCGAAGATGTACAACGGCCAGGACCAGATCGTTGCCGTCTCGACCGTCTGCACCCACCTCGGCTGCACCCCCAACTGGCTCGAGGGCGAACAGAAATTCAAGTGCCCCTGCCACGGGTCGGGGTTCTACAAGTCGGGAGTCAACTTCGAAGGACCGGCCCCGCGCCCGCTGGAACGCCACGGACTGGAACTGACCCCCGACGGGATGCTCGAGGTCGACAAGAGCAAGAAGTTCCAGCAAGAACTCGGACAGTGGGAAGACGGCGGCTCCTTCGTCGCGACCTGACCCGCTCACCAACACCCTGAACACTGCAGCATGAACCGGTCGATGGACCGGACACCCGGAGCCCAACAACTCGATGTCTGTCGGCGACTACATCCGCGGATCGCAGATCTGGAAGAGCATCTTCCGACACCCGGCGCCCTACGATCGTCGCAACCGGGTGGTGGTGATGCTGACCAACTTCTTCCTGCACCTGCACCCGGTCTCGGTCAAACAGCAGGGCATCGCGCTCTCCTACACCTGGTGCATGGGCGGCATCACGTTCTTCCTGTTTCTGGTCGAGACGATCACCGGCGTGCTGCTGATGTTCTATTATCGACCCACCCTCGAGTGGGCCTACCAGGACATCCTCGCCCTCCGCGACGTGACGACGCTGGGGATCATGCGCGAGATCCATCGCTGGGGGGCTCATGCGATGGTCATCACCGTCTGGCTGCACATGTACCGCGTCTTTCTGACCGGCAGCTACAAGCCGCCGCGCGAGTTCAACTGGGTGATCGGGGTGTTGTTACTGGTGCTGACATTGCTGTTGAGTTTCACGGGATACCTGTTGCCGTGGGACCAGTTGGCCATCTGGGCGATCACCGTCGGTTCGAACATGGCCCGGGCCACACCGGTGCTCGGTCACGAGGGTCCCGGGTTCCAGTTGTTGAACCTGGGCGGCTACGACCTGATCACCAGTGGGAGCGATGCGCGCTTCCTGCTTCTGGGCAGTCGCTTCGTCGGCGAAGAGACCCTCAACCGCTTCTACATATTGCACTGTGTGGCGATCCCGCTGGCCGCGGCCGGCTTGATCGCAATCCACTTCTGGCGAATCCGCAAGGACGGCGGCATCAGCCAGCCGTTGTAATGCCCCGACACCCGTAACAGCCCCCATGCACGTCGACCCGTTCATCGATCCGCACCCCAACCTGACCCCCGCAGTCCTGCAGGGGCTGGGCTGGTTCTACCTGGTGCTGAGCGCGATGAACCTCTGGTGGACGATCCGCATCTACAAGGAAGACCGGCACATGACGGTGCCGGTGCTAAACATCAAGCTGCCCCACGCCACCTTCTGGGCACTCTACACTTCCGCACTGCTGATCCTGGGCTTCATGCATGTCAGTTGGAGCAACGAGGACTACATCGACAGGTTCCCGCTGGTGTTGGAGCCCGGGGGTCCGTTCCAGACGGCCATCGACTTCGTGTTGGCCAATCCGGTGACCTACTTCGTGCTCTCGATCACCGGCACCATCGCGGTGCTGAGGTTCCGCGAGTTCCTGGTCAAGCCGACCGTCGGCTGGGTGCTGCTCAACGTCGCCGTGCTGTTCATGACCCTGTCGATGACCGATTACGACTTCCGGAAGATCGTCGGCAAGCCCGACAACGTGCCGATCGTGGCGCTGTTGTACCTGGTCGGCGGCTTCACCTGGCTCTACTTCTCGCAGGCCGTCGAAAACGACCGGCGACTGGCCGAGTGGGACGGCGAGGGTCCGCTGCCGGTGCTCGAGAACGACGAGAACGAGAAGGTGCTGGTCTGGCCGGACCTGGTCTACAGCGAACTGATCTGCATGATCGCGATCACCACGCTGCTGATCGTGTGGGGCATCGTGCTCGAAGCGCCGCTGGAAGAACCCGCCTCCAGCGCCAAGACGCCCAACCCGTCGAAGGCGCCCTGGTACTTCCTGGGCCTGCAGGAAATGCTCGTCTACTACGACCCGTGGCTGGCCGGAGTCGTCTTCCCCACCTTCATTCTCGGTGGGCTGATGGCCATCCCCTACATCGACTTCAACCGGATCGGCAACGGCTACTACGTGTTCCGCCAACGCGCCTTTTCGGTCATCACCTTCCTGGTCGGGTTCATCACCTTGTGGGTGGCGATGATCATCCTGGGAACGTTCCTGCGAGGTCCCAACTGGAACATCTTCGGGATCTACGAGTACTGGGATGTCCACAAGCTCGAAGCACTCAACAACGTCATGCTCTCGGAACTGTTCTACCTCGACTGGTTCGGCCAGTTCCTCGACATGCCCTCCTATGAAAACAGCGATCCCATCGGCACGAGGGTGTCAATGATCCTGCTCCGCGAACTGCCGGGTTTCGCCGTGATCGGGATCTATTTCATCGCCCTGCCGCCGTTGCTGGCGATGACCTGCCTGCGGACCTTCTACCAGCGGATGGGTTACCTGCGATTCATGGTCTTCACGCAGTTGTTGCTGTGGATGGCCGCCCTGCCCCTGAAGATGGTCCTCCGCTGGGCACTGAACCTGAAATACCTGGTCAACATTCCCGAATACTTCTTCAACATCTAGCTCCGACATCCCATGCCCGCCACTGACAGTTTCTTCCGCAGCCTGTCGAAGACCCACACGGTCTTTGCCCTCAACAGCATCCTGCTGCTGCTGGCCACGCTATGGATGCTCCACGACGACCACAACGACGAGTGGCGATCCTGGCAGCAGAAATGGGACCGGATCGAGGATGCTCGCCTGGCTGGCATCGGGCTCGATCAACAGGGCACGCTGGACTCCGAAACCGAGAAATTGAAGGACCGGATTCAAGAACGAGATACGTTCCTGGAACGGATCGAAACTCAACTCAATGAACTCAAGGCCGAGTTGGCCGTCCGGAAGGGGGCGGCGGCGACAAAACTGAGGGCCACCAAGCCAAAGCGAACTTTCCGCGACGTGGCCAGGGCCAACTACGACCTGGCCATTCGTGACATGGATCCCAACGCCCACGAGAAGCTCACGGCATTCAACGAAAAGAGGGACGCCGTGGAAGTCCTCGAACGGGAACTGCAAGCGGCCGATCTCAAGGTGAAGGAAACCCAGGGCAAGATCGCCGAGTTGACCGGGCAGGAAATCGACGCCAAGAAGGCGAAGAAAGAACTGGCCGACGCCGTGACGCTGACCCGGGACACCCGCGAAAAGATAGCACCCGAAAACACTTTCCAGGCCATCAAGCGATGGCTGATGGAACAGCCGGTCATCGATGGATTCAATTCGCATCACAAGATCCGGCAGGACTGGTTGCCCGACCAGAGAATCACCCTGGGCATGTCCCAGACGGCCCGCTTCGACCGCTGTCGCACCTGCCACCTGGGCATCAACCGCGTGCTGACCGGCAACGTGCCCGAGTTCCCGTTCGCCGCGGAGGCCGAGATCGGTGCCAGCCCCGCCAACTGGGTCAAGAACGCCGGTTTCCCGCACCCCTTCGCCACACACCCCCGCCCGGATGTCTACCTGACCGCCGCCAGCCCGCACCCCCTGACCGAGTTCGGCTGCACCGTCTGCCACGACGGACAGGGATCGGCCACCAGTTTCCACAACGCCCAGCACGGAGCCAACCACCCGGCCGAGTACAAGAAATGGAACGGCAAGTACGGGTTCTTTCCCAACCACTACTGGGAATATCCGATGCAGCCGCGTCGGCTGCGGGAATCCACCTGCCTGAAATGCCACCACGAGGTCGTCGAGTTGGGAATCAATCCCGACCACGGCGCCACCGCCCCGAAACTCTACCGCGGCTGGCAACTGGTCCGGAACTTCGGCTGCTTCGGATGCCACGAGATCACCGGGTTCGACGGCACCAACCGCATCGGACCCGACCTCCGGCTCGAACCGGCCACCGCCGAACTGAAGACGGCCATCGATGCCGACCCGAACCAGGTCGCCGGCCGGATGAGGAAAGTCGGCCCCAGCCTGGCCCACGTCTCGCTCAAGACCAACGCCGACTGGCTCAGCCGGTGGATCCGCAAGCCCGCCGACTTCCGGCCGACCACGCGGATGCCCCAGTTCTTCGATCTCAGCAATCAGCAGGATGACGAACACGGCAAGCCATTCGGCCCCGTCGAAATCGCCGCGGTGACGCACTTCCTGATCGAAACCAGCAAGACGGCAAGCAAGGGCTTCTCGCTGGACACCGTTCCCGAGGGGATCACCCCCGACGCGAAACGTGGAGAGATCGCCTTCCGCCAACGCGGTTGCTTGGCCTGCCACGCTCACAAGGCCGTCCCCGATCCCGACAAGAAGCTCTCGGCCACCTTCGGCCCCGATCTCTCGCGAATCCAGGACAAGATCCCGCACGACGAAAAGAACCCCGCCGCCGCGTCCTCGAATGGCTTCCGCTGGCTCTACACGTGGCTGAAGGATCCGCAGAAGCACTCCCCCCGAACCCGCATGCCCAACCTGTTCCTGGAAGCCGAGGGCGAGGGTGAAAAGCGAACCGACCCGGCCGCCGACATCGCTGCCTTCCTGCTGTCTCAACCGGCCGGAAGCCTGGCCGGCGAGGCCGTGCCCAACGCCGACGACGCTGTGCTGGACGAACTGGTCAAGCTCTACGCCGGCAAGGTGATTGGCGCTGCGAGGGCCGAGGCCATGGTCAAACTGGGCGGCAAGTACCCCGAAACCGACCCCACGGGTGACGAGATCGAGCTGGTCGGCGAGGAACTGACCCGCGAGATGAAACTCGCCTACGTCGGTCGGCGGACCGTCAGCCGCTACGGCTGCTACGGCTGTCACAACATCCCCGGCTTCGAGACCGCCCGGCCGATCGGAACCAAGCTCGAGGACTGGGGCCGCAAGGACCGGACCAAGCTGGCCCTCGAACACATCGAGGAGTACCTGCACCACCACGGCGAGGCCGACGGGTCGAGCACCCGTGAACGGGTCGAGACCGAGATGAAACAGGCTCGGGCCCACACGCTGGGAAAACGGAAATTCGGCAGCCGGGATGAGGAGGAAGCGGCAACCCGCGGATCGTTCTTCTACGCGAGCCTGCTGCACCACGGCCGCGAGGGGTTCCTCTGGCAGAAACTCCGTGCCCCCCGCAGCTACGACTTCGAGAAGACGAGGACGAAGGGGTACGACGAGCGGTTGAGGATGCCGAAGTTCACCTTCGCCCCGACGCCGGCCGAGAACGAGGAGGCGATCGAGGCCATCGCCACCTTCATCCTCGGGCTCGTCGCCGAACCGCCGCCGGTGAAATACGTCTACACGCCCGACACCCAGGTCGCCGACCGGATCGAGGGCGAGCGGCTGCTGCAGAAGTTCAACTGTGTCGGGTGCCACATGGTCGACGCGCCCGAGATCCGGGTGAAGACCACAATCGAGAACCTGCCCGACAGCTCGCTGACTCCGGCGGAGTTTCCCGAGGCGCGTGAACTGCTGCTGAAGATCCGGCCGGCCCGGACCGTTCAGCTGACACCCGACAAGGACGGAAACGTCTCCTATTCCTTCCACGGCCTCTCGGTCGCTCGACCCGGCCCCGATGACGACGATCTCGACCCCGAGGAACGCGAGTTCGCCTACAACCTCTGGGAATCGATCACGTTCAACTGGATGGGCAAGGACGAAAAGGGCAAGCCGACACCGCAGACCCGCACCGTGCTCCCATCGGCACGGATGCTGGTGCCCGAACCGAACCTGATCTCCGAGACCCCCGCCCGCGGCGGACGGTTCGCCCAGTGGCTGGTCACCGACATCCTCTCGCGGGCCAGGGAACCCAACCGCGACCTGGCCTGGCAACAGTCACCGCCGCCGTTGATCGCCGAAGGCGTCAAGGTGCAGACCCCGTGGCTGTACCGGTTCCTGAAGAACCCCAACCGCCTGCGGCACACCACCGTGCTCCGCATGCCCCGGTTCAACCTCGACGACGACGAGGCCCGGGCCCTGGCCAACTACTTCGCCGCCGCAGACAAGGCCGAGTACCCCTACCAACCGGTGCCGCAGAGACAACCGGACTACCTGGGTGACCGTGACGCCGAGTTCAACGGGGCCGATCACGACTACCTGACCGAATCGTGGCGATTGTTCAACGCCCCGTTGTGCATCAAGTGTCACTCGCTGGGCGGACGCCAGTTCAAGGCGGTCGATCCCAAGAAGGACATCCGTGGCCCCAACCTCGACATGGTCCGCGACCGCCTGCAGTCCGACTGGGTGCAGGTGTGGCTGTCCAATCCCAAGTGGTTCACTCCCTACACGTCGATGCCCCAGCCGTTCGCCAAGAACCAGAAGCTGTTCCCACAGCATTTCGGCGGAGACGGCCTGAAGCAGACCACTGCCGTCCGCGACGCGTTGATGAACTACAACCGCCTGATGGAACGCGACGGAACCTACGTACCACCCGTGGCGGCCAAGCCGGCTGCGGGAGCACCGGCCGCCAACAAGCAGGGGGCCGCAAAGCCATGACCTCAGTAGTTCGTGCAATCGCCGCCACCGCCATCGCCACCGCTTCGCTCGGCCTGCTGACCGGCTGCGGCGGAGGAGCCTCGGCGACTCCGACAGTCACCTACAAGGCCGGGGACAAATCGGTGGACACTGGCGGCGGTCCGGTGACACAGATCGACGGGACCGGGACTCTCTCGGGTACCATCAGGCTGGTCGGCACCGCGCCGACACCCGAAGTCTTCGTCGCCAAGGGGACCGCCAAGCGGGACACCAACGTCTGTGGTGCCGAAGTGGCGATCATCGACCAGTCGCTGCAGGTGGGCGAAGGCAACGGCATCGCCAACGTGTTCATCTACATCGACAAGGCACCGCCGGGCGCCCCGATCCCGGCAGCTCCCACCGCACCGGCGGTTTTCGACCAGAAGGGATGTGTCTTCCTCCCACACGCCATGGTCGTCCGCAGCAGCCAGACCGTGCTGATCAAGAGCCAGGACAACGCCGGACACAACACGCACACCTACCCCGGACGCAGTCGCAGCTTCAATGGAGCCATCAAGGCCCTGGAACGTGACGGCGTCCCCCTGATCTACAACAAGCACGAACGCACCCCCTTCCCGGTCAAGTGTGACATGCACTCGTGGATGCAGGCGTTTCACCTGGCGCTGGATCACCCCTGGGGAACCATCACCAGAGCCGACGGATCGTTTGAACTCAAGGGGCTGCCGGCCACCGAGCTGACCCTGCGGGTCTGGCACGAGAAGGCGGGGGGCAGGGGCGGTTTCCTGGAACGAAAACTGAAAGTGACGATTCCCAAGGATGGCAGCGCAACCGTGGACAAGGAATTCCAACTGAGTGACTTCGGGCTCTAGGCTCACATGCGGACCGGGTTCGGACCCGGCTGAGGACAACACGTTGACCACACGCCACTCGATTCTGAGACTGCTGGCCCTGTTGCCACTGGTCGTCGGCTGCGCCGACTACCAGGCGGAGTTCGTCAATGATGAGCGAGTGGCCGCGCTGGAGACCACCAGTTCCGTTGCGGCCACCAACCTGACAAACAGCCTCAACACTCACTTCGGCACCCCGAACGCCCTGGTCGCCTGGGGCGCCCTGCCGATCGAATTCGGAGAAATCAGCGGCACCGTGCTCTCAGCCACCGGCAATTCGCTGAGAGTCTCTCTCGAGAGCGATCCGCCGACCGCACTCAACCACGTCGCCGTGGTGCTGGAAACCAAGACCCCCCAGAACCGTATGGCCAGCTCCTACGATGCGGACACCCGCATCCTGACACTGACCGAACAGGAAGCGGCCCCGGCGGTCACTCCCGGCACGCCGTTGCGGCTGATCGGGCACAAGCTGCAGGCCGGTCGCCGGTTGTACATGCGACACTGCATGCATTGCCACGGGGTCACCGGCGACGGCAACGGGCCCACCGCACGCTACATCCGCAACCACAGGTTCAACCCGCTGCCCCGCGACTACCGCCGCGGCCTGTTCAAGTTCACCTCGACCAAGAACGGGTTCTACGCCGCCCGTCGCGACGACCTCCGCCGAACCATCAAGCAGGGACTCGCCGGAACCTACATGCCGTCGTTCCTCCTGCTCGAGCCCGATGAACTCGACGCGATTATCGAATTCGTCCGGTTCCTCGCGATGCGGGGCGAAATCGAACGGAGACTACTGACTCACCTCGCACCCCTGATGCCCACCGACGACGGCAATCCGCCCAGGGACCTCCAGAGCCTCGAAAAAGAACTCGCCGTCGACACCTTCAACGAAGCGCTTGCCGACGCCGCGTCGCTGGTCGCCGAAAACTGGACCAGCGCCGAGGATCCTGAGAACCTCGTGATCCCCACCACCGCTCGACTGCCGGATGACGAGAAATCGCGACTCAAGGGTCGCAACCTGTTCATCAGTACCAAGATCAATTGCGCAAAGTGCCACGGCGAAGGCGGTCGAGGCAATGGCGGATTCCTCAAGGACATCCAGAAGAACCCCGAAACCCAACAGAACTACCCGACACCGGGACTCCGTGATGCGTGGCACAAGATGATTCAGCCACGCAATCTGACTTCGGGGATCTACCGCGGCGGACGGCGGCCCCTGGACGTCTACCGTCGTGTGACCGCCGGAATCAAGGCCACACCGATGGCCGGATTTGCGACCGTTCCCGAAACCGACCGTTGGCACATCGTCAACTACGTGCTCAGCATCCCAATAGACGGGGCGTTCTTCGACGAACACGGCCACCAGTACCACGGTGGAGACGACTCGCACGCCGATCACGATCACCCCCACGATCATGAGGCCGACAAATCGGACGACAAGCCGGACGACAAGCCGGACGACAAGCCGGACGACAAGCCGGACGACAAGCCGGAAACCACTCAGCCGAAATCGGCCAAGGACAAGAAGTAGCGATTGTGAGCAGAATCTTCTGGTGCCTGTTCTTCACTGTATGGCCGATCATCGCGATCGTTGTCTGCGCGATCTCTCCGGCCATGGACTGGGCCTTCCCGGGCAACCGCGAAGCGGCCACGCCGCTGGGGCAACGCATCGACGACCTGTTCTACCTGATCACGGGCATCGTCACCGTCACCTTTATCGGGACCATGGGTGCCCTGTCCTACGTGCTCTGGAAGGGCTCGAAGAACGAGGACGAAAAGGCCTGGTTCAGCCACGGCAGTCACAACCTGGAGGTCATCTGGACGATCGTCCCGGCGGGCGTCCTGCTGTTCATCGCCCTTTACCAGATCGATGTCTGGGCCATCTACCGGGTTCGCGACCACGAAAACCGGGACGTCGGGCCACGGCCGTCCCATCTGGTGGCCGAGGTGACCGCACGACAGTTCGAGTGGCGGATCCGTTACCCGAAACCCGGAACGAAGTTCACGACCTACAAGCAGATCAAGGCATGGCTTGCCAAGCCACACGAGGGCGACGTCTACGCCGTCAACAAGCTCTTCGTTCACCTGAACCGCGAGACCCTGATCTACCTCAAGTCCGCCGACGTCCAGCACGCCTTCTTTGTCCCCGATCTTCGCGTCAAGCAGGACGCGATGCCGGGCCAGAGCATCGACATCTGGTTCACCGTCAACAAGTCCGGAAAGTTCAACCTGACCTGTGCCGAGTTGTGCGGGTGGGGACACTACAAGATGCGGGGTGAGGTCGAAGCTGTCGAGGACCTCGAAGCCAAGGTGAAGGAACTCAAAGACCTGCAGGACTACGACGGAGTCACCCCGCCGGGCACTGTCCCCGCGGGGGCGTCGGAAGAGGCCACACCATGAGCACACTCAACCCCGCTGCGGCCGCCCACGACGATCACCACGGGCACCACGAGTTGTCGTTCATCCGCAAGTACGTCTTCTCGACGGACCACAAGATGATCGCGGTGCAGTTTCTGATCACCACCCTGCTGATGCTGATGCTCGGTGGGTCGCTCGCCCTGGGCGTCCGCTGGCAGTTGGCCTGGCCCTGGCAGAACATGCCGGTCTTCGGACAGATGTTCGGCAGCGAGGGCGGCCAGATTTCGCCCGAGTTCTACACGATGCTGTTCACGATGCACGCCACGGTGATGATCTTCCTGGTGATCATCCCGATCCTGGCCGGGGCCTTCGGCAACTTCCTGATCCCGTTGATGATCGGGGCCGACGACATGGCCTTCCCCACGCTGAACATGCTCAGTTACTGGTTCATGTGGCCGGCGATCTTCTTCTTCGGACTCAGCTTCTACTTCGGCGGAGCCGCCGCCGGCTGGACCAGTTACCCGCTGCTGTCCGCGTTACCCGAGGCCGCCCCCGGCTCGGGACACGCCCAGAACATGTGGTTGGTGGCCGTCACCTTCATCGGCGTCTCCTCGATGATGGGTTCGGTCAATTACATGACCACCATCATCAACATGCGGGCCCCGGGCATGACGCTGTTCCGCATGCCGCTGACGATCTGGAGCATGTTCATCACCGCCATCCTGCAGGCCTTCGCGCTGCCGGTGCTGACTGCCGCGGGATTCATGATGCTCTTTGACCGGGCCCAACTCGGTGGAGCACTCGAGGGCATCCACACCAGCTTCTTCGTCCCCTCGGGCATCGTCGTCAACAACGCCGCCCCCACCGTCGGCGGCGGACAGGCCCTGCTCTGGCAGCACCTGTTCTGGTTCTACTCGCACCCGGCCGTCTACATCATGCTGCTGCCGGCCATGGGGATGGTCTCCGACATGCTGGCGGCAATGTGCCGCAAGCCGATCTTCGGCTACAAGCCGATGGCCTACTCGCTGGCGGCGATCGCCGGGCTGGGTTTCATCGTCTGGGGACACCACATGTTCACCAGCGGCATGAACCCCGCCCTGGGCATGACCTTCATGGTCTCCACGATCATGATCGCCCTCCCCTCGGCCATCAAAACCTTCAACTGGATCGGCACCATCTGGGGCGGCAAGATCCGCTTCAACACCGTCACGCTCAACTGCATCGCCTTCGTCTCGCAGTTCGTCGTCGGGGGACTCAGTGGCATCTACATGGCCGCCGTCCCCGTCGATATCTACATCCACGATACCTACTTCATCGTCGCCCACTTCCACTACGTGCTCTTCGGAGCCACCCTCTTCGGCGTCTTCGGAGCCATCCAGTTCTGGTTCCCCAAGATGTTCGGGCGGATGATGAGCGAGCGGCTGGGCAAGATCCACTTCTTCCTGACCTTCGTCGGTTTCAACGGCACCTTCTTCCCGATGCACCTGCTGGGCGTGGCCGGCATGCCCCGCCGCTACGCCGACCCCTACATCCACCCCTATCTCGAACACCTGATGCCAATGAACCAATTCATCACGGTCTGTGCGATCGTCATGGGCTTGGCCCAGTTGATCCTGCTCTACAACTGGTTCTCGAGCATCTTCTGGGGCACCGAGTCCGGCCGGAACCCGTGGAACGCCAACGGCGTGGAATGGATCGCCCCCTCGCCTCCGCCTCACGGCAACTTCGAGGAAATCCCCATCGTCTACCGTGGCCCGTACGAATACTCGTCGCCACTGGTCGAAGGCCGAGACTACCTGATGCAGACCGAGTACCTTCCGCCACCGGGATCCGACGATTCCGGCGACGCGGCCGATGACCAGCCGGCCGATGACCAGCCGGCCGATGACCAGCCGGCCGATGACCAGCCGGCCGAGGACGCCGACGACGAATCCTGACGCGGCACAGCCGCGGCTCCCGACAGCCCCTGCCCCCAACACCCCGGCCCGATGTCCGAACCCGATCGCCCCACCCGTTGGCTGCACCGCTTCGCCGTGGCGACCTGCTGCGCCGCGTTGTTGCCGATCGTCGTCGGGGCGATCGTGACCACGATGAGGTGGGGCATGGCCTTCGCCGACTGGCCCAGTTCCGACGGCCACGGCATGTTCGCCTATCCCTGGTTCGGTTCGGCCATCGACAAGTTCACCGAGCACGGGCACCGGCTGGCCGGGATCATCATCGGCTGCTTCAGCATCGTGCTGGCCGCCTGGACCTGGAACAGCGAACGCCGCACGTGGGTCTGCTGGCTGGCCACCGGAGTGCTGGTCGGAGTGATCGTGCAGGGCCTGCTCGGAGGTGGACGTGTGCTCGCCGACGATCCGCGGATGGCCCTGCTGCACGGACAGTTCGCCGCCTGCGTGCTGGCACTGATGGGCAGCGTCGCCCTGGTCACAGGCCGACGGTGGCAAACAGTCTCCGGACAACATCCCACGACACCGTCGACCCGGCTCAAGACACTCGCCTGGTCCCTGCCTGCGGTTGTGCTGGTCCAGGGTGCGCTGGGGGGCTGGATCCGGCACCTCGGCGGTGGGCTCTTCGAACACGTCGGCTTCGCACTGGCCGTCTTCGTGCTGGCCGTCGCCGTCGTGGTGTTGGCACTGCGGGATGGTGCGAACTGGCTGAAGGCCAACGCCTGGATCCTGGCCTGCGTCCTGCTGCTGCAGGTGGGACTGGGCGCCGCCGCCTGGATCACCCGCTTCGGCTGGCCGTCCTCCGGCTACGTCGCCGTGCAGGGGGCGCCGTTGCAGGTCGTCATGAGAACCGCTCACGCCGTCATCGGACAACTGCTGCTGCTCACCTCGCTCACACTCGCCGTCCGTGTCCTCAGGCTCGATTGGCTCACCCGCCGCGAACTGATCGCCGAGATGACGGTGGAAGGAGGCCTGGCATGAGTTCGCTGGGACCCCTCTCGACCGACTACACCACCGCAGCCACCGCAGCCACCGCAGCCACCACCCCGTTGACGTGGCAACGCGTCCTGGCAGCTCGGCTCAGCGACTACGCCGAATTGGCCAAGCCACGGATCGCGGTGATGGCCCTGGTGACCGTCGCGGTCGGCTACGTATTGGCCGCCGGAGACACCTGGAGTTGGGCGGGGCTGCTGCATGCCCTGGGCGGAATCGGCCTGGCCGCGGTCGCCTCGGGAGCACTCAACCAGTACCTCGAACGCCACAGCGACGCCCGGATGACCCGCACCGCCGACCGGCCTCTGCCGGCCGGCCGGCTGAGTGGCTCCGAAGTGCTGGGCGTGGGACTGGCCTCGGCTGTCGTCGGATTGGGCTGGCTGGCCTGGCAGGTCAACACGATCACCGCGTTGGCCACCGCCCTGACACTGCTGCTGTACCTGGCCGTCTACACGCCGTTGAAAAAGCACACGTCGCTGGCCACCACCGTCGGTGCGGTCCCCGGAGCGCTGCCGCCGGTGCTGGGCTGGCTGGCCGCCGGAGGCCCGCTCGATTCGGCCGCGCTCTCGCTGTTCGCCATCCTCTTCCTGTGGCAATTCCCGCACTTCCTGGCCATCGCCTGGCTCTGCCGCGACGACTACGCCAAGGCGGGCATGAAGATGCTGCCCCGTGCCGCGGCTCGCCGACCGGGCCTGACCGGCCTGCTGGGAGTCATCTACGCCCTGGCGCTGCTGGTCATCTCGGCCTGGCCTCGCCAACTCGGCCTGGCCGGTGACGCCTACCTGGCCGCTGCCACCGTGCTGGGAGTCGGTTACCTGGTGGCATCGGTACGGTTCTGGTGGAACGAATCGACGCAGACCGCCAGGGGCGTTCTCTACGCCAGCCTGATCCACCTGCCGCTGCTGCTGGCCACGCTGACCTGGGACCACTTCCGCCTGTTGAGTTGAACCCCACGGACACCATCCCCACCCGTCGCTGACGACGAGTCACCTCGAAAACCCAAGACACTCCGATGTCACACAGCTCGCATACAGACGCCGCCCCGCCGCTGAAGATGGGCCTGAAAATGGCCGATTCGAAGCTCTGCATGTGGCTGTTCCTGGGCACCGAGATCATGTTCTTCACCGCCCTGATCGGCACCTACATCGTGCTCAGACTCTCGGCGGTCGATGCCGATGGAAAAGGGGCCTGGCCGACCAACGACGTGAGCCACATCAAAACTATGTGGGGTGCGATCAACACCTTCGTGCTGATCGCCTCGAGTTATCTGGTCGTCAAGTCGCACGAGGAGATCGCTCGCGGCCAGTCCGGGAAGGGGCTCTTCAGCCTGGTCCTGGTCTTCATCTGTGCGGTGCTGTTCCTGGGCATCAAGGCCTACGAGTACAAGGGCAAGATCGACCACGACATCCTGCCCGGACGAATCTCCGAAACCCGGCAACAGGCGATCCAGCGGGCCGTCAACGAAATCGGTGCCGTCGCAGCGCTCGATGCCGAGGTGCTCGGCACCGCGGACATCAAGAAGCGGCTGGAGTTGGAGCACGAAAAGCTCGAATCGCTGCTGCGACAGGAGAAACTGACGATCGAGGAAACCGAGCGACGTGTGCTCGAACTGGCCAAAGACATGGATTTCGAGAAACGGATCAAGTCCGACGTGCGGATGTACTTCATCTACACGGTCCGACAGCAGGAGAAGAAGGACACCGGTCACATCCACTCTCAGTACTACATCCCCTACGGCAACCTGTTCGCCTCGTGCTACTTCACCATAACCGGCTTCCACGCCATCCACGTCATCGTCGGGATGATCATCTTCTTCTTCCCGATCAAGAAGGGACTGTTGAAGGGACTCGAAAAGGAAGACGCCCAGTACGTCGAGAATGCCGGGCTGTACTGGCACTTTGTCGACCTGGTCTGGATCTTTCTGTTCCCGATGATCTACATCGTTCAATTCTGATACGGAGTTCGGCGAGTCGTCCTGTGCCCTCGACAAGCCAGGCGGCGGGCCAACCCAAACCGACGGAGCCGTCTGGATGGCTGACCACAAATCACACGACAAGATCTACATGGCGGTCTTCGGGGCCCTGTGCGTCTTCACGCTGCTCTCGGCCGGTGCCGACATGCTGCCGATCAAAGAAGCCGGCGATCAGCCGGAGTCTGGCAAGATGGCGTTCTCGACACCCGTGATCGCCGTGATCGTGCTGGCGATCGCCGTCGCCAAGGCCTCGTGCGTGATGCTGTTTTTCATGCACCTGAAATGGGAACGTGGCTGGAAGTATGTGCTGCTGGCGCCCACGACGATCCTGGCCATCGGGCTGCCGATCGCCCTGATGCCCGATATCGGGTTTCACTACTACCACCAGGTGCCGACCGAGACGATGATCGAAGCCAGTGCCGACCGCGCGGCCGCCAACGCGGAGCACGACGACTAAACCATGCCCGACTGGGTCTCGTCGCTGCCGGCCGTCAACGCCAGCCTCAACGGGCTGGCGTTCCTGTTCCTGATGACCGGCTGGGTGTTGATCCGCCGCGGCCGCCGCGACGCGCACAAGACGATGATGCTCGTCGCCTTCGTCACTTCGATCCTGTTCCTGGTCGTCTACCTGGTTTACCACGGGGCCATGCTCCACTACACCGGCGAGGGACAGGTGAAGTTCCAGGGGACCGGGGCCGTCCGCACGGTCTATTTCGCGATCCTGATCACTCACGTCGTGCTGGCTGTCGCGGTGCCTGTGCTGGCGATCGTGACGATCCGCCGGGGCCTGAAGCAGCAGTGGGAGGCTCATCGCCGAATCGCCCGAATCACCTTCCCCATCTGGGTGTACGTCTCGCTGACCGGAGTTATCATTTACCTGATGCTCTACCAGTGGAAACCGTTATGACACGTCGACTGCTGCTGGCCCTGGCACTGGTCGTGGGTACCTGGGGATTCTCTCCCGCGGTGCCGCAGGCTGCCGCCTGTCCGATGTGCAAGGCGGGCCTCGATTCCGACAACGCCCGGACACGGGCCTACATGGTCAGCATCCTGTTCATGCTGTCGGTCCCGATCTGCCTGTTCTCCGGACTCGGCTACGGACTCTGGCGACTCAGCCGGCAGGAATCCGAACGCCTCCAGGCGGCCGGACAGGACGTTTAGCGGGATCGGCCGGCGGCACCGGCTCACTCGTCCTCGGCGAACCCCGTGCGATCGAAGATGCAGTCCATCGCCAACCAGATGCTCCGGGCGTGACGCCACATGACAATCGGCACGCCGATGCAAACGGCCGCCAGCGGGAACGACAACTGCGTGTTCGTGAAGCCGCATCCAAAGTGCAGCCCGACATACAGCACCACCAGCAGCAGGCCGGTCCAGCCATAGTTGACGTAGGCCGAACCCAGGAAGTACCCGCGATCCCGCTCGTACTTCAGGCCACACGCCTCGCACCGTTCGTGCATCACGAACCAGCGTCGCGCCGCGGCAAACAGCGGCCCCTCTCCACATCGCGGGCATCTCAGCCGCCACCCGCGTCCCAGAATCGTCGCAATCCGTCCCTGACTCACCGCTTCGCCCTCACGATGACGCTTCCTTCAGCCTGCTATACTCGACCCCGTTCGGCTCGTCCATGCCGTGCACATCCGAGTCCTTCATACGAGATCGACGCATGACCCGTTCCATTGAAATTCTCCTGACCCCGCTCCTGGCCTCCCTGCTGATCACCGGCTCGCTGGCAGCGGCCGAACACCGCAACGTCGTCCTGTTTGTCGTCGACGACCAGGGCTTCCAGGCCGGCTGCTACGGGAACAAGGTGATCCGGACCCCGGCGATCGATTCCCTGGCCGCCACCGGCACCCGCTTTTCCCGGGGGCACTGCACCACCGCCAGTTGCAGTGCCTGCCGCAGCGTGTTGATGACCGGTCTCTACAACCACGCCATCGGCCACTACGGACACTCCCACGGGTACAACCACTTCAGCACCTACGCGTCGGTGCCGACGCTGCCGGTGCTGATGGCCGAGGCGGGTTATCGAACCTGTTCGATCGGCAAGTATCACCTCGCCCCACGAGCCACCTATCTCTTCCAGGAGTACCGCAACAAGGGCGTGCAGGGAAACCGCAACGCAGTGCAGATGGCCAGGAACGCCTGCGAGTGGATTGCCGAAGACGAGCAGAAGCCGTTCTTCCTCTACTTCTGCACATCCGACCCGCACCGCGGTGGTGGACCCGACGGGTACTCGAACTTCAACGACGACCCCGACCGCTACCCCGGAGTCACACCGGTCCGCTACAAGCCGGCTGACGTCATTGTCCCACCCTGGCTGCCCGACAAGCCGGAGGTGAGAAACGAGCTGGCCGAGTACTACCAGGCGATCTCACGGCTGGACCAGGGACTGGGGGTCCTGCTGAAGGCCCTGAAGGACACCGGACACTGGGACGACACGCTGATCCTGTTTCTCTCCGACAACGGGCCTCCCTTTCCCGGTGCCAAGACGAATCTCTACGAACCGGGAATGAACCTGCCGTTGATCGTCCGCGACCCGGGGCAGAAGACCCGCGGCGGCGTCACCGACGCGCTGGTCACCTGGGCCGACATCACGCCGACGATCCTGGACTTCTGCGGCATCACGCCCAAGGCCCGCCCGACGTTTCGCCCCGGGGCCAACGGCGACCCACCCCGACGACTCGGACCGGCTCGCCCGGTCACCTTCCACGGACGGTCGTTCCTGCAGACGCTCGATCAGCCCAGGGCCAGGGGATTCGACGAGGTCTACGCATCGCATACGTTCCACGAGATCACGATGTACTACCCGATGCGGGTGGTGATCTCGGGTCGCTACAAGTACATCTTCAACATCGCTCACCAGTTGCCCTACCCCTTCGCCTCAGATCTCTACGCCTCGCCGACCTGGCAGGGCGTGCTGAAGCGGAAGGACACGCTGTACGGCAAGCGGACCGTCTACTCGTACCTGCACCGGCCACGTCACGAGTTGTACGACCTGACGGCCGATCCCGACGAGATCACCAACCTGGCCTACCAGCCCGAACACCGGCAGCGGCTGAAGGGCCTCCAGGAGAAGCTGAAGGCGTGGCAACAGCGAACCCGCGACCCGTGGTTCCTGAAATGGCGGTACGAGTAGTCCGGCCGAGGGGGTCCTACCTGAGATTCAACGGATCCACGTCGATCACCGAATCGACCGACGGATGCTTGGGCAATTCGCTCGCCGCGGCCAACCACAACTCCCGGATCGCCTCGGGCCCCTCGGACGCCAGTTGCATGTGGAACCGGTAGTAGTTCTTTATCCGGGAAATCGGGGCGGGTGCGGGACCCAGGATCCACACCGGCGGCGGATCGGGCTGCAGTCGCCTGAGCACCTCGGCCATCCGCCGTGCCGTGTCGGCCACCGCCTCCTTATCAGGGCTCCGCAGGATCACCCTCGCCAGGGAACTGAACGGCGGAGTCCGCGTGGTCCGCCGATGAGCCAGTTCGTGGGCCACGAATCCCGCGTAGTCGTGGTCGCAGGCCAACCGGATCGCCGGATCGTCGGGGCAGGCCGACTGCACCAGCACCCGACCACCCCGCTCGCTGCGTCCGGTTCGGCCGGCCACCTGGGCGATCAACTGGAAGGTCCGTTCCGAGGCCCGGATATCCGGCTGGTGCAGCATCGTGTCGGCATCGACCACTCCGACCAGCGTGACGTTGGGGAAGTCGAGGCCCTTGGCGATCATCTGGGTGCCGAGCAGGATCTGGGCCTCGCCACTGCGGAATTGCTCAAGCGCCCGGTCGTGGCTGCCGGGGCGACGCATCGAATCGCTGTCCATCCGCAACACCTTCGCCTCGGGAAACCTCTTGCGGACCTCCTCCTCCAGCTTCTGGGTTCCCACTCCCAACAGCTTCAGCCCCCGCTGACCGCACCCGGGGCACTCCCTGGGTGGCTGAGCCTCGAAGTCGCAGATGTGGCAGACCACCGCATGACGGTCGAGGTGCCAGGTCAGCGTGACGTCGCACGCTCCACAACGCATCCCCTGGCCGCAGGCTCGACACCAGACCGCCGGCGAATGGCCCCGCAGATTCAGGAACAGGATCGCCTGGCCCCCGTCGGCGAGCGCCTGCCTGAGGAACATCTCCAGGCCGCGGCCGATCGCCACACCGGAACGGATACGACGATCGTTGCGGGTGTCCACCAGCGTTACCGGCGGCATCGGCCGGTCATCGATCCGTGTGGGCAGCGACAGCAGCTTGTCGTGGCCGGTTTCGGCCGCCAGCCAGCTCTCGAGCATCGGGGTGGCCGATCCCAGGACCAGCGGCACGCCCGCCAACTCGGCCCGCTTCCGTGCCACCGCCCGCGCGTGATACCTCGGCGTCGTTTCCTGCTTGAAGGTCGTCTCGTGCTCCTCATCGATCACGATCAACCCCAGTTGTGGTGTCGGGGCAAACACCGCGCTGCGGGCTCCCACGATCACCTGCACCTCCCCTTTCGCAATCCTCTGCCAGTGATGATGCCGTTCGGCATCGCCCAGGTGACTGTGCAACACGGCAACGCCGTCGAAGCGGCTGCGGAATCGGCGAATCGTCTGTGGCGTCAGGCTGATCTCCGGAACCAGCACGATCGCCTGGCGGCCGTACTCCACCACCTCGCGGATCGCCTGGATGTAGACTTCCGTCTTCCCGCTTCCGGTCACCCCGTGCAGCAGCAACGTGCGGTGCTGTTGGTCGCGGAGGTGGACGAGGATCTCATCCAGGGCCACCTGCTGGTCAGAATTGAGCTCGAGGTCCTGTTCACGCACCACCGACCCGATCTCGTCCCCCTCACCACCCTCGCTCGGGTCGATCCTCCTGTACTCGACATCCAGCAGCCCTTTCTTCTTCAGTCCGTCGATCGGCGAATTCCCGCACCCCGCCGTCTGGGTCAGTTCCTCGAACCGCATCGCTCGACCCGCCTCCCGCAACGCCACGACGACCGCCTGCTGTTTTTTCGGCAGTCCCCCGTCACCCGCATCCTCGAGACGCTGCTCGAAATCTTCGGGCAGCCCGAAGAACCGGACCTGCCGGGTGCCGGCCTGCCGCTTCACCCCGGCCGGAATCACGCTCTCGAGCACCTGCCCCCAGCCGCAGAGATACCGGTGAGCGATCCAGCGAGTCAGTTCGAGCATTGCCGGGTCGACCAGCCGGCGGGTATCGACGATCGAATCGATCTCCTTGAGTTTGCCGAGGGTCTCCGGCGGGCGTTCCAGACCGACACAGAATCCGACCGTCGACCTGTTCCCGCGGCCAAACGGGACTCGGACACGCTGGCCGGGTTCGAGTTGATCGCGAAGGGCATCGGGAACCAGGTAGTGGAAGGCGGTGTCCAGAGGCCGGTTGAAGACGACCTGCGCGGCCAGTCGGTCGGCCCGGTCGGCCGCCTGCCAGGCAGCAACCGGATCGGCGTCAGCCCCCGCCGGGGGCGGTTCCGGCGGCAGGTCGAAGAGGCTCTGCTGTCGTGAACGGCTCAACGCGGACGTCCTTCCTTCCGAGGGTTTGGCCCGGGCGGTAGGATTCTATCAGCTTGCCGACCGACTACCACGCGGGACCGACTCGATGCGACTGGGCGTCTTCGGCGGGGCATTCGACCCCGTCCACACCGGCCACCTGGTCCTGGCATCCGAATGTCGCCAGCAACTGGCTCTCGACGCCGTCTGGCTGGTCCCCAACGGGTCGCCGCCGCACAAGGACCCCCGGGGTCTGGCCGATGCCGGGACACGGGTCGAAATGCTCGAACTGGCAACCGCCGGAGATCCCGGGTTGGTGGTCAGCCGGATCGAGATCGACCGCGGAGGCGTCTCGTACACCGTCGATACGCTCGAGACGATCGCCGACGACGATCCGGAACGCGAGTTGTTTCTCCTGCTCGGAGCCGACTCGGTCGCCGATCTCACCAACTGGTACCAACCCGAACGGATCTGCGAACTGGCCCGGGTGGTGGCGGTCAACCGGGGCGGGACAACCGGCGAGACCGCAGTCATCGGATGCCGGATCGAAGAGGTCACGATTCCGGCAATCGATGTGTCGTCAAGCGACATCCGACGGCGAATCCGCCAGGGACGGAGCATCAGGCACCTGGTGCCTCGAGCGGTCGAGGCGTACGTGATCGAACATGCCGTGTACGACGACAATTCCGACTGATCGGGCAAGATTCCACGCTCCAGATCGAACAACATCCCGGGGCACTCCTCGCCGGGACCGCCGCCATCAATTTGACCCCTCTTTCGCTGTCCCCCTATAATTCACCCACCAGAGAACTCTTTCGGATGTTTTCGATGATCCGCATATTGCCCTTGGCTGCACTGCTGCTGGCCGGATCGACTGCCACCACGCTGGCCCAAGGTGCTCCGGCCAAGCCGATCGGACAGTTTCTCAGCGTCCGCAGCCCGATCGACGATTCGGTGATCGGCCGGGTCCGCAAGGTGGCACAGGATCTGGCGGTACGAAGTGAAAAGGAGTCGCGACCGGCAGTGCTGGTCCTCGAACTGGCCCCCGGCGACAGCCCGATCCACCAGGTGCAGGGCCTGGCAAGGCTGTTGAGTTCCGCGAGGTTGTCGCGGGTCCGTACCGTGGCCTGGATCCCCAAGTCGGTGACCGGCCTCAACGCGGTGGTGGCCCTGTCGTGCAACGAAATCGTGATGCACCCGGATGCCAACCTCGGCGACATCAGCCGCGGTGAACCACTCGACGACGCCAGCAGACAATTTGTCCAGACCCTGGTTGAAAAACGGCGCAACGCCAAGGTCAACTGGCCGCTGGCTCGCGGCATGCTCGACCGGAATGCCGAGGTGATCCGGGCGACGATCACCGGCGAGAACAAGCAGGTGAAGTCCCGGGTGGTCGGTCCCGGCGAGTTGCAGTTGATCCGGAAGAACAACCCGGGCGCCGACATCGAGGTCGCGCGGATCAAGGCTTCCGACGACCTGGGGATCTTCTCCGGAGAACAGGCCCGGCAACTCGACATCCTGGTCACCCAGACCGCCGAGGCCCGCTCGGACGTGGCGGCAATCTACGGGCTTCCCGCCCGGGCGATGAAGGAGGAGAAGTCCGCCGAGGGCAACACGATCGCGAGGTTGATCAAGATCGACGGCCCCATCGAGCCGATGCTGCACAGGTTCTTCAACCAGCAACTCGCTCGAGCCATCGCCGAAAGGGCCACGGTGATCATCTTCGAGATCGATTCGCCCGGCGGGCTGCTGACGCTGGCCGAGACCATCGCCAACGACATCGCGGCTCTGGAGGAACGCGGGATCCACACGGTTGCGTGGATCCCCCGCGAGGCGATCAGCGGAGCCGCCATTGTCGCGTTGGGCTGCGACGATATCTACATGCACCCGGAGGCGAGGATCGGCGACGCGGCACCGATCGAGATGAAGGAGGGGATGGCATTCGAGCGGGCTCCCGAAAAGGTGCTCAGCTACACCCGCGAGGTCCTGAGGACCCTGGCCGAAAAGAAGGGCCGCCCGCCGGGGCTGGCCGAGGCGATGGCCGACAAGGACCTGAAGGTCTTCCGGGTGGTCAACCCGCAGACCGGCGAGATCGAGTTCAAGACCGAGGCCGAGCTGCACGCGGCAAAGCAGGAATTCGGCGACCGACAACTGGTGGCCGAAACACGCGAGGACAACCTGCTGACGGTCAACGGCCGGCAAGCCCACGAACTGCAACTGGCCGAACCCCCGGTCTCGGACATCGAGGAACTCAAGCAGCGGCTGGGGATCCCCAGAGACGTGGTGCTGCGGGCCATCGAACGGACCTGGGTCGACAACGTCGCCTCGGTACTCAGCGGTGGCGGTTCGGCCTTCATGCTGTTTTTCTTCGGATCGATCCTGATCTACCTGGAACTCCATACCCAGGTCGGCCTGTGCGGAATCGGGTCGGCGGTCTGTTTCACACTGTTCTTCTGGGCCCGCTGGGGAGGGACAGCCGGGTGGCTGGAGCTGGCATTGTTCCTGCTGGGACTGGCGTTGGTCGCAATCGAGATCTTCCTGATCCCCGGGTTCGGAGTCTTCGGGATCTCGGGGGGGCTGCTGGTCTTCATCGCACTGGTGATGGCCTCCGAGACGATGTCCGGTTCGCCCGGTCTCGACGGCCTGCAGAAATTCGGAGCCCCGACGGCCACCCTGATGGGGTCGCTGGTGACGGTGATCGTGGTCGCGGCGGTGATCAGCCACTACCTGCCGCAATTGCCCCTGCTGAGACGCATCGTGCTCGAACCGCCCGGCGCTGGCGAGTTGGCGTTCGACCCGCAATCGGTCGGCACACCGGATCCCACCGGCCTGCTGGTCGCCGACCACGGGTTGATCGGACAGACCGGCGGTGCGGTCAGCGTGCTGAGACCCGCCGGGAAGGCGAAGTTCGACGACAACCTGATCGATGTCGTCAGCGACGGCCCGTTCATCAACCCGGGTGCCACCATCAAGGTGGTGCGAGTCGAGGGCAACCGGGTGTTCGTCCGCGAGGTCGACGAAACGTCCTGACGACCGTGAACCTCGCCAAGCCCCGGTGCCGTTGCAACTTCAAGCGGTACTGCTAGAGTAGGCTGCTTGGAAGGATTCGGTCGGTCGGTCCCTCTCGGAACGGCTGAGAATGGGGAGGATTCCCGTAGACTGGAGACTGCCGTTTCGATCGTGGATTGCGCATGTCAATTACCCGAGAACGCAAGACCGAGCTGATCCAGGAGTTCCGTCGCGACGAGACGGATACGGGATCGGCCGAGCTGCAGATCGCGGTGTTGACCGAGCGGATCAGGAACCTGACCGAGCATCTCAAGATGCACACCAAGGACCATGGCAGCCGACGCGGGTTGCTGGCCCTGGTCAGTCGCCGCCGAAGACTGCTCGATTACCTCGATCGAACGGATCACCAGAAGTATCGCTCGCTGATCGAACAGTTGGGTATTCGCAAATAGTGTCGGCGGTCCGGACGTGTGGACCATCGGCCCGATCAGCCTCCGGAATGCTTTCGGAGCCGCGACTGCAACCGCACACAGATTGGTAGGAACACAGGTAGTGAAGAAGGTCGTATCGTGTGAGATTGGTGGACGGACGCTCAGCCTGGAAACGGGAGAACTGGCCAAGCAGGCCAGTGGCGCTGTCCTGGTTCGTTACGCAGACACGGTCGTGTTCGTCGCCTCACAGGACGGACCCCCGCGACGTGGCATCGACTTCTTTCCGCTGACGGTCGATTACCGCGAGCGGTTCGCGGCGGCCGGGAAATTCCCCGGCGGCTTCCTGAAAAGGGAGGGACGGCCGACGATGAGGGAGATCCTCACCGCGCGGCTGACCGACCGCCCGATCCGTCCGATGTTCCCCAAGGGGTACAAGGACGAGATCCAGGTCATGGCCAACGTGCTGTCGGTCGATCCCGAACAGGACCCCGACGTCCACGCCATCATCGGCGCCAGTGCCGCGTTGATGATCTCCCCATCCATCCCCTTCCAGGGACCGTTGGCCGCCGTGCGAGTCGGAAAGGTCGATGACCAACTGGTCATCTTCCCCACGCTCGAACAGACAGCAGAAGGGTCCCTGGACCTGATCGTCGCCGGCAACCTCGAGAGCGTCCTGATGATCGAGGGCTTTGCCAAGCAGATGCCCGAGGACGAGATGATCGAGGCGATCCTCTTCGCCCAGCAGCACATCGTCACGATCTGCGAACTCCAGGTGCAACTGGTCGCCGAGGCGGGTGTCGAGAAGGCCGAGTACGAGGAGGTGGGAGAGAACCCGCTGCTCTCCGTGATGCACGCCGATGGCTTCGACCGTCTGAAGACGGCGATGCAGAACCGGGTCAAGGCCGAACGCCACGACCAGACCAAAGCACTGAAGACCGAACTGCTCGAGAAATACTTCCCCGAGGATGCCGAGGAAACCGCCGACGGATCGACCCGCGGCGACTTCTCCGAGGCCTTCCACGATCTCGAGCAACAGGTCGTCCGCGACCTGATCCTCAACGACAAGACGCGGCTCGATGGCCGCAGCATGGCCGACCTGCGAGACATCTCCTGCATCATCGACCTGCTGCCGCGGGCCCACGGATCGGCCGTCTTCACCCGCGGAGAGACCCAGTCGATCTGCACGATCACCCTCGGCACGCCCCGCGATACCCAGCGGATCGACGGGCCGGTCGAGGAGTACGAGAAACGGTTCATGCTCGACTACAACTTCCCGCCCTACTCGGTCGGTGAGTGCCGGATGATCAGAGGTCCCGGCCGTCGCGAAATCGGCCACGGGGCCCTGGCCGAGCGATCGGTGAAGTCGATCCTGCCCGACGCCGAGACGTTCCCCTACACGATCCGGGCGATCTCAGACATCACCGAATCGAACGGTTCGAGCTCGATGGCCAGTGTCTGCAGCACGACACTGGGCCTGATGGCCGCCGGCGTTCCGATCCTGCAGCCGGTCGCCGGCATCTCGATCGGTGTCGTCGCCGAACCCGACGGTCGCTTTGAACTGCTGACCGACATCATCGGTGACGAGGATCACTTCGGCGACATGGACTTCAAGATCGCCGGCAGCCAGTTCGGAATCACCGGCATCCAGCTCGACCTGAAAATCAAGGGGATTTCCGAGGAGATCATCCGGGCGACGCTGGCCCAGGCCAAGGACGCCAGGATCAACATCCTCAAGTCGATGCTCGGAACGCTCGGCCAGCCCCGCGCGGACATCTCCGAACACGCCCCGCGGCTGGAACGGACCCAGATCGATCCCGAGAAGATCGGCCTGCTGATCGGACCCGGTGGCAAGACCATCCGGGCGATCCAGGACGAGACCGGGACCCAAATCGACATCCAGGAAGACGGTACGGTCACGGTTGCCTCCAAGGACGGAGTCGCCGCCCAGGCGGCGCTGGCCCGGATCGAGGCCCTGACCGAAGACGTCAAGGTCGGACGGGTCTACAGCGGCACCGTCTCGTCGGTCAAGGACTTCGGTGTCTTCATCGAGATCGCCCCCGGTAAGGACGGACTCTGCCACATCAGCGAACTCGCCGACGGCTTCGTCAAGTCCGTCAGTGATGTCTGCAGTGTCGGAGACAAAATGGACGTCAAGGTGATCGCAGTTGACGACCAGAACCGGGTCAAGCTCTCCCGACGTGCCGTGCTGGCCGATGCCGGCGGTGGCGGTGGCGACGGCGACGGCGACGGCGACGGCGACGGCGGTGGCGGTGGCGACGAAGACACCGGCGGACCGGACGGAGGCGACAGCGGTCAGGAGTAACGGCGATCGACTCGCAGGAACGCCAAGAGCTGTTGTCTCGGTACGCCGAAGGGTATGCCGAGATCGCCAGCCTCGCCGGTGGCCTGGCTCACGAGATCCGCAATCCGCTCTCGACCATCTCGATGAACCTCGAGCTGTTGGTCGAGGACCTGGCCGCCTCCGACGAACCTCGTGACCGGCGGATGCTCGACAAGTTGCATACCGTGCAGTCGGAGTGCCGACATCTCGAGGATATCCTCGACGCATTCCTGCAGTTTGCCCGTGTCAGCTCGCTCGAACTTGTCCCCGTCGACCTCAACAACCTCGTCACTTCCTTCCTCGACTTCTATCGCCCCCAGGCCGATGAAACCGGAATTGACATCAGCCCCCACCTGGAACCAGGACTTCCGACGGTCGGCGGCGATGACCCGCTGCTCCGCCAGTTGCTGATGAACCTCTGCCGCAACGCCACTGAGGCGATGCCCGACGGGGGACGACTGGAAATCCAGACGGCCGTCGACGGTGACCACGTGGCCCTGGTCGTGATCGACAACGGCCACGGCATCGATGCCACGGCCCGGGAGAAGATGTTTGATACGTTTTTCTCGACCAGGCCGTCCGGCAGTGGTCTCGGCCTGCCCACGGTCCGTAAAATCGCACAGGCACACCACGGGACGATCGCCTGCGAAAGCGAACCCGGACAAGGGACCAAGTTCACCATTCGGCTGCCGATCGACAGCCCGTCCGACAAGTTGGCCGGCGACGACCAGATCGACTCATGACCGACTCACCACGTGATCACGCCGTTCCCGATGACCTCGCACCGTCGGGGCCTCCCATTCGCGTGCTGGTCGTCGACGACGACGAACCCCACGCTCTGGCCGTCGCCGAGAGTCTCGAGCGGGTCGGCTACGAGTGCACAACGGCGGTCTCGGGAGAAGACGGCGCGACGAAGATCGAGAGCGACAGCTTCGACGTTGTCGTCACCGACCTGATGATGGGTGACCTCGACGGCCTGGCACTGCTGCAGAAGACCAAGGAGGAGTTGCCCAACGCCGAGGTGATTCTGCTGACCGGACACGCCTCGGTCCAATCGGCCCTGGCCGCCGGACAGGCCGGGGCATCGATGTACCTCACCAAGCCGCTGGATATCAACGAACTGCGATCCGCCGTCGAAAAGGCCTCGACGAGACTCCGCCTGCTTCGGCGCAACGCCGAACTCAACCGTCGGCTCGATGAGCGGTTCGGGTTCGAAGGAGTCATCGGCAACAGCCCGTCAATGAACCGCGTCCTCGACCAGCTCAAGCACGTCGCCCCCACCAGCAGCACCGTGTTGATCGAAGGCGAGAGCGGCACCGGCAAGGAACTGGTCGCCCGGGCCCTGCACCAGAACAGCGAACGGAAATCCAAGCCGTTCGTCCCCCTGAACATCTCGGCGTTGCCCGAGAGTATTCTCGAGAGCGAACTGTTCGGGCACGAGGCCGGGGCCTTCACGGGGGCCGTGGGTCGGAGAATCGGCAAGTTCGAGTTCGCCAACGGCGGCACGCTGTTCCTGGACGAGGTCGGGGAGATGCCGTCCGAGACGCAGATCAAGCTGCTCAGAGTGCTCGAGGACCGCAAGGTGGCTCGGATCGGGGCGAACGAGGAGATCGAGGTCAACGTCAGGGTGGTCGCGGCGACCAACGCCGATCTCGAGAATTCCGTCCGTGAGGGTCGCTTCCGGGAAGATCTCTACTACCGGATCGCCGTCGTCACCATCGACCTGCCACCACTGAGAGAACGGCGGGCGGACGTGCCGTTGTTGATCGATCATTTCCGTAAGGAATTCGCCGAGTCCTACGGGCGTGATGTGCCGGACGTCTCGAGGGCCGCCCGCCAAGCGTTGATTGCTCACGACTGGCCCGGCAACATCCGCCAACTCCGCAACACCATCGAACGCATGCTCGTGCTCGACGCCGATGGACTGCTCGATGTCGACGATCTGCCCGATGACATCGTTCCCACCGCCGACGGGGGCGGGGAATCCGGTCGCATCCTCGGCGGAGCTGATGGACTGGTCGGACGGCCGCTGGTCGAGGTCGAACGCTTCTACATCGAGCAGGCACTCGAACTGGTCGACGGCAAGCGCGAGGACGCCGCGGCACTACTTGGTATTGGTGAACGCACGCTGTACCGTAAAATCAAGGAGTACGGGCTGAACCAGTGAAACCGGGGACCGGTTTTTCGACGGAAACGTCGGAACCCAACCCCGCACTCCGGTGTTTGTTCTACGCCAATCCGTGTTGACGGGCCTGTTCGGAGAGATCGATGTGCACGCGTCACACGCTTCCGCTGCTGACACTCGCCCTGGGCGTCTCGGTCCTGGTCGGACCGTCCTTCGCAGCCAAACCGGCCCGGCTGTCGGCGGTTTCGGCCGAAGTTGATCGCCTGATCGAAGCCGAGATCCGGGCTTCGGAGGGGACACCGGCTCGGCTGGCCACCGACGGAGATTTCCTCCGCCGTGTCACACTCGATCTCGCCGATCGGCTCCCCGCCTCGGCCAGCGTGACCCTGTTCGAACTGGATCCCGATTCCAACAAGCGATCCCAACTGATCACCCGGCTGATCAATTCGCCGGAATTTTCGGCCTCCCAGGCCCGTTATTGGCGAGACGTCATCTTCTTCCGGGCGACCGAGATGCGCAGCCGCCAGATGAGCCCCCCGGTCTTCCAGGCCTGGATGACCGAGCAGTTCGAGCAGAAACAGAGCTGGGACAAGATCGTCGAGAAGCTGCTGACAGCCACCGGGGACGTCCGCGAAAACGGGGCCACGGCGCTGCTGTTCGCCCACGGGGGCGAGGCCGCCGAGCTGGCCGCCGAAACCTCGCGGATCTTCCTGGGGATCCAGATTCAGTGTGCCAATTGCCACGATCATCCCACCGACCGCTGGAAGAGGATCCAGTTTCACCAACTGGCCGCTTTCTTCCCCCGTGTCCGCGTGAGGCCCAAGCGAGATTCCACGCCGCGGACTTTCGAGGTGGTTTCGCTGAACTCCAGCCCTCGCAACCGGCGGAGCACATCGCCCCGGGCACTGGCCCTCCTGTTCCGTCGGCTCGATCGCAATCGTGACGGAAAACTGGTCCAGTCCGAGACGACCGATTCCCGGCTGGCCAGGAGCTTCGATCGGTTTCTTCAACGGGGCGACACGAACAAGGACGGTGGCCTCAGCCTGCAGGAATTCCAGAAACTCCCTCCGCCGGACAACGACAACCGGCGGTTCGATATCGAACACTACATGCCCAATCTCAATGAGCCGGGCAATCGTGGTGAGGCCATCCGTCCGGTGTTCTTCGCCACCGGTGGCCGCGCCAACGAGGGGTTGGATGACCTCGAGCGACGGCAACTGCTGGCCAACCATGTCACCTCGACCCGCAACCAGTGGTTCGCCCGGGCTTACGTCAATCGCACCTGGTCGGTGCTGCTCGGCGAGGGCTTTGCCATGCCGATCGACGACATGGGCCCCGAACGTGAGGTGGCTCACCCGGAGGTCTTCGATCTGCTCTGCCGCGACTTCACCGCAAGTGGCTACGACACCCGACGGCTCTTCGAGATCATCGCGGGAACACGAGCCTACCAGCGTCAGATCCGACCCCGTGATCCAACCGATCCCACGCCCCCGTTTGCATCGGCTCAACCCAGCCGGCTGCGGGCCGACCAGATCTACAACGCCCTGCTCGAAGTGCTCGGCGTCGAATCCACTTCCCTTCGACGACGATCGTTTCGGAGACGACGGCCCGGACAATCAAACGACATGATGTCTCGTCGACGTTCCGCGGGGCGTACGCTGTTCCTGGCCCTGTTCGGTTTCGACCCCTCCACTCCACAGGAAGACATCAAGGGCAATGTCCCGCAGGCCCTGTTCCTGATGAACTCGCCATTGATCCACGCCATGGTCCGAGCCGGCGGAAACACCCGGCTGGCCAGGATCCTCCAGAAACACCCCGGCAACGACGATGCGATCGCCGAAGTCTACCTGCTGGTGCTCTCTCGCGAACCCTCGGCGTCAGAACTGAAGATCTGCCGCGACTACATCACCGAGGTGGGAAACCGCGGCGAGGCGTTCGAGGACCTGATGTGGAGCCTGGTCAACTCCAGCGAGTTCCTCTCTCGAAGATGACCCCCACCCTTCACCCGACCCCGGCAGTTCCGTTGCATCATCCTGCGGGCCGCAGGAGCCAGTCCACCATGACCATTTTCTCCCCAGAAACTCCCCGGACGTTCTCCCGACGCCGAGTGCTCGAAGCCGTCCCCGCCACCGCCCTGGCAGCCGGAACCATTGGCCTGGCCGATGTCGTGCGGGTGGATGCCGAGGAAATCAAGAAGCAGGGTCGATCGATGATCCTGCTGTGGATGGCTGGCGGCCCCAGCCAGTTTGAAACGCTGGACCCGAAACCGGGCATCGCCAACGGCGGACCCACCAAGGCCATTTCCACGGCCGTCCCGGGCGTGCAGGTGGCCGAGTACTGGCCCCGCACCGCCAGGACCATCGACCGGTTCTCGCTGATTCGTTCGATGACCAACAAGGAAGGCAACCACCAGCGAGCCAGCTACCAGCTGCACACCGGCTACGTACCCTCCGGCAGTGTCAAGCACCCCAGCCTCAGTGCCAACATCGCCGAGCAGCTGGCCAACCCGGATTTCGAGCTTCCCGCGGTCGTCTCGGTCGGCCGCACCACCGGATCGGGGTTCCTCGGTGTCGACTACGAACCGTTCACCGTCAACAACCCGGGACAACTTCCGCAGAACGTGGCCGTCCCGGTGCCCACCCGGCGGTACCGTCGCCGGCTGGGACTGCTGGGCCGACTGGAGCAGGAATTCTCCGGTCGCGGCGGCAAGACCGTCGTCGACAATCACCAGAAGCTCTACAAGAAGTCCTCCCGCATGGTCCTCAGCCAAAATGTCTCCGCCTTTGACATCTCGGACGAATCCGACTCGTTGAAGCAGAAGTACGGCGAGACGAGCTTCGGCCGCGGATGCCTTCTGGCCAGGCGACTGGTCGAAGCTGGGGTGACCTTCGTCGAGGTCGTCTCCCGGGGCTGGGATACCCACTTCGACATCTTCGAACGCATCACCACACTGGCTGAACAGGTCGACCCGGCCGTGGCAACACTGGTCGAGGATCTCGAGAATCGCGGGTTGCTCGAGAAGACACTGGTGGTCTGGATGGGTGAGTTCGGCCGGACACCCCGAGTCAACTCGCGGACCGGCCGTGATCACTACCCGCGGGTCTTCTCGGCCGCCGTCGCCGGCGGCGGTGTGAAGGGTGGCCAGGTGATCGGAGCCAGTTCCGCCAACGGCACCGCGGTGGCCGATCTTCCCGTCAGCGTCCCCGACCTGTTCTGCTCGATCTGCCACTCGCTGCAGGTCGATCCCCGCAAGGAACACCTCAGCCCGCTCGGTCGACCGATGAAAGTCGTCGACGGCGGCAAGGTGGTGCAGGAACTGTTCGCCTGATCGATCCGCGAACTGCACCGGCTATGGCGCATTCCCGCCGTCGGTCAATCGGGGACGGAAGTACTTCATCGTCTGGGTGACAACTGTCTTCCGCGTGGCGAACCGTGGTGCCAGAGAACTCAGGTAATTCCAGAACCCGGTCACCAGGTAGCCGCGACGCTTTTCCAGCCCATCCAGGGCCTCGTTGACCACTTGGCGGGCCGTTTGCGATCGCTGTTTCTTCAGCCATCCCGGCACTCCCGCGACGTCGAAGAACTCGGTCTCGGTCGTTCCCGGACACAGGGCCATCACCGTCACACCCCGGTCGCGGGCCTCGGCCCACAACGCTTCGCTGAAGTGCAACACGAAGGCCTTCGACGCCGAGTAGACCGGCATGTAGGCCACCGGCTGCATGCCGGCGACGCTGGCAACGTTGACGATGGCACCGTGGCCGCGTTCGAGCATTCCCGGCAGCACACGGTAGGTCAGCTCCGTCAGCACGCCGATGTTCAACTGGACCATCGACAGCATCGTCTCGACGTCGGTCCCGTCGATATCACCGACGTACCCGAAGCCGGCGTTGTTGACCAGCAATTCCAGGGTGATCTGCTCGGCGTCAATCCGTTCGAGCAACATCGCTGCTGCGCCCGGATCGCACAGGTCCGCCGAAACGATCAGCGTCTGCACCATGTGCTGCTGACGCAGTTCCTCGACCAGTTCCTCAAGGCGATCGCCGCGTCGAGCGGTCAGAACCAGGTGCATGCCGTTGCCGGCCAGCACGCGCGCAAACTCGGCACCGATTCCACTCGAGGCCCCGGTCACCAAGGCCCATCGTTCGGTATAAGCCTCCAACACCCCAGGCGCTCCCAGCCGGCCCGAGTCGAAAGCACTGTCCAACCCGTGTTATTGACCGGAATCGTATCAGAATCAGTCCAAAATGAAACCCGGCTCCACGGCCGCCGAAACCGATCGCCCTCTCGGCCCGGTGGCCAGTCATTTCTCCGCCTGCCGGCTCGCCGACACAAGTGCCGCCAACGCCAACGCGGCCGTCTCGATCCGCAGGACGTGCCGCCCCACGCCGATCAGCGTCGCTCCCGCATCACCGGCCGCATCCAGTTCATCATCGGTCCAACCTCCCTCGGGACCGATGCAGAGCACCAGGGTCGTGATCGAGTCACCCAGCAGTCGATCGATCGCATCGCGGGGAGCCGCCGCTCCCTGCTGCCCGATCACCAGCGACTGGTTCCCGACGACCAACAAATCGTCCCACGCCATCAACGGGTCGATCTGCATCAGCCGGTTGCGGCCGCATTGCTTGCACGCGGCAATCACCGCCTGGTGCATCTTCTTCTGTTTCCCGGCCCGGGGATGTACGACGCTCCGCTGTGTCTCCAACGGCACCATGCGGTCGACTCCCAGCTCGGTCACCTTCTCAACCAGGGACCGGAGCCGGTCGCCCTTGGGCATCGCCGTCGCCAACACCACCTCGGGACCACGTCGTGGCGGTTCGACCTCCAGTTCGACGACCGACAACTCGACCTCACGCTTGTTTGCCCCGATGATCTCGGCCCGGGCCCCGGTACCGCAACCGTCGAACAGGTCGACCAAGTCGCCAGGTCCGAGTCGAAGGACGCTCGCGAGGTGGTTGGCCTCGGCACCCCTCAGCAGCACCCGTCCACCGTCGGACTCGATCGGCAATGCGTCGCAGAAGAACCGGTGATTCATCCCAACACCTCTTCACGAAGTGATCGAGGGATCCCGATGTCGACCACGTGGATCGCACCGACCCACTCCGACGCCCCATCTTTCACCAGGCCCCTCTTCGCGGCGACGAACGTGGCCGTGTGGTCGGCGCGGACACACCGACCCAGCGGTGTGCCCGCATCACAGTCCAGGCCGCTCGGCAAATCGATCGACAACACCCCGCCGCGCGACGCGTGCGACGTGCGGTTGATCGCGTCGATAGCCGCATCGAACGGCGGCCGCACCTCGCCACGCGTCCCGGTTCCCAGCAACGCGTCCACGATCCAGTCGGCTCCCGACAACACGTCGTCCCACTCACCGACTTCCACGACATCGACGGCGCCATTGCCCGAAACCCACGCACTGTGATTGACGGCCGCATCGCCGGTCAGAGTCGTCGGATCAACCACCGAACTGACGCGAACGGTGTGGCCGGCGTTGTCCAGGTGGCGAGCGATCACGTAGCCGTCGCCCCCGTTGTTGCCCTTCCCGGTGCAGATGCAGACCGGACCGTGTATGCCCAGCCGCTGGAGCAAATCGGCACAGCCTCGTCCGGCGTTCTCCATCAACACCAGGCCGGTCAGGCCATGTTCGCGCAGCGCCCGGGAGTCGATTTCACGGGCCTGTTCACCAGACAGCACGGGCAGGGAACCGGACATACCATCTAGACCGAATAAGTCAGAAACCCTCGCACCGCCGCCAGGAACTCGTCGGGCTCGTCTCCGGCAATGTTGTGGGCACTCTTGGCGAACACCTTCATGTGGGCCCGGGGGATGCGCTCGGCAATCTCCTGCGAGTGATTCGGCGAGCAGATCCAGTCGTGAGCTCCGGCGAGCACCAGTGTCGGACAGGCAATCGAGCTCAACTGATCGGTGTAGTCGAATTCCCGCAGGAACCCGCGAAAACCGAGGTTCAGCTGTTCGAAGTTGCGAGTTCCCCGGCCCCACGACTCGGCCGCCTTCTCGGCGTCGTGAGTCGTCGAATACATCGGGCCCATCGCCTGGTAGTACTCCTTGACCTGGTCGAGTGATTCGAACGACCCGGCCCACAGCCGTTCGCACACCGCCTGCTGTTCGGGCGTGCCCCGCTCGGCCACGAACCGCCGGGCATCATCGAGGAACCGGTGACTGGGTGCGGTCGCACACAACACCAGGTTTGACACTCGCTGGGGATACCGGATCGCGTACCCCTGGGCGACCATTCCGCCGTAGGAGGAACCGAGCAGGCAGATTGACTCGAGGCCGAGATAGTCGCGGAGTGCGTCGACGTCCTCGATATTCTCTTCCAGCGTGTAGGTGGCCGGATCGGCCGGGATGCTGCGACCCGAACCGCGATGATCGACGTAGACCAGTTGTGCCACGTCGACCAGCCGTGCCACGGTTGACTTGAACCCGGCGTGGTCGCCTCCGGGACCGCCGTGAAGCAGAAACAGCACGGGCCGGTCGACCATCCGGTCTCCGTCCGGCACCAGCCCGGCACCGTCGATATCGAAGTAGATCTCGGTCCCGCGAACCCTCGCCTTCATCTGGATGTCTCCGCCACGTCCAACACGTCCAACACGCTCGGTGAATCCGGCTAGTCGTCTCCGTCGAACCGGTGCGTCGGCACCGGCCGCCCCGGCCGGAAACTCTGGATCTGCCGGAACTCCACCGACGCACCCCTCGAATCAACCGCCCCGGCCACCTCGGCCCGCACCACCTGTTCGAGCCACTCCGGGTCGCAGGCCACCCTCGCGTTGACGATCATGTCGACGGTCCGGACCTGGCAGTTCGACGGCAGTGACAACTCGGGCTGGTCCTCGCTCGAAACCAGGTTCGCCACGCCGAAGAAACCCTCCCACAGCCCGATCACTTTCAGGTGAGCCGTCTCGGCCTGTTGCTCCTCGAGCCGTCCTGCCAGGCGGGTGACCACCTCGAGCAACATCTCGTCAAGATCGAACGGTTCGTCGGCTGCCAGTTGCATGCTGCTGTTGAGCCACCCCAACTCGGCTTCGCCCTCGGCATAGGTGTCGTAGTCGATGTCGAGCACCCGTCGGCCGAAGTCGCCGGACTGTCCGAGAAGTTCAATGAGCTGATCGAAGCCCTCGCCCGTCTTCGCCGAAATTCTCAACACCGGCACATCCGGGCAGTGCTCGGCGACCAGCTCGACCAGTTCTTCGACCTGCTCGGACCCGAGTTCATCAACGCGGTTGACCAGGATCGCGTCAGCCTCCTCGAGTTGCTTCTTGAGAATGTAGCCCGCCTTGGGCGAAAACCCCCGCGACTCGCCTCGCAGCACTCGCCGTCCATGACTGGGCTTGAGGATGACCGAATAGGGAGCGATCTGGAATTCGGTTTCGAAGAGCCGCTTGATGGGCTGGATCACCGTGGCAACCAGGTCGGTGCAACTGCCAACCGGTTCGGCCAGGATCACGTCCGGCCGCTCGTCCGCGCCCAACGTCTCTATCGTGCTCATCAACTCGTCGAAATTGCAGCAGAAGCACGCTCCGGCCACCTCACCCACATCGAATCCCTGCGAGCGAAAGATATTGGTGTCGACCAGGTCGGTGGCCTGGTCGTTGGTGACCACGCCAACGTTCTGTCCCTGGTCGGTGAAGTGCCGGGCGAGCCGACCGAGCGTGGTCGTCTTACCGGCTCCGAGAAAGCCGCCGACCATGATGTAACGGATCGTGTGCATCCAGGCCTCCTGGCGGGCGCCGCTTGTCTTGTCATCCGCAAACTGCGACAAACGGGACAGGCGGCACGAACCAGCCATCGTAGAGGGTTTCTACGACGTCCACCAACCCGGCCCTCCGCGACAGCCTCAAATGCCCAACGACGATCTTCCGGCCGTCCTGGGCGGTACGCCCATCCGACCCCAGGGTCCGCCCGGCTGGCCACCCGACGACCCGGCAATTGTCGAGGTTTTGCAACGGGCAGCCGACGACGGCAGTTGGGGCCACTACCACGGGCCACACTCCGAAGCACTCGCCGAATCGCTGGCCGCTCTTCACGGCTTCGATCACGTGCGGCTGTGTGCCAGCGGTACGGTTGCCGTCGAACTGGCCCTGAGGGGCCTGAAGATCGGATCCGGCGACGAGGTGATCCTGGCTGCCTACGACTTCCGTGGAAACATGCAGGACGTGCTGTGTGTCGGGGCCACCCCGGTCCTGGTCGACATCCGCCCGGAGAACTGGAACCTGGATGTCGATCGGGTCGAAGAGGCGATGACAGCCGCGACGCGAGCGGTGCTCGTCTCGCATCTCCACGGCGGGCAGGTCGACATGCCAGCGCTGCGCGACCTGGCCGACCGACGTGGCGTACCGATCATCGAGGACGCCTGCCAGGTGCCCGGAGCCCGGGTCGCCGGGCGTGTGGCCGGAACCTGGGGTGAGGTGGCGGTACTGTCGTTCGGCGGCAGCAAGTTGTTGTCGGCCGGTCGGGGTGGGGCGTTGTTGACCAGCGACGACGGCGTCGAACAGAGAGTGAGAACGTACTCGCAACGAGGCAACGACGCCTACCCGCTCTCGGAACTCCAGGCCGCATTGCTGCAACCCCAACTCGACACCCTGGCGGACCGAAACCGACGTCGAGCCGCGGCGGCCACCCGGGTGATCCAGTCACTGGCCGATCATCCCGCGCTGGTCCCGTTCGCCCTGCCCGACGATCCCGAATCGCTGCCCGGTCTCTACAAGCTGGGACTGCAGTACAGCCCCGATGCCTGTGCCGGACTCTCCCGGGACGCCTTCGCCAAGGCGATCCGGGCCGAAGGCGTGGCGATCGACCCGGGTTTCCGTTCCCTGCACAAGTCCCACGGTCAGCGGCGGTTCAACACATCGGGCGAACTCGTCGAGGCCGATCGAGCCGACGCCAACGTGCTGGTGCTGCACCACCCGGTGCTGCTCGAATCCGACCCGGACCTGGACCAGGTCCGCACGGCCGCAGACCGGGTGACCGCGCACGCCGAGGAAATCGGACGCGAACTGGGATTCGCGTGTTGAACCGTCCGGCAGCCCGGCCAAGACCCGCCGTTTCAGTCCTCGTGCAACTGGCGGAGCCGACCGGAGGTTCGCATCATCAGCTGCATCCGCTCGAACTCGTTGAGCCACTCGTCGGTGGCCTGTTCGAGCAGCGAGTGACCATCATCGGCTGCCACCGGCACCAGCGACGCGTCGATGTCGGCAGCCATCGCCCTGTACTTGGCCAACGTACGGTCGCCGTAAATCCCGCACAGGTGATCGTCCTCACTCAGGAACACCACGACCGGCACACGGTGGCCTCCATTGACCGACAACCGCTCGGTCAATTCGGGATTCTCGTCCCGATCGAGATAGCGGATCCGGACCAGGGAACACGATTGGCTGAACCGTTCCCAGATCGGGCACTGGTTCACGCAGTCGCCACACCAGGCCCCCGCCAGCACCAGCACCTTCATCTCGCGCACGAAGGACGCAAGCACCGCCTGCTGAGAGTCGGTCAACGCCACGCGTTCGTAGATCGTCTGCCATCGCTCTCGGTCGTCATCCGACGCGTGACGATCGAGAAAATCTCCGTAACTGTATCCCCTGGCGTGTTCAGCGGAAAACTCTGTCATTGATGTCGGGTCCCGTGCAGACCGAAAACGGAAAACGAGGCATCACGATACGCCCCGGTCGATCCCGTGGCAACCAGCCCCCCCCGAACACAGCACCGGTTGCGACGCGAGGCAACCGATTGCCTAGGATGACACCCTCGACCCACACCAACCAAGGATCCCACCGTGGACGCTCTCGAAATCCTCAAGACGCTCGTCTCAATCCCCAGCGTCAACCCCATGGGCCGCGACCTCTCTGGCCCCGAATACTACGAGACACGAGTTTCTGATTGGTTGTGCGGGTTCTTCGCCGAGCGAGACATCCCGCACGAGCGGATCGAGGTCGTACCCGGACGGTCCAACGTCGTGGCCCGGGTGGACGCCGGCGCCGATCGCCCCACCGTCATTCTCGATGCTCACCAGGACACCGTCCCGGTCGACGGGATGACCATCGATCCGTTCGACCCGGTCGTCCGTGACGGGAAGATCTACGGCCGAGGTGCCTGTGACGTAAAGGGAGGCATGGCGGCGATGCTGCACACGGTGGCCCGACTGGCCAGTGAACGGCCCGAGGGAGCGGCCAATGTGGTGATGAGCTGCACGTGCGACGAAGAGTCCAACGTGCAGGGAATCACCGACCTGGTCCGGTTGTGGACCGATGATGATCGGCATTGCGGGTTGATCCCCGAACGACCCGATGTCGCGCTCGTGGCCGAACCGACGTTGTTGGACATCGTCGTCGCCCACCGCGGTGCGACACGGTGGAAGGTCCGCACCACCGGCCGCGCCTGCCACAGTTCCCAACCCGAACAGGGCATCAACGCGATCTATCACATGGCCCGGGTCGTGCGGGCTCTCGAGGACTACGCCGGCACGCTGGCCGATCGAGTCCCGCCCCACCCGCTGTGCGGAGCCGCCACGTTGTCGGTCGGACTGGTCAGCGGTGGCGTCAGCGTCAACACGGTGCCCGACGAGTGCCTGGTCGAGGTCGACCGGCGGGTGATTCCCGGTGAGAACGGAGCAGCGGTGATCGACGACGTCCGCGAGTATCTCGAACAGAACGTCGATGTGCCGTTCGAGTTCCTGCCGCCGTGGCTGGTGGGCATTCCATTGCCGGACGAGGGGAACGGGGACTGGGCCCTGCGGCTGCAGGGTCATGTCGCCGACATCACCGGTCCCCGGCAACTGGTCGGCGTTCCCTACGGCACCCATGCCTCACGGTTCGCCGCCTCGGGAGTTCCAGGCATCGTCTGTGGCCCCGGATCGATCCAACAGGCTCACACCCGGGACGAGTGGCTGGACGTGGCCGAGTTGGAACAGGCCGCCGAGATCTACTACCGGTTCTGCTCGCACGCGGTTTGATGTGATCGAGATCGTGTGCCAGACTGGCAACTGGTCTGGTCGACGGAACATCCTGGAGACGACACCGTGCGGGTTGTGACATTCGGCGAAGTGATGATCCGGCTGGCACCCGAGGACCTGCTGCGACTCCGGCAGGTGCTGCCCGGACGACTCGAAGCGACCTTCGGTGGCGGCGAACTCAACGTCGCCGTCTCGATCGCTCACCAGGGTGGACAATCCGCCTACCTCAGCAGCCTGCCCGACAACCCGTTGACCGATTGTCTCGAGCAGGAAATGCGGAAGTTCGGTGTCGACACCGGGCTCGTGCGCCGAGTCGACAGGGGACGCTTCGGGATCTACTTCGTCGAAACCGGCGCCAACCAACGGGGTGGCACGGTGATCTACGACCGGGACGGAACCTCGATCTCGCTCGAAGAGGCTGACGCCTACGACTTCGAATCCGCATTTTCCGGAGCTGGCTGGCTGCACATAACCGGCATCACACCCGCGATCAGCCTGGCCGCCGCCGGAGCCGCCCGAGCCGCCGTCGAAGCCGCTTCGGCCGCCGGCCTGACCGTCTCGTGTGACCTCAACTTCCGCAAGAAGCTCTGGAACTGGCAACCCGATACCGGCTCAGTCGACCTGGCTCGCGAGACCATGCGAGGGCTGATGCCGTTCATCAACGTGGTGATTGCCAACGAGGAGGACTGTGACCTGTGCCTGGGGATCCAGGCCGGCGAGACCGATGTCGAGGCGGGACATCTCAACGTCGCCGCCTACGAATCGGTCGCCCGGCAGATCGTCTCCGAATTTCCCAACGTCAACACCGTCGCGATCACACTCCGCGAGAGCCTCTCGGCCAGCCACAACAACTGGGGCGCGATGCTGCTGGATGCCTCCAGCGACACGGCTCACTTCGCCCCCCTGGACAACCAGGACGAATATCGGCCGTACGAGATCCGCAATATCGTCGATCGCGTCGGCGCCGGCGATTCATTCGCCGGTGGCTTGATCTTCGCCCTGACGACTCCTGAACTGGCCGCACCCGAAACCGCCTTGCAGTACGCCACGGCTGCCAGTTGCCTGAAACACAGCATCAAGGGTGACTTCAGCTACGCCGAGCGTCCCGAGATCGAAGCGTTGATGGGCGGAGCCACTTCGGGCCGAGTCTCCCGTTGACCCCCCGCCCCTGATTTCACTCTCCCCCCCACTCTCCACCACCTCATTCATGCCCCGACGTCGGCGACGGATCGAGAAGTGGCTGATCGGATCGGAGACCCCGGTCTTCGTTCTCGACACCGATCGCGTCGTCGCGTGGTTCAACACCGGCTGCGAACACCTGACCGGATGGCCGGCCGAGGAGGTTGTCGGGTGGCGATGCGATTACAGCAGCGAATTCGAGGCCGGCACTGTCGACGCCCTGGTTGCCAGCATCTGCCCCCCTCCGGATCTCGACCAACACCCCGAGGGGCCGGTCCTGATCCAGGTCTCCTGCCGTGACGGCCGCTCCCTGCCCCAGCTGCTGCACGTCTTTCCACTCACCGATGACCAAGACCTGCCGGACGGCTTCCTGGGCGTGCTGCAGCCCGTGCAATCGGCCGAGTCCGCCATCCAAACACCCACCCATCGACTTCACGCCGAACTGGCCGCCCTGCGGCATTCGCTCCGCCAACGGTTCGGTCTCGACTCTCTGCTGGGGAGCGGACCGGCCATGACGCGGGTCCTCCAACAGGTCCAGCTGGCGAGCGGAACACGTGCAGGCGTCTGCCTGATCGGCGAGGTCGGCTGTGGTCGAGAACACGCGGCACGAGCGATTCACTACGCGGGTCCGGGAGGTGAGCACTCGTTTGTCCCCCTCGACTCGGCCGGACTGCCTCCCGGCGAGCAGGCGGACGTCATCGACCGGATGCTCGGACCATCGCGATCCTCTGTCGCCAACGTGCTGCAGCCCGGCACGCTGTTGCTTGCTGAAGTCGACCGACTGCCACGGGACATCCAGCAACGGCTGTTGGACCGACTCGGCGGGTTTGTCCCCGACGATTCGACCACCGATGGCGACCCGGAGCTGCGGCTGATGGCCTCGGCGACCCGGCCACTCGACCAGGCCGTTGCCGACGAAGACCTTTTGCCCGAACTCCACTACCGCCTCTCGGCCATCACCATCAGCATGCCGCCGCTTCGTGACCGTTCCGACGACTTCCAGCCGCTGGTTCAGCACTTCCTCGAACGTCACAATCAGACCGCCGACTTCCAGGTCGGTGGCCTGGCCCCCGAGTCCTGGACGGCCCTGGGACAGTACGGCTGGCCCGGAAACCTCGACGAACTGAACACGGTGATCCGTGGGGCAGCCGAGGCGGCGGCCGCACGCCGGTCGGCGGTGATCCAGCCACCGGATCTGCCGTTCGCCTTTCGGACCGGTGTCGACGCCCAGCGGACCGGCGGGCCGCTGGAACAGCCCATCGAACCCCTCGAAGAGGTCATGGAGCGAGTCGAGCGAGAGCATCTCGGTCAGGCGATGCGGCGATCGCGGGGCAACAAGGCCGAGGCGGCCCGACTTCTCGGACTCACACGCCCCCGTCTCTACCGTCGACTCCAACAGCTCGGCATGCTCGACGAGAATGTCAAAACCGGCGATGGCTAGCGACGGACGATCGGTGCCTTGACACGGTCGATCCGCACATCGACGACGGCCGGTTTTCCGGACTCGACCGCCCGACGCAACACCCCCGCCAGGTCCTCGACCCGCTCGACCCGTTCACCCCAACCACCCATCGATCGGCACAGCTCGTCGTACCGCGTGTCGGCCAATTCACATCCCACGAGCCGATCGGGCCCGTACTCGTCCAGCTGGATCTGGTACTCGGCGTTCCAACACGCATCGTTGCCGACAACGATCACCAGCGGCAGGCCGTAGCGAACGGCCGTGTCAAGTTCCATGGCGTGGAACCCGAAGGTGCCGTCACCGACGGTCGCCACCACGACCGCTTCCGGGCAGGCCAACCGCGCGGCCAGGGCAAACGGCACGCCGCCACCGATCGAACCCGAGGGACCGTTGATCACGCGACGAGTCGAACCGACCACCGCCTGGGTCCACTGCCCGAATTCTCCGCCGTCGGAGATGAACACCGATTCGTCGGCGTCGGCCAGGACGTCGTCAACCGCCCGGGCCACCTGGACCGGATGCAGGGCCCCGCCCTCGTCCACCCCCAGCCGCGCCCACTCCGGGGGCCGATGAGCCACCGCCTGTTTCACCCGGTCCCGCCACGCGAGCAGGTCGCCCCGGGGTTCCCCGGAGAGTTGCTGCAGTCGTTCGATGGCCGGCACCGGGTCGGCCAGGTCGGCGGCAACCAGCCGTCCCGCGGCCTCGAGACGCGTGCCGAACTGTTCCAGCACTGCGGCGTCCGGATCGACCAGCACCACACGGCAATCGTCGTCAACATAGGGAGACTCGAGAAACTTCAG